>Ga0081455_10002481_pt1 | contig 21933 bp, 14 predicted proteins | sample TabmetS3T2R1_FD_70207 | JGI IMG/M metagenome (GOLD analysis project Ga0081455, IMG submission 70207) | Tabebuia heterophylla rhizosphere microbial communities from the University of Puerto Rico - S3T2R1 | ecosystem: Host-associated > Plants > Roots > Rhizosphere ...
CGCTCGGCGATCGCGGCCGGCAGGTGGTCCTCGACGCGGCGCCGCATCTGCTGCACGTCCACCACGAAGTCGGTACGGCTGGCCGCCGACCAGACCAGCGGCGCCAGCGTGGCGACGTACCGGCCGGCCAGGGCGAGGTCACCGGCGACCGGCCGCGCCTTCAGCAGCGCCTGGAACTCCCACGTCCGCGCCCACCGCCGGTAGTACGCCTCGTGGCTGGCCAGGGTCCGTACCAGCGGGCCGTCCCGGCCCTCGGGCCGCAGGTTGGCGTCCACGGTCCAGGCGACCTCGCCGCACACCCGCATCAGGTCGGCGGCGACCCGGGTGGCCGCGGCCAGTGCCTCGCCCTCCCCCGCACCGCTGTCGGGCTCGGCCACGAAGATGACGTCCACGTCGGAGACGTAGTTCAGCTCCTCGCCGCCGGTCTTGCCCATCCCGATGACCGCCAGCCGGAACGGGGTGAGGTCGGCGCCCTGCCCGGCCAGCGCGACCGCGTGCGCGGCCCGCAGCACCCCGGTCGCCAGGTGGGTCAGCGCGTCGGCCACCTCGGGCAGCTCGAACGCGCCGGTCAGGTCGTAGGCGGCCAGGACCAGCAGCCGGCGCCGGTACGCCGTGCGCAGGGCGGCCAGTACGTCGGTGCCGGTGCCGCGCGCCCGGCTGCCCGCGCTGCCGGTGGGCGGGTCCGCGGGGTCGGCGCCCACCGCGGTGAGCATCGCGGCGACCAGCGTGGCCGGGTCGGTGGCCGCGGCCAGGCCCGCGTGCGGGTCGGTGACGCCGCCGGTCGCGTCCAGCAGCCGCCAGTCCTCGCGGTGCGCGATCAGGTGGTCGGCCAGCGCGCTGGAGGCGCCGAGCACGGCGACCAGGCGCGCCCGCAGCGGCGGCACCGAGCGCAGCCGTACCAGCAGGTCGCCGCCGCCCTGCGCCTCGACCAGCCGGACCAGGGCGAGCGCGGCCCGGTCCGGGTCGGCGCTGGAGCCGAGCGCGCCCAGTACGTCCGGGGCGCCGGGGCCGTCGGGCGTACCGCGCTGGGCGTCCCACAGCCCGATGCCGCCCAGCAGCCCGGCCGCCCGCTCGGGGTCCACGAAACCGAGCCGGGCAAGCTGAGCGGCGCTGCCCAACCGCTGGCCGGGGAACACCTAGCGCCCGGGGTCGGTCCGGCGTACGAGCTCGGCGAAGCGGTGCGTGAACGGCTGCCACACCTCGGCGATGTCGGCGTGCGCCTCATCCAGCCGCGCCAGCACCCGGCTCGCGTCGATGCCGTACTCGACCAGCTGGTCGGCGTCGTCCTTGGCCCACCGGCGCACCATGTCCGGGGTGGTCTCGATGTGGAACTGCAACCCCCAGGCGGCATCGCCCAGCCGGAAGGCCTGGGTGGGGAAGCGCGGGGAGCTGGCCAGCAGCACCGCGCCCGGCGGCAGCACGGCCACCCCGTCGTAGTGCCACTGGAACACGTCCGGGGTGAACGGCACCGGCCCGAACAGCGGGTCGGCGGCGGCCACGTCCCGCTTGGCCACCAGCGCCGGGCCGATCTCCGGGCCCTCGGCGCCCTGCGTGACCCGCCCGCCGCACGCCTCGGCCAGCAGCTCCGCGCCCAGGCAGATGCCGAGCGTGGGCAGGCCGGCCGCGACCGCCGCGCGCAGCAGCTCCCGGGTGCGCGGCAGCCAGGGCGCGATCACGTCGTCGTGCACCGACATGCCGCCGCCGAGGACGACCAGCGCGGCGAAACCGTCCAGCGTCGGCGGCAATTCGCGGTCCAGATATGGCTCGGCCACCTCGCTGAGCACGCCGGCCTCGAACAGCCACTCCCGCAACCGCCCCGGCGGCTCGGTCGGCGAGTGCTGGATCACCAGTGCGGTAGGCAGCCTCACAACCAGCACCCTATCCGCCGCGGCTCCGGCCCGATCGACCGGAGCCGCGGCAGGCGGTCAGCTCCCGATCGAGGGGATGAAGCGCGGCGTACGGCGGGCGTGCGTCGCCTGCTCGTACGCGAAGGCCATCCCGACCAGGCTGGGCTCGCTCCACGCCGTACCGAAGAAGGAGACGCCGACCGGCAGCTCGCCGACGAAGCCCATCGGGACGACCACGTGCGGGTACCCGGCCACCGCGGCCGGGCTGGAGGAGCCGAAGCCGACCACGTCACCGTTCACGTGGTCGGTGACCCAGGCCGGCGGGAAGGCCGGCGAGACGATCGCGTCCAGGCGGTTGGCGCGCAGCAGCCCGTCGATCGCGTTCTTGGCCGCGGTGGTCGCGCCCGCGCGCATCGCCCGGTACGCCGGGTCGGTCAGGTCGCCGTTGGTGGCCTGCGCCTGCTCGAAGATCTCCTGCCGGAAGAACGGCATCTCGGCCGCGGCGTTGGCGTTGTTGAACGCGATCAGCCCGGCCAGGTCCGCCGGGTGCGGGCCGGGACGCGCGGCCAGGTATGCGTTCAGGTCATGCTTGAACTCCACCAGCAGCGCGCCGAACTCGTTGTTGCCGAAGTCGTCGGGCAGGGTCAGGTCGACCGGCACCGTGGTCGCGCCGAGCCGGCGCAGCTCGATGACGGTCTGCGCGAAGATCGGGTCCACCTGCGCGTCGCCGCCGGTCACCCCGGCCCACACCCCGACCCGCTTGCCGCGCAGGGCGTTCGGCTTCAGGGCGCGCAGCAGGTTGGTCTTGTTCCGGTCGGCCGGCCCGGTCGCCGGGTCGCGCGGGTCGGTGCCGCTGATGGCGGTGAGGACCGCGGCGGAGTCGGTGATGTTGCGGGTGATCGGGCCGGCGGTGTCCTGCTCGGCCGAGATCGGTACGACGCCGGAGCGGCTGACCAGGCCGAGGGTCGGCTTGATGCCGGACACCCCGTTCACGCTGGCCGGGCAGGTGATCGAGCCGTCGGTCTCGGTGCCGATGGTGAGCGGGGCCAGCAGCGCGGAGACCGCCGAGCCGCTACCGCTGGAGGACCCGCACGGGTTGCGGTCCAGCACGTACGGGTTGTTGGTCTGGCCGCCGACCGCGGACCAGCCGCTGCTGGAGGTGGTGGAGCGGAAGTTCGCCCACTCCGACAGGTTCGCCTTGCCCAGGATCACCGCACCGGCGGCGCGCAGCCTGCGGACCAGGAACGCGTCCCGCGCCGGCTTGCTGGCCAGCAGCGCCAGGCTGCCGGCGGTGCTGTTCTCCCGGTCGGCGGTGTCGACGTTGTCCTTCAGCAGGATCGGTACGCCCTCCAGCGCACCGCGCCCGTGGTGCGCGCGCCGCCGGGCGTCGCTGGCCCGCGCCTCCCGCAGCGCGTCCGGGTTCACCTCGATCACCGCGTGCAGCAGGGGATTCAGCGCATGGATGCGCGCGGTGTAGAAGTTGACCAGCTGCACCGAGGTGAGCCGCCCCCGGTCCATGGCGCGCTGGAAGTCGAGCACGGTCGCCTTCTCCGGGTCCAACCCGCCGGGCAACCGCTGCGGCGCCGCGGCCAGCGCCCTGGAGACCGCGACCTGCGGATCCGCTGACGGCGCCGACGCAGGCCCCGCATTCGCAGGCGTGGCGGCACCCATGACCCCAAAGGCTAATGTGATGGCGGCGAGCAGAGCAGGCGTACGCACGGCAGTACCTCCCGATGCAGCAGCACTATCCAGCCGAACGGGCCCCACGCAACCGCCGCCGCCACCCCCTGTCAACCCCCAGGGGGAGCTGTCACGCCGCGGCGGTGAGGTCTGTGTACTCCTCGTCGGTGAGGCTGAGGTCGGCGGCGGCGCAGTTCTCGTCGAGGTGGGCCAGGGAGTTGGTGCCGGGGATGGGGAGCATGACCGGGGAGCGGCGGAGTAGCCAGGCCAGGGCGAGTTGGGCGGTGGTGGCGCCGCCGTGGGCCTTGGCGATGGTGTCCAGCGGGCCGCCGGGGCGGGCCAGTTGGCCGGCGGCGACCGGGTACCAGGGGATGAAGCCGATGTTGTTGGCCTCGCAGTAGTCCAGCACGTCCTCGGACTGGCGGTTGGCCAGGTTGTAGAGGTTCTGGACGGTGGCGATGGTGAGGCCGGCGGCCTGGGCGGCCTCGATCTCGGCGACGCTGACCTCGGACAGGCCGACGTGCTTGACCAGGCCCTCGTCGACGAACTCCGCGATCGCGCCGAACTGGTCGGCGGCCGGGACCTTGCCGTCGATGCGGTGCAGCTGCCACAGCGGGATCTGCTCGAGGCCGAGCCGGCGCAGGGACGCCAGTACGCACTGCCGCAGGTACGCCGGGCTGCCGTCGGCGACCCACCGGTCGGGCCCGGGCCGGGTGAAGCCGCCCTTGGTGGCGATCACCACTTCGCCGTACCCGCTGCCGTCGTGCAGCGCCGCCCTGATCAGGTCCTCGGACACGGCCGGGCCGTAGGAGTCGGCGGTGTCGATGAAGGTGACGCCCAGCTCGGCGGCCCGGCGCAGCACTGCGATCGAGGCCTGCGGGTCCTCCGGCGGACCCCAGATGCCGGTGCCGGTGATGCGCATCGCGCCGTACCCGAGCCGGCGCACCGGCAGGTCGCCGCCGATCGCGAACGTACCGCTGTCGCTGACAGCCAACAGATCTCCTTCTACAGGGCGGGGAGGTATCGCTCCAGCTCGTACGGCGTGACCTTGGCGCGGTAGTCCAACCACTCGGCGCGCTTGTTGCGCAGGAAGAAGTCGAAGACGTGTTCGCCCAGCGTCTCGGCGACCAGCTCGGAGTCCTCCATGGTGCGCAGCGCGTCGGCCAGGTTGTGCGGCAGGTCGGCGTACCCGAGGATGCGCCGCTCCTCATCCGACATGCGCCCCACGTCCTCCTCGGCGCCCGGCGGCAGCTCGTACTCCCGCTCGATGCCGGTCAGGCCCGCGGACAGCAGGACGGCCAGCGCGAGGTACGGGTTGCAGGCGGGGTCGGGCGAGCGGACCTCGATGCGGGTGGAGTTGGCCTTGCCCGGCTTGTACATGGGTACGCGCACCAGGGCGGAGCTGTTCAGGTGGCCCCAGCACACGTACGCCGGCGCCTCGCTGACCGGGCTGCCCACGTGCGCCTGCGGGAACAGCCGCTTGTAGGAGTTGACCCACTGGTTGGTCACCGCGGTGATCTCGCGCGCGTGCCGCAGCAGGCCGGCGATGAAGCTGCGCGCGGTCTTCGACAGGTTCATCGCGTCGGCCGGGTCGTGGAAGGCGTTGCGGTCGCCCTCGAACAGCGACAGGTGGGTGTGCATGCCCGAGCCCGGCTGGTCGGTGAACGGCTTCGGCATGAACGTGGCGTACACGCCCTGGGCCAGGGCCACGTCCTTGACCATGTGCCGGAAGGTCATCAGGTTGTCGGCGGTGCTCAGCGCGTCGGCGTACCGCAGGTCGATCTCCTGCTGGCCGGGCGCGCACTCGTGGTGGCTGTACTCGACGCTGATGCCGAGCGCCTCCAGGTTGGCCACCGCCATCCGCCGGAAGTCGTGCGCGACGTCGTGGGTGGTCATGTCGAAGTACCCGCCGGAGTCGACCGGGCGGGGCAGCGCGCCGGGCTCGGGCCGCTCCTTGAGCAGGAAGAACTCGATCTCCGGGTGGGTGTAGAAGGTGAAGCCCATCTCGGAGGCGCGGTGCAGCGTCCGCCGCAGCACGTGCCGCGGGTCCGACCACGACGGCGACCCGTCCGGCATGAGCAGGTCGCAGAACATCCGGGCGGTGTCGCTGGGCTCGCCGCCGCGGGCCGGCAGCACCTGGAAGGTGGCCGGGTCGGGGCTGGCGATCATGTCCGACTCGTGTACGCGGGCGAAGCCCTCGATCGCGCTGCCGTCGAACCCGATGCCCTCGGCGAAGGCGCCCTCGAGCTCGGCCGGCGCCACAGCCACCGACTTCAGGAAGCCGAGGACGTCGGTGAACCACAACCGGACGAAGCGGATGTCCCGCTCCTCCAGCGTGCGCAGCACGAACTCCTGCTGGCGATCCATGTCTGGTCCTCCGCGCGCGGGCCCAGTCTGCACGAGCACAGTCTGGGAGCCCGCTGTTTCACCGACGTTACGCCGATCGGTACTCCTCGCACCCGTCCGGCCCAGCCCTGTTCGTTCGGCGTACGCCGAGCGGACAGCGACCCATCCACCAGGCTAGCCGCTCCGCCCGTACGGCACCGTGCCGGAGGGCCGCCCGCCGACCGGTGAGACATCCGGCACAGGGCGGTCCGGGCGGGTACGGGGTTGCCTGGGATCCCCCGCACCGCACCCGGACCCCTCGCGGCGCTGCCCGCCCCTCCCGCCGGCCGCCCGGGAGGAGGCGGTTCGGCGGCTCCGGCAGCGCGCGGGACAAGTCAAGCAAGGCGAGTCGTCCCGCGGCGGCCATGCTGGACAAACCTGGACGCCGCGGCGGCTAGGGTCTGTCGCGAAGTCGGCGGTGGATGCGGGCGGCGTCCAGGCGGCGTCCGGCAAGGCCGAGGAGGCGCCCATACCGCGGTTGTATGGGTGACGACGAGAACGCCGCCGGTCGTCGTCTGGGCGTCGATCCGCGCCGCCAGTCGACTTTGCGACAGGCCCTGGGGTCGTGGGCAGGAGGGGTGCCGGTGGAGAATCGGCCGGCCGGGCCGGATCCCGCGCGCGTGGGCACCGCGGCGGACCTGACCCGGGAGCTGGATCTGCTCCGGGCTCGGGCGGCACGCGGGACGGGGCGGCGCCGGATCGGCCTGGATGAGTTGGTACGCCGGGTCGGGCTGCCGCGCTCGACCGTACACAGCTACGTCGGCGGTACGACGCTGCCGGCGCTGGACGTGCTGGACCGGATCGTGATCGCGCTCGGCGCCACGCCGGCCGAGCAGGCGGCCTGGTCCGAGGCGTGGTACCGGGTGGTAGACCGGCGGACCCCTGCCAGTACGCCCGCGCTGTGGCAGGCGCCGCCGGATGTGGACCGGTTCGTCGGCCGGGCGGCGGACCTGCGGCAGTTGACCGCGCTGGTGGCTGAATCGGCCCGGATCGCCCTGGTCTCGACGGTGTCCGGGATCGGCGGGGTCGGCAAGACCGCGCTCGTGGCGCGCTGGTGCCACCTGGCCGCGGCACGCGACCGCTTCCCGGCCGGCTGCCTGTACGTCGACCTGCGCGGCTTCGACCCCGCGCCGGCGCTCGAGCCGACCGAGGCGCTGGCCGGCCTGCTGCGCAGCCTGGGCGTGGCCGGCGGGGACATCCCACCCACCGAGCCGGAACGCGCGGCCCGGTTCCGTACGCTCGTGGACGGCCGGCGGCTGCTGCTGGTCCTGGACAACGCGCGCGACGCCGACCAGGTCCGGCCGCTGCTGCCCGGTTCCCCGCCCGCCTTCACCATCGTGACCAGCCGGCACGACCTGGCCGGCCTGGTGGCCCGCGACGGCGCCCGGCGCATCGCCCTGGACGTGCTGCCGCCCACCGACGCGGTCGCCCTGCTGCGTACCCTGATCGGCGCCCGGGTCGACGCCGACCCGGATGCGGCGGCCACGCTGGCCGAGCGCTGCGACCGCCTGCCGCTGGCCCTGCGCATCGCCGCCGAACGGGTCGCCGCCCGGCCGGACCTGCCGCTGCCGGACCTGGTCGCCGACTTCGACCGCCGCAGCCTGGACCTGCTGGCCACCGCGGGCGATGCCCGCTCCACGCTGCGCGCGGTCTTCTCCTGGTCCTACGAGCAGCTACCGGCGCCGGTCGCGGCCACGTTCCGGCTGCTCGGCCAGCACCCCGGGCCGTCCTTCGACGCGTACGCCGTCGCCGCCCTCACCGGGACCGACCTCGACGCCGCGACCAGCACCCTGGACGCCCTGGCCCGGGCCAACCTCATCGAACCCGCGGCCGGCGCGCGCTGGCGCATGCACGACCTGCTCCGCGCGTACGCGACCGAGCTGCTCCCGGCCGACGGCCCGGCCCGCGCCCGGCTGGTCACCTACTACACCCACGCCGCCGCGGCCGCGATGCGCATCGTCTTCCCCGGCCGCGCCTACGACCCGCACCGCGTCCCCGCCACCCCCGTACCCGCGCCGCCCTTCCCCGACGTCGCCGAGGCCCGCGCCTGGCTGGAAACCGAACAACCCGCCCTGGTCGCCCTGATCGAGACAGCCGAACCCGCGTACGCCGTCGACCTGGCCGCCGTCCTCTGGCGCCACCTCTATTTCGGCGCCCACCACACCGACGCGCTGCGTACGAACACCGCGGCCCTGCACGCCGCCCGAACCACCGCCGACCACGAAGGCGAAAGCACCCTCCTGTACGCCCTGGCCCTCACCCACGACCGCGCCGGCCGCCTGGAAGAGGCGATCCCGTACCTGGAGCAGGCCCACGCGCTCCGCACCGAGTTGGGCGACGCCGCCGGCCAACTCGACGCCGCCAACAGCCTCGGCGTCATCTACGGCCGACTCCGCAACCTCCCCGAAGCCGCCCGCCACTTCACCGCCGCCCTCGCCGCCGCCGAACAACTCAACTCCCCGGCGGCCCGAGCCCGCGCCCTCACCAACCTCGGCTCGGTCTACCTCCGCACCGGCCCGATGACCATGTGCATCGACTACACCGAGCGCGCAGTCGACGCCTTCGAGCAAGCGGGGGACCTGCCGGGCAAAGCCGCAGCTCTGAACAACCTCGGCGGCCCCTACGCACGAACCGATCGTGTCGAGGAGGCCCTGACGAGCCTCGCGGAGTCGTTGCGGATCCGGGAGACGATCGGCGATCGCCCAGGCATCGCCAACACGACAGACTCGATCGGCGAGGTCTACAGCGTTGCCGGTAGGTACACCGAAGCCGTGCCGTACCTCCGCCGCGCACTCAAGCTGGCGCGTGAACTGTCGTTGAAGTCAGTCGAGGCGGAGGTACTGACCCACCTCGGCACCGCCATCGGCGGTCTCGGCGACGTCACGGAGGCTCAGGCGTGCCTGACGACAGCCGCCGCGGCGGCGCGCAGGGCCGGCGACGCGGTCGTACTGGGCCTCGCGCTCACGTTGCTGGGCGATGCCGCTCGGCGTACCGGCGACCTTGACGAAGCGGAAAACCGCTACCGGGAGGCGTTGGAGCTGACACACACAACCGCCGACCGGTGGCAGTCCGCCACGGCTCGTCATGGACTCGGTTCGGTGCACGCGACGAGAGGTGACGCCGCCGCGGCGCGGACCGAATTGCAGGCCGCGCTGGCGATCTACCGCGACTTCGAAGACAAGGGAACCAGCATCGTCGAGCGCGAACTTGCCGCGCTCGACGATGCCTGAAGTCCCAGCTCAGCGCAGCGCGCTGCCCTTCAGCCATGCGGTCCAGGAAATGGTCCAGTCACCGAGGCCGTCGGTCAGGGCGAGTGGGTGGCCAGTGCCGCGTACATCCACGATGTCGCCGTACCGGAAAGTGTCGTAGAACCAGCGCGCATTGGCCGGCGAGATGTTCAGGCAGCCGTGCGACACGTTCCGGACGCCCTGGTCACCGACCGACCACGGCGCGGAGTGCACGAATTCACCCAGACCAGAAATGCGGGTGGCCAGCGGGATGTCTTCCTCGTACCCGAGGGGCGAGTCGACCGGGAGCCCGTACGAGGCCGAACTCATCTTCTTGACCGCGTACTTCTCCAGGACGACGTGCGGCCCGCTGCGGGTCCAGAAGTCGATGGTGCGGCCCTTGACGTTGATCGAACCGCCGCGGCCCATGCTGACCGGGATGCTCTTGAACTTCGCCCCGTTGATGTAGACGACCATCATGTGGGTGGAGTCGTTGACGATCGCGACCTGGCTGCGGCCGATGGTGAACGACGCCGACTTGTCGGCCTGGCCGTACAGGCCGTTGCCCATGCTCACGCCGTACACCTTGGCGCTGACGGTGATCTTGGTGCCGGGCCGCCAGTAGCTCATGCCGCGGTAGTGGACGTTCTGGTCGTCGATCCAGTACCACGCGCCGTTGACGTGCGGCGTGGTGGTCACGCTCAGCGCCCGCTCGGCGGCGGCGCGGTTCGGGATCGGCTCATCGAAGTGGACGGTGACCGGCATGCCCACGCCGAAGGTGCCGCCGTTGTCCAGCGCCCCGAAGCTCGGCATGGTGAAGTTACCCGGCGTGACCGTGGTGAAGGTCGACTTCGCGGTGGTCTTCTTGCCGTCGGCGTTGGTCGCGATCGCGGTCAGCGTGTACGTCTTGCCGTAGCCGAGCGGTTCGCTCGAGGCCCAGCTCAGGCCGTTCGCAGCGGCCTTGCCGGCCACCGCCTTGCCGCCGGAGTTGCGCAACTGGACCGCGGTCAGCGTCCCGCCGAGGGTACGCACGGTGATCGGCGTGCTCGGCGACAGGCCGGTAGTGCCGGTCTTCGGGCTGAGCGTGAGCTTGGCCGGTGGCGCCGCCGGAGTGGTCGGCGTCGGCGACGACGAGTTACCCCCACCGCCGCCGTTGTTGTTGTCCGGGCCCGGCCCCGCCCCGTTGAAAGCGCCCCCACCGCCGCTGCACGCGGTGGTCGCGGCCAGCACCAGCGCCACGCCAGCCACTGCCTGCCGGGCCGCACGCCGGGACAGCCCTCGCCCGGCCACCTCGCGCGCAACCCCGGTCCATACGAACATCAGACCTACCCTCTCCCCAAAGCAAGCCCTACCCGGGTTTCGCCCACCGAACCCAGGTCGATCACGCATCCACCCCGTGAGACGCGCGGCCAGGCCACATTGTTGTCCCCGCCACCGACAGAACCAAAGACGACCACACCGGTACGCGCCGACCGTAGCCGGATCGAGGCCGGCCGTTCAGCAACTGGCCGCCTGGCACACCCGGGCTGAGACGGCTTCCAGGAATATGTCACCGATCTTGCCCGGATCCCGGCTGATGAACGACAGGCCATGCGTGACACGCGCGATCTGCGCCAGCTCCTCAGCGTTCACCTCCGGGCCTAGGCCGAGGAAGATCAGCCGCACCGGCTTGTCCGGATTGTAGAGCTTCGTCAACTCGGACAGGAGGGCGGCCCGGCTAATCCCGTTGCTGTCCTCGTTCTGCCCGTCGGTGAAGATCGAGATCGCGTTGGACCGGGCCGGGTCCCAGTGCGCGGTCATCTCCCGGTACGCCGCCAGCACCGTGTCGTACAGGCCGGTGGCCCCACCCTGCTTGACCTGGAGTTTGGACAGCGCGGCGGCCAGCGGTGCGCGGTTGCTGGCCAGCGGCCCGATCGGCACCAACTGCTTGTAGTCCCGCTGGCCGTCCAGGTTGGTGGAGAACACCCACAGCCCGAGCGTGGACGCGTCGGCGTACAGACCGAGCACCTGGAGGGACGCGCTGATCGTGACCTGCATGCGGGTCTGGGTCGTGCCCGGCACCAGTTCGGCCATGGATCCGGACACGTCGACGATCGACAGCAGCCGGCTGGGCAGGGTGAGGGTGGCCCAGATGCCGATGGCCTGGGTGAGGGTACGGACGGCCGGCAGCGGTACGGGCGAGACGATGCCGGACTTCAGCCCCGAGCCGACCGGGAACTCCGAGCCGGTGCCGCCGCTGGGCGTACGGAAGCCGGCGCGGGTGAGCGCGGTGACCACCTGCGGGGTGCCGAGCAGCGAGTGGAACTTCTCCGCTGCCGCCGCCGCGCCGGCCGACCGCCCGGCGGTGACCAGGTAGGGGTAGTCCAGGCTGGGGCTGGCCGGCGCCGGGTACACCGGGATCGCGGACACCGGCGGCTTCTGCGCGTTGTAGGCGGCCACGCTCTGCTCGCTGACCGGGAACCCGCCGATGGCGCTGGAGACCGACGCGGCGTCGGCGCTCTGCGGCAGCTTGGCGTACAGGTCGCCGGCCTGGGTGGACACGTTCGCGGCCAGCGCCCGGATGGCGGCGACCGTGGCCGGGGTCGGCTTGCCGCCCTGGACGGTGGCCGCGTTGACGCCGAGCAGCGCGGAGACCCCGACGGGGCTGCGGGACGGGTCGGGGATGCCGATCCGCAGCGCGGTACTGCCGGCGAGCCGGCTCCACCCGATCGGTTTGGTGGGCCAGCCGAGGCTGCGCGCGACCGGTTCGGCCAGCGCGATGACCACCGGCGAGCTGGCCACGCTGCCGTCGTTCTTCGGCGCGTCCTGGCCGCCGCGGGTGATCCGGGCCAGCCAGTACGCGGAGTCGGGCACCCACACGTCGGGCTGGGCGTCGCTGACCTGGCCGGACAGTTGCGTCACCACCCGGCCCGGGTCGACCGCGCTCACCTGCACCGAGTAGCAGTAGTCCCCCGCGTTGCGCTGGGTCTGCGACAGGGAGCCCGCGTACGCGCTGAGCACCGGGGCGATGTCCGGCGCCGCCGCGACCCGCAGCGTGACCGGGTGATCGCAGCCGCCGGCGCCGACGCGGTCGCTGACGTACCGGAATCCGAGCCAGCCGATCAGGGCGAGAACGAGAATGCCGACAACCGCCCGCATGCCCTTGGTGAGCTGGGGGCGCGCTCGTCTGACCCGGTGCCGTCCCAAAGATCACCCGTAACCTTCGCGTCAAGTCAACACGACGGTAAGCACGAGATTTACTCTTTACGTCAGCCAACAACAGTACCTCGCCGTGGGCCGTTCAGCTCTGCGTGAACGGCCCGGGGACGTACGCCGGAGCGCTTGATCACACCTGTCGAGCCAGGCCGGCCGGCGCGGGACACTGGAGGTATGGCGCAACTACGGGTGGCTCTGGCCCAGCTCGATGTCACCGTCGGGGATCTGGTCGGCAACGCGGACGCGGTGATGTCGTGGTGCAAGGAGGCGGCGGCGCGCGGGGCGCACCTGGTCGCCTTCCCCGAACTGGCCCTGACCGGCTACCCGCCGGAGGACCTGGTCTTCCGCGAGTCCTTCCGGGCGGCCAGCATCGCCACGATGACCGACCTCGCGGTACGGCTGGAGGCCGCGGGCCTGGGCGAGCTGGCCGTCGTGGTGGGCTACCTGGACCAGCAGCCGGCGCCGCGCAACGTCGGCAACCTGGCCGGCCCGCGCAACGCGGCGGCGGTGCTGCACGGCGGCCGGGTGGTGGCGACGTATTTCAAGCACCACCTGCCGAACTACGGCGTGTTCGACGAGGCGCGCTATTTCGTCAGCGGTGACCGGTTCGTGGTGGTACGGCTGCACGGCGTCGACGTGGCGATCACGATCTGCGAGGACATGTGGCAGGACGGCGGGCCGTTCGCGGTGGCCGGCGCCGCGCAGGTCGCGCTGGTGGTGAACATCAACGGCTCGCCGTACGAGCGGAACAAGGACGACCTGCGGCTGCCGCTGGCCCAGCGCCGCGCCGCGGAGGCCGGCGCCCCGATCGCGTACGTGAACATGGTCGGCGGCCAGGACGAGCTGGTCTACGACGGCGACTCGCTGGTGGTGGCGCCCGACGGCCGGCTGCTGGCCCGGGCGCCGCAGTGGGAGGAGGCGCTGCTGGTCGCCGACCTGGACCTGCCCGGCGCGCCCGGCACCACGAGCGGCACGGTGCTCGGCATGACCATCGAGCGGCACCTGATCTCCGACCGGCCGCTGCCGGCGTACGAGCCGGTGCCGGCGCCGGTGGCGCAGCGGATGACCGACGAGGCGGAGGTGTGGGGCGCGCTGGTCACCGGCCTGCGCGACTACGTCCGCAAGAACGGCTTCCGCTCGGTGCTGCTCGGCATGTCCGGCGGGATCGACTCCTCGCTGGTGGCCGCGATCGCGGTGGACGCCCTCGGCGCCGACGCGGTGTACGGCGTGTCGAACCCCAGCGCGTACTCCTCCCAGCACTCCCGCGACGACGCGGCGGACCTGGCCCGGCGGCTGGGCTGCCATTACGTGTCCATCCCGATCGCGCCGATCGTCGACGCCTACCAGGACGCGGTGCACCTGACGGGCCTGGCCGAGGAGAACCTGCAGGCGCGTATCCGGGCCGTGTTGTGGATGGGGCTGTCCAACCAGGACGGGCACCTGGTGCTGGCCTGCGGCAACAAGAGCGAGGCCGCGGTGGGGTATTCGACGATCTACGGCGACGCGGTGGGCGGGTTCGCGCCGATCAAGGACGTACCGAAGACGCTGGTGTGGCGGTTGGCCCGGTGGTGCAACGAGGAGGCGGGACGCCGCGGCGAGACCCCGCCGATCCCGGGCAACTCGATTACCAAGCCGCCCTCGGCCGAGCTGCGGCCCGGCCAGGTGGACCAGGATTCGCTGCCGCCGTACGAGGAGCTGGACGCGATCCTGCTCGGGTACGTGGACGGCGACCTGGGGCTGGCCGAGCTGGTGGCGCGCGGGCACGACGCGGCGCTGGTGCAGCGGGTGATCCAGCTGGTGGACCGGGCCGAGTACAAGCGCCGGCAGTACCCGCCGGGGACCAAGATCTCGCTGAAGGCGTTCGGACGTGACCGACGTCTCCCAATCTCCAACCGGTGGAGGGAGTCGGCCGACCCGGTCCGGTGACACTCTGGACACGTCTCGGTAATCCCGGGGACCGCGGTGACGCGGCTTCGAGGAAAGGACATGTGTCATGAGCGAATCCCTGTACGGCGGCATCGTCGGCCGGCGCGTGACGGTGCTGGACCTGCAGGCGGCCAAGGGGCGCGGGGAGCGGTGGCCGATGCTCACCGCCTACGACTACTCCACCGCTCGGGTGTTCGACGAGGCCGGGATCCCGGTGCTGCTGGTGGGCGACTCGGCCGCGAACGTGGTGTACGGGTACGACTCGACCGTCCCGGTGTCGATCGAGGAGCTGCTGCCGCTGGTGCGCGCGGTCGTGCGCGGCACCGAGCGGGCGCTGGTGGTGGCCGACCTGCCGTTCGGGTCGTACCAGATCTCGCCGGCGCAGGCGTTCGAGAGCGCGGCGCGGTTCATGAAGGACGGCGGGGCGCAGGCGGTCAAGCTGGAGGGCGGCGCCCGGGTGGTACCGCAGGTGCGCGCGCTGGTGGAGGCGGGCATCCCGGTGATGGGCCACCTGGGCCTGACGCCGCAGAGCGTGAACTCCCTCGGCGGCTACCGGGTGCAGGGCCGCGGCGATGCCGGCGACGCCCTGCTGGCCGACGCGCTGGCGTTGCAGGAGGCGGGCGCGTTCTCGCTGGTGCTCGAGGTGGTGCCCGCGGACCTGGCGCGCCGGGTCACCGCCGCGCTGGACATCCCGACCGTCGGCATCGGCGCCGGCATCGGGTGCGACGCGCAGGTGCTGGTGTGGCAGGACATGGCCGGGCTGCGTACGGGCGACAAGGCACCGAAGTTCGTCAAGGCGTACGCGGACCTGACCCGGGTGTTGGGCGATGCCGCCCACCGGTACGCCGACGAGGTGCGCGCCGGGGTGTACCCGGCGCTGGAGCACTCCTACCGCTGAAGCTGCCGCTCCAGTACGTCGCGGGCCTCGCGCAGCGACGGGCCGTACCAGAACAGGTGCCGGCCGGACACGTACGCGACCTCCCTGCCGGGGAAGGCGTCCGGGCCGTCGTCCGGGCCGAACTGGTACGGCTCGTCGGGCAGCACCACCAGGTCGGCGGGCTCGAAGTCCTCGACCTTGGGGTACCTCTCGTCGCTGCCGTCGTAGACATTGGCGATCCCGAGTTGGCGCAGCACATCGCCGCCGAAGGTGCCGTGCCCGAGGACCCGCCACGGCCTGCGCCAGATCGGGACCACCGCGGTCCGGGTCGGGGCGCTGCCGTCGAAACTGGAGGCCCACGCCCTGCGCGCCTCCTCCAGCCAGCCCGGCGCCGGGTCCAGCCCGCACGCGGCGAGCATCCGAGCCAGACTCCCGAACGCCTGCGCCAGCGTGGTGGGCGCCGTCACCCAGACCCGGATCCCCTGCCGCCGCAGCTCCTCAACATCCTCCAGCCGGTTCTCCTCCGCGTTGGCGATCACCAGGTCCGGTCGTTGCGCGGCCACCTTCGCCAGGTCCGGGAAGCGCGACCCGCCCACACTCGGGACATCCAGGTCGGCCGGGTGGGTGCAGTAGTCGGTCACCCCGGCCAGGACGCCGCGGTCGGTCTCGGCGACGGCCTCGGTGAGGGAGGGTACGAGCGAGACGACACGCCGCGGGCACGCGGGCAACTCGACGGCGGTGCCGAGGTCGTCGGTGGGCATCACACGTCGGTGACGCGGACGCCGGCGTGCGCCTTGTAGCGGCGGTTGACCGAGATCAGGTTGGCGGTAAGCGCCTCGACCTGGCCGGCGTTGCGCAGCCGGCCGGCGTAGACCCCGCGCATGCCGGGGATCAGCTCGGCCAGCGCCTGGACGGTGTCGGTGGCCTCCCGGTCGTCGCCCAGGACCATGACATCCAGCTCGAACCGGTCCACCGCGGGGTCGGCGAGCAGCACCGCGGACACGTGGTGGAACGCCGCGACCACGCGCGAGTCCGGGAGCAACGCCTGCGCCTGCTGCGCCGCGCTCCCCTCCTCCACCGGCAGCGCGTACGCGCCCTTCCCGTCGAAGCCCAGCGGGTTGACGCAGTCCACGACGATCTTCCCGGCCAGCTCCTCGCGCAGGTCCCGCAGCGTGGCCGCGTGCCCCTCCCACGGCACCGCCACAATCGTGACGTCAGCCTCCGCCGCGGCCTCCGCGTTGGCGACCCCGCGTACGGCCGTCACCACCCCCTCGCCAAGGCTCCCGTTCAGCTCCTCGGCCGCCGTCGCCGCCCGCTCGGCCGACCGCGACCCGACCAGCACCGCCACCCCGGCCCGCGCGAACCGCCACGCCAGCCCCCGCCCCTGATCCCCCGTACCGCCCAGCACGGCAACCCGCAGCCCCAACACCTCAACACCCACGCCACGCCTCCACCCTCACGCCACTCCCCCGAACCTACGCCACCCACCCACCCCGTGATCAACGCCGCCCTGTTACCGGTTTTCCAGCAGCTACCTGGCGTCGATCGCCGCGGCGCCCCCGCCCGCCGCCTGTGATCCACGCCGGTCTACTGGTTGTTTTCCGGCAGCTGTGCGGCGTTGATCACCGGGGCCGCTACGCGCCGGCGCGGGTGAAGCGGACGCGGCGTTTGTCGATGTCGGCTTCGGTGAGGCGGACGCGGGTGGCGGCGCCGAGCGGGAGGGGCGCGCCGTCGCAGGTGGCGCGGACGGCCGGCTCGGCCAGGTGGACGGTGGCGCGGTCGTGGTGGGATTCGACCACGACCGCGTCGTACACGCTGCCTTCGCGGCCGGACAGCAACCACGCCTCGGTGAGGTCGACGCAGGCGCGTTCCAGCTCGTTCGCGTGGCGGTCGGCCTCGGCCATGGTGGCCGGCAGCGCGGGCAGCGCCTGGACCGCCCAGTCCGGCGGGGTGGCCCCGGCGGCCAGCGCCAGGCACACCTCGCTGGCGAACCGGTCGGCCAGCCGCCGCAGCGGCGCCGTCACGTGCGCGTACGGGGCCGCGACCGCCGACTGCGCCGGCTGCCCGGGCGGCGTACCGGCGAAGGCGGTGTACCCGGCGCCGCGGAGCAACCGGGCCGCCTGCTCCAGGAACGCCGCGTGCCGCGGGTCGCCGCTGCCGGACACCGCCGAGATCACGTCGCCGGGCGCCGCGCCGGCCGGCCAGTCGACGCCGAGCGCGGGCGCGATCTGCCGCAGCTGGGCGACATCGGCCTCGCGCGGCGGCGGCATCGTCCGCAGCAGCCCGACGCCGCCGGCGAGCATGATCGAGGCCGCGCACATGCCGGTGAGCAGCGACAGCTCGGCGTTCCACCGCTCGACCGGGAGCTGGGCGCGGAAGGCGATCGTCCACGCGCCGCCCTCGCCCGCGGTCACCTCCTGGTCGGGCAGGTCCAGCTCGATGGCGTGCCGGGCCCGCGCCTGCGCCGCGCGCAGCTCGCCGATGGTCCGCAGCAGCGCGATCGGCTCCGGCGGCGTACCGGCGTCGAAGGCCCGCTGCACCTGCTCGTAGCTGAGTTTGGCCCGGCTGGTGACCGTGGCTCGCCGGCAGTCGACGCCGGCCGGCGCGCCCGCCTCGTCCAGGTCGATGGTCCACAGCACGGCCGGCCGCGGCTGGTCGGGGAGGAGGCTGGCGGCGCCCTCGGACAGTACGGTCGGGTGCAGGGGCGTGCGCAGGTCGGGGCTGTACTGGGTCAGCCCGCGGCGGCGCGCCTCGGCGTCGATCGCGCCGCCGGGCCGGACGAAGGCGGCCACGTCGGCGATGGCGTACCGGACGCGGTACCCACCCGGGCGTGCCGACAGGTGTACGGCCTGGTCCAGGTCCGTACTGCCCGGCGGGTCGATGGTGACGAACGGGAGGTCGACCGGCTCGCCGGCCCCGCCGGGCGCGCGGGCGGCGGCGTCGGCCTCGGCGAGTACGTCCGCGGGGAAGCCGGCCGGCACCGACAGCTCGGCCCGGACCGCGTCGAACCGCAGGGGCGGCACCGCGAGGCGTCGGGTGATCACGCCGCCACTACAGGCCCTGAGGTGCCCGCCCGTCAACCGCGGCGCGCCGCACCCGGGCAACCCCTGCCAAGGCAACGCAAAAAGGCCCCGGACAGGCCGCCCCTCTTCGACCCGCCCGGAGCCTTCGTTGTGACACAACGAAGAGTACACCCCAAAGTTGCGCAGCGTGACGAATGAATCCGCAGAGTAATCGCGCCCTGGGCGTACTCGGACGACAAAGAGGACTTTCGGCGGCAACTGGCGCGCCGCTAGAGTGCAACATCGCGGGCTAGGTCGGACCGTCCGTACGGACCGGCCTGATCCGTGCTTGAATCCTTCGTCGCGTGGACTTCATGATCTTCGGGCCAACCGATCCGGGTGACAGGGCTCCGGTGAAAGGCGCGTGATGGAGCAGCGAGACGAGACGCGAGGCTGGTTCGACCCGCCGGACGGCGACGGGGACAGCGAGCCCGCGCTCTCCGCGGCGCAGCCGGCCGCCGGTCCGTTACGTCCCTCCCCGCAGCGGACCGGCGCGGCTGCGCCCCCCACCGGGCCACCCGGCGACGCCGGCGCGCTGCCCACCTCCCTGCTGCCGATCCCCACCCCGCCCGCGGCGCCGACCTCGTCGCTGCCGGCCCCGCGTGCGGCCTCCGACGAGCCACCGCCCATCGAGCTGGGCCCCGGCGGTGTGGTGGGCATGGGCGGCATCCACCTGCCCCGCCCGCGCGGCCGCCGCCGCAACGCCGACGCCCGGCACCGCCGCGCGGCCGCCAACGCCCCCGACACCAACGACGCCGTACTCCTCAACCCACCGCACACCCCCACCACCTACGGCCCACCACCCCAGCCAGCTCCGCCCCCCACAGACCCACCCACTCCAGCACCGACCAACCCACCCCCCTACGCACCACCGCCCGCAGACCCGCCCACCCCGACACCAGCCGGCCAACCCCAATACGCGCCGCCGCGCGCAGACCCGCTCGCCCCGACACCAGCCGGCCAACCCCAATACGCGCCGCCGCGCGCAGACCCGCTCGCCCCGGCAGCAGCCGGCCAACCTCCCTACGCACCGCCGCGCGCAGAGCCGCCCGCTCCGACACCGGCCGGCCAACCCCAATACGCACCGCGCCCCACAGGCCCGCTCGCCCCGGCAGCAGCCGGCCCACCTCAATACGCACCGCCGCCCGCGGACACTCTCCCGGCGCCGACCCCCGACCTCCCCCCGCCTGCGGGCGGCGACCTGCGCTGGGCGCAGGCGTACCAGGACGACTCCGTCCGCTCCGATCCGATCTCCAGCGACCCGTACCCGGCTGGCGGCCCGGCTCGGGGGCTCGGCGCTGCGGCCATGCCGCCACCGCCGCCGGTCCCGGACCTGAGCACCCTCGAGGCAACCAGCGCGGCGCTCCGCGACCTGCTGAAGGCCGGCACGACCAACCCGTTGGGCGACACGGCGGGTACGGCCACGCCGACGGACGAGGAGCCGGCCGCTCCCCTGCCGAGGCGTACGCCCGGCTCGTCGCACCTGACCGCGTACCAGTTGAACCTGGGTGGCGGCTCCGATGACGACGCGCCCGCGGAACCGGAGCCGGCCCTCCCCCCGCTGCCCCGCCGCCAACCGGGCGCGTCCCACGTCACCGCCGCCGAGCTCCGCCCGAGCTCGCCCACACCCGCACCGCTGCCCCCGGTGGGCAGCCCGCCCGGCCGCCCCGGCCGCCGACCCCGCTCGGTCCAGCCGGAACCCGCGCAGGCGACCGGCTTCAGCCCGATGTCCGGGATCGCCGGCCTGGCCGCCGAAGCCGCGACCGGCGCCGGCATCGTGTCCAGCGCCGACCCGGCACTCCCGCCGCTGCCGCGCCGGCAACCCGGCGCCTCCAACGCGACAGCGCGCGGCAGGGCCAGCACCGGCAAGGTGAACCTGGCCCCCGGCGAGCGCGACTGGATGCAGAGCGCGGAGCAACCGGACCCGACCACCCCGCGCACCGCCGCCGACCCGGCCGAGATCGGCAGCGTGGCACGCGCCCGCGCGGCCCGCGGCGCCGCCGCCGTGCGCCGCTTCACCACCGGCTACGAGGGCAGCACACCCGCCGACTACCAGGACCAGGCGGGCGAGTGGCAGACCGGTCCCTACCCCGCCGGCCCGTACCTGACCGGCTCAGAATCAACCGGCCCCTACCGCGTCCCCACCGGGTCCGTCGACCCAACCCAGGCGCCCGCCCCGCGCCCGGCCGGTCGTGACCCGGACGCGACCCAGACCTTCGCCGATTCCGGCCACACCGAACCGGTGCCGGCGAGCTGGGCGGAGCAGCACCGCCCGTTGCGGTCGCGGTTCCGGCCTGCGGACGACGACGACCTGCAACTCGACTACACCGGGCCGGACCCGTTCCAGCCCGCTGAGCACGCCTGGGCCCGCTCGGCGGCAGCTCCGCCCGGCCCGCTCGGGGGCGAGTCGCCGTACGGGATGCCGGACTTCGCTCCGGACAGCATCACCTCGCAGCAGGATCACGATGACGACGACGCCCGCCGCCAGCGGCGCGCCATGTGGCTGGCCGCGGCGGGACTCACCGCCGTCCTGCTCACCGGCGTGGCCGCCGGGTACCGGATGCTGGGCAACCACACCGCGGCCGACAATCCCATCCCGGCCAGCGACAAGATCGTCGTCGGCACCCCGCCGGTGAACCCGCCCGGCCAACCCCAGCCCCTGCCGACCGCGACCGTGCCCACCCTCACCACGCCCCCGGGCACCACGGCCAGCACTCAGCCGCCGACGAGCGACGAGCCCAACAACCCGCCGGCCGACCCGACGACGCAGCCGAACTCCCCCACCAGCAATCCCCCAACGCACACCACCCCGAAACCACCGACAAGAACACCGACGAAGCCTCCGAGCTCGCCGCCCACGAGCCCGCCCACGTCCCCGCCGACCTCGCCCCCCACGAGCCCGCCCACGTCACCCACCGACCCGCCCACCTCGACGGAGCCACCCCCGGGCGGCGGAGGCTGACCCGAGCACCTGCTCAGGCGGAGCCATTGATGAAGGCGAGTACTTCGGCAAGTCCCGGCTTGTACTCCCCGGTTGTATCGACCTCGATCCACGCAGCGGCAACCGAAACCCGCTCGAACACGGCAGGCTCGATAACCGGCCCTTCCGCATGAACGCGGCGATTCGGCTCCGTCTCGCGCCGCCGGTGCCTGCGCGCCAATGCCAGGTCGGCAGCGACCGTGCACTGGACGATCCGTAACCGCGCGAGACCGTCCAGCCGCTCCAATCCGGGCCGCCAGAGCCGATCCTGGAATGCCGCCTCCGCCACCGTGGACACACCAGCGCGCAGCAACAGTTCCACCGTGTCGAAGAAGGCCAGGTACGTACGCCTGCTCAGCTCGTCGCCGGGCGCCGCGACGAAGCCGGGCGTCGCATGCGCCATGCCCTCCTTGATTTCGTCCCGGCAGATGGCGGGGCACCCGATCGCCCGGGCCAGCGCATGCGCAAGCGTCGTCTTCCCACTTCCGGGCGGCCCGCTGACGACCACGAGCGTCGGCTGATCGATCACTCCGACACCCTGACACAGCCCTGAACCACCCTCGGGCCGACCGCCGACGCCGGAGGCCGGGCACAGAAATGAGTCGAGCCCAGCACCTGGGTGCTGGGCTCGACTCGTAAGTTGTGTTCGGCGGTGTCCTACTCTCCCACCCTCTTGCGTGGGCAGTACCATCGGCGCTGGGAGGCTTAGCTTCCGGGTTCGGAATGGGTCCGGGCGTTTCCCTCCCGCTATAAC
>Ga0081455_10002097_pt2 | contig 21928 bp, 21 predicted proteins | sample TabmetS3T2R1_FD_70207 | JGI IMG/M metagenome (GOLD analysis project Ga0081455, IMG submission 70207) | Tabebuia heterophylla rhizosphere microbial communities from the University of Puerto Rico - S3T2R1 | ecosystem: Host-associated > Plants > Roots > Rhizosphere ...
GCTATCGAGAACGCTCGGCTCTATGAAAATCTTAAGCAGTCGCAAGATACCCTTCGCCGGGCGGACCGGCTTTCCTCTCTGGGGTTACTTACTGCCGGGCTGGCGCACGAAATTCGAAATCCCCTAGTGGCAATCCGCACTTTCACTCAGCTCTTGCCTGAACGTTACAATGATGCTGAGTTTCGTGAGGGATTTCAGGGACTTGCACTTAAAGAGGTCGATCGTATTTGTGGCTTGATTAACGACCTTTTAAGCTTTGCACGGCCTTCGCGCCCCAATGTCGCTCAGGAAAGCATGAATGACGTTGTAGACGGAATCGCGCGCATCTTGGAGACCGAAGCTAAGGAGAAAGGTGTTGAGATTACAAGGGATTTTGGTCCGAGTTTGCCTAAAGTCTGGATTGACAGGGAACAGATGAAGCAGGTATTTATGAACCTCATACTCAACGCCATCCAGGCCATGAGAGGGGGTGGTTCGATCTTCTTATCCACACGACTCAACTCGAGAAGCGACGCTGGGCATTCGGGCCAATTTGTTCAAGTCGAGGTCCGCGATACAGGGGTAGGGATCCCGGCCGAAAACCTGGATCACATTTTCGACCCCTTCTTTACTAGCAAGGATGAAGGGAGCGGCTTGGGGCTTTCGATTTCTCATCAGATCGTCCAGGAGCATGGGGGTTACGTCACGGTTGAGAGTAAGGTCGGTGTGGGAACAACATTTTGTATAAATTTACCGATTGGTAAGCCGATTCGCCAATTAAGCAACGGGCGTGCGCATGCAAACGAAGCGAATCTTAGTCATTGAGGAATCTGAAGTAGTGCGGGAGACGCTGGCCCTTATTTTGGGGCGGGAGTTTGTCGTCGCAAAGAGACCTTTTGGCAAGGGGGCCTTTTCGTTCGCCGAAACCGATCGCGACGTGGACCTGGTGATTCTTGGCGTCACACCGGCTATCGGGAAGGAGCCTTCGAGCCTTTTGAGATTTGCGGATAGGGCACCCTTTGCTGTTCTGTTTCTGGTGGATTCAAAATCGGCGGCAAGAGCGATCGAGGATCGAGAAAAAGTTGGCTGTTTAGCCAAACCCTTTAGCCCCTATGAATTGAAAGAGAAAGTCGGGCAACTCCTCGCGCGCAGAGACATTCTATCCGAGGCTCTGTCCCATTCTGGCATCGAGCCTCATGAAGAGTTTACCCGATACCTTGAATTCCCTTATCTTACGCGGGAGACGGCTAGTCTGGTTCGTCGGTTTGCAGCCACAGGTCTGCCCATATTGCTCTCCGGGGAGATCGGCTGCGGCCAGGAACGTGTGGCCCGTGGGATTCATTTCTTAGGAGGCCGTTTCGGTAGCTGGGTCTTATTGCACGCGACCGAGATCAACACCGCCTATTTGGATCAAAAAAGCCTTCAGCTGTCATGGTGTCGCAGCAGCGGGGCGCTGCCCGTTACGTTGATAATCGAGAACGTTGATCAGCTTTCGCTATCCGGCCAGGCGAAACTTGTGAATTTTTTAGAAGAAGAGGAAACCAAATTCGGCAGGTGTCGTCTTATCACAACGGCGCGAGTCGATATTTTGGAGAAGGTTTATCGGGATGAACTACTGGAGTCTCTCTATCATAGGTTGGCCACCCTAAAATTGTCGCTACGGCCCGTAAGGGAGCGACGAGAGGACGTGCCGGCAATCGCCAGTTGGTTTTGCCAATTTTATGCTAGCTACCTTGGGTTGGGAGAAGTCAGTCTTTCCGCGGATGCCAACGAGCGTCTTAGCAACTACCTTTGGTTCGGGAACTTGAACGAAATGGAAACCGTTATCGCTCGAACATTGGCCTTACAGCGAAAAGGCTGGATCGATGCCGACGATTTGATTTTCGATTTTTCCGTAGCGGGAGATTTGCCCGAACTCCCCGCGTTTAGGGAGTTGGTTCGTTCAGAGGCTCAAGAGAGAGGCGTGCTTGAAAGCGCGAAAAGTCTGACACAAATCCGCAATGGCTTGTATAATGAGACTGGAACAGAGATTGATCACGCCCAGCGGGAAGACTTGAGCGTTTTGATCCACGAGCTTGCCCATGAATTGAAGAACCCAATGGTCACGATCAAAACCTTTGCGCAATTGTTGACTGACCGATACCAGGACGAGAATTTCCGGGCCCGTTTCCAGGATGTCGTCGGTTACGATATCGAGCGGATGGATGACTTGCTTGAGCTCATGATCGAGTTCGCCGACTTCACTCAGCCGCGTTGGGGCAAGGTGGAGTTGCAGGAGAAACTTCGCTCAGCGTTGAATGAAATTACCAACGAGTGCAGCCGGCGGCAGGCTCAAATCCGTTGGAAAGGGAATGGCTACAGTCGTGAAATCAAGGCCGACGAGACTCAGGTCAAGTACGTTCTGAAAGCCGTGTTGTTGGCGGTACTGTCGCAGGCAAAGGTGGGAAGCGAAATTGAGATCAACGTCGAGAAACAAGGCTGCGTTGCGATCTCATACTTTCGTGAAGTAGGGCGTGTTGCGTCGATCGCGCATTATTTTGACAAGTGGTCTTCGAGCGGGAGCGAAACCGTACTTCCCTTACGCATCCTGCTCGCAAAACAACTGGTAGAACGCAACGGCGGCAATATGATTCTCGATTATTCGGACACCGAAAAAGAACTTTTGAAAATGGAGTTTCTGATTGCGTGAATTAGAAAAGAAGCGAGAAATGAGCCAACCCTTATTGCTAGTTGTCGATGATGAGGCTGGAGTGAGACAGTCGCTACAGCTAGTTTTTAACAAGATGTATCGTGTCCTAGAAGCCACCTCGGCCGACGAGGCGATTCAGAAGCTCGCGGATGAGAAACCCGACGTGGTCTTGTTGGATATCGTCATGCCGGGTGCAGATGGTCTAGCCGTCCTCAAGCAGATGAGGTCGATTCATACCGACTGTCAGGTAATTATGTTGACCGCTCTCAACACGGCGCGAACGGCCTTTACGGCTAAAGGCACGGGTGCTTTCGACTATGTGACCAAGCCCTTCGATGTCGAAGAACTTCGCCTGCGGGTCGAGCATGCTTTTGAGAAAGTTCATTTATTCAGGGAGCTGGAACGGTTGAAGGAGGAAGTCGGCCGCAAGTATGGCGTTGAACACGTCATCGGTCGATCTAAACAGATCATCGATGTGTTCAAAGCGGTCAGCATGGTGGCGGCGAAGAAAAGCACAGTGCTCATTACGGGCGAAAGCGGAACAGGGAAGGAGCTGATCGCGCGTGCAATTCACTATAATAGCGACCGGCGCTCCAAGCCGTTCGTTGTGGTCAACTGTGCGGCTCTCCCCGACACTTTGATCGAGAGTGAATTGTTTGGCTATGAGAAAGGCGCTTTTACGAACGCTTCGCAGAAAAAGGTAGGACGCTTCGAACTCGCCCATGGGGGGACACTTTTTCTCGATGAAATCGGAGAGCTTAATCTAGGGACTCAGGCGAAGTTCCTACGTGCTATTGAGCAGGAAACCTTTACCCGTCTCGGTGGCACGGACGAAATCAAGGTCGATGTCCGAGTTATTGCTGCCAGTAATCGCGATTTGGAAACGATGGCCAAGGCCGGGGAGTTCCGTCCGGATCTCTTTTATCGTCTAAATGTCGTTTCGCTTTATCTCCCTCCATTAAGAGAAAGACCCGAAGACGTCCCACTGCTCTTAGACCACTTCTTAAGACTCAAAGCGCAAGAACATTCTATGGCCCCCAAAAGCCTGTCTCCAGAGGTGGTGGACTTTTTTACGTCGTACTACTGGCCCGGAAATATTCGGGAGCTGGAGAACCTGATCGAAAGGCTAACGATCCTAACGCCTCACGAAACGATTATGTTGCGGGATCTGCCAGCGGGGATGCGCTCCACGGATCAGACCGCGACCCTCAAAGAGGATGTGCTCAGCGGTTCGAGGCCCTTAAGCGAAGCTGTAGACGAGTTTGAACGGGAGCTAATCGTTAAGGCTCTGCAACGAACTGGATTCAATCAAACCAAAGCAGCTTCACTTCTCGGAACCAGCCGTCGTATTCTCAAGTACCGGATCGAAAAGTTAAAAATCCACGAGCCCAATGACGGAGGTGAAGAAGCGAAATTATCGACATAATTTGGACAAAATTGTTCCCTTAGCTCTCTCTATTCCTTTCCTTGGCTTCAAATTACGCTTGTAAATTAGTGATTTGGCTTTGTGCGGCAATTGGCATGTTGTTTGCTTGTTGGGGCTGACATGGACGCAACCAAGCCTCATATTCTTGTCGTCGACGACGAAGTGGGTCCTAGGGAATCACTAAAGATGATTCTCAACCCCTATTACACTGTGCACATTGCGGAACGCGGCGGGCAGGCTGTTGAAATGCTCGGCAAGTTTCCGGTCGATTTGGTAACGCTGGACCTCAAAATGCCAGGGCTCTCGGGGATCCATGTGCTCGAAAAGCTGAAGGAGTACGATCCAGATATCGAAGCCATAATTATTACCGGATACGGTTCTCTGGATACGGCTATCGAGGGGTTGCGTCTGGGTGCATTTGACTATATTTCCAAGCCCTTTGACGTAAATCACATTCTATCTCTGGTTCGCCGCGGGCTGGAGCGCCGAAATGCGAAAAGCAAATTGAGACAAGTCAAATCCGATTTTCTCTCCAACGTTTCACATGAGCTGAGAACTCCCCTCAGTGTAGTGGTAGGCTTTGTCTATTTACTCTTGAACCAAGTGATCGGTAAGCTTAGCGAGGAGCAACAAAAAGTTTTGGAAACCGTTTACCGTAACTCCGAGGAATTGCTGGAACTCATCGATAACGTACTCTGGATGACTTCTCTCAATGCCGGCGATGCGATGGCGACCATCGAAAAATTCGACGGCCGCGAAATAGTGCGTGAAGCGGTTAAGCGGCACGAGCGCATCCTGCGCGAGAAAGGACTCACACTTTCGGTTGAGGTGGCCGATACCGGAATGTCTATCGTCAGCGACCGCTCCAAAGTCGAGAGGATCTTTCAGAACGTTCTTAATAATGCGATCAAGTTCACATCCCAGGGGGAAATTAGGATCAAGGCACATCCAGCGGCCAACCATTCCAGTATCGAGTTCGACGTTACTGACACAGGTATTGGTATAGCAAAGAATAAGATGGACTCGATCTTTGAGCCATTTCAGCAGGTCGACACGTCGTCTCACCGTTCCTTCTCGGGATTGGGTTTGGGGCTTACTGTCGCGCGCCGAATGGCTGAGCTCATCGGCGGAATGCTGGAAATCAGCAGTGAAGCGGGCAAAGGAACCCGAGTCCTGATGAAATTCCCTTCACAGGCGAGCGTCGCAGCTTCGCTGCTGACGGAGCAGCGTAAATATGGGTAGGGAAAAGTTTATCCGTTGCTGTGTCTGTGATGCGATCCATCACGTTTCTACTTTTGACAAAGCTCCGACTTATGTTTTTGTGCGAGATGAAGTGGAAGCGCTGGCAACCGATGATTGGCGGTTGTTTATGGCACAACACGCTGGGCATCGGCTGGAACCGCTAAAGGCTAGTGGTGAGAAGCTTTTGTCTGATGGCTCGCCTCCGGATCCGATGAGCGTGGTTTATTTTGAGGTGACCAACGGTCAGGACCGCTATGTTGTGCGCCGCGCGAGAAAGAGCATTCAGGAACCCATGTGCTATGAATTGATTCGCGGTCGCCTAGCAGATGCTGGCGTAACAGTCGAGGTTCAAGAGCAGGAAATCAAGAAAGAAATCAAGAATCACTTTTCCTGGGCGCCTGCGACTTGCCCCGATGATGAGAAAATCGATCTGTTCGTTGGATTGTTCAAGGAAGTCGCAAAAACCCTAGATCCGCAATGCATTCAAATAAGCGAATATTCATATACAGACGACTCCATTTCCTACGGGACCTTTGACCGCACTGTTTTGGACGCCCTTACAGAGAGATGTGCCGAATACTTCTTGCCCGGTGAGCTAGCTTCCCTGCGTCGGTTTATGGACACCCACTGTGATGGTTGTGATGTCATGACTTTAGTGCTGCGACGTCGATTGACCATTGAACGGTTTGTCTGATCTTGGTTTTCTCGCTCTAAAACTCTATCCCCGTTGTTTACTCAGTGTTACCTGCTTACCCTTCTATATACAGCTTCCATGGAAGGATAGAATTGCTTTCACTTCGTGACTAGAACTTCGTCTTTCCCGTCCACCTCCTTAAGCTTCAATCTGACCTCGCCTTTCCCCGGCAAGTTGATTCTCTTGGCGACGAAATTGGCGGCAATGGGAAATTCACGCCCACCACGATCGATCAGCACCGCGAGATGAATAGCTCTAGGCCGGCCTAGATCGATGAGATGGTCCACCGCGGCTCGCACGGTCCGGCCTGTGTGCAGTACGTCGTCGAAAAGGATGATCGTCTTGTTATTGATGTCGAAGGGAATTTGCGTGTGATCCACTTTGCCGTGAGGCAGTAGAGCGTTGAGATCATCACGGTAGAGAGAAATGTCCATCTCACCAAGAGGCACGTCTTTACCATTAGACTTCTTGATCATCTCACACAGGCGTCTGGCGAGGAAAAGGCCGCGGGTACGGATGCCGATAAACCCGAGCGAGTCCAACGCTTGGTTTTGACGAAGAATGGCGCGGGCCATTCGCTCTAGATTGGCCTTAATGTCCAGAGCGTTCAGGATCCGGACACTTTTATGTCGTTTCATTACCAATCCGAATTATGGAATCCAATAGCAGTTGTGCACCCAGGCAGATGTCCTCCGGTTCGGACCACTCCAGGGGACTATGACTAATGCCACGCCGACTGGGGATGAACAGCATCGCGGCGGGCGTAACCTTAGCCATCTGCATCGCATCATGACCAGCTCCCGAAGGCATAATTTCATAGGTGATACTTCTAGACTTACAACACGCTTGTAGCAGACGAATAAGCCGCTTATCCAGGAGGACCGGGTATTCTTCACGTAAGGGCAAGATTTCGGCCCGGATCTTCCTGCGCCGTGCGATTTCACGAATCCGAGCTTGAACCAACCGAACGACGCGTCGCTTAGCGTTAGCAGTGATGCTGCGGACGTCCACTGAAAGTTCAGCTTTTCCTGGTATAGCGTTAATGATTCCGGGCTCAATCTTCATCGCACCGACGGTACCGACCACCCGGCCTTTTTTCATGTGCGAATACTTGCGGCAAATTTTTTCCACGGCGACGATAAGCTCGGAGGCAGCCACTAGAGCGTCTCTGCGCATCTCCATGGGCGTGGTTCCCGAATGATTGGCCTGCCCGGTGAAGACTACTCTAAATCGCGTTGGAGCGGCGATGGACGTGACAATCCCGATGGGTTTTTTCTTGGCTTCCAAGATCGGTCCCTGTTCGATGTGCAGTTCCAGATAGGCTTTGATGGTCGATGGATCACGGCGCATAGAGGGTAAGTGATTTCGGTAGATTCCCATGCTCGCCAAAATATCCTCCAGTTTGATTCCCTGTGCGTCGGCAGCGTGGGCAAGATCTTTTCCCTGAACTTCTCCCGCCACCAAGCTACTTCCGAGAGTGGAATAACCGAAACGACTCGACTCCTCACCCACAAAACAAACAACTTCAACGGGCGACAGTAGGACTATTTTTTGCTCTTTGAGAATTCGGACCGCCTCAAGAGCCGCAATGACGCCTAGAGTGCCGTCGAACCTTCCCCCATGCACGACGGTGTCTAGATGCGAACCCACAAGCAGCGCGGCGGATTTCGCGTTGGTGCCATCGAGTCTTCCAAAAATATTGCCGATGCGATCGATGTGAACCTGCAGGCCAATCTCTTGCATCTGGTGGATGAGAAATTGCCGGCTGCGCAGCTCTTTAATGGAAAAGACCAGCCTTGTGACCGACCCATGATCGCCGATCCCGATACGTGACACCGCGTTGAGGTCGCGGAGCAGACGGCGCTTGTTGATTGCGATGTCGTGCAAGGGAGGCGATGGCGAGTGGGGTCGCTCTGATTTCACAAAGCGTATCTTATCAGCTTAGCTTCCGCGAGAGAAACAGTGCTCCCTTGGCTCGATTCTATATTGGAAATAGGGAAAGGCTGTGTTATAGCGAGCCTATCCAAACAATTGGAAGGGTGTTTTCATGAACGACGTAGCCCAAAGAATTGCAGAGATGCTGCTTCGGACTGAGGCGATTCAAGTCTACAGGGAAAAGCCTTTTGTTTTTGTCTCCGGCCGGATTTCGCCAGTCTACATCGATTGCCGCAAAATTCTTTCATTTCCCGAAGAGCGTGACTATATCGTGACTCAGCTTGCCAGCAAAGTAGAAACCGCCATTGGCCTGGCCAACATCGACGTCGTCGCGGGAGGAGAGACCGCGGGTATTCCTTATGCCTCCTTTGTCTCTCATCTCATCAAGAAGCCGATGATCTATATCCGCAAGCAGCCCAAAGGATACGGCGGCACGAAACAGATAGAAGGGATTCTCGAACCTGGTAAGCGAGTGTTGTTGGTCGAAGACCTCATCACGGATGGGCTGAGCAAGCTCCGCTTCAACATCGGTATTCGCGCGGCGGGAGCGAAGATGACCCATTGCTTGTGTGTCTTCGACTACGCCTCGGAGCGTTTGAACCAACATGAAGGCAGGGACAATCTGGCAAAAAACGACATCGGTCTGCAGGTGCTTGCCAATTGGGACGATGTACTCGACACGGGCCTCAGCAAAAGCTATTTCTCCGAAAATGCCAGCAAACAGATTGTCGACTTCCTCAACGACCCTGAGAATTGGGGCCGCAAGATGGGATTCGTATAAGTGTCGTCTTGCACCTACAGTTTTCGTGATTCCAGTTTTTGGGCTAACCAAAATAGAAAAAGAGGCACCCAAAACTCTTGAGCATGTCTCTATGGTGTTTCATAGCAGCTCTAGCTCTGTGGGTTCGGCGTCAATTTGTAACTGACGAGTTGCGCTAATGAAAACTTTGATTCGTAACGCTCTCCTCGTCACGATGAACCAGCAAAACGACGTGATCGAAAACGGTTCGATCGTGATCGACGGCAATAAACTAGCGTATGTGGGACCCGCTGAATGGACGCCCCCAGGTCCTTTCGACAGGACTATTGGAGCCGATCGGCGAATCACCATGCCGGGCATGGTGAATGCCCACTGCCACTCGCCGGCGAATCTCGTCCGTGGGATGATGCCGAGCAAGCCCCTGGAGATTTGGCGCGCTTATTACCGTGCGTCGCTTCGGGATATGAGAGACGAAGATTTCTATGCCAGCGCGCTCCTTGGCGGTATGGAAATGTTGAAGGGGGGTACAACGACCGTGCTGGATCATTTTTTCGGCAACCAGGCCTGCCGTTTCATGGGTGCCGGGGCGGCGATCCAAGCCATGCGCGATCTCGGGTTGCGCCATGTTATTTCGCTCACACTCTCCGATAAAAACTATGAAGAGACGCTCCCATTAGGCGAAACGCCGTCCAATCTGACTGAAGAGATCAAACGCATGAGCGCGAGCGAAGCCAAGGCAACTGAAGCCTGTCTCGACGATTGCGAGGAGTTCATCGATACCTTTCATGCTCCGGATAAGTTGACGACATGTTGTCCAGGGCCATCAGCGGTGCAGCGCTGCTCGGATGATCTGCTGCGGGGAACGGCTAATATTGTGCACAAGAGAAAGCTACCGCTGCACATCCATCTGGCCGAAACGAAAGCCCAGGCAGTGATGGGCAGACAGTTGTACGGGACTTCGTTGCTTCAACATTTGGCTTCGTTGGGCATCCTGGGCCCCAATCTTTCTCTGGCCCACTCGATTTGGATCGAGCCTGCCGACATCGAGCTTTTTGCTAGAAGCGGAGCGACCCCGGTTCACAATCCAGCAAGCAATCTGCGTCTCGGCAGTGGGTTAGCGCCGGTTCGTGATTATCTTTCTGCGGGCGTGCATATAGCTCTCGGCACGGACGGTGCCGCTTCTAACGATGGCCAGAATATGTTCGACGCGCTGCGACTGGCTGCATTGATTCACAACCAGGCCGGCACTGACTTTGACCATTGGGTGAGGCCATCACAGGCACTGGCAATGGCCACGCGTAATGGTGCGCACGCTTTCGGACTCGATGCCGGTGTACTGGCGCCTGGCAAACTGGCTGATCTGGTTCTGCTTCACCGAGATACACTCGCGTTCACGCCGCTGAATGATGTGATGAGTCAGCTAGTATTCTGTGAGAACGGAAGTTCCGTAGACACCGTCATTGTTAATGGAGAAGTAGTCGTAGAAGATGGACGCTTAAAAAAACTCGAGGAGAAGGAAGTCCTCACTTTGGCTAACAAAGCCCGCGAGCGACTCAATCCTGCCATCGAGCGAGAAATGGGGGCTGCAAGAACTATGGAGCCAGCATTGGCGGAAATGTATTTTCAGGTCTTCAGAGGCGCTTAAAAGCAACAACCACTCGATTTCTGCGGATCTAAAGCTTTGGTCTGCGAGTATGCCACTCCGTTGCCCGCTCGTAGGCGTAGGCAACGCGCAATACTGTACTTTCTTCGAAGGGCGGTGCCGCAATCTGCAGCCCGACTGGTAGGTTGTCCTTTGTCAGGCCGCAAGGGAGGGACATCGCCGGCAGTCCGGTGAGATTAAACGGATTGGTAAAGCTCGGACGTAGGTTCTGTTCATTGGGGTCCATGGTTTCAAAAGCATCGGGTGGCCGAGGCGCGGACGGAGTGACGAAGATATCAACTGCAGAAAAGTTTGCGCGGATTTGTTCGTTCAGCACGGTCCGAGCTCGCAGAGCTGTGATGTAATCTGCCGCGCTCAAAAACGCGCCTTCCAGCATACGTCTGCGAACGGAGCTGCCGAATTTTTCCGGCGCTTCTTGAAAATCGTTTTTCGTGAAAAGCGTAAGCCTCAGCGGTGAGAATTGTTTGGTTGGCTTTACGCGCAACGCCGAAGGGTCGGCCGTTAATCTCTGCGACAACGGCGCCGAGGCTTTCCAGTGTTTTCAAGGCATTATCAAAGATCGCTTCGGTTTCAGGATCTGTTCCCTTGTTTTCATTGAACCAGTTGACGCGTGGTACTCCAACTCGTAGGCCTTTGATGCCGTTCTTTAGTTGGGATCGAAGGTCAGGCACGGGAACGTTCGCCGATGCCGCGTCTTTCGGGTCATAGCCGGCAATTGCTTGCAGTAAGATAGCGCAGTCCTCAACGCTCCGAGCCATCGGCCCGACGTGATCCAGCGACCAGCTAAGCGGAACGACGCCGTGCCGGCTGACCCGGCCATACGTCGGTTTCATCCCGACTACACCGCAATGCGATGAATGGCGTTCGAATGGAGCCGCCAGTGTCGGAACCTAGAGAGCCGAAACATAGTGCAGCGGCAAGGGCCGCCCCTGAGCCGCTGCTTGAACCTCCCGGGATGTGCGCCATATTCCACGGATTACGAACCGCAGGGAACGGCGCATCGACGGATGGACCGCCAAATGCAAACTCATGCATGCCTAACTTGCCCAACAATACCGTTCCTGCTTCGCGGAGCTTTGTTACCGTCGTCGCGTCGTGATCCGGCACCCAATCCTGCAACACAGCCGAATGGCACGTCGTGCGGATTCCTTTGGTCGCGTAAAGATCTTTAAGAGCGATGGGAATACCATGAAGCGGGCCTTTATCCGTACCAACGCGTAGCTCCTGTTCAGACTTTCGAGCTTGTTCGAGCGCCAAATCAGCAGTGACCGTGATAAAGCTGTGCAATTCATGATCGATTGATTCAATTCTTTCCAGGCAAGCCCGGGTAAGCTCCGACGGGGAAAACTCCTTGCGTCGGAGTCCGCTGGCAGCTTCTACTATGCTTAGAAGAGGCAGCTCTATGAGCGCCATCGGTTGGCTACCTCTTTTTCAATTCGAGACGCGGCGAAAGCCGACGCCGGCTCGATGCTATCCGTGATGAGCTCGCGGAGTTCCATTATTTGATTGTGGGAACGATTGATCCCTGGAAGGAGCTTTTCGACCTCCTCGCCGGTCAATTTTAATCCTGATCGCTCCACCATCGTTTGCAATTGCGCCAGCGTAATTTCTTTTGCCATGTTTTCTCCCCATGCGCTACGTAGATATTGTCAGCCCCGAGACAATCCGTTCTAGCTAGGCCAATATCCGTCGAGTCGTTTGCTGGAAGTGATGGAACGATGCTCGCGTCCCGGCAATGCGGTGACTGATTTCCCCTGGATTATTTTTTCGGAACCAGGATTTCTTTAAGCTTTCCTGCCAGATTAGCATCTACCTGATAGAGTTTACGGACGATGTTTTCCACTTCGACGCCGGACAAAGGATTGAGCTCCAGATTTGCTTTTGTGATTTCGGCTATGAAATCTTTGTCCTTCATCGTGGCCATGAAAGCGTCACGCAAAACGTTCAAACGGTCTTTGGGCGTGCTTGGGGGCAAGGCATAAGCGCGCAGTATGGCAGAATTAGCATGGACGCCGGTGTCAATTAACTGCTTCGCCTCTTGTGTTTTAGCATAGTCGACCGCGTTCGGGACATTGGGTAGGTCGGAAGCTTTCTTCGCGTTGACTTGCAAGACAACATTCACGAGCCCCGAGTCGAGTCCCTTTTTCCAGGTCGATCTGATGGAAGCCCAAGTCCAACAGCCACCGTCGACTTCACCCGCTTCGGCGGCAAGACGAATGTTGGAGGTGCCCTTGTACCCTTCGATCAACTGAATGGGAAGACCGAGAGTAGCTTTGAGCATTCTCGGGACATCCGAGTCGTTTGCGCCGGGCGCTTCTCCACCTAGTTTGATCGGCGTCTTGGCAGCGAACCATTGGTCGATGGTGGTCACCCCGCTAGCCGTGGTTAAAGCGCACGCGGTGTCGTCCATCACCGGCGCGCCGAGCCACTCGAATTTCCTGCCGTCAAACTCGATCCCCTGATCGCCCAAAATCTGTTGAAGGAGAAGCGAACCGATGAAATTGCCGATCGTCAGTCCGTCGGGGGCACTAGCTTTGTAAAGATAGTTCGCGGCCAATCGGCTTCCAGCTCCGGTCATATTATCAACGATCATCGAAGGATTGCCGGGGAGATGCTTCGGCATATGGCGGGCGATAGTCCGGGCGTAGACGTCAAATCCGCCACCCGCGGCGAAGCCGACGATTATACGGATGGTCTTGCCCTTGTAGAAGTCTTGATCACCTGAGGCGGCTTGCAACTCGACCGGCACGGAGACAAGAACGAGTATGCTTAAAAGACCGATCACTTTGATCATGAAGTTCTCCTTTTCCCGAAGAAAGCTGACCGACTCTTACTTGAATCGGCCCGGTCAGCGCAAGTTGCCGGTATGCCCGAGGGAATAGCGGCCGGGTTGCGGCCACACTGTGAGACCGTGGGGCTCTTTCTTTACCGGGATACTTTTCACTGTTCCCGTGGCGGTATCGATGACGTACACCACATCATCGTAGCGACCCGACAACCAAAGTACTTTTCCATCGACGCTGACATTGCCCATATCCGGACTACCGCCGCCGGGGATAGGCCAGTTGGCTACGACTTTGCCGGTCGCAAAGTCGATGACGGAGACACTGCCTTTCCCTTTGGGAGGCCCATATACGCGGGCAACCCCTCGGTTGGCCACATAGAGCTGCGTGCCGTCTCGGCTTGGATAGAGTCCGTGGGCTCCGAGACCGGTTTTGATGTGGCCGATCTCCACGAATTTATCGCCGTCGACGACAAAGACTCCCTCAGCTTTCATATCGGCGACGTAGAAAACTTTGCCATCAGGTGAAATGCGAACGTCCTGGGGCATACCGCCTTTCGATAGTTTCAAATAGCCGATTACTTTCTTTCCAACGAGGTCGATCTTCGCAACGCTTCCCCCGTACTCGCAGGTGAAGATTGCATAGCGACCATCGATGGAAAAATCGGCGTGATTGATGCCGGAGCAATTGGGAGTATCGATAGAGTACTTCATCGCCATTGTGTGCGGATCGCGAAAATCGAGCCGTTTGCGCGCTTCGGCCACGATGATCGCGGCACTACCGTCGGGAGTGAAGTACATGTTGTAAGGATCGTCGACCGGAATGGATTTACCCGGCTTGCCAGTCAATGGGTCTATCGGTGTCACACTTCCGTCGTTTCGCCCTTCGGCATTGTTATTGACCCAGAGCGTTTTTAGATCCCACGAAGGCACCACATGCTGAGGGTGAACGCCAACACCAAATTTGTCGATTACTTTCAATGTCGCCGGGTCGATTACCCAGACGTCGTTGGAGCTTCGGTTGGGTACGTAGACGCGCGCGAGGTGCTTCGCGACAACGGCGCTTAGCTTATCTGACCTTATTTCGCTGTAGAGGTTGTTGGAATCGACGACTGGGGGCATACCCGGGAGAGTTTGAATGGTTCGCGCGGGCGAGCTACCTGCTTGTTCCGCCGCCCATGCAAGGGGAATCGCCGCGACAAAGATAGCTACGGCTAGAACCATAGCCAGTTTGGGATAGAATCTCTGATAACCCTTAGTCACCATAAACCTCCGCCGCAAGTAGGGTGTAACTGACTCCCTGCGTCATTATGAATATGGTGAATTTTAAACGAAAACGGCGAGACTTTCGACTGCGGCGTTCAGGCGGCGTCTTTTTTCTTCTTATTCTGGACCGCCCAGTAGACGTTTTCCGGCTTGAGCGGCAAGTCGTAGACTCTGACCCCCAACGCGTCGGCGACCGCATTCCCGATCGCCGCCGGGGTCGGGGCCAAACCGGGCTCGCCTAAGCCCTTGGCGCCGTACGGGCCTTCGGGCTCCGGACACTCGACGATAATGGGGATCATAGGCGGCACGTCCAGGGACGTCACCAAGTGATAGTCCAGAAACGACGGGTTACGGACCTTGCCCGTTTTGTCAACGACCATTTCTTCGTGCAGCGCGGAGCCAATACCCATGGCCAAACCGCCTTCGATTTGCGCGACACAATTCAATGGGTTGATAGCCTTGCCGACGTCGTGGGCAGCGGACATCCGCAAGAGACGGACTCTACCACTTTCCTCATCGACCGCTACTTCCGCGGCCTGCGTCGCATACATGTAGAAGGCGGAGGCGTGATCGCTGTGCCCGGTTTCCAGGTCCAGGTCCTTGCCGATTTCGTAGGTATAGGAACCGTCGCCGCGCACGATCCCATTGATGCCCAGCTTGCGTTTGACGACCTCACCAATAGGCAAGGCCATCTGTGGCTGGTCTTTGAGCAAAACTTTGCCGTCGCCAAAGTCGAGATCTTGGACATTGGCTTCGAGTATGGGCCCCGCCGCCTCCGCGATCTGCCGGCGCGCGTGAATCGCGGCTCGCCGCACCGCGTTGCCCATGTGATAAGTACTGCGGCTCGAAGTCGTCGAGGCGTCGAATGGTATAACATCGGTGTCCAGAGGGTGCATGAACACCTTTTCCATCGGCACCTTTAGCTCTTCGGCGGCTACTTGCGATAGGATCGTGTTGCAGCCCTGACCGATCTCCACTGTTCCCGCGAGTACCGTTACCTCACCTTTGGCGTTCACTAAAACTCCGGCGTTGGAAGTTGTCGGAGAGCGGGTCGGCTTTTGAATGCAAGCGAAGCCCTTGCCGATCTTTGTACCGGGCTTCGGCGCCGTCGTCGCCTTTCCCCAGTCGATGGCCTCGGTGGCTTTGACAAGCGTTTCCTTCAAACCCACGGCATGAAGCTGTTCGCCCCAATAGGATGTGTCGCCCTCGACGAAAATGTTTTTCATGCGGATCTCGACGGGATCCATGCCCAAACGCTTGGCGATTTCGTCCATCTGCTGTTCGCAAGCCCAAGTGCCTTGAGGAATGCCATAACCACGGTACGAGCCGGCAACCGGTTTGTTGGTATACACCGCGAAGCCATCGACTTTGACGTGAGGGATGCGATACGGGCCGGGCGCGGGCAGGCTGCCGCGGATACACACGGTCGGGCTCTTTTCCGCATACGCTCCGGCGCCCCAGTAGATAGTCATCTCGCGAGCCATGAGGGTGCCGTCTTTCTTCACGCCGCTCTTGCAATAAACCACCGCCTCGTGGCGTGTCAGAGTCGAGATGAAGGTCTCTTCGCGATTGAACTTCACGCGCACCGGACGGCCGTTGGTATGAAAAGCAAGAGCCACTGCGATAGGTTCGACTTTGAGGCCGCCTTTAGACCCGAAGCCCCCGCCTTGAAGCGGGTTGATAAAGCGGACCTTCTCTTTGGGCATGTTCAGCGCTTCGGTGATCTCATGGAGCGCACGGAACGGCGCATCATTGGCGACCCAGATCGTCAGCCGGCCGCTTTCCTTATCGAATTGCGCATGTGCCGAATGAGGTTCCATCGCGGCGTGCTGAATAATGGGAACGAAATACCTCTCATCGACGACGAGGTCAGATTGCTTGAATCCAACCTCAACATCGCCGGTGCGCAGCTTGAAATGTTCGGCGATGTTAGGCAGGTGAGAGCCAACGATAAAATTCACTTTGCGATAATTAGCGAAATCTTCGTGAATCGCCACGCAGCCGGGTTTGCAGGCTTCCTCAGGCTCGGTATAAACCGGCAGATCTTCGTATTCGACTTCAATCAGTTTCACGGCAGCCTGAGCGATGTCCTCGTCCTCTGCCGCCACCGCGGCCACCGGTTCACCAATGTAGCGAACCTTACCCTGCGCTAAGAATGGCTTGTCTTTGATTGACTCTCCATGAGTCCAAGGCGCGTCTTCGCCGGTCACCACCGCGACGATGCCGGGCAGTCGCTTGGCCTTCTCAGTATTGATTTTTTTAATTCTAGCGTGGGCTTTAGGACTGAACAAAGTCTTGCCGTACACCATGTTCGGCAGGACGAGATCGTAACCATAAACCGCGCCACCCGTAACCTTCTCGTTAACGTCGACTCTAGTTACGGACTTGCCAATGACTGTAAGTTCCGCCATTTTGTGCTTTACCTCGTCAAGAATAGTTCAATCGGTTCAAACACTTCAATGTGTTCTCTCGAGAACTTCTAGGCTTGTTTCGCTCTCAGTTCCGCGGCGGCGTCCTGGACCGCTTGAACGATTTTGGCATAGCCGGTGCAGCGACAGAGATTGCCCGAAATCGCGTAACGGATTTCTTCTTCGGTCGGATTCGGGTTCTCATCCAACAGCGCTTTTGACATCATCAGCATACCCGGCGTGCAGTAGCCGCACTGGGCGCCGCCGTCTTGAATGAAAGCCTTTTGGATCGGATGCAGCTCTGGGCCGATCTTCAATCCTTCGATGGTAACGATGTCGGCACCGTCGAGCTCGCCAGACAGCACTAAACAGGAGTTCACCGGTTTACCGTTCAAATAAACCGTGCAAGCGCCGCAATCGCCGGTGCCGCAACCCTCTTTGGTGCCGGTAAGGCCAATCTCGTCACGCAACAAATCCAGCAAGAGACGATGGTTGGGCGCTTCCAGAGCCATGCTCTTCCCATTCAGAGTGATTCGGATTTTAGTCTTCATGATTACCTCACAGCTTGACAGAGCGCGTTAGAGCGCCGGGGATCATACCCATCCTCCAGCGCTCCATGACTCCATTCAATACCTCCTGTCGTCAATACCTCCTGTCGCGTCTGTCACACCAGGAAACTTTTGCAGTGCGCGGTACCGCGGCGTTCAACAGCGCGCGCTTAGTCATTGCTTCAACCATCGCGCGCCGATATTCGGCGGACGACCGAACATCGCTGATCGGCTTGCTTTCCTGGGCCGCTACCGCGGCTACTTTCGCCGCGAGTTCCTCGGTGAGAGGCTGGCCTTCGAGCAACCCTTCGGCGCTGCGTGCTCGAATCGGCGTCGGCGCGACGGCCCCGAGAACGATCCGAACACCGCTGCAGCGTTTGTCGGCGGCGATAACGTAAGCAACCGCAACCCCGACGTAAGCCAGATCCATCATGTCGCGCGGAGAGAACTTAATGTACTCACCGACGAGTTGTGGACTCGTCTTCGGGATAATTATTTCGATGAGGATTTCATCTGGGCTCATAATAGTCTGGCCCGGGCCCCGGAAGAATTCCTCCAGGGCGACCATCCTTTCGCCACCGGCGTCAACGATTTTTGCGGTTGCATTCAACGCGATCAAACTTGGAGCCACGTCGGCCGACGGTGTAGCGTTGGCCATATTGCCACCTACGGTTGCCCGGTTTCTGATCTGGATTGACCCCACCTCCGCCGCGCTCTGGCAGAGAAATGGATATTTCTTATTCAGCAGTGAATCAATCTCGATGTCGCGCATCGTCGTCAACGCGCCGATAGTGATGCTCCCGTCGGCATTCTCTCGAATCCCCGATAGACCAGGGACTCTCTTAAGGTCCACCACATACTTGGGGACCAGCCCTTTTTCTTTGATGGCGATCACCAGGTCGGTGCCGCCGGCAAGGAAACGACCGCCTGCACCTTTGTCCTTCAAAAGCCGACTCGCTTCCCGCAAGGTGGTCGGTTGATATATTTCCAGTGGCTCCGTACGCTTCATGAATCTAAATCTATCAAAATTAAGCTCATACTACACGAGGGGTTTGAGCATCCGACCGATGGGTTTCCCACAAGGCTCGCCGTCTCGCATTTGCACATGGCCGCGCACGACCGTGCAGACGGGCATGCCCTTGACTTTCCAGCCGTGCCACGGCGACGGTTTGTTCTTGCTGTGGAGCTTGTTGACGTCGATAGTTCCCTCTTTGTCCATGTCGATAATCGTGATGTCACCGTCCGAGCCGAGGCGGATCGCGCCTTTCTTGGGATAGATCTGCCACACCTTCGCTGGATTCTCACAGGCGACCTTGACGTATTGATTGAGTGTCAGCCTGCCTTTATTAACCTCCGTCAGAATCAGCGGAACTCCTGTCTCCACCCCGCAAAAGCCGGAGATGCAGTCCCAGATCGCCGGCTTGGTTAGTTTCCCGTAGATATCCGAACCCTTTTCGTCCAGCGTATGCGGAGAGTGATCCGTGGCCAAGGTATCGACGAACCCCTCGCGGAGACCTTGCCAGAGGACTTCGGCGTGGTCCTTGGTGCGAACCGGCGGGTTCATTTTTAGTAAAGAGCCGACTTTATCCATATCGTTGGGCTCGCGCAGGAGGTAGTGCGGTCCGGTTTCGGCCGTAACCCTCAAGCCGCGGGCCTTGGCATCGCGCACCATATAAGCCGCCTGCTTGGAGCTCATATGGAATACGTGCAGCTTGGTGCCGAAGGTCTCGGCAAAGAATAACGCATGGTGCACAGACTCGGCTTCACAAATATCTGGACGGGACGCTTCCCAATACCGCGCGTCATTTTTATTCTCCGTCTTAAGTTTGTTCGTGCAATAGGCCATGATCTGCCGGTTCTCGGCATGGATGCCTAAGGGCAACTTGGATTGAGCGATGTAGTCAAACGCTTCCATGCACATCCCGTCGTCCGGGAAGGGCAAGTTGCCGATCGTCTCTCCGAAAAAGATCTTAAACCCGATGGCGCCAGCGCCGGCCATTGGCAAGATATCTTTCGTGTTGGTTTGAACGACGACACCGGTGACGCCGAAATCCACCAGCGACTTTGCCTCGCCCAATTGCTGTTTGACCTTTACCTGCTCGGCATCTGCGGTCGGCGGCACTGTATTGGGCATGTCGACGACACTGGTAATGCCGCCGCAAACAGCGGCGGTGGAACCCGTAGCGAAGTCTTCCTTGTGCGTCATACCGGGCTCTCTGAAGTGAACGTGTCCATCAATGATGCCCGGGAGGATGTGCTTGCCCTTGGCATCGATTTCCTCTTTCCCCTGGGGCAATTGATCGTTTGAACCGATCGCCGCGATCTTTTCATTGCTGATCGCGACGCCGCCCTGAAAGATTTCCGTGGGTGTTACCACCCAGCCGTTTTTGATAACCAGATCTGCTGCCATTTTTTTTCCTTTCTTTCTATTTTTAATCTAACTCACTGTTCCAGTGTAACGAAATTCCCGGATCTCCTGTCTCTGCTTAAGATCGGAGAGGACGTTCTCTTTGCCTGCTCGGATGTGCGCTCGAACGATTTTCACGGCGTTTTGCGCATTACGCTTCTTCATGGCTCGCAAGAGCTTTAGATGCTCCTGATGAGCGGTGACGCCCCGGGTGAGATCATAGAGACCATCGGTTCTTCGCTTCAAAATGATGCGCTCAAAGACCTGCGCGAGAGTCTTGACGAGCGTCTCATTGCCGGATAGGCGGGCAATCTCGAGATGAACGTCTTGATCGTAAACCAATCGGTCACGAGTAAATCGCTTTTGGACATCCTTGCCGTAAAGGTTGATCTTCGCGGCTAGCTCGGTGAATGCCCCGTCCGTGAGATTTTCTATCGCCTTTTCTACAGCGAAAGCTTCCAAGGCTTCGCGCAGTTGATAGAGCTCATCCGCCTCTTGCAATCTAATTTCTTTACAGGTAAAACCCCGGTTCGGCAGGAGGGAAACGTACCCTTCTTGAACCAAACGGGTCAATGCTTCACGTACCGGAGTTCTGCTCACACCGAGGCGCTCGCTTAGTTCTTGGTGGTGAAGTTTTTGGCCCGGCAAAATTTCGTTGCCAAGAATTAAGGTTTTGATTTGATTGTAAACTTGCCCGGAGAGGTTCTCGGTTCGTCGTGCTCTGTGCTTGGTTTTTTCTAGCAGGGAGGCCATGAAAATCGATTTTGCATGAAAACTTTTATGCAAAGTTTTGTCGCGACCCTATCCGATCCATTCTTGGTTGTCAATAAATCCTCAATCGAGCTTGAAAAAAAATTTGAAAATGATAATCCCTAGTGCGTCCTTTGCTAACGAGCGATCGATGAAGCAGTGTTTCTTGCGTGAAATCACGCAACTCAAAACCAATTCTTAAGGAGGTCATGTGGCACAGACCAAGTTACAGGCGACAGGACTACGGCATGAGTACTATCAACCGCGAACCGGCGGCAGGCTCTTAGCCCTGGATAATATCAATCTGCAAGTAGAGGACGGCGAGTTTGTCACCATTGTCGGACCCAGTGGCTGCGGTAAAACCACCTTCATTAACCTCTGCGACGGGCTGCTCAAACCGACCGCTGGGCAAATAGCGATCGATGGTAAAGTGGTGACCGGACCAGGTATAGACCGGGGGATGGTGTTTCAGGATTCCTGTCTGATGCCTTGGCGGACCGTTTTCAAGAATGTGATCTTCGGGTTGGAATGCCAAGGATTAGACAACGGTGACGGTCAATCGCGCGCGCGCAAGTTTATTAAGCTCGTCGGCCTGGAAGGATTCGAAGATCATTACCCGCATGAGTTATCCGGTGGTATGCAGCAGCGCTGTAACCTGGCCCGAGCGCTGACTGTGGATCCGAAGATTCTGATTATGGATGAGCCGTTCGCTGCTCTGGACGCTCAAACCCGCGAAATCATGCAGTTGGAGTTGCTGCGTATCTGGCGCGAGGCGGGCAAGACAGTGTTGTTCATTACCCACCAGATCAACGAAGCGATCTACCTGGCGGACCGTGTCATCGTCTTCGGTGCACGACCTGGGAAGGTGAAGGAAACGATAAAGATCGATATCGCGCGGCCACGCCCTCTCGCGACCAAGCGAGAGAAAAAGTTTCTCGAGTATGAAGATCATCTCTGGACCCTCATCGAGGAAGAAGTGAAGAAGACTATGGTCGCGGATCAGATTGTGCACAATATCAACAATTAACGCTTTCCGGGAGACATAGGGTGCGGAGGTTCAACTCCCAGACCCTTATTCTGATAGGGGCGACGCTTTTCGTTCTTTATCTGGCAGGCGTTCCGCTACTCATGCTCCTCTACGGAAGCATCCGCAGTGCACCGATCGGCGAGCCCGGAGCGACCTTTACCCTACAGAACTACGTCAAAGCCTATTTCGATAGGGAGTTCTACTTCCTTTTTTTGAACTCCATATATTATGGCGTAGGGACCTGCATCGTCACTTTTTTGATCGGAACGTATCTCGCATGGGTGAGCGAACGAACCAACACCCCGCTCAAAAAGCTGTTCGTTGTCATGGCGCTGATTCCGTTTATCATTCC
>Ga0081455_10002482_pt1 | contig 21928 bp, 22 predicted proteins | sample TabmetS3T2R1_FD_70207 | JGI IMG/M metagenome (GOLD analysis project Ga0081455, IMG submission 70207) | Tabebuia heterophylla rhizosphere microbial communities from the University of Puerto Rico - S3T2R1 | ecosystem: Host-associated > Plants > Roots > Rhizosphere ...
CGACCGGCGTTGCCGGGAAAGCCCGATACTCTTCGAGGCCCTCTGTGCCCAAAACGACTGCGCCGCCCTCGCCGCGGGTGATCATGGCGATAGTGGCGCCTCGATCGAGGAACCAGCGCGCCGCCCGTTCAGCAGAACTGAGATCCGTGACCGGAATACCGGTCAGCACCTCCGCCTCGAGCTCGTTTGGCTTGATCACCGAGACTCCCCGCCATATCGCGTCGGGGATGACCTGCGCCGGCGCCGGGTCCAACACCAATCGCAGCTCGCATGCTTGGCAGACCTCAGCCACCCGTGCCACGACGGAAAGCGGAATCTCCAATTGCACGAGGACGACGGATACTTGATCACGCAGCGCGCTGAGCGAGGCTTCCACATCGTCAGGGCTCAGCCTGTGGTTGGCATTCGGAATGATCATGATGTCGTTCTGGGCAGAACGGGCATCGACGCGGATATGCGCGATGCCGGTCGCACCATCCATGACGCGTACCGCACTGACATCCACGCCCTCGTCGGCGAGCGCACCCAATGTGAGATCGCGGAACATGTCCTCACCGACCGCGCCGATCATGTAAGTGGCCGCACCGGCGCGTACTGCGGCGATCGCTTGATTGGCGCCCTTCCCGCCCAACACCAGTGAAAAATCACTGCCGATGACGGTCTCGCCAGGTCGTGGCAGTGGCGAGCCGAAGGCGGCCAGGTCGGCGTTGATGCTCCCTACGACTGCCACACCGTTGCGATCATCCATGTCCGCGTAGCCTATCGGCGTGCTCGAAGCCATGACTCCGGCAGATCAGTCGATTGTCTCGGCGCAGCTGCAACGACCGCCGCGTGGCATCGTGGGCATCGCGTACCGCTGCCCCTGCGGTAAGCCGGCGGTTGTGGTGACCCAACCCCGGTTGCCCGACGGCACACCATTCCCAACGACGTACTACCTCACGTGCCCGCAGGCTGTGTCAGCCTGCTCCTCGTTCGAATCGCAGGGCTTGATGGCCGAGATGAATCGCCGGCTGCAGCAAGATCATGATCTTGCGGTGGCCTATCGCCAGGCCCACGAACAGTATCTCGCCGACCGGGAACGGCTCGACTCGGTGCCCGAGATAGCCGACATCAGCGCCGGTGGAATGCCCGATCGGGTGAAGTGTCTGCATGCGCTGGTGGCTCACTCACTTGCTGTCGGCCAAGGAGTCAATCCGCTTGGCGACGAGGCCGTACGCGCACTTGGGACATTCTGGGATCCACCCTGCTTGAAGGACGCCTGATGAGCAGAGTTGCCGCTATCGATTGCGGAACCAATTCCATCCGTCTGTTGATCGCCGAGCCCGACGGCGCCGGTGGTCTGAAGGTTCTTGATCGCCGGCTTGAGGTGGTACGGCTCGGCCAAGGCGTCGACGCCACTGGTGAATTCCACCCCGCGGCATTACAGCGGACGTTCGCAGCGGTGGACCAGTACGCCGAATTGATCAAGAACGCCGAGGTGCCTGTCGAGAGCGTGCACTTCGTAGCGACGTCAGCGACCAGGGATGTCAGGAACCGTGACAACTTCTTCGCCGGTATCGAGGAGCGTCTCGGGGTGCTGCCCGATGTGATCAGCGGGGAGACCGAGGCGCGCCTGTCCTTCACCGGGGCCCTCAGCCGCGTCACCCCGGCAGCTGAGCCGGTGCTGGTCATGGACATCGGTGGGGGTTCGACGGAACTGATAACGGGCAGCTCCGCCGGCAATCTGCACAGCGCAATCTCGCTCGAGGTCGGATCGGTGCGGGTCACCGAACGATTCTTGAAGCAGAATCCCGTTGCAGAAGTTGATCTTGTACGAGCTGCTGCGTATGTGGATGAGCTGCTGGCGGCTAGTGGGGTGGACTTCGGCTCGATCGGCACCTGGATTGGAGTCGCAGGCACGGTGACGACGCTGGCTGGGGTGTATTTGGGCCTCGAGCAGTACGACCGTGAGCGGGTGCACGGCGCGATTATTCCGCTGCCATCAGTGGATAAGCAGCTGCACCAACTGGCCGCGATGACAGTTGACGAGATCCGAGCACTGCCATCGATGCATCCTGGGCGGGCAGATGTGATCACGGGGGGTGCTCTCGTCGAGGCCCGAATCGCGGCGCGCTTGCATGTGCAGGACCTTATCGTCAGCGAGTCGGACATTCTGGACGGGATCGCCCTGCAGCTCATCGCCGGTGACACAATGCCGCGATGACCTCTCTTGCCATCACGGTCGTCGGTCACGACCGGCCTGGCATCATCGCGCAAGCTGCCGAGGTGCTGTCCCAATGCGGTATGAACCTTGAGGACTCCTCGATGACACTGTTGCGCGGTCACTTCGCGATGACCTTGATTTGCGCAGGCGAGGCCGACACTGACCAGATCGAGGCTGCGCTGCAGGCCCTCGTGGACGACTCACTGGATGTCACCGTTCGTGAAGTTCCCGAAGAGCCGGACCTGCCCCCGCTGGGATCAACGTACCTGGTGACCGTCCATGGTGCGGATCGGCTTGGGATTGTCGCGCGGCTGGCCAGTGTGATCGCCCAGGCGGGTGGCAACATCACCGATTTGACAACCCGTCTCTCGGGAACGCTTTACGTGTTGCTGGCCGAAGTCGATCTACCACGCTCAGCCAATGTCGCCGCCCTGCAGGCTCGACTCGCCGAAGTGTCTGCCGAATTGGGCGTGGACACCAGCATGCGACTGATCGAGAACGACGAGCTGTGAGCCTGACGCTGCCGACTTTGCCTGACGGCCGGATACTCGATGTGGTCCGAGCCCCGAGCCATGTGCTCTCGGTCTCAGGATCGCCTGTCGACCCTGGGCATCCCGCGGTGGTTCAGCTCTGTGCCGATCTCGTTGCGACCATGCGCATCTCTCCGGGCTGTGTTGGGCTCGCCGCGCCTCAGGTCGGGGTGTCGGCGCAAGCCTTCTGCGTGGACGTCTCAGCCCATCCGAAGGCCCGGACCACGCACGGCCTGATCGTCCTCGTGAACGCCGAAATCGTCGAGGCCAGCCGCAATGAAAAGGCTCGGGAGGGCTGCATGTCGGTGCCTGAGCTCACCGGAGACGTGAAGCGGGCCGCGAAGGTCACTGTGGCGGGTCAGTTGCCAATTAGCGGCGAGCGACTGCTGATCAGCACCGACGCCTTCGAGGCTCGTGCGTTGCAGCATGAGATCGACCACTGCGCCGGCATGCTGTTCCTCGATCGAGTCGTCGGTGCCCACGCCGTCTACCCGCGCAAGGTCTATCTCCCGCCGCCCGACGTCGGGGGAATTGTGCGCTGAGGTCGTCACAGCGTCGGGGGATTGCGCGCCGAGGTCGTCACAGCGCCGGGGGAAATGTGCGCTGAGCTAGTCGAAGCGCCTCTGCTCGCCACCCTCGCTCTGTTGGGCGATCCGCGATTTCCGACGCTGGCAGTGACGGCAGGTAGGGTCGGGCATCGATGAACGATCCGGCCTCAGGTCGCTGGCCGTTCCGGCCCGGTGCCGACCGGCAGAGAACCCCTCGCAACAGCGGCAGCCAGGCCGACAGCGGGCAACGCCGATCCCTGACCAGCACGCTCGCGCGGCACGCCGCGCGGGTGCGCTCCAACCGCGCCCTGCTCGCGAGTGCCGGGAAAGCCTTCTTGCTCACTTTGCTCGCGGCCCTAGCCGCAGCGCCGCTCGCGGTCGTTTGGGGAATCAGCCATGCGCGAGTGGACGACTATCTCGGGCCGCATCGAGCCAACTTCGCAAGCAACTTTGATGGTGAGGTCGAGATCAACCTCGGACCGATCGGCAACGCCTACCTCGACAGTCCGGCAGGTCCGATTGGTCTGCTGATCACCGTCGGCGGCGTCGATACTCCCGCAGGCAGTCTCAATTCGCTGTTCTCAGAGCAGACGCTGACCGCCTACACCAGCTTGTACACCGAGCCGGAAGAGGCGCTCTCAGGCATCATCGAGCGTTTGGCCGGTGACGCCATCCGCGAGAGTTTCAAGGCCGAGGCAGTCCTGCTGCTCGGTTTCGCGGGTTGGCAGCTCCGTCGGCGAGTTGTGCCGCAGACGACGGCGACAAAGCTAACCGGACGACGTATGGCGGCGATCTACGTAGTCGTACTCGCACTCGTCATCGGATCCACATTGGTGCCTGAGAGACCGAAGAATCCGCGATATCCCGTCGCCGTCGCGGACAGCGGCCGCTTCTCATCCCTAACAGTCGACAGCGTGCTGCTGGCTGACGTACTGGACCGCGGGATCAAAGGCATCAGGCTGCTGAGCGAACGCCAGCAGCGGGCTGTCAACAGCTACATCGGCTCGGCAGCCGCCAGCCTGTCAGACCAGCTGAATGCTTTGCCGAGTCCCACTTCCGACGAGACGATGATCATGGGTTTGAGTGATTTGCACTGCAACCAGGCGATGACGGAGCTGATCAGCCGGCTGGCCCAGGTGACCAAGCCGTCCTTGGTCCTCAGCTCCGGCGACGACACCGTCAATGGGACCGCCGCTGAGCGCGGATGCGTACGCCGCGAGGCCGGCATCCCTGCTGCGGTGCCCTTCCTGGTCGCTACCGGAAACCACGACTCGAATGTGACTGAAGCCCAGATGAGGAATGTCGGGATGACTGTGCTCGATGGCCAAGTCGTGGAGGCTGCGGGTGTGGACGTGCTCGGTGATGACGACCCAGAGCACAACATCCCTTTCAGCGTGGACCGTGTCAAGGATCGCCCCGAAAGTGAAGAAGAGATGGCGCAGCGGCTGACCGACGTCGCGCGTGACAAGCACACTGACGTGCTGCTGGTTCACCAGCCCGTCGCCGCGCGGGTGATCATGAATGCACCGAATCCGCCGGCATCGCTGGTGCTGTGGGGTCACTACCATGCCCAATCTGGTCCCAGGGTAATCAAGCGTGACGACGGGTCGTGGACTGTCGGCATGCAGCAGGGCACTGCAGGTGGGGTTCGCGAGCCGACATTCACCTCCTTCAGCACGCCGTTCTCCCCACCGCTGATCAGTGCCGACGTCTACTTTTACTTCCGGGACAACGCCACTGGCCTGATCACCGGAGTGCAGCCAGTACACTTCCGGCCTGATGCGAAGGTGGTGATCGAGGACCGCATTGCCACAGGTGCTTTGAGCGAACTGCCGCCCGAAACCCGGATGAAGCTGGACACGACATCGCCGACCCCGAGCACGGAGGCGTCTCGCTGAGCCGAGCGCGCGGCTAAGATCACACAGGCACGGATGGCTGGCCCCCGTAGCCCAAACGGCAGAGGCAGGCGGCTTAAACCCGCTCCAGCATGGGTTCGAATCCCATCGGGGGCACTGTGTTGAATTGCTCGCTCCGCCCGCGGCGGATCGCGCTCTAAACTCGCGGACGTCGTCGTCGCTCGGCAGAGGGAAAAGCGCCTTGCTCGCTCCTCCTCCATTCGGCGGTGCGCGATCCGAGGTTGAATTGCTCACTTGCCATTCGCGCCATCCGTCTTGAGATGGCAAACGTGGCATCTACGTCGCCCAACACCGTCGCGGGCCGTCTTGAGATGGCAAACGTGCACCGTACGCCGCCAGACAGCCCACTTGGCCGTCTTGAGATGGCAAACGTGGCATCTACGTCGCCCAACACCGTCGCGGGCCGTCTTGAGATGGCAAACGTGGCACCGTGGGCTGCCAGACAGCCCACTTGGCCGTCTGAAGATGGCAAACGTGGCACGTTTGCCGCCAGCCACCCTCGCGGGCCATCCTGGGATGGCAAACGTGGCACCGTGGGCTGCCAGACAGCCCACTTGGCCGTCTGAAGATGGCAAACGTGGCACGTTTACCGCCAGCCACCCTCGCGGGCCATCCTGGGATGGCAAACGTGGCACCGTAGGCTGCCAAACACCCACGCCGGCCGTCTGAGGATGGCACACGCAGCGCGGCACCGATTCCCAGGGTCTCCCCGCAAAGCTCACAGCTGTTTCAAAGCCGGAAGAAAAGGGGTGGGGCCCGGCGTTTCAGTAAACTGATTAGTGCGCCAACCAGGCGCCTGACCAGGAGGACACATATATGTTGCGCAGTTCGAACCCGATCCTCTCTAAACAGGACGCGTTCACACCCGCAGCACCCCAGTACAACCAGAATCCTTACAACCAAGAGCCGGCGGGCTACCCCCAGTACCCCGGCTCCCCACAGGCCCCGGTGGGTTCGCTCGAAGGGCGCATGACCTTTGACGATGTCGTCACCAAGACGGCCGTCACCATGGGTGTGCTTATCGTCACAGCGGCGCTGGCGTGGATGTTTGTACCCGACGCTCTCTACTTCCCGGCGCTCATCGGCTCCGGGCTCGTCGGGTTCATCGTTGTCATGTTCGTGTCGTTCCGGCGGAAAGTCTCGCCCGGGCTGGTGCTCCTCTACGCGGCTATCGAGGGCATCTTCATCGGCATGATCAGCAAGGTCTTCGAGAACCTCTACGAAGGCATCGTGGTCCAGGCTGTGATTGGCACGTTCGCGGCAGCTGCTGTGACCTTGGCGGCGTACAAGTTCTTCAACATTCGCGTTACGCCGAAGTTCCGCAAGGTCGTGATCATTGCGACGATCTCGTTCGCCGTCGCTCTGCTGATCAACTTCGTGCTCTCGCTTTTCGGCGTCAACCTCGGACTGGTTGACGGCGGAACCGGTGGCATCAGCATGCTGGCTGTGGTGTTCTCGCTGATTGGCGCGACGCTCGCCGTGTTGAATCTGGTACTCGACTTCGACTACATCGAGCAGGGCGTTGCGATGGGCGCGCCCGCGAGCGAGTCGTGGCGTGGCGCGTTCGGTTTGACCGTGACCATGGTGTGGCTGTACATCGAGATCCTGCGGCTGCTGTCCTACATACGTAGGTAACCGCCAGGCCGATCGTTGAAACTTGAGGGCCGAGGCTTCCGACGGGAAGCCGCGGCCCTCACTCGTTCCGCCCAGCGGGGCGCGTGGTTCAGAGCCGTTGCGCCGTAAAGTCGTCCGCGTGGAGTACGTCAACTCGCTCATCGATCTCGTCGGGCATACCCCACTGCTGCGGCTCTCGCGGGTCACTGATGGTGCAAGGCCACTGATCCTGGCCAAAGTGGAGTACCTGAATCCTGGCGGCTCGGTCAAGGATCGGATCGCACTCAAGATGATCGAGGCCGCGGAGCAGGAGGGCAAGATCAAGCCCGGCGGCACGATCGTCGAGCCCACAAGTGGCAACACCGGGGTCGGCCTAGCAATGGTCGCGCAGGCGAAGGGCTACGCCTGCGTATTCGTCTGCCCCGACAAGGTGAGCGAGGACAAGCGCAATGTGCTGACGGCGTACGGCGCGCGCGTCGTCGTCTGCCCGACCGCCGTCGAGCCGGAACATCCTGACTCGTACTATTCGGTCTCGGACCGGCTGGTCCGCGAGATCGCTGGAGCCTGGAAGCCTGATCAATACAGCAACCCCAACAACCCGGCAAGCCACTACGAGACCACAGGTCCGGAGGTCTGGGAGCAGACCGAGGGCAAGATCACTCATTTCGTGACTGGGATCGGCACCGGTGGCACGATCAGCGGAGCCGGCCGTTACCTGAAGGAGGTTTCCGCGGGCCGGGTGAAGATCATTGGCGCTGACCCGTCTGGTTCGGTGTACTCCGGTGGGACCGGTCGGCCCTACCTGGTTGAAGGAGTCGGCGAAGACTTCTGGCCGGTCAACTACGACCCCACCGTGAGCGACCGGGTCATTGAGGTGTCGGACGCCGACTCCTTTGCCATGGCTCGACGGTTGGCACGCGAGGAGGCGCTACTGGTTGGCGGGTCCTCCGGGATGGCCGCCGCGGCCGCCATCAGGCTGGCGCATGAGCTTGAGGATCCCGACGCGGTGATCGTTGTGCTCCTTCCCGATTCTGGCCGTGGCTATCTCACGAAGGTCTTCAGCGACGCCTGGCTCACGCGCTATGGCTTTGCACCCCGCCCTGATCAACCCGTGCGAGTGGTCGGCGACGTGTTGCGCGAGAAGTCGGGCGATTTGCCGTCGCTGGTTCACACGCATCCCAATGAGACGATCGCCGAAGCCGTCGGGATCATGCGGGAGTACGGCGTGAGTCAGATGCCCGTGGTACGCGCGGAGCCGCCGGTAATGGCTGCCGAAGTCGTTGGTTCGGTCAGCGAACGTGGGCTGCTCGCTGAGCTCTTCGGTCATCGCGTGCGACCGGCGGATGCAGTCGCAGGCGTGATGGAGGAGCCGCTACCGATGCTCGGGGTGACCGAGCCGGTGGCAGAGGCGGTCTCACTGCTGAGGACGTGCGATGCGTTGCTGGTCCTGGACGACGGCAAGCCGGTAGGCGTGCTGACCCGGCAAGATCTGCTCGGGGACGTCCACTAGCGGCTAGCCGACCGAACCGTCCTGGAGTAGCTCTGAGAGCAGCAGCCGCCAGTTCTGGGTCCACGACACCGAACGCCAGGATTCCAGCGGCACCCATTGGGCCGATTCAGTCGTGCCGCCCTGGTCAACCACGACCGGCTCGGTCGGATGCGGACAGCTCGCCCGATAGACCAGGCGTACCGCGTGGAAGTCTTCGATCGTCCCGTACGGGCTACGCCCTACCCAGTGCGAGGTCTGCACTCTGACGAGTTCACCGAGAATGATCTCCTGGGAGGTTTCCTCGGCCACCTCTCGGAGTACCGCCGAGGTCGGCGGTTCGTGATCATCGAGCCCGCCGCCTGGCATGCCCCATCGTCCGGTGACAGCAGTTCGGCCGGAGTACTCGGTAGCAAGCAGGCCTCGGCTCGAGATGACCACCGCGTACGCCGCAAAGCGTTGCCTGACAGTCGGATGTACGCCGTCGCCGAGCACCAGCCCGCTGTCGCGTCCCTGCCTGCCTGCCCGCGGACGTGGCTCGTCGACTACCGGACGTACCAGCAAGCGGAGGATCAGCTCGCCCGAGCCGGCCCGGGTGGCGTCGATGGGACGAACGATGAGGTAGCCAGAATCAAAGGCGAGCACGTCTGGATCGGCGCCGTGATCGAGAACTACCTCGAACGCGTGGGCACCGTCCTCTGTGAGACCGACGACCAGCACGTGGTCATCATTGCGCAAGAGGCTGCGAGCGTCGGGAATCGCGCGCCGCCGCACGGAGAAGGAGCGAGCAGGGGCGCTCTTCCCTCAGCCACTTCAGCCGAGTTGTCAGAATTTCAGCACCAAATATGGTGCTGAAATTCTGACAACTCGGGAGCGGTTGCTCTGCTCAGGTGCGGCCGTCGACATAGCGCTGGACGGTCGGGCCGACTTCGGCTACCAGGTCCTCCGTCTGGCGATTCGCCAGGACCGGCAGTCGCAAGACATAGCGGCCGATCACCAGCCCCAGAATCTGGGAGGCGACCAGACCTGCCCGCCTGTTCACTTCTTCCGGTGAAAGGTTGTCGCGAGGCAGCACCCGACCGACGACTTCGAGGGCGAGGAACTCGCCGGTAGATCGAGTCAATGCCGGATCTGTCAGCGCGGTCCGAACCGCCGCCACCAGAGATGGCTGAAGCTCGGAGTCCCAGACTCCTAGGACACCCCTGACGAGTCGTTCGCCAAGACCCGCCCTGTCACCGGCGGCGACCTCCTCGAGCATTCCTGGCAGCCCCAGCGGGAGCGCTACCGTGGCGAGAAAGAGCTGCTGCTTGCTGTCGAAGTAGTGGTGTATCAAGGCCGCATCCACTCCAGCTTCGGCCGCGATGGCGCGCATTGACGTACCTGCGAACCCCTTGGCCGCAAAGGCATGTCGGGCAGCAGTGATGATCTCTCCGCGGGTGTCTTGGTTGCCTGGGCGGCGGCCAACTCTGGGCTCTCGCTGGGCGGCCACTGTTCCCTCCTCGACGCAGGCCTTCGAACAACTCTTCCGCGGAACTCCAAGTCTGACAGTCCCTTTGTCGGCTCCGGTAGCGTTGGGCGCCGTGCGGACCCGACGAGCATGTCGATGATCGACGCGCTGGCATACGTTGTGATCGCGCTCGCCGCTGTCGCGGTGATCTGGGGCTTGGTGACTGCGGTAATCAACAGGCCGCCAGGCAAGGCGCAGCTGCTCTTTGCTGCAGGACTCGAGATCGTCACCGTAGTCCAGTCGATCGTTGCTGTTGGCAAGCTGGCGGCCGGTTTCCGGCCGGTCGAGCTGGCGACCACGATCGGCTATCTGATCGTCATCGTGATCTTGATCCCGATCGCCTGGTTCTGGGCCAACGCCGAGCGCAACCGCTTCTCCGGCGTCGTGCTGGCAGTCGCTGCACTCGGGGTTCTCGCCATGACCCTTCGCCTTCTCGTGCTGTGGACGCCGCTCGCATGACGGATGTGCCAACGCAGCCGACGGGCTCCACTGCTCGCAAGGCCAACAGTGGCGCCGGTCGTGTTCTGGTCGCCGTCTACGGCATCTTCGCTCTTGCCGCGACGGCGAGGGCGAGCGTGCAGCTCCTGACGAAGTTCGAGCAGGCGCCGCTGGCGTATCTGCTGTCTGCGCTTGCCGCCCTGGTCTACATCGTGGCGACGATCACGCTTGCCCGTGGCACGCGCGCCTCTCGCCGGCTGGCTCTGGTCGCGATCATCATCGAGCTCATCGGCGTGATCACCGTCGGCACCCTCAGCGTCGTCGACCCGGAGGCCTTCCCCCGGGCCACCGTGTGGTCGGTGTACGGGATCGGCTACGGCTTCGTTCCGCTGCTGCTACCGATCTTGGGGTTGGCTTGGCTCTGGCGCACCGAACCTGTCAATCAGTGACGACAAGATCATCAGGCGCGAAAGCTCGCAGCTCGACATCGTTTGCGAAGTGCACTGGCCACATGGAAAGGCCGAGGTGGTCGGCTGCTGAAGTGAGGTAGCGGGGCCAGCTCCGATCCGCGTCATCCATCGGATTGCGGCCAGGGCGGGTCAGCAGCATGGCGACAGATCCGCCGGCACCGTTCATACCGACAATGTGCCGGCACATTTCCAGCAGCGCACCGCAGATCTTGGCATCAGCCCAGCGGGGGATCTCGTCGATCTGCGTGAGTCGCGGGCTCATCCTGCCGTCGAGCCCGAGGAATGCGATCCACAGCAGCGGCCGCCCGAAGCCGAGTGGGCCCATGAGGGCGTGCCACCGATGGCATAAATCATTGGCGTTACGAATAGCAGGCATCTCATGGGGAGGCCCCAGAGTCGGAGTGTGTGTCATACCGCCAGACCTTCCGGGAGATTGAGCGACGGCGCATCGGACTCCTTGCGTTGTCCGCAGAATCTGTGGATATCGAGCGCCGGGACTCCATCACTCTGACGGGAGCGGCTAGTTTGCTGCAGGAAGCAGATCCGAATACTCACGATGCCGCCCCATCCATCCCCGGATGAACGGGCAGAGCGGACGTACGCGCAAGTCGCGTGCGCGGGCGTCGTCCAGGGCGTACCGTGCGATGGCGGTGCCCACTCCTTGACCCTCATGTTCCTCGGCTACAACGGTGTGCAGGAAAATGATGGTGTCCGATGTCAGCTCGTACTCGGATACTCCTGCGAGCACCCCGTCCACACGCGCCTCATAGCGGCTTGCCATCGGGTTGTCGGAGACAGTCACACTCATAGTGGCCAACTGTGCCAGAGTCACCGTCTGCCGAGCGATGGAGGCGTCGATCGGCAGACGTGACCCTCGCGCCGGCTAGGCCGACTTCCCCGAGCTCCTTGTGAACCTGAACCATGAGCCCGGACTACGGCGGGCCGGTCTCTTCCGCTGCTGTACAACCGGTTGTCAGCTTCTTGTATAACCTTTGTCCAGATTCTTTGTCAATTCTTTGTTCATCCAGGTCTGGGATTAGTTTTACCGCTCCTGGATATGCTGCCGATCAAGAAGGGCATCTGGATGCCCGCGGTCGGAGAGACGTGAAGTACAACGAGGGAGCCCAGCTCGACCCGTCGCAGATGGGCGGCGGTCGTGGCGGCAGCGGTGGCAAGATCGCGATAGGCGGCGGCGCCGGACTGATCGTTTTGCTGCTCGCTCTGCTCTTTGGTATCAATCCGGGGGATATCCTCGGCGGCGCTCAGCAGGCGGGGCCGGAGCAGTCTGACAATCCGAGCCAGTTCGCCCAGTGCACCCGGGGCTCGGACATCAACTCAGATCGCGAGTGCCGGTTCGTGGCGTACACCAACTCCATTCAGGAGTACTGGAACGACGCAGTGCAGGGCTATCAGGAGATCCAAGTTCAGACCTTCACCGGCAGCATCAACACGGCGTGCGGTCATGCCACTTCAGCGGTCGGACCCTTCTACTGTCCAGGCGACACTACGGTTTACCTCGATCTTGACTTCTTCGATCAGCTGACCGGCCAGCTCGGCGCGGAAGGCGGCGATGCAGCCGAGGCGTACGTCCTCGCCCATGAGTTCGGCCATCACATTCAGAACCTGACTGGAACCATGCAACGGGTGCAGAGCAGTGGTCAGGGGACTGGGCCCAGGTCGCCCGCTGTGCGGCTGGAATTGCAGGCCGACTGCTATGCCGGGGTCTGGTTCAGACACGCGACGGAGGATCCGCAGAGTCCGATCAGTGAGGTCACCGAGGAGGATCTCCGACGAGCAGTGGACGCTGCGCAGGCCGTCGGCGACGACCGGATTCAGGAGAAGATGCAGGGTCAGGTCTCGCCGGAAACCTGGACCCACGGCTCAGCAGCGATGCGGCGTCAATGGCTTGCCCACGGCTTCAACACCGGTGACCCAAACAAGTGCGACACCTTTGCCAGGGACGCCCTCAACTGACCTCATCGCCGAACTCTGACTGAAGAGGGGAGTGGCACGTGCCGCTACGTGCTGTCGTCGTCACGGGCGCATCGACCGGCATCGGCCGTGCGACTGTTATCGAGCTGGTGAGTGCCGGCTTCCACGTGTTCGCCACCGTGCGTCGAGAACAGGATGCAGATGGCCTGCGCCGGCAGTTTCCCGAAGTAGTCACGCCCTTGATCATGGATCTGCTCGACGAGGACTCGGTGCATGCCGCCGCCGAGGTTGTCAAGTCCGCCGGACCGTTGTTTGGTCTGGTCAACAATGCGGGCGCAGCCTTTCCTGGACCGCTGGAAACCATTCCGATCGAGGTCTTCCGCCGTCAGATCGAGGTCAATCTGACTGGTCAGCTGTTGGTGACCCAAGCGATGCTGCCTGCACTGCATCGCTCCGCTGAGCAGGCCGGCGATGCTCGAATCATCATGATCGGCTCCATTGGGGGTCGGCTTTCTGGCCCAATGCTTGGTGGCTATGGAGCCGCCAAGCATGGTCTCGTCGGGCTCAGCAGCTCGCTGCGCGCCGAGCTGGCTCCCTTCAAGATCAAGGTCGTGCTCATCGAGCCCGGCGCCATCAAGACGCCGATCTGGAACCGCGGTTCGGTCGCCGGTGAGGATGTCCAGTCACGAAGTCCTGAGAGCAACCTCCGCTATGCGAAGCAGATCGAGGCGACAAGCAGGATGGCGCAGCGCCTTGCGGCTTCTGGGCTCGAACCTTCGGTCCCGGCCAAGGCGATTCTCGAGGCACTGCTGAGCGAGAATCCTGCACCGAGGCAAGTCGTTGGCCGGGAGGCCAAAGTGATAGCGGCAATGGTCCGGGTCCTACCGTTTCGCGCGCTCTACCGTCTCACCGGGGCGAGGCGATCCTGAAGCGGATGTGCCCGCAGAGATTACGTGTCAGTTGCAGGTCACTCCCGTGGCATGCACTGGGCAGTAGCCGAACGGGTTCTTGTCGAGGTACTGCTGGTGGTAGTCCTCTGCGTAGTAGAAGTCACCGGCCGGCGAAATCTCGGTAGAAATCCGGCCGTAGCCGGCCCGGCTGAACGCGGTCTGGAACTCATCGCGTACCCGTTGAGCGGTTGCGAGCTGCTCCGGTGAGGTGGTGTAGATCGCCGAGCGGTACTGAGTACCGATGTCGTTGCCCTGCCGCATTCCTTGTGTCGGATCGTGATTTTCAAAAAAGATCTTGAGCAGCTGCTCGTAGCTGATCTTGGAAGGGTCGTAACTCACCTTCACGATCTCGGTGTGTCCGGTACGAGTGCTGCAGACCTCCTCGTACGTCGGGTTGGGCGTGAAGCCGCCGGCATAGCCAACAGCTGTGTTGGTGACTCCCGGCGTCTTCCAGAACAGCTTCTCAGCACCCCAGAAGCAACCCAGCGCGAAGTAGGCCACTTCAGAGTTCTCCGGCACCTTCTGCACCGGGATGCCGAAGACGTCATGGAATGTGGGGTTGACCAGAACCGATGAGCTCCGGCCGGGAAGCGCCTTGTCGGGCTCAACGAGGTTGGTCTTGGTGCGCGAGAACAACATGTGATTCAGTCTGCCTTCCTGCATTACCGTTCGGAACGGTCCTGCATCTACGCAACGCTGACCCCGCCCCGCCTGTTCCGGATGCGCCCTGAGCCTGTCGATGGGCGCATTCTGCTGGCGTCGACCCCTGCTGAGGCGTCCGGGGTTGGCCCTTCGACCGGCCCAGCGCGCAGCTGGCGCGTACGCTGGCCTCTTGTGACAGCTACGCAAGGCTTCTCGACTCGGGCGATTCACGCTGGTCAGGAACCGGACTCCGCGGTCGGCTCAGTGGTGCCACCGATCTACGCCACGTCGACATTCATCCAGGACAAGGTAGGGGAGGCGCGTGGCGGCTACGAATACTCGCGCTCTTCCAACCCCACTCGTACCGCCCTCGAAGAGTGTCTGGCGGCACTCGAGGGAGGCCGGCACGGGTTGGTATTCGCTAGCGGCCTGGCCGCCGAGGACACCTTGCTACGCACGATCGCCTCACCGGGGAGTCACTTTGTAGTGCCGGACGACGCCTACGGCGGCACCTATCGGCTGTTTGCGCGGGTGCACCAGCGCTGGGGTGTCGCGGCCGATCCGGCGCATCTGACCAACCTCGACTCAGTCGCTGCGGCAATCACTCCGGGTGAGACCAAGGCGGTATGGATCGAGACCCCAACAAATCCATTGCTCAATATTGCTGACATTGCCGCGATTGCGGATTTGGCTCACTCGGCCGGGGCATTGGTTGTTGTCGACAACACATTTGCCACGCCATACCTTCAACAGCCTCTGGAGCTGGGCGCGGACGTCGTCGTGCATTCGACCACCAAGTACTGCGGCGGCCACTCCGACATCATCGGAGGTGCACTGGTTCTCAACGACGACAACCTGGCCGAGCAACTGAGGTTCCACCAGAATGCCATCGGCGGGGTGGCCAGCCCCTTCGACTGCTGGCTCATACTCCGCGGCCTTCGGACCTTGGCGGTGCGAATGGAGAAACACTGCGACAACGCCGAGCTGGTGGCGGCCTACCTTGACGAACATCCCCGGATTGCTCAGGTGTACTTCCCTGGGCTTGATGCCCATCCGGCGCATGACCTGGCCAAGCGACAGATGCGCCGGTACGGCGGCATGGTCAGCTTCCGAGTAATCGGTGGCGAACAGGCGGCGTTGCAGGTCTGCGAAGGCACCTCAGTGATCATCTTGGGGGAGTCCCTCGGCGGCGTCGAGTCCTTGATCGAGCACCCCGGGAAGATGACGCATCTCTCAGTGGCCGGCACCCAGCTGGAGGTGCCGAACGACCTTATCCGCCTCAGCGTCGGCATCGAGGATGCTGAGGACCTGATCGCCGATCTGGACCGGGCGCTTGCCTGAATCTGCATCACCACTGTCAGTAAGACTGCGTATCCCCGGCCGTTCGCAACGCTGTTGACGCAAATTCAGGGAGTTTCTCGAGCTCCCAATCAACCGGCTCTCCACCCGCTCGTACCAGTAGGTTGTTGGCGCGGCTGAAAGGCCGGGACCCGAAGAAGCCGGCTGTTGCCGACAAGGGCGAAGGGTGCGCGCTCGCGACATAGGGAACTGCACCGAGCATCGGTATCAGTGACTGCGCGTCACGTCCCCACAAGATCGCCACCAGCGGGCCACCGCGGGTCACCAGCGCCTCGATTGCCCGCTGGGTCACCTGCTCCCAGCCCCTGCCGCGGTGCGACCCGGAGCGACCCGGCTGCACCGTCAGCACTCGATTGAGGAGCAGTACGCCTTGTTGGAACCACGGGGTCAGATCGCCGCTGACTGCCGGATGGATGCCAAGATCGGCTTGGAGCTCGGCATAGATGTTCTGCAGCGACCGTGGAATCGGCCGTACGTCCGAGGCGACTGAGAACGACAAGCCCACTGGATGGCCCGGGGTGGGGTATGGATCTTGTCCCACAATCAGGACTCTCACCTGGCTCAGCGGGCGACTGAAGGCACGCAATACGTGCTCGCCGGCCGGCAGGTAACTGCGGCCGGCTGCCAGCTCGGCTCGTAAGAACATCCCCATCGCCGTGATCGTTTCCGCAACGGGCTGCAGCGCTTCGGCCCAATCTGGGCTCACCAGCTCACTCAACGGACGCGGACTCATGCATATCCCCCTTTGATGGCCCTTCGTTGGACGACACCGCTCGACCTCGAGGCATCCGCCAGGAGAGCGCGGCTGCCAAGAGCATCAAGGCGGCTCCGACCCCGAATGCTGCCGGATACGACAAGGTGTCGGCCAGTAGACCGGCGACCAGCGGGCCGATGATCGCTCCGATATCAGAACACATGGAGAAGAGCGCCACAGCCGTTCCACCGTGACTTCCTGCCGTGTCACCTACAGCTGCAGCTGGAGCAGTGCCCAAGAAAGCTGACGCGACACCGTACAGGCACAGCACGACGATCAGTAGCCAGATGTTCGGCGCGAACGGGACGGCCATGATCGAGACCGCTGCAAGCGTGCTGCCGAGGATCATTGCAGGGCGTCGCCCGACTGTGTCGGTAAAGCGGCCGGCCGGGCCGACTGCGACAGTTTGGGCCACGGCGGCTATGGCAAATGCGATGCCGGTCCAGGTGGCCGGCCGATGCAGGAGTTCCACGATCAGTACGGGAATCAGGGACGAGCGGACCCCGAACGAAGTCCAACCCTGGGCGAGGTTGCTGAAGCACGCAGCTTGATAACGGGCGTCGCGTACGACAACACGAAACCGCACTGGTGATGCTGTGGTCTCCTCGGGCTTGGCACTCCGACGCCGCAGCAGCAGCAGTCCCGCCGTTCCAGCGACGACAAGTGTCCCGGCATAGAAGAAAAACGGAGCCGTCAGTGAGATGGCCGCCAATGCGCCGCCCACAGCAGGCCCGGCAATCCCGCCGATCAGGAACCCGGCCTGGAAGAATCCGGCGGCGCGGCCCCGTAGGCCGGCCTCTACAGAGGTGAGCAGCAAGGTGAAGGCCGAGACGGTAAACATTGCAGAACCGATTCCGCCGACGCCGCGGAGGATCAGCAGTTGGAGATAGCTCTGCGAGATGCCGGCCAAGCCGCTGGAGATCGCCACAATGAAGATTCCGGTGGCCATGATGACCCGTTCGCTGAGGATCTTGATCAGCCAACCGCAGAAAGGGCTGGATATCAGGCGCATCAGAGCAAACGCGGAGATGACCGCACCGACTTCAGCATTTCCAACGCCGAAGCTGCGCGCGAACACTGGTAGCACGGGTACCAGGACGCCGAACCCGACCGCGACACAGAACGCGACAAGGCCCAGCACGTAGACCTCACGAGGGAGGGAACGCCGCGCACCGACCCATGCCCGCGCGGCTCCCAGCCTGCCCACCGGGACAGTCTGCCAGTGGGACTAGGGTTGGGGCCTTGGTATCAAACCAGGAGGCGCCGAATGGGATCATCGGCTCGCAACGGGCCGCGGGCTTCGACGCGCCGGATGCGTCGCACGCTGCCGGTGCTTCCCGTCGACCCCGAGGGAAATGATCATGCGGCCCCACCGACTCCGGAGCCGGAGCCGCAGGCCAAGACTGTGGCGGCCAGGACTAATTCAGCTGAGCTGAACGCAACCGTGCCGCGCGGCCTGCAGGTCGCGGCTGCCTGGTCTTGGCGTGTGATCCTCGTGATCATTCTGCTCTACGGGATTGTCTGGCTGGCACGGTATTTGTCCGAGGTCGTGATACCAGTGGCGGTCGCCATCTTGCTGACCGCGCTCATGCTGCCGGTGGCCGAGAGGTTGAGAAAATGGGGCTTGCCCAGAGCAGCGGCAACGGCAATCACGGTGATCGGCGCGGTCGCCTCGATCATCGGCGTTCTGATCGTGATCGGCGGTCAGATTGCTGGGCAGGGCGCGGAGTTGTCATCCAACGTGGTCAACGGCTTCAACCAGCTGAGCAACTGGCTGAACAACGGCCCACTGACGGAATGGCTGCGCAACGGGCCGCTGCATCTGAACGCTGCGTGGCTGGACTCCTCAACGTGGGTGACCAGGATCACCGAGTTTCTGAGGGAGAGCGGGAGCTCGATCGCGACCTATGCCGCTGAATTCGGTGCTGGGATAGGGCATTTCTTTGCTGGGCTCGCGCTTGCCCTCTTCTCCCTGTTCTATTTCATCTACGACGGTCGGGGAATCTTCACCTTCCTGCTGAAGTTCTCGCCGCGGCCTTCGCGTGATCGAGTGGATCAAGCCGCACTGACGGGCTGGCGGTCGCTGTCGTCGTACGTGCGGGCAACAATTCTGGTAGCGCTTGTCGACAGCATCGGTGTGCTGATTGTGGCGCTGATCCTCGGTGTGCCGGTTGCTCCGGCACTGGCGGCGCTCGTCTTTCTGGGGGCTTTTGTGCCGATCGTCGGCGCGCTGGTGTCGGGCTTCGTTGCCGTTCTCGTCGCCCTGGTCGCCCTCGGTTGGGTGCAAGCGCTAATCATGCTCGGCGGCGTGATCTTGGTGATGCAGGTAGAGGGCCATGTGCTGCAGCCGTTCCTCCTGGGACGGGCAGTGAAGTTGCATCCCTTGGCCGTGCTGCTCTCGATCGCGATCGGCATCATCGTCGGCGGGATTGTGGGAGCGTTGCTGGCTGTACCGCTGTTGGCCTTCACCAAGTCTTTCGTACTATCTCTGGCCGGAGGTGCGGAGCCACCTCTAGGCAAAAGGTATCCACCGGCTCTGCCGCTGCATCGGCGTCCGCCGAAGGCAGCTGAGGCTGAGTCGTAGAACGCGGGGTCCTAGAACCCGGAGTCCTGGAGTGCGCGCCTAGAGCGCGGAGCCCTTCTTGTACTTGGCGTAGGACATGTTCCAATCGGAATAGCCATTGCCGTATTCCATTCCGCGACTACTGCCAGTGGTGATCACCGGGTCCCCGATCAGAGTACGGCTGAACAACCAGGCTGCGTTCGATGTACTCATTCCGACACAACCATGACTGGCGTTCCGGCTGCCGAAATACGCGGCGTTCCAGGGTGCGGCGTGAAGGAACTCACCCGATGTCGTGATCCGCATCGCGTACTTCACCCGCAGGCTGTAGCGCTCGCGAGCGCCGATCATCGTATTGGTCATCCGTGTGACGTAACGCTTGTCCATGATCAGTTTGATGCCGCTTCTGGTTTGCCATCCAGGCTTTCCGCCGCTGACGTAAATGGTGCGGACGAGTTTGCCATTGCGGTAGACCTTGGCCACATCGCTGGCCAGGTTGATCTTGGTGATCTGTGATCGACCTACCGTGAAGTGAGTCTTCACCGAGTTCTGGCCATAGACGCCGCGGCCGGCATAGAGGCTGTTGATATCGGCTCGGACGGATACCTTGGTCCCCGGCTTCCAGAAATTCTTGGGACGGTACCGGACTTGCGTGCTGGAATACCAGTGCCAGCTGCCCGCTTGCGCTGGAGAAGACTTGACGTGCAGGTTCTTCTCGAATGCCCGTTTGTTCTTCACCGGAACATCGAATGTCAAGACCACTGGCATCCCTATTCCGACGTGGCTGCCCTTGAGGGGATAGATCGTGGGGTAAGTCTGCTTATCCAGCGGCAATTTTTGAGCACGGAAAGTCAAAGTTTTGGTCTTGGGCTGGTCGACCCAGTTCTTGCCCACAGAGATCAACTTGTATGCGGCGCCTGGCTCGAGGCGGGCGCTGGTGGTCCAGGTCGTACGATCCTTGCTGATCTTTCCGGGAACGGTGCCGCGCTCTTTGCGGCCTTGACGATCAGTGTTGGTGTAGGACAGTTTGACTTTCGTCAGGGTCCCCCAGTTGGCACTGACGGTAACCAAAGTGTCGATCTTGACGTTCCCTGCGCCGTTCTTGACGTTGGACTTCAAGGTGACCGGATCGGGCTTCGGCATTGGCGGGGGTGCCGGCTCGGTCGTGGCAGGGGCGTCCGGCTGCAGTGAGCTAATGGCTGCTGGGTCCGCTGAACTACTACCCCCGCAAGCAGCCAAGGTCGTAGCCAGTAGGACTGCTCCGGCAGCCCCGCACAGCCTGCGCATTCTCCTGGTCGGCATCAGCATCCCTACGTCTGACAGCTTGAAACAAAACCGACTGAGTAACCAATGTGCCATCACATGGTGGCGTTCTCATAATTGGGCCTAATGTGTCATGGAGGCCAGCTCTGAATCAGTCGACGCGCTGGTCGTTGCAGAATCGGAATGCTGGCCACGGCCTTTCAGCGGTTTCTCGCGCATAGTGAGCGCGATGATGAACGCCACGGCCATGAACGGGACCGCCACCAAGAACACATCGTCCATGGACCGCGTGAACGCCTCGAGCACTAAACTCTTGATCGGTTCTGGAAGAGCTTGGATCGCAGTTACATCGTTGGTGTTGATCTGTCCGGACGCTCCCTGGCCAGCGGCTCCCACAGTCTCACTCAGATGGTGCTTGAGCCGTATGTTCAAGATCGCGCCGAGTAGCGCGGTACCGATGGCGCCACCCATGGAACGGAAGAAGGTAACGGAGGCGGTGGCTACGCCCATGTGTCGGCGATCGACGCTGTTCTGTACCGCCGTAACGACGACCTGCATAGTGAAGCCAAGGCCCATGCCGAAGGCGTACATGATCAATGCCACTCGCCAGTAGGGAGTGTCGACCTGCAGCGTCGAGAATGCGAAGAGTGCCAGCCCGACGACTAATGCACCGGTAATCGGCATCCACTTATAGCGGCCGGTACGCGACATGATCTGTCCGCCGCCGATGGAGGTGGTGAAGATGCCGACGACGAGGGGCAAGATGGCGAGCCCGGAGTGCGTCGCGCTCAAGCCCTTCACAGCCTGTAGGTAGATCGGCAGGAAGATCAGACCGCCGAACATGCCAATACCCATGATCATCGCGAAGATGATGTTGGAGGTAAAGGTCCAGTGCTTGAAGAGTTCCAGAGGAATGATCGGCTCCTTGGCTTTGGACTCGACCAGCACAAACAGTGCCGCTAGTACGACGGTGCCGACCAGCAGCCAGATGCCGATCGCGGAGGTCCAACCTTCGTCCGGACCGGCCCAGCTGAGGTAGAGCACCAGGCTGGTAACCGAGCCAACGATGGTCGCCGCGCCAAGGTAGTCGACCGAGGCCTGGCGGCGTACGTGATGCAGCTTGAGGGCCAGTGAGGTCACCACAAGCGCAGCGACACCGATCGGAATGTTGATGAAGAAGATCCATTCCCAGCCCCAGTTGTCGGTGAACCAACCGCCCAGCAGCGGACCGGCCACTGACGAGACGCCGAACACGGAGGCGAAGAATCCCTGATACTTGCCGCGCTCGCGGGGCGGGATGACGTCGCCGATGACGGCGAGAGCAAGCGACATCAGGCCGCCCGCGCCCAAACCTTGGACGGCTCGGCCGGCGATCATGACGTTGATCCCTGAGACGTTCAGGAAGTCAGCGATCTCGGGGGCGAAGCCACAGACCAGCGAGCCGATCAAGAAGACGACGATGGCGGCTTGGAAGATCGGCCTGCGGCCGCGCAAGTCGGAGATCTTGCCCCAGAGTGGCGTCGCGGCAGTCGAGGTCAGCAGGTACGCGGTGACGACCCAGGACAGCTTGTCCAGCCCACCCAGCTCGGAGGTGATCCTGGGCAGGGCTGTAGCGACAATGCTTTGGTCCAGCGCGGCAAGGAACATCCCGGCCATCAACCCGCCCATGACGACGAGAATCTGGCGATGGCTCAGGTAATCACCGCCTGGATTCGGGGGACCGGCTGGCGCGCTTGCTGCAGGTACGGCGGGG
>Ga0081455_10002483_pt1 | contig 21920 bp, 16 predicted proteins | sample TabmetS3T2R1_FD_70207 | JGI IMG/M metagenome (GOLD analysis project Ga0081455, IMG submission 70207) | Tabebuia heterophylla rhizosphere microbial communities from the University of Puerto Rico - S3T2R1 | ecosystem: Host-associated > Plants > Roots > Rhizosphere ...
GATTTCCTGGGGCGCAAACCAGCCCTTCTCCTGAATCAGTTTGCCGATCGCCAGGGCGTCTTCAATCGCGCCGGGCGTCGGGTTGATCCCCTTAACCTGATATTCGTTGACGCCCACCAGCAGGGCGCGCCCGCGCGGTTTGACGGCAGTTGTAGCTTGAGGTTGCGAGTCCGGATAGACAAATGCTGACATCGCAGCCAAAATGCAAAGAATCAGTTTTTTCATTTTGCGATCTCATATTCGAACGGCGGGACACGGCGGCTTTTCGCCCGGGGCGCTGCGGTTGATAGATGTATGCGATTTCGCCGCCAATCAAAATAATAATGTATGAACGGCTGAAAATGTTTCGCAGGAAAGAATAAATATCTTCCCCCTGTAAATATTTCCGGGCTCTGGAGGATTATTTGAATCTGTCCTTTCTCGCCAAGCTTCGCGCAACGCGACCATTGGCTGTTTTACTCTTCGCGGCCTTGTGTGGCGCCGGCGCGGTTCGGACGGACGCGACGCAGACCGGGGCGGGCGCGACCGCGCAACTCGACCTGTCGGGATACGACCTGCGCCCATTTTACGAAAACGACTTCGGCCGTTCGCAGAAGGTCGCCCGCGAAGAGAATCTGATTGAGCAGGCCGGCTCCGTGTGGCGGCGAAAAGCCAGGCCCGCGCTCGACGCTGAGTGGATCGCCGAAGGCTGGGGTGGCGCGGAGGTTCGTGACGGCAGGCTGCTTGTGGCCCCTTCGCCTTTCGACGTGTCCGGCAAACCGCGGCCTGTCGAGCAGGGTCGGCGTTCCCATATGGTGGTCTGGAACCGCCGCATCTTTCCGGCGGACTTCCTGCTCGAATTCGAGATGAGCCCCTGCGGCTCGACCAACGGGCTGACCATTGTCTTCTTCTGCGCCACCGGCAAGAACGGCGAAGACATCTTCGACCTGTCACTGCCGCCGCGCCGGGCCGAATACCAGGCCTATCACAGCGGCGCGTTGGCCAACTACACCGATTCCTACTGGAGCAGGAACAACGAGACGGAAAGCGTCTCGAACCGCCTCCGCAAGAATCCGGGTTTCAAACAAATGGCCGAAGGCCCCAGCCTGACCACCGGCCCGACCGATGTCACGTACCGCATTCGTACTCTGAAGAGCGGCGCGCACATCGAAGTCGAGGTCAACGGCAAGGTCGTCATCAAATGGGATGACCCGGAACGCCCGCACGGCGCGGGGCGGATCGGACTGCGCTCAATGGAAGGCGTGACGATGGTGGCTTACGACAATTTCAAAGTATGGCAGGTTACCGCCAATCAAAACAAATAGACAGGATGCTAAGCAACGACCGTAAAATGTCGAGATCCAATCGTATTTCATTTTCCATTTTCCATATTACATTTGTCATTTAACATTGCTGCCCGTCGCGCATTTCTAGCAATGACAAATGACCAACCTAAAATGGAAAATGAAAAATGATAACTCTTCATAATTTCTGGCTGACCGCTTATGAAAATGAGATTGACTTTGAATGCTTTTGCAAACCGGCTCTATAAACAGGTCGCATCGCTTACGCTGCCGGCCCTCCTGGTCGCCTGCTGCTACTCTTCCGGCGTTGCGCAATCCGATTCATCCGTCGAATTGAAATGGCTGGGAGATAAGCCGCCGGCGACGCCGATTGGCGTTAGTTGGGGCGTGCCGTGGCCTCAGGGCAAAGTCCGTAAAGACCAGGCGTTCACGCTGGCCACATCCGACGGGAAGATTCTGCCGCTGCAATCGTGGCCCCTCGCCTGGTGGCCGGACGGCTCGGTCAAGTGGATGGGCTTCGCCACTGTGGCCGCCCCCGAAACCTCCGGCCCACTCAAGCTCTCACTGAGCAATGTTACGGCGCCCATGTCCGGGCCGGTCGCGCAAGTCAGACAGAGCGACACGACTTTTGAAATAGATACCGGGCGATTGAAGGTTCGCATTCCCAGGTGGGGCGCTAATCTCATTGACTCGATGGCTGTCGACGGTCGTGAGGTGGCGCGACACGGACGGCTCATCTGTATCCTGCAGGACGGGCCTGATGGCGACGCCGATAACGCTCCGCCGCGCGAGAAATATTCGACCAAAGTCGAGAGGGTGACGATTGAGCAGTCCGGCCCGGTGCGGGCGGTGGCGAAAATCGAAGGCAAACATCGGGGGATGAAGAGCAACCGGGAGTGGCTGCCGTTTGTCGTCCGCCTCTATTTTTACGCCGGGCAGGAGTCGGTTCGCATGGTCCACACCGTCGTTTACGACGGCGATGAGAGCAGGGATATCATCCGCGGCCTTGCGGTGGTCTTCTCGGTTCCGATGCGCGAGCAAGTCCACAACCGCCACGCGCAATTCTCAGGAGAGGGCCTGGGCCTCTGGTCGGAGCCGATTCAGCCGATGATCGGGCGCGGGGGCCGCTTCGTGGCCCATCCGCAAACGGGCGCTGACGTTTACCCGGATCAAATCGCCGGCAGGCGCGTCCCGAACAAGGAAGCTTACAACGAGCGCGGCCAGAGCCTGCTGGCCGATTGGGCCGTGTGGGATGATTTCAAGCTGTTCCAGCCCAACGCCGACGGGTTTACTGTGCTCAAGCGAACAAACTCTGAAAGCGCGTGGATACCGGCCGGCGCCGGCAGGCGCGCATCGGGGCTGGTCTTCGCTGGCGATGTGAGCGGCGGGTTGGCGGCGAGCCTGAAGAATTTCTGGCAGTCATACCCAACGTCGCTCGAATTACAGAAGGCGTCCGGCGGCGCGGCGGAGTTGATCGTCTGGATGTGGTCGCCTGAAGCGCCTGGCATGGATATGCGCCACTATGACATCCGCCCGCACGGTCTCGAAGCGGTTTACGAGGACGTGCAGCCCGGATTCAGCACGGCGCATGGTGTGTCGCGCACCAGTGAGCTGACGCTGTTTGCGACCGCCGCCGTCCCGTCCAAAGAGGAGACGGCGAAGATGGCGCGGGCCGGCGCCGAGCCGCCACAGCTGGTCTGTACGCCGCAATACCTGCATTCGGCCCGCGCCTTCGGCATATGGGGACTGGAGGATCGTTCGACGCCGGTGAAACGCGCGATTGAAGAGCGGCTTACGGCCACGCTCGATTTTTATCTGAAGCAGGTTGACCAGCGCAACTGGTACGGGTTCTGGGACTACGGCGATGTGATGCATTCTTATGACAACGAGCGCCACGTCTGGCGTTACGATCTGGGAGGGATGGCCTGGGACAACACCGAGCTGGGCACGGACATGTGGCTCTGGTACAGCTTCCTGCGGACCGGCCGCGCCGACGTCTTCCGCATGGCCGAAGCGATGACGCGGCACACAAGCGAGGTGGACATCTATCATCTGGGCAGGTTCGCCGGACTGGGTTCCCGCCACAACGTGCGCCACTGGGGGTGCGGCGCCAAGGAGGCCCGCATCAGCCAGGCCGCGTACCGCCGCTTCTATTATTACCTGACCACGGACGAACGCGCCGGCGACATTATGCGCGAAGTACTGAACGTGGACTACAAGGTCGTGGAGTACGATCCGATGCGTCTGGCCCAGCCGATCACCGAAGCCGAGAAGAAATATCCGACCCGCGTCCGCCTCGGCCCCGACTGGCTGGCCTTCGTCAGCAACTGGATGACCGAATGGGAACGCACGGGCGACACGAAGTGGCGCGACAAGATCCTCGCGGGCGTCGAGAGTCTCGCGCGCATGCCGCTCGGCTTGCGCACCGGGAAGAACCTTCTGTTCGGCTACGACCCGGCGACAGGCCTTCTCTATCAACTCTCCGACGAGGCGGGGCAGTACAACCTGGCGACGATCATGGGCGGGGCCGAAGTGGCTTTCGAACTCGACCTGATGCTTGAAGACGAGCGATGGCGGAAGCTATGGCTGCAATACTGCCGGCTCAATAACGCGCCCAGGGAAGTCATCATTAAGGACATGACCACGGGAACCGAGGGCAATGGAGCTTCATATGTCAGTGACGGCCGCCTGGCCTCCTTTGTTTATCTGAAGATGAAGAACCCGGCCTTTATGAAGGTGGGCGTGAATGCGCTGCTCGCCGGTGGGCGTGGCAGACGCAACGAAGCCATTCGAAGAGTGGAAGGGCCGGAGTCGCTGAAGCCAGTTGATGAGTCCGGCCTGGCGGGAACCAATGGGGCGGCGCAAAATGGCCTTACGACGATCATATCGCTCGGCATGGTGGGCGACCTCCTACCGTCGGAGTTCCCGCCTCAGGAAGCGTCTCCATCCGATCGGGAGCGCGGCGCCCGGCGCCCGAACCAGAGGCCGCCTGGGAATTGAGGCGCCAGGCTGGTCGGCGAGTTCGTTAGCGACGATGACGGCAAGCGCTACTCTGTCGCGCATACCAAGGGTGGCAGACTTGTGATATCACGTGACAGCGCGGAATTAGGAGTGGAAAGCTGAGTTATTGATTTGAAAGATGGCGGCGTCCGGACTCGAACCGGAGACCTAGGGGTTATGAATCCCTCGCTCTAACCATCTGAGCTACGCCGCCTTTTAAGACCTTTAGAGTCAATCATCTGCAATCACCTAAAGAAAGTGAGCGCAAGGAGATGACAAAGGGACTTGAGACTTTAGCAAAGAACGAAGGAATTGAAAAGAACCTTGAAAGCCCTGAGTTTGCGAAAGTCAAAGGATTGTTCGAGCAGTGTGAAAAAGAGATGCGCTATCTTCGGAATTTCTCTGAGCATACGCTGAAAGGCTGCCGGGGAGTCTTCAATCGTTGGCTCAAATATGTGAAAGAGACGCCGACACAGCAGAATCTCTCTGGATTCGTGATCTGGATGAGAGAGGCAGGACTAAACGCCACCACTTGCAATATCTCAATCACGGCTATCAATTCTTTCTTGACTCGGCTGAAGGAAAAGAATTCCGTAGATTTTAGAAGACAAAGCCAAAGATTCAATGGAGGTTCAAATAAGATGCTCAACTATACTGCCAAAATGCCTGTTTTAAGATTTCTTGTACTCTACCTAGGGATAACATCAGCCACGTTCGGTCATATTGCCGAATCTTCTCAAGCTTATACGCAGAAAGCTGATGATATTTATGACAATCTGACTGTACAGGACATAAAAGACATATTGGGAAACTGGGATAAGAATCAGAATAAAATAAACGGTAGCGACGATGCTGATAACCAGATTCCTGCTGGAACAGTTATCGTTTATGTAACCAGCGATAAAAATTATGGGAAGCTGAAAATATTAAAGTATGGATACAACCTGACCGTGGGTTGGACGACATATAGCCCTGACGGCTCTGTAATTAGTAATGCTGGTAAGCTACTTATTATGGGGACTTGTACCTATGATTTAGACTATGGCTCGCAGGGAAAAATGGGAATGTCCAAGGTAGATTTTTGGTGGGAGCAAGTTGATCAGAAAATCCGTTATCTTGTGCCTCAAAATGGCGCTATGTTTGCCTTGGTAGGGCGCTTCGATGTAGGGGAGCAGAAATAAGAAACCTTGTCGTGAATTGCAAACGGATGCTTTAACAAGCTTTTCCTGCCGACAGTTTTTCAATTATTTAAAGACATTGCGTCTTTTGAAAAGGTCTGCAAAAAGAAAGGATTATGTGAAAGTTGAGAAGAGCATACTAGATAGTAGAATGATTGAACTCGTTAAGTACAACTACAGAAATAATGAGACATTAGCCATCTATCCTGAAAAGATAAAAGATTTCTCCAAAGCACGGCGAAAGCTTAATTGGTTGAATAAAAAACTGACTGTTGAAGAAAAAGAGAGCGGGGTGGGTTGGTATTGTAGACCTGAAGAATAAAAGAGGTTTTTCAATGCTACGCCGCGGATAATGTCTCTGGCCTTCAATACCAGTCTTATTCGGGCCCGCCCGAAAGAAGGCCGTCAATTCAGCGCAAGCATATGTTTCAAATAAACGCGGCGAACACTTCGTTCGCCAGCACCGCGCCGGCGCGCGAAATCTTCAGTCTGTTTTCGCCCAGCTCGACCAGCCCGGCTTCGCGCAAGCGCTCGATTTCGTCGCGATAGCGTTCCAGGGCGTTCACGCCGAAGCGCCGCAGGTGTTCATCTAAATCGACGCCGTCTTTCAACCGCAGTCGCAAAAACAGATTCTCGCTCTGCCGGTCGTCATCACTGAGGTCGATCCGCTCAACGAGCGGCGCCTGGCCGCTTTCGACTTTCGTCAGATACTCATGGATGTTGCGAGTGTTCGACCATCGCTCCCGGCCGTTGTAGCCGGCGGCTGAAACTCCGAAGGCCCAGTAGGGCGCGCCGGTCCAGTATTTCAGGTTGTGGCGAGACTCGGAGCCTGGCCGCGCCCAGTTGGAGATCTCGTAATGCTCGAAGCCCCGTCGCTCGGCCTCGTCCGTCAGCGCGAAATACATGGCGACCGTCAGATCGTCGTCAACCGCGCGCAGTTCGCCGCGGTTGATCCGATGCAGCAGCGGCGCGTCCTTGTAAAGCTCGAGCAGATAGACCGAGAGATGATCGGGCGCGAGCGCGAAAGCCTCTTCTAGATTGCGCCGCCACGTCTCCATCTTCTGTTCCGGCAATCCGGCGATCAGGTCGATGCTGACGTTCGCAAAGCCCGCGTCGCGCGCCGTCCGAACCGCCTCGCGCGCTTCTTCGGCCGAATGCGTCCGGCCGATCATCTGCAGTTCGCCGTCGTCGAAGGATTGAACGCCGAAGCTCAAACGGTTGACGCCCGCCGAACGCAATTCTTCGAGATAATTCTGAGAAATCGATCCCGGATTCGCCTCCGCCGTGATTTCGGAATCGGGCGCTACGTCGAACTCCCGACGACAGGCCTCGATCAGGCTTGAAATCTGCCCGACGGTCAAAGTCGTCGGAGTCCCTCCGCCGAAATAGATCGTGTCCACTCGCCGCATCATTGGATCGCTTGAAACGTCGGCGCGCCCGATCTCCTCGCGCAAGGCCGCCGTATAGCGCCGCGCCATTTCCGATTCGTATCCGCCGGTTGCAAAATTGCAATAATGACAGCGCGTCGCGCAGAAGGGGATGTGAATGTAAATTCCCGCAAGCATGCTCCACACAGTATAACATCCAGACTTTCATTCCATCGGCGCCTACGGACATATCTTTATACTTCCAAACTGACGCGTGGACTATCTGTCCACAAAATCAGTGACTACAACATTCGATGGAGTTTCGCTCCCGCGAGGACTATAATTCCGTATTCCTTCAGTTTACGTAACGTATCCGCTTGAAAGTTTTCGACACAGGGCTTGGGAGATTTATGCAAGGCCTGCATCTAGTCTTGATTATTCTCTTAGCGGTCGTCTTTCTGGCGGCGCTGGGTTACTCTTTCAAGGGAGGCGCCCGGTTGCGGACCGCGCTGCGCCAAGCCGACCTTAAGATCACAGTTTACCCTTTCGTAACCATCAGCCTGATCGCCGGATTCGTCTCCGGGCTGGCGGTCTTCTTGTTCTCCGGCTCGCTGACGGCGGCGATCATTACGACGGCGGTCGTAACGGCGGCGCCCTCGGTCTATCCGCTCGACAAACGCCGGCGCCGCTTCGGCGCCCTCCTGTCGCAGTTGCCCGACGCCCTGGAGTTGATGATCCGCTCGTTGCAGGCCGGACACAGTTTCGTCTCGGCTTTGCAGGTGGCAGCGACGGAGGCGCCCGAACCGATCGCGCGCGAGTTCGGCAAGGCGTACGAAGAGCAGAGCCTGGGATTGAACATGAAATCGGCGCTTGAGAATCTGGTCGAGCGCGTGCCGATTCTCGACGTTAGACTCTGCGTTACGGCGGCGCTGATCCATCGCGAGATCGGCGGCAATCTTTCCGAAGCGCTGCGGAACGTCTGCCACACGATCCGCGAAAGGACCCGCATCCGGGGCGCAATTCGGGTCAAATCGGCGCAAGCGAGGTGGCCGGGCTATGTCGCCAGCGCCTCGCCGTTCTTCCTCTTCTACTCCATCAACCTCGTCAACCCGTCATATATGAAGACGTTTTATGATCACAAGCATGGCGTTTATGCGCTCGGAGTGGGCGCGGTCATGCAGGTCGTCGGATTGTTAATTACCCGCGAGGTCGTCAACATTCAAGAATCCCCGTCTTTCTTATTCCCACGTCGGGCCTCGAATCGGAAGAGGCGGATCAGCCGCGCGCTGCCGGACGCGCTGGACCTGATGGTCGTGTGCGTCGACGCGGGGTTGGATTTGAACGCCGCGCTGCAACGCGTCGAACGCGAGATGGAGGTCGTCGAGGCCGAGTTGTCGGAGGAGTTGGCCGTCGCCAACCGCGAGATTCGCGCGGGCAAGCCCCGCGACCTGGCGCTGCGCGACCTGGGCGCCCGCGCCGGCGTGGACGACGTTATATCACTCGCGGCGACGCTGGCGCACACGGAACGCCTCGGGACTTCGATCCCCTGTTCTCTGCGCATCTTCGCCGATTCGTTGCGCAAGAGGCGCCGCCAGCGCGCCGAAAAGCTAGTGGCCAAGGCCACAATCAAGTTGATTTTTCCGCTGCTGCTCTGTATTTTCCCCGCGCTCCTGATCGTGCTTATGGGGCCTGCGATATCGGACCTGTTCAGATCCACAGGCCACTAAGCCGCTTCACAAAACTGCCGGCGAGATAATCGAAAAACCTTGTAGCAAGATTTGGGGAAATTACTGTACGATGTGGCTTTTGGCCGCGCCCCTTCTGCAAGAGGAGATGGAGAGACCCGACCTGACGATAAACTGGATTATTATTGGCGCTCTTTTGGCCATCGCCCTGGTCCTGAGCGTCGCCGTGGCGCGTCGCCGCCTGCGCGAACGCGACGACGACTGGGACGGCTGAAATGGGCGACTTTTGCCAGTTGTTTTTATGGGCTAAAATGCGCACTCTACTGAATGGCGACTATCACGAGAAAAATAATGCCCGAATTCGCCAAGGAAAAAGAGATCTTTTTCGAACATCTCAGGCGCGCCGGATTCAAAAAGACGACACAGCGCGAGTTGATACTCGAAGTCTTCCTCAAAACCGAAGGTCATCTCAGCGCCGAAGACCTCTACAACATCGTCAAAGTCGAGGACCCGACCGTGGGTTTCACGACCGTTTACCGCACGCTCAAACTCCTGGCCGAATGCGGGCTGGCGCGCGAGGAGCGTCTGAGCGACACCCACACGCGTTACGAGCATCTTTACAACCACCAGCACCACGACCATCTGATCTGCACCGAATGCGGCCGGCTGATAGAGTTCTATAGCGAAGAGATCGAAAACAGGCAGGACGAGATCGCCGCGCAGCATGATTTTCAACCGACGCGCCACAGCCTGCGAATCTGGGGCGTTTGCTCGGACTGCCAGGCGCGATCTAGGGTGGCCAGGCGCTGAAATCTAAAACCGTGAACCGGCGAAACTTACGACGGAGTCTTCAGGTCCTGGCCGCCTGCTGGGCAGCTCTCCTTTTCGCCGGCTGCACGGGCCAGGTCGTGAAAGATGAAAGAGTCGATCGGCGCCCGGAGAAGATCGGCGCCGAAGATTTCATGCCGGAGCGGGTGCGGGCCATTTACGCCCGCAGTTGCGCGTCGTGCCATGGCCCGGACGGTCATGGGGTCGCCGCCGTCGCCCCTGATCTTTATCGCGCCAGATATCGCTCCCGCGAAGAGTGGGAGAAATATTTGCGCGATTCAGCGGACGCCCATCCCGTCACTCATCCGCCGCCTTTGTGGCTCAACGAGGAAGAGATGAAGAACATGGCGGAATACCTTGAATCGGCGACCCGGAAAAATCAATAACGATGAACGCATCGGCGCAGCGCCGCGCGCGTCAGCGAGCGGCTCCGGCACAGTACCGCAGCCGTCAGCAAATGGCTCCGGCGCAGTACCGCGCGCGTCAGCAAGCGGCAGGCGAAATCAATGAACGCAGAACTTGAAAAACTCGTCGAACAGATCACCGATCAGATAGTCGCGCGGCTCAACTCCGAGCGCGGCCACGATTCGAACGGCGTCGATTGCGCCGAATGCAGCCCGCACACACTGGCCTGCGCGCTGAACGCCGGCGCCTCGCGCATCGGACTGGCCTGGGGGCGCCGGGAGGCGGCGAGCGCCGACGTGGCCAGGTACATTGACCACACGCTGCTCAAGCCCGAAGCCACACGCGAAGAAATCGAAAAGCTCTGCCAGGAGGCGCGCGCGTTCAACTTCGCTTCGGTCTGCGTCAACCCGACCTGGGTCAAGGAGTGCGCGTACGCTCTGCATGGTTCGCCGGTGAAGGTCTGCGCCGTCGTCGGCTTCCCGCTAGGCGCGACCCTCGCGGACGTGAAGGCATACGAAACCCGCCGGGCGATCTTCGACGGCGCGACCGAGATTGACATGGTCATAAACATCGGCGCGCTGAAATCTGGCGACGACACCACGGTCAGGCGCGACATCGGCGCCGTGGTCGAGGCCGCGCACGAAGGCTGCGCCATCGTCAAAACTATCATCGAAACCTCCCTCCTCACCGACGAAGAAAAAGTCCGGGCCTGCCTGCTCGCCAAAGAGGCCGGCGCCGATTTCGTCAAGACCTCGACCGGGTTCAGCAAAGGCGGGGCCACCGTCGCCGACATCGAATTGATGCGCCGCACGGTCGGGTCGGAGGTCGGAGTGAAAGCGGCCGGCGGAGTCAAAGACCTGGCCTCGGCCCGCGAGATGATCGCCGCCGGCGCCACCCGCATCGGCGCGAGCGCGGGCGTCAAGATCGCGCAGGAGTCACAGGGCGTGAAGACTACAGGGGTGGCTTCCGGCAGTTACTGAAGATCGTGGATTGAAGATTGAAGATTGAAGATCGCGTCATTGCGGACAAGGCGATTCTCGATCTTCAGTCTTCGATTCTCGATCCTCGATCCTGAGGCGGTTGACGCTTTCGCAAACCGTTTGCTACCATCGCCCCGCTCTTGAGACACATCTTGAAGTTTGACAATTCGGGCACATAACTCAGCGGTAGAGTGCTGTCTTCACACGGCAGAAGTCACAGGTTCGAATCCTGTTGTGCCCATCTTGCTTGTTAAGCCACTGCAGGGAAGTAAAAAAGCCGGGTCAATCGCTCGGCTTTTTAGTTGTCGCGATCCTCATAGCGATTACCCCTGTGAACTTTGAACACAGATTGTAGCGCGGGTAGGGCGCCGCGAGCGCTAGCAAACGCTTTAAAGGGGGCGAGAAGCCGGATTGCCCCTAAGCGCGGCCAGCGCCATCCGCATAATTCATGTCCGGCGCAATCATCACGATCAGCACGGATGGAAAATGAGAAGTTTATTGTCGATTTTGATCATAGTATATTCATTGGCATGTGTGGCTTGTTCTTACACCACTGACTTTGTTGTTATCAACGCGTCTGAATCAGCAGTTGAGATCAGCTATAAAGTTAAAGAGCCACCCGATGGCCCACCAAAGATCGACGTGATTCCGGCAACTATATTGGCGTCCCGATTGAAATCAAATGAAAAAACCAAATGGCAGGGCGTTGCGGCTGACAGATATAAAATTGATCAAGAAAACAGAACAGTGACGGTCAAACTTCTGCCACAGGAGGCGTTGTTCCTTACAAGCATGCATCACTACACAGGGCCAGATGATCCGATTGACGTAAACTGGTTTCCGATTGAAGAACTGAGTATCGCCGGTTCAGTGGGTAGTCTGAAATCTTCCGGGAAACAACTGCTCAGAGCTTTTTCTGAGCAATCAAGAATTCTTTATACACTGACTTATCAATGAGTTGATCGGTTTGATTAGTTTGACAAAGAAACATCACCGAACACTTATTGCGCCGGAGCCGCCGTATCGGTGGTTTATTGAAAGCCACGGCCATTAGGTGGCTCGGCGAACACGGTCGTTGGGCAGAGGAAGACGTAACGGGATGAATAGCAGAATCATATTTGCCGCTCTTGTGGCGCTCGCGTCTACGTCGGCGCCTGGGCAGGACGTCCGAGTCTCGGAACGCGCAAAAGCCGAGCAGGCTTTGCGAGCGGCTCGTCCTGGTCTGACCTGGCGCCATGAGCAATCGATCGATGTGGACTGCGATGGGCAGCGCGATGAAGTGTTCACCGCCAAAGACGACACGCAGTACTATGTCGCAGCAGTCGCGCCCAGAAAGGCCGGCAAGCCAAAGATCAGTGTGGTTAAGTTTCAGTTGTCCGGCAGCAGTCAGGACTCGTTCTGCGGTCCGCCGGAGCCGTTGCAACCAGAACCGTTAAACACGGATCCCCGCGAAGAACTTGGCGCTACGCCGGAAGGGTTTCGTCGATCTGCTCGCTGTAAGGGGCTTAACCTGGTCGCCGGGGAATGTGATTCATTCCATCTGTACTGGAATCACGTGGCCGGCGAACTTGGCTGGTGGCGCCTATAGCTCCGCTTCTTAAAACCTAATCGAAGGCGGAATCATGCAAGCCAATAAATCACCTTCCATCGATTGCCGGCGCAAGAATCATCCGCCGGCCGCGCTTTGTTTAGCAATGACGGGGCTTTTCACCCTAATGGGCCTTGCCGCCCGCGGGTGGGATTCACAGGGAGTGAGCGAGATTAAGTTATCAGTCGAAGACCCGCGGCCGGTAGTGAAAGCGATCGAGACGCTGGAATCCAAATACGGATGGGTCATCACTTATGAGGACCCACGCTATGTCAACGACAGCGAGATAGCTGACACAAATCTCAAGATCCGCAAAGACCCCGATAATTCTAAATCGAGTGAAATTACGAAGGTACTCGTTCCAAGAGGAGGAGCGCTGGAATTCATATATGATGTGGCGCCCGACACAAAACTCCCGGCTGATCCTGCAATGGTTGTGCAAAAATTGCTGGACGCTCAAGCCGCAAGGGGTAATGGCGGCAGATTTCGGCTGGAAACCAATGGGCAAATCATGCATGTCATTCCCACCGCGATCAAAAACAGCGCAGGGGAATTAGTCCACCAGGAATCGGCGCTTGATACGCTCATCTCGCTTCCATCAGGTGAAAGAACAGTTTTGCAGAAGTTGGAAAGCATCTGTGCGGCTATTAGCCGCGCAATCAATATACCTGTTATACTTGGCGCAATTCCTGATCACTGGTTTCATCAGTTCCAAGATCAACGAGGAGCGGAGAATCAGAGGGCCAGAGATATTCTGGTCAACACATTTGAGACAATTGGCCATGGAACGGATTTGTCGTGGTGGTTGTACTATAGCCCTACCGATAAAAGATATCTTTTGCACATCCATTTTGTTTCGAAGCGCAATGGCTGATCGTAGGTTCTACAGCGATTTTCATATGGATTATTAGCCACAGAGCGCACAGAGGGCGCCGCAGGACATAATGATTTCTCTGTGCCCTCTGTGCGCTCTGTGGCTAATAATCTTCATACATTTGAAAACTGGTATAGAGATCATGCGCATTGCTTGACGCCTATGGGTACAACTTGAAGAGCGTGCCTATCACATGAGCGTCCCCCGGCCGCGCGCGTCCGTCGTTCTGCCGCAGGTAGAAGAACTCCGCAGTGAAGCGCGGTGAGAACTGTTTGATGATCCCGGCGGAGGCGCGGTTGCGAGTCCAGGCGTTTTGCAGCGAGTCGTACCAGACTTCGTCGGCCACGAAGACTCGGAAATTGAACGAGCCGAGACTGGCCGGATGATCGATCTGCAGCCTGTTGCGGTACATCGTGAAATCGTCGCGGCCGTTGCGCAATCGCCTTTCGATCAGGTTGCGGTCGGTGAAGGCGAATTTGCCTAGCGGGAATTTGAACGTCGCGTTGAAGACCAGTCGGTGCTCGATGTTCTTGCTCGTCGCGGTCGGCTGCTGCGCGATGTAGAGCCAGGTCGGTGTGATCGTAAGGAACTTGTTGGTCTTGAACGCGACGCCCGCGCCGCCGCGCTCGTCCACGGGCCGGGCCAAATCGCGGCCCATGCGTAACACGCCGAACAGCATCAAGTCTATGCGTTCATTCGTCGGCATAATGACCTGAGTCTCGTTCCAGAATTGAAGGTCTTCGCGCGCGGCGGCGGCGACGGTTTGCGCGGAGGATGTCGCGGCGGCGCATAAGTTCAGGACGATTGCGAACGTAACGATGAATGCTCGTCGCATTGATTATGTAAAGATATTCGCGCTAAGAAGCCCTCCGCGCGGCGGCTGAGGGCCGGTATTGATGACCGACTATCTCAGGCCGATTGAGCCAGCGGCGCGCGGACAATTTCGACCGAACAGGGCGCGTGTAGCGCGATGGCTTGGGAGACCGAGCCGAGCAGGAACCGCCCCAATCCACTCCTCCCATGTGAACCGACGACGATGAGGTCGGGATTCCAATTTTCGGCCTCGTCCAGGATGACGTGTTTGGGATTGCCTTCGACGATTTTCGTCGTGATCTCGAACTCGGCGCCGCCGCCCCGCAAAATCGCCACGGCGCGGTCAATCACTTCGCTCGCCCGCTTGTAAATCTCGCTTTTCTCCAATTCCACGTACCCCGACATCGGGTCCATCTCGATGGCGGAGATTAGCCGCACCTGCGTTCCCGAATGCCAGGGACGCTGGGCGACGAACCGCGCCGCGTTGTAGCTGAAGATCGAGTCTTCGATTCCGATCAGTATTTTCATCTTTGCTCCTATTTGAGATGAGTTGTTCTCTAACGGAACAGCGAGCGATGAAGAATCCTCCCGCTCCTCATCGCCCGCTGTTTGGAACTTCCGCCTTTTCCGCGACGATCAATCGCCGGTCGGAGTGTAAGCGGGTTCCACACCCTTCTTCTCCTGCCTGTCCTCCATCCTCTTGCCGATAAAGTAGCCGACCGCGTAGACCGCGATCGCCGACAAAACGCCCGTCAGGAAGTCGGTCACGACGACCATGACGGCGGTGAAAATCATCAATCCGATGTGAAACCTGCTCATCGCCAGCGCCTCTTTTACTTCGGCGGGTTTGACCATCGCCGTCGAGACGAAGAGCAGGATGCCGCCGATCGAGGCCATCGGAACCAGCTCCAGGTACTTCGCCAGGAAGGCGGCCAGCATAAGTTTAAGCACGGCTTTAAAGATTCCGGCCAGCGGCGAGATCGCGCCTACTTTGATGTTGGTGGCCGTGCGGGCGAGCGCGCCCGTGTGCGGGAAGCCGTTGAACAACGGGATGAAGATTTGCACTAGCCCCTGCCCCCACAACTCCTTGTTGGGGTTGAAAGGCGTGCCCTTGTTCTCGGCCAGGCGGTCGGCCATCCGCGAACACAACAGGCTCTCGACCGCCGAGACGAAGATGATCGCGGCGACGAAGTAGGCCAGGTCCCAGAGCATCTTCGCGTCGAACGGGATCGCCGCGGGCATGTTGAATACGAAGAAGTCGGTCGGGATGGCGCCGTATTTGTCCTTGATCAGCGTCAGCCCTTTGCCCGCGAAGAGCGTCGAGGAGAGGACCGTCGCCACGGCCAGCGCGATCAACGGCGCCGGAATGAACGGCGAGACTTTGAGCAGGTACTTCGTGAACGCGAAAGTGAGCAGCCCCAGCGCGACTGCGTACCAGTTGACGGCGTCGATGTTGGCGATGACGCCGGTCACTTTATCGAGAAAGCCGTATCCCAGCGAATCCTTGAATCCGAGCACCTCGCCGATCTGCGAGAGCGCGATCACCACGGCGATACCTATTGTGAAACCGACGACGATGGAGTGCGGCACGAGTCTAGAGAGACTGCCCAGCCGCGCCACGCCCATAAACATCAGGATGACGCCGGCGATCAACGACGCCAGAATCAGAAAGCTGAGATTGTATGTCGCCATGATTCCGGCGATCACCGGGATGAAAGCCGCCGTCGGCCCATAGACCTGATACTTCGATCCGCCGAAGAGCGCGCCGACCAGCCCGGCCACCGCGCCGCCGACGATGCCCTGTTCGGGGCGCAGCCCGGAAGCCATCGCGAAGCCCATCGCCAGCGGAATCGCCACCATCGCGACTATCAGGCCGGCCGTGAAATCGCGCACCACATTGAGCTTCCAATTGCCTTTGCCCAGGTCGTCGTAACGCCCGTCGAGCGGGTTCAGGTAATACAACAGCCTTCCGACAAGATGGGTGTTGTCGCGTTCATTCACCGGCTGTCCATTCAAATTTTGAATCGTAGCTTTCGCCATTACCTCTTGTCTCCTTCGAAAATCATTTCGTGGTCCCTCAGTTCGTAGTACCGCCTTTAGGCGGAAGGGTCTCGCGTCACGGATTGGATCTGCGACAGACGCTTCCGCCTAAAGGCGGGACTACATACCAAGGGCAGACGAATCCCTACGCGGCGATCTGCGGCGACCGCCGCCTATGTTGAAAATTTTGGAACGGGAAAGTGTAAAGACGTCCCGCTCACTCGCCGTGGCTGGCGTTACCGCTCGACGCCGGCTTCGCGATCCTGGATGTAGCCATCGGTCGCGCGGTCAGCGTGGGCAGGGCCGCCCCGGAAATGATCGGGACAAAATGTGACACCTGCGGGTCGTAGGCCAGAATCTGTCCGCTCTCTATTTCATAAATCCATCCATGCAATGTCAGCGCGCCTTTCGCCATTAGCGCCGCGACCTTCGGATAGGTGCGCAGGTTGTCGAGTTGAACCAGCACGTTCTCCTTGATCGCCGCATTGAGCAGATCGACGCCTTTAAGGTCGGGGTAACATTCGTCCACTACATGTCGCGTCGCGTCGGCATGTTTGAGCCATTCGACGACCAGTGGCATGTCGGCGAGAGATTCGGGATCGAGCAGCCCCTTCATTGCGCCGCAATTCGAATGGCCCATTACGAGCGCATGTTTCACGCCCAGCGCGGCGACGGCGTACTCGATGGTCGCCCCTTCGCCTCCGTTCGCGGCGCCGTAAGGCGGGATCAGCGCGCCCGCGTTGCGCAACACGAAGAGATCGCCCGGTAGGGTCTGCATCAGCAGGTCCGGCGCGATGCGGGAATCGGAGCAGGTGATCAACAACGTCTCCGGCTGCTGCCCTTGCGAAAGGCTCTCGAACAGTTCGCGATGCGCGCTGAAGGTCGTAGTTTGGAAGTGGTGAATGCCTCTAACAATTTTTTCCATAATCGCTCCCCAGCAAAAAGTGACCACGGCGAAGACGTGGCGACCGAGAAGAAAGAACCACCATTAATCCCATTTCTTTCTAACGTCCCCAGTCTTCCCCGTGGTTAACCAAATATATTTTCGGGGCCCAATTCTATTGGAGTCTAATGAAGCTTATTTTCTCTGTCGTCGCGTTTAAGGGCAACGAGTGTGCCAACTCCGCGGCGCCTGACTTTATTGGGCTTATTGAGATAAGCGGCCCCCGCGGCGAGACAATCTGCCCCAGCGCTGGGACAAAATCCGACAACCGATATTATTGCGACAATTTGTTTGCCGCGACAATATCGGATCACAACTCGAACGACGGGTCCTCAGCGCGATATTCGTCCAACTTGCGATGCAACGTGCGCCGGTCAATGCCGAGGATTTCAGCGGCGCGCGATTTGTTCCCGCCGGTCATCCGAAGCGCCTCGACGATATATTCCTTTTCGAGTTCACGAAGCGTCATTCTCCGTTCCCTTGCGCGCGCGATCATGGCGCCCGTCTGGCCGTTCGAGCGCACGCGCTCCGGCAGGTCGTCGGGAGTCAGGTTGGAGCCGGTGGCCAGGGCGCAGGCGCGCTCGATCACGTTCTCCAACTCGCGCGCGTTGCCCGGCCACGAGTACGCGGTGAGCGTCGCCAGGGTTTCCGGCGGAACGTTGAGCGGCGCATGGCCTGACTTCTCGGCGATTTTGTTGACGAAGTGTTCGACCAGCAAGGGGACGTCGAACGGGCGTTCGCGCAGCGGCGGGATGTGCAGGTGAATGACATTCAATCGCCAGTAAAGGTCATCGCGGAACCTTCCCTCGCTCACTTCTTTCTCCAGATCGCGGTTGGTTGCGGCGATCACGCGCACGTTGACCTCTCGCTCCCGGTCGGCGCCGACGCGACGCACCCTCCCCTCCTGTAAAACGCGGAGCAGCTTCGGCTGCACCGCCAGGGGCATTTCGCCGATCTCGTCCAGAAACAACGTGCCTTCATCGGCGGATTCGAACAGCCCGGCGCGGGCCTGTTTGGCGCCGGTGAAGGCCTGGCCTGTATGTCCGAAAAGCTCCGATTCCATCAACTCGGCGGGGATGGCGGCGCAGTTGACGGGGACAAAGGCCCCATTTCGTTCGGATGTCTCGTGAATCGCGCGCGCGACCAATTCCTTGCCCGTGCCCGATTCGCCGGTGATGAGCACCGTGCTCGAACCGCGGGCGGCGCGGGCGATCAACCCGAACAGTTCGCGCATAGGACGCGAAGCGCCGACGATGCGCGCCGACGTTTCGGGCATCTCCCGGCGCAACCTGGCCTGTTCGCGCTGCGGCGCGCTCTGCCCCAGCGCGTCGGCGACCGCGCGCAGCAGATCGTCGGTGTCGAAAGGCTTGGTGAGGTATTGAAACGCGCCGGCCTTGACCATCTCCACCGCCTGCTCTACCGAGCCGAAGGCCGTGATGACGATCACCGGGGCTTCCGAACGTCGCGTCCGCATCGCGTTCAACAATTCGTCGCCGGCCAGACCGGGCATGCGCATGTCCGTGATGAGCAGGTCGATCCATTCGCGATCGCGCTCGACGTGCGCCATCGCCGCGCGCCCGTCGATGGCCACGACGGTTTCGTATCCCGCGTCTTCCAGGTCATCCTGCAGCAGATCGCGCAGGTCCGCGTCGTCTTCCGCAATCAATATTCTCGCGCTCATGCGGCCTCCCCTTCTGCGATCTCAGTCGCCCTCGCTTCCGCCCTCGCTCCTGTTGAACCGGCCTGTGGCAGATAGACGGTGAAGACCGCGCCGCTCTCGGCCCCGTTCGCCGCCTCGATCCAGCCGTCGTGTTCCTCGACGATGCGGATGGAGATGGGCAGGCCGAGTCCCGTGCCGTGGCCGACCTCCTTGGTCGTGAAGAACGGGTCGAAGATGTTGGGCAAGCTCTCGGGCGCGATCCCGACGCCCGTGTCCGAAACTCGCAGCGCCGCAAAGTTTCTCCCACCCTTCTCCGCCGCGTCTTTCAGGCACTCGACTCGTAAACGCCCGCCCTGCGGCATCGCCTGAATTCCGTTCCGGAAGATGTTCAGGAGGACCTGTTGGATTAACTCTGGGTCGGCTTCGATCGCCGCGCTGTCGCACCGGACTTCGATCTCGACCCCGGCGCTTTCGGCCTGCGTCTCGATCAGTTCGGCGGCCTCTTCGACGAGCGGCGTCAATTCGATTCTTCGAAAATGAAGTTTGTGAGGGCGCGACAGGTTTAGCAATTGCCGGACAATGCGCGCGATTCGCTCGGTCTGGTTGCGAATGATGATCAGGTTGCGGCGCCGCTTTTCAGTCGGCGCGTCATGGTGATGGAGCAGTTGCTTGGCGCGACCGTCAATAACCTGCAAGGGCGCTCCCATCTCGTGCGCCACGCCGGCGGCCAGCCTTCCCACGGCCGCGAGTTGTTCGCTGTGCCGCAACTTGCGTTCAAGCCCCAGCCGCTCTTCAGCCTCGCGCAGCGTGGACAGGCGCTGTTCGGCCAGGCGGTCGGCCATGCGGTTGAATTCCCTCGCTAGACTGGCCAACTCGCCTCCGCCCGACGGCGCCGGCGCCCGGTAATTCAGATCGCCGCGCCCGAGGGCCACTGCGGCGTCGAGCAACTCGTGAATGGGCCTCGCCAGGCTATACCGCATCACCGCCGCCACGACCAGCAGGATGGCGCCGAACAACAGCAACGTCGTGATCAAAACGTGAAAGCGCGCGCGCGCGATGTCGGCTTTGACAAAAGAGATGGATTGCACGATCTCGATCGCGCCCACCCGCTGGCCTTGAACCTGAAGCGGCAGGATCATCGAAAAATAATCCTCGCCGCTGATGCTGCGCATGATCTCGACTCCCTTCCCGCTGGCCATCACCTCGCGGGCTTCGTTCAGATACCTGAACTCCTCGGGGGCGAGCGTGTTGGAGATGGCGACGATCTCGCCCGCCGCGTCGAACAGCGCCGCGCTGTAAACGCCCGTGTTCTCCCTCAGCCGGTTGATCAATCGCTGGGCGTCAAGCGAGCGGCCCGTCAGATAATCCTCTTCGAGCGCGATCTGCAGCGTGACGGCGTGAACGCGCGCTTCGTTGCGCGCGGCGTCCAGCAGCGCGGCCTCGCGCTGCCGCAGCGTGATCAGACTCGCCACCACCATCACGACGCTGACCGAAAAGGTCAGGAGTAATATCAATCTGGCGCTCAGTTTCATTTGACAGGTTCAGTCCTCAATAAATAAACGCCCGCGGCCGCGATCAATGCGGACAATGAGCAAAACTTTTTCATATCACATCTTGTACGAGATTACTTAAACGAGGGGCTATGTTGCCAAGTCGCATTCATGATGACAAGCGGCCTTGAGCGCATTGATCATGAAGACTAAATCGAACCAGCAGACATTGGTACAGAGCCAACCACGGGCAACAGGGAGCGCGGGGACAGGAAACACAAATCAGCTTCCCTGCGCTCCCCGTGCTCCCCGTGGTTGATCTGTCTGTCCCAATATCGCCTGTTTTGATTTAGAATTCGCCCTGCCAACAATATAAATCGTCGAATCTGCAGATTCACAATGCTCAAACGAATCCTCAAAATCCGCGAACTGGTCATCTTCATTTGCGCGCTCGTCACGGCGCTGGTCTTTTACTTCATTCAGCCGGGCGCCTCGAACCGGTTTCTCACTCCCGACAACCTGAAAGCGATTTTGACCGGGCTCGCGCCCGACGGGTTGATCGCCATCGGAATGACGTTCGTCATCATCACCGGCGGGTTCGATCTCTCGGTCGGCTCGACGCTGGCGCTAGGCGGCTATGTCGCGAGCGTCGCGTTGTTGAACGGCTACGACACTGGCGTGGCCGTCGCGCTCGGCGTCTTGAGCGGCGCGGTCGTCGGCCTGGTCAACGGATTGATCATCACCAAGGTCAAGGTCAATCCGCTGGTGACCACGCTAGGGACGATGACGATCGTGCGCGGCATTGTGCTTGTTGAAACGCAGGGCCGGGTGATGACGGGGTTCCCACAATCGTTCAGGCAATTGGGAGAGGGCTCGGCGTTCGGGGTCTTCTACCCGGTGATCATCTTTCTGGTCCTGGCGGCGGTGGCCGATCTGCTGCTGAGGCATTCGCGTTTCCTGCGGCAAACCTATTACGTCGGCGGGAACGAAGAGGCCGCGCGACTGTCGGGCATCGACGTCGATCGCGTGCGGATCGTGATGTATGTGATCACCGGGATGCTGGCCGCAATGGCCGGCGTGATCACCACGGCGAAGAACGGCTCAGCCTCGCCGATCGCGGGGACCGGCGCGGAGCTGCGCGTGATCGCGGCGGTGGTCATCGGAGGCGCGAGTTTGAACGGCGGCGTGGGCACAGTGCTCGGCGCGTTTCTGGGACTGCTGCTGACGGGGATGATCGCCAACGGGCTGGGTTTCATGAGCGTGTCGTTTTACGCCGAAGGCATCATCACCGGGTTGATCCTGATCGTCGCGGTGATGATCGATCAATTGACGGGCGAGCGGGCGCGCATTTTGTGGAAGTCGCTGACTACAACGAGGAACAAAAAGATGGAACGGGCAATCAATGTGGCGTTGGCTTTGATCATAATCGGGCTGCTGGTCTTCTGGCCTCGCGGCGATCAGGCGAGCGGGGCGCGGGGGGCTGGCTCAGGCGCCGTCGCCGGGGCCGAAGCCGACCCGAACGAGGAGTACGTCTTCATTGGCAAATCGGTCTCGAACCCTTACTGGGTCGACGCGCGCGAGGGCCTGGAGGATCGCGCGGGCGCGCTCGGCGTGAGGGCCGATTTTCGCGGCGCGTCAGGCACCGACGTCAACGAACAGATCAAACAGTTCGAGGATGCGATGGCGCGCAAACCCTCCGGAATAATCGTTTCGCCGGCCGGCGTCGGCATTACGCCGATGATCAATCGGGCGATTGACGGCAAGATTCCGGTCATCTGCGTCGATT
>Ga0081455_10002484_pt1 | contig 21907 bp, 16 predicted proteins | sample TabmetS3T2R1_FD_70207 | JGI IMG/M metagenome (GOLD analysis project Ga0081455, IMG submission 70207) | Tabebuia heterophylla rhizosphere microbial communities from the University of Puerto Rico - S3T2R1 | ecosystem: Host-associated > Plants > Roots > Rhizosphere ...
GGGGATCCCCTCGGCGGCCGCGGCCAGCCGGCGCGACATCGCCTCCGAGGTGTACGCCAGCCAGCCGTCGTCGGCCGGGGCGACCGGCAGGACGTGCGCGAGGTCGGCGTGCACGCTCGCGGTGGCCTGCCCGAGCCGGTGTGCCTCGCCGGCGAAGTCGCCGCCCACCTCGTCGGCGTGCAGGTCCCGCTCGGTGTACAGGTCGCGGACCGAGGCGGTGGCCAGCGACCAGCCGTCGCTCGCCACCGGCAGGAACGTCTGGAGCATGGCCACGGTCGAGACCGCCTCGCCCTCCAGCAGCTCCACATACCCCAGCAGCGGCGCCACGTGCGGGTTCTTCAGCGGGCCGAGCGCGTCGTGGATCTCCACGTCCGGGTTCAGCCCGCTCTCCAGCCGGCGGAACACCTTGAGGATGGCCTCCTCGCCGAACACCAGCGAGGTGTTGGACTGCTCGGCGACCAGCACGTCGCCGGCCAGCCCCTCCGGCAGGTCCAGGTCGGGCTCCGGGCGGAACACCAGCGGCCCGATCCTGGCCCGCTCCGCGAGCAGCTGCGGCCAGTAGACCGACAGGTCGCGGTCCTGCATCCCGTCGTACACCCAGACCGGCGCGCCCTCCAGGGTGAGCTGGCCGAGCAGCGCGTGCCGCAGCGACTCCACCAGCTCGGCGCGCACCGACAGCGGCACCACGTACGTCTCGTACCCGCCGTCGGAATAGCCCACCCCGACCAGTCGCAGCTCGAGCCGGGGGTCCGGCTGCGCCAGTACTGCCACGAGGGTGGGCGCCACGGAGGTGATCTGCCGACCCTTCGCCGCGAACCAGCGCTGCTCGGGCAACCACTCGGTCAGCAACCGGTCCAGGGTGATCATGTTCTCCTCGCCTCCGGCGGAACAAGCTGGAACCAGTAGAACCCGTGACCAGCCACGGTCAGCAGGTACGGCAGCACGCCGATCCGCGGGAACTGCACGCGCCCGGTGAGCTCCACCGGGGTCCAGTCCTCGAATCGACGCAGGTCCAGCTCCACCGGCTGCGGGAACCGGGACAGGTTGTTCACGCACAGTACGACGTCTCGCCGGCCGTTCTCCTGGTGCTCACGCACGAAGGACAGAACACTTGGGTTGCGCGAGCCAACCTCAGCGTAGCTGCCCAGCCCGAACGTTCGGTGTTGCTGGCGTACCTCGATCATCCGGTGTGTCCAGTGCAGCAACGAGGAGGTGCTCCGCAGCTGCGCCTCCACGTTGGTTACCTGGTACCCGTAGATCGGGTCCGCAATCACCGGCAGGTTCAGCTGTTGCGGGTCGCAGGTGGAGAAGCCGGCGTTGCGGTCCGGCGTCCACTGCATGGGCGTACGGACGCCGTCCCGGTCGCCGAGCCAGATGTTGTCGCCCATGCCGATCTCGTCGCCGTAGTAGAGGACCGGCGAGCCGGGCAGCGACAGCAGCAGCGCGGTGAACAGCTCCAGCTGGTTGCGGTCGTTCTCCAGCAGCGGCGCGAGGCGGCGGCGGATGCCGATGTTCGCCTTCATGCGGGGGTCCTTGGCGTACTCGGCCCACATGTAGTCGCGTTCCTCGTCGGTGACCATCTCCAGGGTCAGCTCGTCGTGGTTGCGCAGGAAGATGCCCCACTGGCAGTTGTCCGGGATCTCCGGCGTCTGCGCCATGATCTCCGAGATCGGGGTGCGGGACTCGCGGCGTACGGCCATGAACAGGCGCGGCATCACCGGGAAGTGGAAGGCCATGTGGCACTCGTCGCCGGTCTTCGGGTCGCCGAAGTACTCGACCACGTCGCCCGGCCACTGGTTCGCCTCGCACAGCAGCACCCGGTTCGGGTACTCACTGTCCACAATGGACCGGACCCGGCGCAGGAACTCGTGCGTACGCGGCAGGTTCTCGCAGTTGGTGCCCTCGGCCTCGAACAGGTACGGCACCGCGTCCAGCCGGAAGCCGTCGATGCCGAGGTCCAGCCAGAACCGCAGCGCGTCGATGATCTCCTCCTGCACCCGCGGGTTCTCGAAGTTGAGATCCGGCTGGTGGGCGAAGAAGCGGTGCCAGTAGTACTGCTTGCGCACCGGGTCGAAGGTCCAGTTGCTGGCCTCGGTGTCGACGAAGATGATCCGCGCGTCGGCGTACCCCTCGTCGCTGTCGGACCAGACGTAGTAGTCGCCGTACGGGCCGTCCGGGTCCGACCGCGACGCCTGGAACCAGGGGTGCGCGTCGGAGGTGTGGTTCATGACGAAGTCGATGATGACCCGCAGCCCCCGCGCGTGCGCCTCGCCGAGGAACTTGCCGAAGTCCTCGATGGTGCCGAACTCCGGCAGCACATCGGTGTAGTCGGCCACGTCGTACCCGCCGTCGCGCAGCGGGGAGGCGAAGAACGGCGGCAGCCACAGGCAGTCGACGCCCAGCCATTTCAGGTAGTCCAGCTTGGAGGTGAGCCCGGACAGGTCGCCACAGCCGTCGCCGTTGGAGTCGAAGAAGCCGCGGACCAGCACCTCGTAGAACACGGCGGTCTTGAACCAGTCCGCGTCCGCGTCGACCTCGTCTGGAATCTCCCCCGGGGTGAGGGGGGTCACCGATACCGCCGTACGGCGAACACGTGCGCGGGCTGCGTGTGCGGATCCAGCCGCACGTAGTTCCGCGGGCCCCAGTCGTAGGTCGCGCCGGTCATCTCGTCGTATACCTCGAAGCGTTCGTGCCAGTCGAACCCCAGCGCGGGCAGGTCCAGGTTGACCTGGCTCTCGCGCGGGTTGAACGGGTCAAGGGTCAGCACCACCAGGACGGTGTCGCCGGTGTCCTCGTCCCGTTTGGACCAGCACATCAGCGAGTCGTCGTCGAGGTGATGGAACCAGATGGTGCGCAGCCGGTGCAGCGCCGGGTGCCTGCGCCGGATCTGGTTCAGCTTCGTCAGGTACGGTTCCAGGCTGTTGCCCGCCCGCGCGGCGCCCGCGAAGTCGCGCGGCCGCAGCTGGTACTTCTCCGAGTTCAGGTACTCCTCGCTGCCCGGCTCCCGGGCGGTGTGCTCGTACAGCTCGTACCCCGAGTAGACCCCGTACGTCGGCGACAGCATGCTGGCCAGCACCGCGCGGATGGCGAACATCGGCGGCCCGCCGTACTGCAGGCTGGCGTGCAGGATGTCCGGGGTGTTCACGAAGAAGTTGGGCCGCATGTAGTCCGCGGCGCCGACCAGCTCCTTGGCGTACTCGGTCAGCTCCCACTTGGCGGTGCGCCAGGTGAAGTAGGTGTAGGACTGGGTGAAGCCGATCCTGGCCAGCGTGTGCATCATGGCCGGCTTGGTGAACGCCTCGGCCAGGAACAGCACGTCCGGGTCGGTCTTCTTGACCTCCCAGATCAGCCAGTGCCAGAAGTCCAGCGGCTTGGTGTGCGGGTTGTCGACGCGGAAGATCTTCACGCCGTGACTGACCCAGTGGCGTACGACGTGCAGCACCTCGTCGTACAGGCCGTCCTGGTCCACGTCGAAGTTCAGCGGGTAGATGTCCTGGTACTTCTTCGGCGGGTTCTCGGCGTAGGCGATGGTGCCGTCCGGGTTGACGGTGAACCACTCCTGGTGCTTGTCCACCCACGGGTGGTCCGGCGCGCACTGCAACGCCAGGTCCAGCGCGACCTCCATGCCCTGGGCGTGCGTGGCGGCGACGAAGTCGTCGAAGTCCTCCACGGTGCCCAGGTCCGGGTGGATCGCGTCGTGCCCGCCCTCGACCGAGCCGATCGCCCACGGCGAGCCCACGTCGTCCGGGCCCGGCACCAGGGTGTTGTTCTTCCCCTTGCGGTTGACCCGGCCGATCGGGTGGATCGGCGGCAGGTAGACCACGTCGAAGCCCATCGCGGCGATCCGCGGCAGCTGTTCGGCGGCGCTGCGGAACGTGCCGTGCACCGCGACGCCGTCGGCGTCCCAGCCGCCGGTCGAGCGCGGGAACAGCTCGTACCAGGAGCCGTACAGGGCGCGCTCGCGGTCCACCCACAGCTCGTACCGCTTGGAGCGGGTGATCAGCTCGCGGATCGGGTGCGCGGTGAGCAGCGCCCGCAGGTCGGCGTCCAGCGCCGGGGCGACCCGGTGGACCAGGTCGGCCTCGGTGTCGCGCAGCGCGGCGGCGGCCCGGACCAGGTCGGCGCGGCGGTCCTTGGGCACCTCGCGCTGGGCCCGGTCCAGCAGCCGCGCGCCGGTCTCCAGGTCGTTGGCCAGCTCCTCGGCGCCCTGGCCGGCCTCCAGCTTCACCTCGACCGGGTGCCACCAGGTGCCGAGCGGGTCGCTCCACGCCTCCACCACGTACGACCAGCGGCCCGGCGCGTCCGGCACGATGCTGGCGTGCCAGTCGTCCAGCCCGGGCGTGCCGAGCGTCATCGGGGTGAAGGGCATCTTGGTGCCGTCCGGGGCGCGCCAGGCCACGTTCGCGTTCACCGCGTCGTGTCCCTCGCGGAACACCGTCGCGGCGATGGGCACGCGCTCGCCAACGACCGCTCGTGCCGGGTACTGCCCGCACGAGATCACCGGGGAGATGTCAGTGAGCCCCAACCGTCCAGTCATCAATCGCAAACGTTACTGGCGGTGGCCGCACCTCGCACCACAGGAGTACCCCCGCGACACGCCGATGGTTGTACTCCGTGCCACCCGTACGGGCGGGCAAATTAACCCTGATCGGCGCTTACTGGAGGGTAAGCGGCGCGCTCCGGAGGCTGGGATCGGGGTTAGTTCCGGCTGGCCGCGCGCGGGGCTAGGGTTTGCCGTCGTGAGAGCCCTTCGTCGATTCACGGTGCGCGCCACGCTGCCCCGCGAGCTTGCCGCGCTCGGCACGCTCGTACAGAACCTGCGGTGGTCCTGGCACCCCGAAACGCTGGACCTTTTCGAGACCGTCGACCCCGATCTGTGGATCGAGTGCAAACGCGACCCGGTGAAGTTGCTGGGCGCGGTATCCGCCGACCGGTTGCAGGCACTGTCGCGGGACAAGCGGTTCGGCCGGCGGTTGCAGGATGCCGCCGACGATCTGGAGGAATACCTCACCGGGCCGCGGTGGTACCAGCAGGAACTCGCCGCGGGGCGGACCGGGCTGCCGGCCTCCATCGGGTACTTCTCGCCCGAATTCGGCATCACCGAGGTGCTGCCGCAGTACTCCGGCGGCCTCGGCATCCTGGCCGGCGACCACCTGAAGGCGGCCAGCGACCTGGGCGTACCGATCATCGGCGTGGGCCTGCTGTACCGCGCCGGCTACTTCAGCCAGTCGCTGTCACCGGACGGCTGGCAGCTGGAGCGCTACCCGTCGCTGGACCCGCACGGCATGCCGCTGACCCTGCTGCGCGATGCCGAGGGTGCCGCGGTGCGCATCAGCGTGGCGCTGCCGGAGGGCCGGCAGCTGCGGGCGCAGGTGTGGAAGGCGCAGGTCGGCCGGGTGCCGCTGCTGCTGCTGGACACCGATGTGGAGGAGAACGAGCCGGCCGAGCGGCAGGTCACCGACCGGCTGTACGGCGGCGCCTCCGAGCACCGCATCCTGCAGGAGATGATGCTCGGCATCGGCGGGGTCAAGGCGATCCGGGCCTACTGCGCGCTCACCGGCACCGCCGAGCCGGAGGTGTTCCACACCAACGAGGGGCACGCCGGCTTCCTCGGGCTGGAGCGCATCCGGGAGCTGACCGCCGACCTCGGCATGGACTTCGACGCCGCGCTGCAGGCCGTACGCGCCGGTACGGTCTTCACCACGCACACCCCGGTGCCGGCCGGTATCGACCGGTTCGGCCGGGAGCTGGTGGCCACCTACTTCGGCGGGGACAACGAGGCGCCCGGCGCGCCGGTCGACCGCATCCTCGCCCTCGGCGTCGAACCGGACCCGAGCGTGTTCAACATGGCCCACATGGGCCTGCGGCTCGGCCAGCGCGCCAACGGCGTCTCGCTGCTGCACGGCGAGGTGAGCCGGGAGATGTTCGGCGGGCTGTGGCCCGGCTTCGACACCGAGGAGGTGCCGATCACCTCGATCACCAACGGGGTGCACGCGCCGACCTGGGTGGCCCGGGAGATCATGGAGATGGCCGAGCGCGAGGTCGGCCCGGACGTGTTCGCCGAAAGCTGGGCCGGCCTGGACAAGGTCGACCCGGGGGAGATCTGGGGCATCCGGTTCACCCTGCGCGAGCGGCTGGTGAACGAGGTACGCCGCCGGGTGCACGAGTCCTGCCTGCAGCGCGGGATGAGCCAGGCCGAGCTGGGCTGGACGCAGAGCGTGTTCGACCCGACGGTGCTCACCATCGGCTTCGCCCGCCGCGTCCCGTCGTACAAGCGGCTGACGTTGATGCTGCGCGACCCGGCGCGGCTGAAGGCGCTGCTGCTGGACGAGCAGCGGCCGATGCAGATCGTGATCGCCGGCAAGTCGCACCCGGCCGACGACGGCGGCAAGGCGCTGATCCAGCAGATGGTGCGGTTCTGCGACGACCCGGCCGTACGGCACCGGATCGCTTTCCTGCCCGACTACGACATCGCCATGGCGCGCTACCTGTACCTGGGCTGCGACGTGTGGCTGAACAACCCGCTGCGGCCGCTGGAGGCGTGCGGCACCTCGGGCATGAAGGCGGCGCTGAACGGCGGGCTCAACCTGTCCATCCGGGACGGCTGGTGGGACGAGATGTACGACGGCGGCAACGGCTGGGCGATCCCCACCGCCGACGGCGTCACCGACCCGGACCGGCGCGACGCGCTGGAGGCCGCGGCGCTGTACGAGCTGATCGAGACGCAGGTGAAGCCGCGGTACTACGACCGGCAGCGCAACGACGTACCGACCCGCTGGGTGGAGATGGTGCGGCACACGCTGTCCTCGCTCGGGCCGAAGGTGCAGGCCACCCGGATGGTGCGCGACTACGTCAACACGCTGTACGCGCCGGCCGCGCAGGCCTCCCGGACGCTGGCCGCGGACGGGTACGCCGGGGCCAAGGAGCTGGCCGTGTGGCGGGCGCAGGTCGCCGCGGCATGGCCGTCGGTGCGGGTGCAGCACGTGGAGTCGGCCGGTGTGGGGGACACCCCGGAGCTGGGCACCACCCTGCAACTGCGGGCCGAGATCGAGCTGGGCGGGCTGTCACCGGCCGATGTGGACGTCCAGGCCGCGTACGGGCGGGTGGACGAGTCCGACCAGGTGCGGGGCGTACGGTCGGTGTCGATGACGCCGGTGGGCGACGGTGAGTACCACCGGTACGAGGGGACGATCCCGCTCGATGTGACCGGGCCGTTCGGGTACACCGTCCGGGTGCTGCCGCGGCACGACCTGCTGGCCAGCCCCGCCGAGCTCGGCCTGGTCGCGCAGGCTTGACATAACTCTGTACGAGCGAACGCCCCCGGGGAGCTCCCCGGGGGCGTTCGGTTCCCTGCGCTCGTTCTAGGCGTGGCTGCCGCTGCGGCGGCGCCGGGCCACCACGGTCAGCGCCGAGCCGGCCACCAGCAGCGCCAGTGCCATCAGCACCTTCGGCATCGGCGAGGCACCGGTGGCGGCCAGCGCCGGGCTGGTCGGGGTCGGCGTCGGGGTGGGCGTGGGAGCCGGCGTGCTCGCCGTCACCTGCACGCTCACCTTGACCTGCTGCGGCTTCAGCTGGGCCAGGATCAGCTTCTGCGCCTGGACCACCGAGTTGGGCTTGACCGCCGTCGGCTGCTGGTCCGGGACGATGAACGCCCGGCCCTCGGAGATGAAGCCCTGCCCGGTGCCGGTCACCGTGGCGGTGCCGGCGGAGCCCGGCTTGACGAAGAACTGGCCGCCGTCGACCACGGTGGTGACCGGGGTCGTCTTGTCCGGGCCGAGCAGGGTGGCCCCACCGGTCACGGTCAGGCTGATGCTCGGCGCGCTGGTCTTCACGGTGAACGGCCCGAGCACGTCACCGACCATGCCGTTGGCGCTCGGCGGGGTGATGGTCAGCGTGGGCGGACCGTTCAGCCCGGTGTTCGCCTCGCTGGTCAGGAAGTTGTACACCTGCTGGATCGCGGTGTACTGCGCGGCGGTGAACTCGGTGTTCGCCTGCCGGGCGGTCATGGTCAGCCCGTCGCTGAAGTGCCAGATCGCGGCCTGCGTGCCGGCGTACACCACGGCAGCGGGGTTGCTCACCGCGCCGGTGATGCCGGCCATCGCGAGCACCTGGGCGTCCGGCACGTTCGGCCGGCTGTGGCCGAGGATCCACAGGATCTTGGCGCGGGCCGCGTCCGGGATCTTGGTGTCCGCGAACGGCACCTCGGTGTACGGGTCGGTGCGGCTCAGCGGGTCGTTGAAGGCGATGCAGTAGGTGAGCAGTGTCCCCGTGTCCTGCGCGCCGGGCGCGAAGGTGATGGAGATCGTGTCGGTGCTCACCCGCTCGTTCTGGCCGTTGATGGTGCCGAAGATGTGGCCACCGTCGTTACCCACCGACGCGGTGGCGTGGTCGCCGACAACCTGCGGCTTCACCCCACTGTCCTTGGGCTGCGGGGACATCGGGCGGGCGGATGCGGTGCCGGTGCCGGCCAGCAGCGCTAGGCCGGTGGCTGCCGCCACCGCGCCTAAACGCACCCAGCCGGAGGGGGTTCGGATGCCCCGGGTCACGGGTCCCTGCCTTCTGTGCGGGTGAGCCGGGCCGTCGCGGGGGTAGGGCGGGGGCCTCACTCACCTTTTGTCAGCGGCCGGTAGCGTAGTGCATCCCTTACACGGGTGTGCCAACCTGGGACAGCAGGTTCATCCAATGGAGGGATTTATCCCGCCGAGGGCGCCTCGCGTACGGCGTCCAGCACGCTGGCGCAGCTGCGCGAATCGGCCAGCGGGACGACGAACGCCTCCTCGCCGCGTACCCGCGCGGAGAACGACTCCAGCATCAGCCGGTACGGATCGGTCGGGGCGTACGGGATGCGGCGGGTGCCGGTGCCCTCGGACAGCAGCAGCTCGCCCGGGGCGTGCCGCAGCATGAAGGTGGGGTAGGGCAGCTCCAGCTCGCCCGACTCGCCGCGGATCACCAGCCACTGGCCGTCCGGGCCGTCGAAACCGCAGCTCAGCTCGGCGTCGGCGTCCACAAAGGACAGTACGGCGTCGGTGTGCAGGTCCACCCCGGTCGTGCTGTCCCGGCGGCGTACCGCGACCTCGGCCGGCTGCTGGTTGCCCAGCGCCGCCTGCACGGCGGAGATCGGGTAGCAGCCCACGTCGTACAGGGCGCCGCCGCCGTAGCCGGGGTCCATCCGGTAGTTGCCGGTGAGGTCGGCGTCGAAGACGAAGCCGGCGGCCGCGTGCCGGACCATGCCGATCGCGCCGCTGGCGACCAGCCGCTCGGCCTCGCGCGTACGCGGGTGCCAGCGCCACCACATGGCCTCCACGACCATGACCTCGGCGCGCTCGGCCGCCTCGATCAGGGTGTCCACCTCGGCGGTGGACAGGCACAGCGGCTTCTCGCACAGCACCGGCTTGCCGGCCGCGACCGCGCGCAGCGCCCACTCCAGGTGCAGGTGGTTGGCCAGCCCGATGTAGATGGCGTCCACGTCCGGGTCGTCGATCACCGCCTCGTACGAGCCGTAGGCCCGGCGCGGCTCCAGCGCGGCCGCCCGCTCCGGGTCGCGGGCGCCGGCCGCCTGCAACACCAGCCCGTTGCCGGCGTGCGCCGCCTCGGCCAGCGGGTGACTGATGCCGCCCGCGCCCAGGAATCCCCAGCGGATGTCGGCCATGGCTTGCCTCCGGAGCGCAGTGCGACGAACGAATCGCTGTCGGCTCGGGCGGATAGCCAGCCTTGCAGCGGTACCTAGTGACAGGGGTTACCTGGTGCATACGGTACCGAAATGCGCGGTGGGGCGACCGGGGCCTCCAGTCGCCCCACCGGCGTTTCAGGGACGGGCGATCCGGGTCAGGAGACCGGGATGCCGTTCGCCGGCGCGGCCGGCTGCTGGGTGGTGTAGGAGTTGATGGCGCCGCTGCCGTCGTCAGTGACCATCGGGGTGCCCTGGGGGTTGGCCAGGCCGCCGCTGATCTTGACGATCTGCGTGCCGCCGTACCCGTTGTGGTTGGTCTTGGAGAACTGGAACGGCACCAGCCCGGGGCCGGTGAAGCCGCCCTTCTCCACGGCGTCGATGATGCTCTGCCGGGTCAGGTCCTTGCCGGCCCGCGTGGCGGCCTGCGCGAACAGGTACGCCTGCGACATGCCGTACACGACGTTGCCGTCGAACGGGATGCTGGAGATGTACTTGTCGTGCACCTTGGTGAACAGCTGGATCCAGCTGTTGCTGGAGTCGGTGGAGGCCGGCAGGTAACCGGTCGCCATCAGGCCCTCGATGAGCTGGGTGCCCTTCACGGTCTTGCCGCCCTGCTTGGCGAAGCTCTCCAGCAGGCCGGACAGCGTCGGGATGTCCGCGCCGACGCCCGAGACGATCATCTGCGGGTGGTAGTCGGCGGCCAGGTTGCCCAGGATGGTCAGCGCCACGAAGGCGGGGATCTCGGCGCCCAGCACGACCTCGGCGCCCTTGGCCTTCAGGTTGCTGATCTGCGCGGAGATGTTGGTGTTGGCGGTGGTGTAGGTCTCCCGGGCAACGACGCTGGCCGGGTCGACGTACATGTCCGCGCCCTTGACGAAGTCGCGACCGAAGTCGTCGTCCTGCGTCAGGAAACCGACCTTCTTACCGGCCAGGTTCTGCTTGACGTACTGGCCGATGATCTTGCCCTCGATCACGTACGTCGGCTGGTAGCCGGTGGTCCACGGGAACTTGTCCGGCGTGTCGCCCCACTTGGCGGCACCGGAGGCCACGAACAGGTCCGGGACCTTGTTCTGGTTGAGGAAGTCCAGCACGCCGGAGTGCGTCGGGGTACCGAGGCCGGCCATCATCGCGAAGACGTGGTCCTGCTGAACCAGCTGGCGGGTCACGTCGACGGTCTTGGTGGGGTTGTAGCCGTCGTCGACGTACTTCAGGGTGATCTTCCGGCCGTTGATCCCGCCGTTGTCGTTGATGTAGTTGAACATCGCCTGCGCGGCTGGCGCGATCTTGCTGTAGCCGGGGGCGGCCGGGCCGGTGAGCGGCTGGTGCGAGCCCAGCAGGATGGTGGTGTCGGTGACGCCTGGGGTGCTGGCCGTCCCGCCGTTTCCACCGCTGTTGCTCTTGTTGTCACTGCCGGTACCGCAGGCGCTCGCCGCCAGGGCGAGCGCGACGCCGACGGCGAGCGGGACGAGGGACGTCCTGCGCAGTCGGTGGAAACCTCTCATGGTGCTGTCCCTTCTGCTGATTCTCCAGACGGAGTCGCGGGGACCGCGGCCGGCGCGTGCGTGGACGGTGCGGCGGGCGCGGCGGGGGGCCCACTGCCGGTGGGCGGTGCTGGCTCGGGCGCGCTCCCGGTGACGGCCTCGGCGGCGCTGATCCTGACCCTGTCGCGGCGGAACAGCCGGACCACCCGGTAGAGCGTGCCCTGGATGCCGATCGGAGCCAGCAGCATCACGATGATCAATGCCGCCCCGTACATCATCAGGGGGAGGTTGTCGGAGACCTTGGCGGGCAGTTCGAAGTTGCGGGACAGGTCATCGGCCCACACCGGCAGGTAGACGATGATGATCGAGCCCCACAGCGCGCCGATCAGCGAGCCGAGGCCGCCGATGATCGCGGCGGCCAGCAGCCCGACCGACAGCAGCAGGCTGAAGCTGGCGGGCTTGGCGCCCACCGAGACCACGGCCAGCAGCCCGCCGGCCAGGCCCGCCGCACCCGCGCTGACCACGAAGGCGATGACCTGGACGCGCGCCACCCAGATGCCGGCCAGCGCCGCGGCGATCTCGTCGTCGCGCGCGGCCTGCCACTCCCGGCCCAGCCGGCTGCGCGCCAGGTTGGCCAGCAGTACCAGGGTGAGCAGCGCGGCGGCCCAGCTGAACCAGGCCATCCAGCGCTCGCCGACCAGGCTGGGCAGGAAGCTGGGCGAGCCGACCAGCGGCACGCTGATGCCGGTGTCGCCCTCGAAGTACTGCCGGGCCAGGCCGGGTACGCCCACCGCCAGCGCCAGCGTCGCACCGGCCAGGTACGGGCCGCGCAGGCGGGCGGCCGCCGTCCCGGTGACCGCACCCACGACAGCGGTCACCAGGACGGCGAGTAGGAGGTCCAGCCACAGCGGCCAGGTCGGCCTGTCCTTCTGCAGCAGCGCCACGGTGTAGCCGCCGAACGCCATGAGCGCGCCGTGGCCCAGCGACAGTTGGCCGTTGAGCCCGACCAGTACCGTAAGCCCGGCGACCGCGATCAGCGTGTACGCCACCTGGGCGAACCGGATCTGCTGGAAGTCACTGGTGTTGATGCTCAGGTTGTAGAAGAGGATGCCGCCGGCCACGGCGAACAGGGCGTGCCGCAGCAGGGTCTGCTGGGGCAGCCGGAGCCAGGATGGGAGCCGCACCTCATACCCTCCGCGCCGTGGCCCGGGTGAACAGGCCGTTGGGTCGGACCAGCAGGACGACGATCAGGATGCCCAGCGCGGTGCCGGTGGACAGGTTCGGTGTGCCGTACCCGGAGACGTAGTTGAGCACCAGGCCGATCACCACGCCGCCGACCACCGCGCCGACCGCGCTGTCCAGGCCGCCCACCACCGCGGCGGTGAACCCGAAGACGAACAAGTTGTCCAGCGCGTTGGGCGAGATCAGCGGGGGAGTGGCGAGCATCGCGGCCAGCGCGCCCACCGCGCTGGACAGCGCCCAGCCCAGGGTCAGCATCCGGTTGGTGCGTACGCCCAGCAGCCGGGACACCTCCGGGGCGAAGGCGGCGCTGCGCATCCGCAGGCCCACCGCCGTGTACTTGAAGACCACGAACAGCCCGACCGCGACGGCGAGCACCGACAGCACCGCGAACAGGCTGGCCGGGGAGAACTGCAGCGAGGTGTGCCCGACCTTGTAGCCGTGGAAGTCGAAGGCGAACACGAACGGGTGCTGGTCGACGCTGTAGATCATGCCGAGCCCGGCCTGGATGATCACCAGCAGGCCGAGGGTCACGATCACCGCGTTCAGCGGCGGCTTGTTCTCCACCAGCCGGATCAGCGACCGTTCGATCAGCGCGCCGCCGACCAGGCCGGCGCCGATCGCCGCGGCGAAACCCAGCCAGTACGAGCCGCTGTGGTTGGTGACGCTGTAGGCGATGTACGCGCAGGCCAGCGCCATGCCGCCCTGGGCGAAGTTGAGGATCCGGGTGGCCCGCCAGATCAGCACCAGGGACAGCGCGATCGCCGCGATGGCCGCCCCGATGGTCAACCCGCCGAGGGTCAGATCGATGAAGTGACTCATGCGTGTCCTCAGAAGCCCAGGTAGGCGTGCCGGAGGGTGGTGTCCTGGGAGAGCGAGCCGGCGTCGGCGTCGGCGACCACCCGGCCGAGGTTCAGTACGACGCCGCGGTCGGCGACCGACAGGGCGCTGCGGGCGTTCTGCTCGACCAGCAGCACGGTGAGCCCGGTGCGGTCCCGCTGCTCGCGCAGCATGCCCATCAGCTGGGCCACGATCTTCGGTGCCAGGCCCAGTGACGGCTCGTCCAGCAGCAGGCAGGTGGGCCGGGCCATCAGCGCGCGGCCGATGGCCAGCATCTGCCGCTCACCGCCGGACAGCGTCTCGGCCGGCTTGTGCCGGCGCTCGGCCAGCGGCGGGAACAGCTCGTACATGTCCTTCAGCCCGGCGGTGCGGTCCCGGCCGCGGCGCCACAGCGCGCCCAGGCGCAGGTTCTCCTCGACGGTCAGTTCGGCGATCACGCCGCGGCCCTCGGGTACGTGCGCGAGGCCGGTGCGGACCACCTCCTCCACCGGCAGCCGGCTGATCTCCTTGCCGCGGAAGCGGATCGAGCCGGCCGCGCAGCGGACCAGGCCGGTGATGGTGCGCAGCAGGGTGGTCTTGCCGGCGCCGTTCGCGCCGAGGACGGCGGTGAGGCTGCCCTCGGGGATGTTCAGGTCGACGCCGTCCAGCGCGCGCACCGCGCCGTACCGGCTGGACAGTCCGGACACCTCAAGCACGCTCGGTCACCTCGCCGTTCAGCGAGCCGGCCGGCTCGTCCACCGCGGTACCCAGGTACGCCTCGGTCACCTTCGGGTCGGCCTGCACCTGCGCCGGCGTGCCGGTGGCGATGAGCCGGCCGAAGTCGAGCACCGCGATCCGGTCGCACAGCGCCATGACCCAGTCCATGTGGTGCTCGACCAGCAGGACCGAGCAGGTGCCGCGCAGGTTGCGGATGATGCCGCCCATGTCCGCCAGGTCGCCGCCGGACAGGCCGCTGGCCGGCTCGTCGAGCATCAGCAGCCGGGGCTTGGCCACCATCGCGCGGGCCAGCGCGACCCGCTTCTGCACCCCGTACGGGAGCTGGTTGGGGTAGCGGTGGGCCTGGTCGGCGACGCCCAGCTCGGCCAGCGCGGACATGGCCAGCTCGCGCAGCCGGCGCTCGTCCCGGTCGGAGCGGGGCAGCCCGAACAGCATCGAGGCGAACCCGGCCCGCGCCTGCGTGGTGGCGCCGGTGAGCACGTTCTGCAGGACGGTCATCCGCTGGAACAGTCCGAGGCCCTGGACGGTGCGCGCGATGCCGAGCCTGGCCAGCTGGTCGGGCCGGTGGCGCAGCGGGCGGCCGTCCCACTCCAGCGTGCCGGCCTGCCGGCGGACGAACCCGCACACGACGTTGAACAAGGTCGTCTTGCCGGCACCGTTGGGGCCGATCAGCCCGACGATCTCCCCCGGATCGACACGCAGCGTTACGCCGTCCAGCGCTGTCAGGCCACCGAAGCGTACGCTCACACCGTCGACGACCAACCCAGACAAGGTGCCTCCTCCCCACGACCGACCGGACCTTCGGCACCTCTGTGTGAACGTTCATTCATGTGTGGCCACAGTGATACACATCCGTGAAGAACAGGTCAAGGATTTGCTACGGCCTTAGCCGGAACGTTGCAGTGGCTCCGTCGTGGGAGCGATTGCGCTGGTCACCGGGGTCTGCACGGCGCCGGCCATGCGGAGCGCGATGGCCACATAGCGCTCCGCGAGTTGTTCGGTGGTGAGGGCCCGGCCCTCGCTGAACCACTCGCTGATGTGGACACACATGTCGAGGATCGCCAGCGCGGTCAGGCTGGCGGTGGGCCGTCCCTCGCCCGGCAGCGCGAACACGCCCTGTTGCTGACCGAGCCACAGCACGTCGGCCACCTGCTCGCGCAGCCGCCGCCGGATGCCGACCACCTCGTCCTTCCATTCGCCGGTCAGCAGCACGTACTCGCGGTTGGCGACCCGTACCGACTGGCGGTTGTGGGCGTGGCTGCCGATGTAGTGCCGGACGATGGCGGCGAGCTTGTCCCGGGCGTCCGGGCCGGCGTCGGCGGCGACGGCCTTGACCGCGTCCTCCAGCCGGACGTGGATGTCCAGGATGATCACGTACAGCAGCTCGGTCTTGGACTCGTAGTGGTTGTAGAGCGCGCCCGGGGTCAGCCCGCACGCGGTGGTGATGTCGCGGACCGTCGTGGCCAGCGCACCCTGCTGGTAGAAGAGTTCCAGCGCCGCGGCTGCCAGCCGCCGGGCCGGTTGGGACCGGTCCGACGCAGCCAGCAGGCGGCTGCTCAGCGGCGGCGGTTCGCCCGCCCGCCGGCCGTCCCGGTTGCCGTTGACTGCCACCACCTGGCGCCCGTCTCCCCTCGTCGGCCCCCCATGTCGGATGCTGCCGGAGTTCGCGGCCCGGCGTGCTTCAGCAGCACCGTAGCCCCCGGGTCAACCGCCACCCGGGCTGTGTCACCCGCATTCTCACCCGCCCGGCGCCGCCCGGCAGCCGGACCGGGAACGCTCCCAACTCCTCATCGCCGGACCCGCAGCAACGCTACCGAGCGGGCCCGGACCGGCAGGTCGAGACCGGCCGGGTAGGGGACCAGGCCGGGCGGCGGGCCGTCCTCGTAGCTGGTGTCGACCACCACCTCGTAGCTGGCCGCCCACGGGTCGCCCGGCAGGGTGAACGCCTGGTCGAGGTTGCCGGCGTGCAGCACGAGCAGGTACGAGTCGTCCAGCACGACCTCGCCGCGCGGGCCGCGGTGCCGCAGCCCGCGGCCGTCCAGGTACATGCCGAGGGTGTCGAGCTGAGCGTCGAACCAGTCCTCGACGCGCATCTCGGTCCCGTCGGCGCGGAACCAGGCCAGGTCCTTGCAGCCGTCCCCGTTCGGCACCGGCCGGCCCTCGAAGAACGCCCGCTGGCGCAGCACGGGCGAGTCCCGGCGCAGCCGCAGCAGCGCGCGTACGAAGCGGTGCATGGCCGCGCCGTCCGGGGTGTCCACTGTGGACATGGGCACCAGGGGCGCGGCGGACCAGTCCAGATAGGACAGTGCGTTGTCCTGGCAGTACGCGTTGTTGTTGCCCTGCTGGGTGCGGCGGGCCTCGTCGCCGGCCAGCAGCATCGGCACGCCGGTGGACAGCAGCAGCGTGGCGAGCAGGTTCCGGCCCTGCCGGCGGCGCAGCTGGTTGACCTGCTCGTCGCCGGTTTCGCCTTCCACGCCGCAGTTCCAGGCGCGGTTGTCGTCGGTGCCGTCCCGGTTGTCCTCGCCGTTGGCCTGGTTGTGCTTGACCTCGTAGGTCGTCAGGTCGCGCAGGGTGAAGCCGTCGTGGCAGGTGACGAAGTTGATGGAGGCGAACGGGCGGCGGCCGTCGTCGGCGTACAGGTCGGAGGAGCCGGTGAGCCGGTAACCCAGGTCCCGTACGCCGATCCGCTCGCCGGCCCAGAACGAGCGCACCGTGTCCCGGTACCGCCCGTTCCACTCTGTCCACAGTGGAGGGAACTCGCCCACCTGGTAGCCGCCGGGGCCGACGTCCCACGGCTCGGCGATCAGTTTCACCTGCGAGACAACGGGATCCTGGTGGATCACGTCGAAGAACGCGCTCAGCTTGTCCACATCGTGCAGCGAGCGGGCCAGCGCGCTGGCCAGGTCGAAGCGGAACCCGTCCACGTGCATCTCGGTGACCCAGTAGCGCAGGCTGTCCATCATCAGCTGCAGCACGTACGGGTGCCGGGCGTCCAGGGTGTTGCCGCAGCCGGTGTAGTCGACGTACCGGGACCGGTCGGTGGGGCCGAGCCGGTAGTAGCCGGCGTTGTCGATGCCCCGGAAGCACAGCGTCGGGCCGGCCTCGCCCGCCTCGGCGGTGTGGTTGTAGACCACGTCCAGGATGACCTCGATGCCGGCCGCGTGCAGCGCCCGGACCATGGCCTTGAACTCGCGCACCTGCTCGCCGCGGGACCCGGTGCAGGCGTACGCGGCGTGCGGCGCGAAATACCCGATCGTGTTATAGCCCCAGTAGTTGGACAGGCCCCGCCGGGTCACCTCGGGTTCGGACACGAAGTGCTGGACCGGGAGCAATTCGACGGCGGTGACCCCGAGGTCGGTGAGGTAGCCGATGCTGGCCGGGTGCGCCAGGCCGGCGTAGCTGCCGCGCAGGTGCTCGGGGATGTCCGGGTGCCGGGCGGTGAAGCCGCGCACGTGCAGCTCGTAGATGACGGTGTCTTCCCAGGCCACGTTCGGCCGGTGGTCGTTGCCCCAGGGGAAGGCGTCGTGCACGACCACCGAGCGCGGTACGTCCGGGGCCGAGTCGCGGCGGTCCGGGTCCGAGCCGGTCGCGCTGCCGGCGTACCCGTTGATGGCGCCGTCCGCGGTCAGGCCGCCGTCGATGGCCCGCGCGTACGGGTCGAGCAGCAGTTTGGCCGGGTTGTAGCGCAGCCCCTGGTCGGGCCGGTACGGGCCGTGCACGCGGAAGCCGTACCGGGTGCCGGGGCCGATCTCGGGCAGGTAGCCGTGCCAGACGTGGTAGGTCGACTCCTCCAGCGGGATGCGGAACTCGGCGCCGGGCAGGCTGCTGCCCTCGCCCTCGAACAGGCATACCTCGACCGCCTCGGCGCCCGAACTCCACAGCGCGAAGTTGGTGCCCTCCCCGTCCCAGGTGGCGCCGAGCGGGTGCGGGTGTCCGGGCCACGGTCGCATGCGTACATCTTCACCCACCGGGCTGACGCCGTGATCACAGCGTGCGGTTGGATGGAGGCGTGGTGGACGAGGTCGGGGTGCACGAGGACGTCGTTGTGCGGCTGTCCGGCGTAGGCGTCCGGCGCGGTACGACCGAGCTGGTGGCCGACCTGGACTGGGCCGTCGAGCTGGACGAACGCTGGGTCGTGCTGGGCCCCAACGGCGCCGGCAAGACCACGCTGCTCCAGATCGCCGCCGCCCAGCTGTACCCGACCGTCGGCACCGTGCACCTGCTGGGCGAGCGGCTGGGCCGGGTCGACGTGTTCGAGCTGCGGCCCCGCATCGGGCTCACCTCGGCGGCCCTGGCGCAGCGCATCCCGGGCGATGAGAACGTGCTCGACCTGGTGGTGTCGGCCGGGTATGCGGTGCTGGGCCGCTGGCGGGAGTCGTACGCGAAGTCCGACCTGGCCCGGGCCCGCGGATTGCTGCGGCGCTTCGGCGTGGGCGCGCTGGCCGGCCGGCGGTTCGGGACGTTGTCGGAGGGTGAGCGCAAGCGGGTGCAGATCGCCCGGGCGCTGATGACCGACCCCGAGCTGATGCTGCTGGACGAGCCGGCCGCCGGGCTGGATCTGGGTGGGCGGGAGGAGCTGGTGGCGCAGCTCGCGGAGCTGGCCGCCGACCCGGACGCGCCGACGATCGTGCTGGTCACCCACCATGTGGAGGAGATCCCGCCCGGGTTCACCCACGCGCTGCTGCTGCGGGCCGGCCGGATCGTGGCCGCCGGGCTGGCCGAGCAGGTGCTGACCGCGGAGAACCTGTCGCAGACCTTCGGCGTGCCGCTGGCCGTGGACCGGGTGGACGGGCGCTACTTCGCGCGCGCGGCGGCCACGGCCCGGTAGGCCGTGGCGGCGGCGGCCAGCAGCCAGAGGGTGAGCAGGATGCGGTCGCCGGTGGCCAGCGTGCGGTCGTCGGGGAGCAGCCGGGCGACGACCGGGTGCAGGCTGCCGTCGTCCGGGGCGTGTACCCAGGTGGTGTGGCCGGTCCAGCCCGCGACCAGCACCCGGGCGTAGATCGCCACGCCTGCCGCGGCCAGGGCTGCCGCCGCTGCCTGGGCCTTCGGGGTGGTGGTGGCGAGCCAGCGGAGGATCGCGACCACGGCGAGGGGGAGGACGACCACGACCTGGCGGCCCGGCCACCAGTAGCCGTGCATGGTGAGCGCGACGTAGCTGGCGTTCAGCCAGCCGGCGGCCAGCGGCGCGGCCAGGACCGGCCAGTGCGGCGGGCGGGTGGTGAGCAGCCAGGCCAGGGCCGGGACGAGCAGCAGGTACGCCGGCTGCCAGGCGGCCAGCCCGAAGGTACGGTCCACCAGCAGGCCGATCAGCCGGATCGTGCGGCCGGGGTAGTCCGGGTGGAAGCCGACCACGCCGAACTCGCCGCTGCGGGCGAACTCGTCCCCGCTGGCGTACGCGGTCCAGCCGCCCCAGATGATCTTGTGTACGCCCAGGTAGGCGGCGCCCGAGGCGGCCCAGAACGCGGCGAGCGGAATTCTCCTTCCGGCGCGGATCGCGACGATCGCGGCCAGGGCGGCGGCGACCGGGACGTACTTGACCGACAGCCACGGGAGTGCGGTGACGGCGATCGCGGCGGCGGCGGTGTTGCGTCGGGTGAGGGCGATGGCGGCGAGGGTGGTGACCAGGGCGGCCGGCAGCTCGGGGTAGACCTGCTGGCCGTAGACGGCCAGCGGTGCGGTGGCGGCTGCGAGGGCGGCGCCGGGGACGGCTATTTTGTCTGGTACGTCGTAATTTCGGGCTAGGGCGAGGGTGGCGGCGGCGAGGAGGCCGGCGAGTACCGCGAGGGTCCACTTTGCCGCCAGCCAGCCGCCCAGGCGTACCGGGATCGCCAGGATGAGGGGCAGCAGCGGGTCGTGCGGGCTGATCTGGCGGCCATCGCTGAGGACCGCCGTCTGGACCGGCGGCGGTACGTCGGCGAAGGCGCGCCAGCGTTCCTGGGCCAGTTCGTCGCTGATGTCCAGTGAGCCGTCCTCGCCGAGGGAGATCGCGGTGAGCAGGTACTGGGGCTCGTCCACTCCGGCGTGCGCGGTGTCCAGCGACCAGATGCCGATGCCGAGCGCGGCGGCGGCGAAGCCGATCAGGGCGACCAGCGCCAGCCGTTTCACCGGGCCGCCGGTGCCATCAGGACGCGCTCGAGTACGGCGGCGAGGTCGGTGGTGGGGGTGAAGCCGAGCAGGCGGCGGGCCAGGCGGGTGTCGGCGCGGGTGTCCGGCGGGTCGGCGCGGCGGGCCGGTACGACCCGGATCGGGACCGGGTTGGTGGCGCGGCGTACCGCGTCGGCGATCTCGGCCAGGGTGCGCGGGCGGCCGGTGCCGATGTTCAGCGGGCCGGTGATGTCCCGCTCGGCCATCAGCCGGAGCGCGGTGGCGGCGTCCCGTACGTCGGTGATGTCCCGGGTGCGCAGCGGCGAGCCGTAGAGAGTGAGCGGGTCGCCGTTCCGCGCGGCGCGTACCCACCTGGCCAGCGCCATGTCCGGGCGTTGCCGTTCGCCGACGACGGTGAACGGGCGGGCGATGGCCACGCTCCCGCCGCGCGCCAGCCGCAGCCGGCACAGCTGCTCGACCAGCACCTTGCTGCCGGCGTACCCGCCGCGGGGGCGGACCGGGTCGCCCTCGGCGCTGGGCCGGCCGTGCCGGGAGCCGCCGTACACGCTGGACGAGCTGGCCACGACCAGGGTGGTGGTGGCCGGGACGGCGCGCAGGACCGCGGCGGTGGCGAGCACGTTGTCCCGCAGCCGGCGGCTACCGTCGCGTACGCCCGGACGCCCGGCCAGGTGGAAGACCGCCTCGGCCGTGGCCAGCGCGTCCCGGACCGCGCCGCGGCCGTCGCGGTCGCCGCCGCGGCTGTCGTCGTCGCCGGTGTGGCGGCCGGTGTGGCGGCCGCCGGCCAGCAGGTCGGCGCGCAGCTCGCGGGCGCCCGCCGGCAGCGCGGTGTTGGGGCGGCGGTCGATCGCGGTGACCGGGTAGCCGGCGGCGACCAGGTCGTGCACCAGCGCCGTACCGATGAAGCCGGCCGCTCCGGTCACCACCACCGACACCGGCCGCGCCCCTTCCCCGTTGATCGACCCAACCCTCACCGTACGAGGCGCGGGTGTGGCAGCGTGGGTCAACGAGCGAGATGCGAGCGGGGGATCGTGGCTGGCCTGATGCGGTACGCCCGGCGGGTGGCCGGCGTCGTGGTGCTCCTCGCCGCGGCGCTGTACCTGGTTCAGGTGGTGGACGGGCGCGCGCTCGGGGCGGCGGTGGGTGCCGCGCTGCGCCGGCCGTGGGCGCTGGCCGGGGCGCTCGTGCTGTACGCGGCGGCGTTCGGGGCGCGGACCTGGGCGTGGTGCCGGGTGCTGCCGGGGCTGGGTGGCGGGCAGGCGTGGGCGGCGCTGCACGTGTCGCTGGCCGGCAACCACGTGCTGCCGTTCCGGTTGGGCGAGGCACTGCGGGTGACCTCGGTACTGCGGCGGACCGGGCTGCCGGCCGCGCCGGTGACCGCCTCCGCGGTGGTGCTGCGGACCGCCGACCTGCTGTCGGTGCTGGGACTCGCCGTGCTGGGGGCGCCGGCCCTGTTCGGCTGGTGGGCTGCTGTCCTTGTGGGTCTCTTGCTGGCGCTGGGGGGCGTCGCGTTCGGCTGGTTGGTACGGCTGCGGCGGGCGGGCTCTCCTGTCCGGCTGCCGGGTGCCCCGGTGGCTGGCGCCGTTGCCGGGGCGTGGCTGCTGGAGGCGGCGGTCATGTGGGCGGCGGCCGGCGTTGCCGGGGTGCCGATCTCCTACCCGGCGGCCGTCGCGGTCACGGCGGTCACCATCGCGGCGCAGGCGCTGGCGGTCACCCCCGGCGGCGGGTCGAGCCGCCGCTCGATGTCCTCGACGACCTCCTGCTGGCGGTCGAGCGGCATCAGGCGGATGCCGAAGGCGAGGTTGGCGGTCTTGCGGTCGGCGGTGACGACGCCCTGCGAGAAGTAGGGCGGCACGGC
>Ga0081455_10002485_pt1 | contig 21904 bp, 14 predicted proteins | sample TabmetS3T2R1_FD_70207 | JGI IMG/M metagenome (GOLD analysis project Ga0081455, IMG submission 70207) | Tabebuia heterophylla rhizosphere microbial communities from the University of Puerto Rico - S3T2R1 | ecosystem: Host-associated > Plants > Roots > Rhizosphere ...
TGGCCGCGGTCGCGCAGCCATTCCATCAAAACAATTCGCCGTTTGTTATCGAGAAGCCTTTTTTCGAATGCCGCCTTCTTTTCAGCAGCTGTCGCGTCGGTTAATGGCTCACGCTTTTCCAAGATTGCAACAAATCCACTCTCGCCTGCAGGGAAAAAATCGCTGACTTCGCCTGCTTTCAGGAACGCCACGGCCTGCTTGATCGCGGGAAGATCGGCCGGTTCGTTCTTCTTCGGTTCCTTCTCTTGCGGTTTTGGTTTCTCCTCTTCGATTAACGAAAATGCCGGAATTTTCTCGGCTTTTCCGCCAGCTTTTTGAATCGCCGCTTCAAGTGGTTGTCCCGACTGCTTCGCTTCGCGCAATTGTTGCACAATTTCCGCTCCTTTCGTCGACATTAACTCGCGCGTTTTCGATTTCTTGATCGTCTCTACGATTTTCGGTTTGGCTTCCTCGAGGGTCAGGGGCCGCGTCTCGGCAATTCCTGTGAGATGCAGGATATAAAATCCATCTGCTACCTGAACGGGATCGCTGTTCGGTTCCTGCATGGTCAGCTTGAAAGCTGCTGGACCAAGTTGTGCATCGACTTTCAACTGCGGATCGGGTTCTGCTTTGGTAAATTCGACGGTCTCATGCACCGGCAACTGAAACTTCGCAGCGGCCTGTTTGAAATCCGCTCCTTTTTCTAAAAGCGCCTGCGTGAAATCCGTGGCGCGATCGGACAGTTTTTGCAAGGCGTCAATACGTTCTTTCCCGGCTAATTTCTTCTCTTCATCGGTGAGCGCGAGGCTAACAAACTCGACCTTGCGTTTTTCATCAGTTTTGAGCTCGGCCTTATGGGCATCAAAATGCTTCTGCACGTCCTCGTCACTGACGTTGATGTCCTTGCCAAAATCCGCGGACTGAAATCGAACGACCGTCACAAATAAGGTGTCGTGACCGCGCTCAAAATTTTCATCCAGCTCGCCCTTGGGAACTGTAACGCCAGCAGCTAAAAGCCGTTTAATTTGATTCAACGACAGTTGGTCGCGGACCAGTTGCTCGATGTGCTCTTCGGCGAGACCCATCGGCGCCAGCGTATTCTGCGCAAAATCGGTGAACTTTTTCATGTCGAACCCCGCATCGCCTTGAAACGCCGGCAACGTTCGCACGACTTCAGCAATTTCAGCGTAACCTGGCCCAATTCCGAGCCGGGCTGCTTCGTGTCGAAGGACCAGTAGATTCACAATGAATTGAACGGCGGTCTGATTCGGGTTCATACCGGCGCCAGCTGTCAACGTCTGTACAAAATCAGACATGCCAAGTGCCTGTGCCAGAGTTAGCAGCCGCACCATCTGTTGCGCTTCCAACATCGAAACGTCCTTGTCATATATGCGGGCAAACTTGTCGGTTCGCATTCGCCCATAATCTGGCGTCCTTACGAAATAGAAAATGAAAGGGATCGCCAGAATCGCGATCACGATCATCAGCCAGTCCCGGTGCTTGCGCAGTAACTTCATCATAGCCGCGAAGATTGTAGCGGCGTCCAGGCTCAGCCGCAACCAAGTGAGACGTGAAAGGTGAGATGTGAGAAGTCGTTCGATCGACTGCTTCTTAGTCTCAATTTAATTCGCTCGCTGTCTCGCAAATCATTTCCCAAGCCTGGCGCAAGTGATCCTCAGTCGTGAGCACATTGCCCAGCCCAACTCGCATCACGGTTCGTCCTCTCAATTTCGTTTGCGTAAGATAAGCGCGACCGCTTGCGTTTATTCTTTCCACAATTTCGCTGTTTAACTGGTCGATTTTGTTTTCGTCGGCGCCCTTAAATCGAAAACAAACCACTCCCATGCCGACCGGGGCGACAAGCTCAAACCGATCGTCGCTTTGGATCCATTCGGCTAAAACATTCGCGAGCCGGACAAATTCACGAAGACGGGCGGCCATTCCGTCGCGGCCAAAACTGCGGAAAATCACCCACGCCTTTAGCGCTCGAAATTTGCGGCCCAGCTGGATTCCGTAATCCATGTAATTTTTCTGCGCCTCGACTGTATCGCCGCGTAAATATTCAGGTACAAGCGTGAAGACGCGTCGCAGCCTTTCAAGTCCGCGAACGTAAAGCACGCTGAAATCGAGCGGGACAAACAGACTTTTGTGCGGATTCACCACGATCGAATCCGCTTCGCTCCAGCCGCTGGTCAGCGACTTGTTCTCTGGAACAATCGCGAAGCCCGCGCCGTAAGCGCCATCAATGTGTAACCACATTTTATTTTCGCGGCAGATTTTTGCGATCTCACGAACAGGATCAACACTCGCGGTTGATGTAGTTCCAACTGTCGCAATGACAGCCAATGGCTTGAAGTTATTCTGAGTATCCCGCGTAATCATTTCGCGCAACGCGCTCGGATCCATACAAAAGTGCGCGTCTGTTGGAACCCGTTGCAGGTTTTCCTCGCCAAGGCCCAGCGCAATAGCCGCTTTTTCGGCGGAGCTATGCGCCTGCTCGGAAGCGTAAACGCGAAACACGGGCGCGCCCGCGCCAACCAACCCGCGCTTGCGTACCGATGGAGCAGCCTCTTCGCGTGCCACGGCCAGGGCGTGCATCACGCCCACGGACGCAGTGTCATACACCACACCGCCAAATTCCTGCGGCAACTGCATCCATTGCCGGATCCAATCAACAACCAGCGTCTCGAGTTCTGTGGCGGCTGGACATGTGCGCCACGTCATTGCGTTCACGTTGAGCGGCGCGGTAATGATTTCGCCAAGAATCGCAGGCGCGGTAGTGGTCCAGCCAAAGTAACCGAGAAACATCGGATGACTCCAGTGAGTCATGCCCGGGACGATGACGCGATCGACATCGGCGAGGATTTCCTCGAACGACTCGCATTCTTCTGGCGGCTTGGCGGGAAGCGCCGCGAGAATTGCGCCCGGCTTATTGTTAGGCGCGACGGGCAGTGTTCCTAAATTTTCGCGGAAATCCGCGATCCAATCCGCCAACTCATGCAGTTGTTTGCGGAATTCTTCCGGTGGCGTATCGCCGAGCGCTGTCATTTGTGATGCAGGCAATCCTGCCTGCAACTTCTCAAGGCGCAAATGAACATTGGCCGTAGACGGCTTCTGTGCGAGCGCGCAGTGTAATGAATAATAACACGTGTGTTGAAAAGCTCATGGCAGACGCACATGATGACTCGATGAGCATTGGCCGGCACGTTCCCTTCCACGGCTTCGATCCGCATCGGGAAGTGGACATCGCTCGCCGTCGGCTACCGCATTGGCGCCAGTCGGGTGCGACGTACTTCATCACGTTCCGGCTGGCCGATTCGCTGCCGCAGCCGCTGCTACATCAGTGGCGACATGAACGCACAATTTGGCTGCGATGGCATCTTCCACCGTGGAGCGCGGACCAACAACTGGAATACGAAGAGCGGTTTACCATCCGCCTACAAGAATGGCTGGATGCGGGCATGGGTGCCTGCTACCTGCGGCGATCTGATGTGCGCGCTAAAGTCGAGCGCAGTCTGCTGCATTTCGACGGTAAACGCTATAACATCGATGCATTTGTTCTGATGCCGAATCACGTCCACGCGGTCATCGCCCCAACACACGGTTACGATCTCCCTATGATTTTAAGAGGGATCAAGGGCGTGAGCGCGAACGAATGCAATAAGCTGCTGGGACGCAAATCCACGTTTTGGATGGACGAATCATACGATCACATCGTGCGCGATGTGAACGAACTGATAGCCTTTCGCAATTACGTAACCGCGAATCCCAAGAAGGCGGGTCTTAAACCAGACGAATACTCCGTACAGATTAGAAACGTACTAGCAATCTGATGCAGACAGGATTGTCTGCACCACGGCGGCTACAACTAAAACGCAAAGCCAAAACTGAAATGGAACGCGCCGAAATCTTCGTCGGGATGCGGATCGGGATTGACGCCGTAGTCGAGACGGATCGGACCGACTGGCAGTTTGTAGCGCAGACCGGCTCCAATCGCGTAACGCATATCGTTTATACCGACGTCTTCTGACGACGGTAAGAGATTGCCGGCGTCAAAAAAAACAGCCCCCTGCAGTTCTCCCAGAATCGGAAAAGTGTATTCCGCATTAAACACGGTGAAGAATTCTCCGCCGACGGGGTGCCCGTGATTGTCGTGTGGGCCAAGCTCGCGTTCGCCGAAGCTCCGCACCGTATCCGCGCCGCCGTTGAAGAAACGTTCGTCTATTGGAATTGCAGTTGCTTCGTCCGAGCCATTTCCCGTGAGTGAATGAATGACGCCGGCGCGTGCGCCGAATGCCAGCGATGACGCTTGAAACCATCGCTGCAATGGCGTGACTCCTTGATCCTCCGTCACACCGGGCGTGGTCACCTTCGGTGAAAATGGAAGGTAGTACGCCACGCTCATTGTGCCGCGGATATATTCAATGTCGCTTCCCAAAGCGTTCGGGGCCAGATCCACTGTGTTTTTGATTAGAAACCCGCGCGGATTCACATACGGACTTTGGCGCGTATCCACGGTATTAGTAAGGCCGATCGTATTTACCACGTAATTTGTCGTCGATCCGAGGAGGAAGCTCGGCCTGATCTCAGAATCCGTGATCTTGACATGCCGCGCCGCGAAACTCAGGCCGACCTCGTCGTATTTTGTAATCTTACGGGTCAGCTCGAATCGGCCGCCCAATTCGAATTTCGTGTAGCCATCGTAAGCGAAAGTGAACGCTGCAAGCCGTGCTCTAAAGAAAAAGTCCGTATCGAAGAAGAACGGATCTTCGTAGAGAATTTCACCTTTGTAGCTGCGTTGTGAAACCTCTACCGATGTCGTAAGGGGGCGGCCGTAGCCGAAAAGATCGCGATCGCGCCATTGCACACCAGCGATTGCGCCCTCGAATGTGCCATAGCCGATTAAGAAACCGAATTCTTTGCTCTTGGCTTCCTCAGCTGAAATATCCAACCGCAGCAGATGTCCATCCACAGGAACAGGTTTGATTTGAAGAACATTAAAGAGCCCGGTTCGCATCAGTGTGCGAAATCTCTCATCGAGTGCTTCCGGGCTATAAGCCTTTCCTTCGAGCTTTGTGAAACGTTTGACGACATAACTGGGCCGCAGTCGATCGAGCCCGCTGACAGTGACGCCATCGAAGTAGTAAACGGGCCCTGGTGAAATAGTGATGTCCACCGGCACCCGGCCATTGGCTGCATCCTCCGGCGTACCGCTGGCGACGACCTTCACATCATAATAACCACGTGTCTTATAAAACGCCTGGAGACGTCGCGGAATGTCCTCGACACGCGCGTCAGTGTAAGGCTTTTGCAGCAGATCAAGCATTTGTCCGCGCAGCGCTTCGGAGCCGTAGATCGTGAGCCCATTAAATGAAATGCTACCGAAAGAATATTGACGTCCTTCGTGGACAGGGATGACTGCATCCACCTGGCTGCTCTCTTGGTGAAACGTGTAACGCGGCGCGTCAACCGATGCGTCCAAAAATCCTTCGGCCAGATAAAAACGATGGACCAGGTCCGCTCCCTCCTGCATGTCAGCGGCGACAAAAGGCAGTCGTTTCTCCGTCCTTGAATACCGCTCTCGCGTGGGCCCGACTGCGTACTCAAAGAGTTTGTCGCTTGGTTCATGCAAATTCCCATCGAAGACGATCGTGCCCAGCGTATAGCGGGGGCCCTCTTTAATATCGAGCCGCAACCGGTCCTGCGATTCGATCGTGTAATGCACATTCACATCTGGGTAACCATGTTTGCGGTAGAAGACTTCGAGAAAAAACGCGAGATCGTCGGCGCGGGCAGGGCTTAGGCCGAAGTCTTCGACGGTAGTGAGTTCCTCTTTCAGCGCGGTGCGCAATTCTTTTTCCTTAAACGCTTGCTCGCCACGAAATTCAATAATGCTTGTGTGCTTCGCTCGCTTCTCCTGCTCTTTCACGACGGCCTGCCGCTCTCTTTGCCTTTCTTCGGGGCGCGTAACGTCAACCGCGGTTTGGGCTGTGACTTTAAATACGAGGGCCACGCTCCCAATACAGAAAAGGATCGCGTGCCGCATCTTAGGGTACTTCAACAGGCTCCTATGCTTACCGAAAACGAATCAAATACTTCAGCATGCCCCGATAGTCGCCGCCGACCCCGACGTCGCCAACAAGCACAAACTGATCACTTATTTTGAATCGTGCGCTGACCTGCTGACGACCGGTTCGAGGATCGACAGCGCCCACGTCCAGATCGATGCGATTAAAAAATTCGTTGCTCTGAGTTGGCTCGCCTTTTTTGAAAATTTTCCGGTAAAGCTGTTGCACCAGCAACATGGCAGCTCGCCCGGCCAGGACATTGCCGCGACCGGACAATTCTTCCCTGGTAGCGCCGGTGGCGATCAAAGAAATAATTTCCTCCTGAGGCAGGGGCGGTTCGCTGGTGAAAATAGCTTCCGGCGCGAGCATAGTTCCGTAGACATAAACGCGCACCGTGTAATCGCGGATCACCGAAGTCCCATGCAATTCCAGCCTCGGGTTCATTGAATCGCTAGGGTCGAAATAAACAAATCCCTGGGAAACCTCCAGCCGGCTGAATGGCAGGGTCGCTTCTACATTTTCCAGACGGACCGTTCCGTCCAATGCTGGATGTAGCCCTGTTCCATTGAGCTTTAAGTCCGCGATCGCGCCACCTGTCGCCAGGTTCCCACGGATCAACACCGGATCCTTTGTCTTAATTGCGACATCGAACTTCCAATCCCGCAGCGGAGGGTTCGGAAAAGAAAATTCCGGCCGCTCCGATGGCGGCTCCGGCGCCGGTCTGCCGGGCAGGCCGATCGGAATAAGATCGATGTTCTTTAGAATATGACTGTTCGTCATTGCCACGTTGCCGCTGACTGTTGCCGCCGCGAACGGGCCGGTGACCGTTATGTTTGCGTCTGCGCGTGCCGTAAGGGTGTCATTTCGCGCAAGCAACACGCTGTCCGCTTTCAATTGTAAATCCAGAGTCGGCTGCGTCAGCTTGGGAAAAGTGACCCGGCCACTCATGGTGAAAGGGCCGCCGGCCAGATCACCCCCAAACCGTTCCAGGCTGAGCGCGTTTTGTGTGAAGCTTAAGCGCGCAGTAAAATTCCTCAGCGCTGGAATCGTCGCATTCGTAAAGCGCGCAACGTTCACCGTGGCGTCCCCTGCCCCGCTAAAGACCGGTTTGCCGATTGTCCCACTTATATCAACATCCAATCCAAGTTCGCCATCAAGCTGCTCGAGCTCCGGAACAAATTGGCGAACAAAATTCACCGAGCTGCGTGGAAGACGCGCTTTTGCCGTGATCGGTGTTTCGTCTGGTAATTTCCGGGCACGCGCAATCTTCGGAATATCAAAAGGCATGTTGGCGTTTATCTCGAAGGGCTGAATTCGGGCCTGCTGCAGTTTGCCTACAATTGTCAGGCGATCGTGCGCGGCCTGCGCATTCAGATCAAACGTCGCCGGATCCATTTTCGGCCAGCGATCATTTCGCAAATCGCGCATCTGTATGCTGAGACTCGCATTTAAGTCTGCTATTGTTCCATCTGCGTCGAGTCTCGCGTTCAGCGTGCCGGATGTCCCCGCTTTGATCCCCAGATCGCTAACCAATTTTTTCAGATCCAGGTTTTCTGACTGAATCGTGGCGAACACTTTGCCTGACGACGGAATCGCAGCGGCGTTCGTTCCGAGATTTTTCCACGCCAGCGGGAACGAGACATATCCCGATGCGAACCTTGCCTGTCCTTGATCGAGTTGAATTCTGGTAATCTCGAGCGTCTCCCCTTTCGCCTGCGCGACTGCCTGAAAATCCGTGTTGCCGCTGGCGAAAAAGATAATCGGCACGTCAAGACCTTCGGGCGAGTAGGACGCATCGATATTCGCCCGGAGCGATTGCGTATTCCCGTAGCGCCCCTTCTCGAGCGTGAATTTTAGGTTCCCCGAGCTCCTGGGGATTTGCGCGTCACCGCTTCCTTCCCAATCCAGTGTGACCGATCCTGCTAATTGATTCTGATTACCAAAGGTGCGAAGCAGCGGTTGAAGCGTCGATAAGTTCGCTACGCTCCCCGAAATCTTGCCGTTATAATTGTGAGGCTGCCGTAAGTTCAGCCTTCCAGTCGCGTCAAAGGAATCCGAATCGTTCAAACTTGCCCTGCAATCGTTCAGATAGACGACGTTATTTGAGATCGAACATTGCGTGCTCAGTTGCCGGAAAACCAAGTCGCGCATCTTGAGGTTCGAACCCGAAATGGACACCTGGCCGTTGGCTGTCTGCTGTCTCCATTCGATTTGCGCCGCCATTTGCAACGGGCCGCTTAATTTGTTTGGAGAATCCGGAACCCAGAAGTCGCCAACTTCAGGCGCGTTGAGTGCGACATCCAGATCCGCAGGTTGTGAGGGCGCCTTGCCAACTTCTTCCGGAAGTTTGTAGCGTCCGCGAACATTTAGTTCATTCTGGTTTCGTCTTAGATTAAAACGATCGAGCCCGAGGACATCATCGCTTCCATTTAGAGATCCTTCTATGGAATCGATGATGTGATCCCGATAACGTATGCCGGCCAAATCGAACTCCATTGCAGTGCGAAGGTCCGCAAACCACGACCTTTTGACTGCGGCTGCTGGCTTCGGCTTAGGCGCCGCAATCACTTTGGACGCGCGCAACTTGGAGCTCAGCTTCTCAATTGTTCCTCCTGGAAAGCCTACCGACTCTGCAGTCGTTCCAAGCGTTGCCTCTACTTTCGAATTAACAATGTCGATCTTGCCGCTGAACCGCGCCGAGCCGGTCAATTGCGCAGCTGTTCCTGTCGTTAGTCGTTGAAGATCAGGTGCAGTCCCCGCAATTTCCAAGGTGGCAGGCGTCCGGCCGAAATCCTGGATAACTGAAGGCAGCTCCAAGGTCCCGTGAAGATGAAGCTCATTTTTGTCCTGAACGATATCGGCCGACCGCAAAGTCGCTCGGCCCTGTTGCGCGGACGCTTCAATAACGGCAGTATCGAAACGGATCAGAGTTAAATCCACGGTGTTGACCCGCAACGACATCGTTCCACTCCACGTGCGTGGAACATCGATTGTCCCCGCTCCATCGAGTGTGAGCCGGTCGATTTCACCTGAAAGAGAATCGTCCGGCAAAAACAAGAATTTGTTCAGTGATTCCGCCGCAATCTGCTGCGCGGCCACATTTACTTTGGCATTCAACGAAGACTCTGTTTCGCTCAGTCCAGCTGACGCGGATAATTGACCGCCGCCGATCGCGCAAACGAGTTTGAGCTCCAACGTTTTCGTGTCGATGCGCGAAGCATCAACGTTCAAGAGACGGATCTGTTCCTGGTCGCTCAAAATCAGATCGCGTAGAACCAGGTTCCTGTTCGTATAAGACGTTTGGCCGGAAATTCTGGACCAACCTTCACCGGACGGGAGCTGCAGCTTTTCGATCCGCACGTCACCCGGACTGCGCGGATTCAAATCGAGGTCGACATGATCAACGACCAAATCGTTAGGCTTATTTCTAACAACGAGGGTTACGTCCGTCAGCCGAATCCGTTCCGGAAACACCGAAGGCAATGTCAGCTTTTTTTTAGGACGGGGTTTAGGCGGCGGGGCTTTCGCAGGATTCAACACAACCCGCGCGGAACGCAGTTCGACGTCGTCCAAGAAGTGAGAGAATCCATTCCTCGCGAGCCCAAGTAAGCTGTAATCAACATAAAGGTGATCGATATCGATCGATTCGATCGCTGTTGGTCCGATCGGGAAGGCGCGAAAATTTCGTACGGTTAGATGACTGAACGGATTGCCTTCCAGACGCAAATCGATTTTTAAGTTTTGTGCTTTTGCGTACCGCAGTGCGACCTGTCGGCCGATCGCCAATAGGATAGGGCGGTGAAAAATGATCAGGAGCGCCACGCACGCAGCGAGGCCGACCAACACACGATGCCAAATCCGACCGGGGCGCCGCACCTCTTTGTGATCGTTTTCGGCCACCAAAACGATTGTATTGCCGCCTTGCCAGAGAGCAAATATCACCTCTACACCGACCTTCGACTTCGCCATTGCGTGCTGAGGCCGAAGGCGTGACGCTTTCCAAGTTCGTTAAGAATGAATCCCGACAAGCTATTTGATTATCTGGAAGGCCGGTTGCCCGCGGCGGAGCGCGCCACGCTGGAGCAGCGGTTGGTGTCAGACAAGCAACTGCAGCACGAGCTAGCCATGGCCCGACAAATCCATGCGAGAATGCGCGGCGATTCTCGCGAAGTTTTGTTGCCACCGCAACCCGATGTGACGGAACAAGGGCGGAAAATGGGGCTTCGGGTTGGCGCGGCGTTCATGGTTCTCATGGCCGTAAACGTCGGCATCGGTCTCTGGTTAATCGCCAGACACGAAACGAAGAACCCGAACCGGGCACTGCTCGAAAAGCAAATGCGGGAGCAGATCGCGAATTCTTTGGAGCGCGCAGCGGCGGCGTTCACACCTGCGCCACTTGGCGTTAGTGAACTCATGGTTCCAGCGGCAACTGGGAAGCTGGAAACTGTCGCTGACGAAGTGGTCACTATTGCCACTCGATTCGGCGGTTCTACTACCAAAGGGTTTCCGGACCATGGGCGCCTCAGCGTTCTTGTCGATCTTCCATCAAATCGCGAACCGGAATTTCGCGCAGCGATTGCGTCGATGGTAGGGGAAGCACCGTCGGGGTCATCCGCCTTCGCCAAGGTTACGGCGGACAAGCCGCCCCCGGCTACAGCAGCAAGCCCGGCTACAAGCGAGAAGAAGAGCTTCGTTGTGCAAATTATCGAGGCGGCGAAGTAAGAGCGACCGTTTTGGATGTCTATTTGTCATTCTGAGCGAAGCGAAGAATCTCAGATTATTTCTCCGTTCCCAGTCACGAAGCCACTAATCAGAGATGTTTCGCTTCGCTCAACATGACAAATGAGACGTCAAGATGAACACATGATCGCGGTAACATTTGCTTTGCCTGCGGAAAGTCAGGGGTTCTTGCGTTCGTTAGGCAATAAGTCCCGGGCTGATCGTAACGGCGTCCCAATAATTCGCGGCAACATCGATGGCCGTACGGTTGAGGTTCTTTATACTGGCGTCGGAGAACGAGTCTGCCGCCAGCGCATTGCAAAATTTCTTCAGGACCAGCAAATCGATTGTTTGATCAGTGCCGGCTTTGCCGGGGCGCTTACAGATGCTCTGCGAGTTGGCGATCTGCTACTGGCGAAGAATTTTTCGACGATTGATCTGGGCGAGAGATGGTCGTCGCTTTCGACCTTGCCGATTCATCTTGCAGATATGTTGACTGTGCCTGCGTTAATCGATTCTGGTGAAGAACGAATGAAGCTGGCGCGTGCGTCGGGAGCAGGCGCAGTGGACATGGAGACGGAATTCATCGCGCGCGCCTGCGCCAAGCTTGGTGTTCCCCTACTTTCGCTGCGCGTCATCAGTGATTCACCGAGCGAACTTTTTCCGGCTCCGGCGCATGTCTTGTTCGACATCGAACGCCAGCGAACTCACATGCCGACGTTTGCGACGTACTTGCTGGCGAATCCAGCCCGTGTCCCTTACCTGATTCAGTTTGCACGAAGGATTGCAAAGGCACGAAAAATTTTGGCAAGTGCGCTTGCTGAGATTGTGCGCGCGCTGTAGCGGGGCGTTAGCCCAGGAGCGGCGATCAACACCCGCGGCTACAGTTTCGCCGGCTCGATGTGAACGAGCACGTCGGCAATACGCGAGTCGTTTTGCTGGATTGCGTTCTTCACTCGATGCGCGATCTCGTGGCCTTCGTGCACGGAGATCTTGCCGTCCACGCCAACGTGAAGATCAACGTAGAAATCCAATCCCATCTTGCGTGCGCGACATTTTTCAACTTCGATGACACCGGGGACTGCGCTCGCAACTGAGTACACTGACTTGACGATTTTTCGCGGCGCGGTGTCCATGATTTCGTAAAACGCAGGGCGCATAAGCCTGATGCCATTCGCTGCGATGACCACGCACGCGAAAATAGCAGCCCAGTCGTCCGCACTTTGCCAGCGCTCGCCGCCGATTAAGGCGATTGAAATGCCAATGAATGCGGCGGCAGACGTAAGCGCGTCGCTGCGATGATGCCATGCGTCGGTTTGCACAGCCGTGCTCTCCACCTTGCGGCCGATACGATTGACGTAACGGAACAACGTTTCCTTGATTACGATTACCACGATCAATATTCCGAGCGTGTACGGCGCCGGCGCATGATGAGGCAGGAAAATTTCGCGCACACTCTGAATGGCAAGACCGACCGCAGCAGCCAGGACGCCAGTGGCGACAATTACCGCCGCAATCGGCTCCGCTTTCCCGTGTCCGTAGGGATGGGAAGCATCAGGTGGACGGGCCGCAACCTTTAGCCCACCCCAGATGACAAACGAACCTGCAATGTCGAGCCCTGATTCAATACCATCAGCGATGAGTACGTAAGCGTGACCGAATACGCCACCGAGAATCTTTGCCGCCGCAAAAATCGAATTCACGATCATGCCGAAGAGCGCAACCCGCGCACCAGTTTGCAAGGCAGAAGAAGTCATCCCGCCAGGGGGTCGGCGCGTTTGCAGATTGTTTGCGGAAGCCTGAGGATGCTGGGGCGAGGACATCATGAAAACTATAAACGTAGCCGTGTACGAAACGCACGGAAATCCAGCGGACGTGTTACGCGTCGAATCCAGGCCGTGGCCGGCGCCGGCTGCCGGCGAAGTGATCGTGAAAATGCGCGCGGCGCCGATCAATCCGGCTGACCTAAATCAAATTGAGGGAAAATACCCGGTGCGAGCAGAACTGCCCGCGACGCCCGGGTTCGAAGGCGCAGGAATCGTTGCTGAGTTGGGCCGTGACGTCACCAATATTGGCGTTGGCGCATTGGTGATTTTGCCGCACAACACCGGAACGTGGCGCGACGCCGTTGCCGTCAAAGCCGATGAACTGGTTGTTGTCCCCGCGGAAATCAAGCCTGTGCATGCAGCAATGTTGAAAATCAATCCGATGACCGCGTGGCGTCTGCTGGACGATTTTGTGGATCTCGCACGCGGCGATTGGCTGATTCAGAACGCGGCAAATTCGGCTGCAGGACGGGCGGTCATCCAGATCGCGCATGAGCTCGGTTACAAGACGGTGAATGTCGTGCGGCGCTCGGAATTGATCGTCGAACTGCGCGCAGAGGGCGGCGATGTTGTCCTGGTCGATAGTGAAAATCTTCGACATGAAGTCCAAGACGCGATCGGTGGTCCGCCGATTCGCCTGGGATTGAACGCCGTCGGCGGCGAGAGCGCGTTGCGTCTGGCAAATTGCCTCGCTCCGGGCTCAACGCTGGTGACTTATGGAGCGATGAGTTTACAGCCACTGAAAATTCCGAATGGCCTTCTCATTTTCAAAGACCTCCGTTTCCGCGGTATTTGGATTAACAAATGGTACGACAACGCAACGCCGGCCCAGAGAATGGAAGCGTTTCAACACTTATTCGAGATGGCGAAACGCGGCCTGCTACAAACGAAAGTCGAGCAAGCCTATCCACTAAGCGAAGCGAAGACAGCCGTTGCGCATGCTGCGCGCGGCCAACGTAGCGGCAAAATTATTTTCGAGTTTGCGGCCTAGTCGCAGAGGTGTACCCTCGAAAATGCTGCGTTCGTTCTGCCCCCGCGTAGTTCTCCTTGTTGGGCTGGCCAGTTGTTTCACGGTACATCGCATTGAGTCCGCGTCCGTTCCCGAGCCTGGCGATTTGCGCGCCGCTGGGAAAGTCGACTTCTCGATATCATGCGGACCGTCCGTTCAATCTGAATTCTCCCGCGGTGTCGCGTTGCTGCATTCTTTTTTCTATGAAGAGGCGCGACGCGTGTTCACTTCGTTGGCCGAGCGTGATCCGAAATGCGCGATGGCTCAGTGGGGAATCGCCATGACCTGGTGGCATCCGATTTGGACGCCACCTACTCCTGACGAGATGAGCGCGGGCAAGGCAGCCATTGAAAAAGCAATGGCGATGGATGCCGGAACCGATCGAGAGCGAGGATTCATCACGGCACTCAATGTTTATTACAACACGCCGGATAGCTCGAGCGCAGGCGCGGTTGGGCAATCGTGTCATGGTCCAGTCGGGCCGCGCGACCGTGTGATCGCTTACGAAAAAGCGATGCATCAGCTCCGCGACAAGTATCCAGACGATTTCGAAACCCAGGCCTTCTACGCTTTCGCGGTTCTGGGCGTCGGTTATGCCACACCTAACGACACAAGCTTGTCGAAACAGCTCGAAGCAGCGGCCATCTTCGAAAAGCTCTGGAAGCAAAACCCGAATCATCCGGGCGTAGTTCATTACCTGATCCATTGCTACGATTATCCGGCACTCGCCCAACGCGGATTGGCCGCCGCGCAGAGTTATGCCTCCATCGCGCCATGGGTACCTCACGCGTTGCACATGCCGTCACACATCTTCACGCGGTTAGGGATGTGGGACGAATCAATTGCTGCGAATGGAGCTTCAGCCGAGGCTTCGCGCGCTTACGCGGCCAAGCGCCATCGCAACGCTACCGAAGCCGAAGAGCTACACGCGCTCGACTACATGGCCTATTCTTATTTGCAGGAGGCCCGTGACGCTGAAGCGAAGACCATCGTCGATCTTACTGCGAAAGTGCAAAAGACGAATCCGGAGCTGGAATTCAGTGCAGCTTACGCTTTGGCGGCCATTCCAACGCGTTACGCATTCGAGCGGAATGACTGGAAGGCGGCGGCAACATTGACTGTTCCAAACCTGCCGCACTGGTCCTCGTTCCCGTTCATGGAAGCCCTGATCGAATATGGTCACGCACTTGGCCGCGCGCATACAGGTGATCTCGATGGTGCGCGCAAAGCGATCGCGCGAATGCAACAACTGCGTGACGCAACGAAGGAGCCCAGATTCGACTATTTCAAGAACCATCTCGATCTGCAGATGCAGGCGGCTTCGGCCTGGGTCGCAGCAGCCGAAGGCAAAAAGAGTGAAGCGATTGAGACGCTGCGGCGCGCTGCGGATGCTGAAGATATTCTGGGCAAGCATCCCGTTTCACCCGGCGCATTTGTTCCGATTCGCGAACAACTCGGCAGTCTGCTACTCGAAACAGGTCAATCAAAAGAAGCACAGCACGAATTTGAGGCTGCTCTCAAAATCTATCCAGGGCGGTTCAGAGGTTTGTACGGAGCCGCGCAAGCCGCCGAGAAAAATGGGGACAAGGAAAATGCGAGCCGTTATTACGCAAAGCTGGCCACGCAAACGGCAAACGCTACCGGTTCGCGAGATGAATTAAATCACGTCCGGGAATTTCGTGCCGCTCAAGCCAAAGCTGCAGCGGATGCGGACGACATTGCCAGCGCTCGCCACTAGGAAACGGTCGGCGGATTTTGCGTGCAAAACAATCAAGCTAGCCGCACGGCGTTGCTGATTGCTGCGAGCCTGGTTCTTCTCCATCGCAATCCAAAATACTCCGACCTCGTTCCGGCGGGATCAGCAGAGTTGTGCGCCGATGCGCTTTCGGGACATTCGGCGCCGACGCGTTTGTTTTTAAAGGTTGTGAGACAGGACTGGTTCCGACCAGTCGCGAACTTGATCGAGCACATCACGATCCCGGGAATTCTGCTGCATTATGCCTTGCGAAAGAAATGTATCGCCCGACTTGTGCGCTCAGCACTTGCTGGTGGAGCCACACAAGTCGTGATCATTGGCGCTGGTTTCGATCCGCTCAGTTTTCAACTGCATCAGGAATTTCCAGGTGCGCAGTTTTGGGAAATTGATCATCCAGCAACACAGCGTCACAAACTGCGCACCTTCTCAAAACTCAGGGCCGACCGATTGCATTTTGTGGCGATGGATTTGAGCGCCGCTACCTTCGACAGCGAGGCACTGCTCAGGAGCGGCTTTGAGTCCGCCCAACGCGCGGTTTGGATCGCGGAAGGTCTCCTGATGTACCTGACACTCGATGGCGTTTCATCATTAATGAGAACGTTGAAAAGTCTGAGCGCACCTGGCAGTGAGTTTGTGTTCACCTTCATGGAAAAGCAAAGTGACGGCCGCATTCGCTTCGATTCGCAAAGTAAATTGGTTGATTGGTGGTTAGGTAAACGCGGCGAGCCATTCCTTTGGGGAACTACGCGAAGTGAACTCGCTGACGTCGTGCGTCCATGGCGTGTCATCCGATTTTTCGATCACCATGATCTGCGCGAACCAGGATCTGGATTGGCCGACGCACCTATTGCCAGAGGCGAGGTAATTTGCCTGGCTGAAATCTAACTGGCTCGTTAGGCTTCCTCAATGGTGACCCGCCGCGAATTCATACGCACGGCGGCGCTCTTCGCACTTGCCCCGCGCATACTGGCCGAACCCGAACGAGAAATTTGGGTTAATGACGTTCATTCACAGCTAAATCGCACCCGCGTTCGCGACCTTTTAACGCCCCGTACCCGAGAGGAACTGGCAGAGATCGTGCGTTCGGCATCACGAAAAGGCTCGCCCATCTCTGTTTCGGGTTGCCGGCATTCGATGGGCGGTCAGCAATTTGCCACAGATAGCATTTGCATCGATACGCGCTCGCTCGATCGCGTGATTTCTTTCGATCAGGAGCATGGTTTGATCGAAGCGGAAGCGGGCATTCAATGGCCAAAACTGATTCGCTCTTATCTGGACGCTCAGGCGAACAGCGCAAAGCAATGGGGGATCGCACAAAAACAAACCGGCGCGGATACATTTACACTGGGTGGGAGCCTTTCCTCAAACGTGCATGGGCGAGGGCTGACGATGAAGCCGCTGATTTCCAATGTTGAATCATTCACCCTGATCAATGCCGATGGAAAATCGATTCGCTGTTCGCGCGACGAAAACAATGAATTGTTCCGACTTGCGATTGGTGGCTACGGATTGTTCGGGTTAATCGAAACTGTAACGCTCCGGCTTGTTCCGCGGCAGAAACTGCGACGTGCAGTCGAGGTAATTCGCGCGACTGATCTGCCCAGGCGCTTTGAAGAACGAATAGCCCAAGCGTTTCTTTATGGAGATTTTCAGTTTTCGGTCGATGAAAAATCACCTGACTTTCTTCAGCGCGGCGTCTTCTCTTGTTACGAGCCGATCGATGAACACGAACCGATTGTCGCAAAGAAGGAGCTGCGCGACGACGATTGGCTGGAGCTGTTGCGGCTGGCTTACACGGACCGCGAGAGAGCGTTCAAGCGTTACAGCGATTACTATTTATCGACCAACGGACAGACTTATTGGTCCGACACGAATCAACTGAGTGCTTATCTGCCCAATTATGCGCAGAAGATCCGGGAGCAAATCGGGGGAGAAGAATCGAGCCTCATTATCACCGAAATTTATGTTCCGCGAGCGGACCTGCCTGAGTTTTTGGCGCAAGCGGCAGACCTACTGCGATCGAATCGCACAGTTGTCATTTATGGCACAGTCCGACTAATCGAAAAAGATAATGAGAGTTTCCTAGCCTGGGCCAAACAATCTTATGCGTGCATCATCTTCAATTTGCTCACGTTTCATACGCCGGCCGGCATAGAAGCGTCAGAGCGCTCCTTTCGCGGCTTGATTGATTTGGCGATAGCCCGCGGCGGAAGTTATTATCTGACCTACCATAAATTCGCAAAGCCAGAGCAGGTCCTGGCATGCTATCCGCAGTTTAGAGAATTTCTCGCGCTGAAAAGAAAGTACGATGCTCCTGAGCGCTTTCAGAGTGATTGGTATCGTTACTATCGGAAGCTGTTCGCGAGCTCGTGAATTCTTTGTCATGTTGAGCGAAGCGAAACATCTCTGAATATTTCGCCTAGCTTTATCTCTAGTTACGAACTGAGATTCTTCGCTACGCTCAGAATGACATATTAGGTTGGCTTTCATGCAGCCGTTCGCCATCATTACTTTGGTTCTGATTCTCGCCCGCCTCGTCGCTCAACTGTGGCTGAGCCGATTGAATCAGGATCACGTACGCGCGCACTCGAATGAATTGCCGCCTGCGCTTCGCGGAATCGTAGACGACGCAACGTATCGCCGCTCGGTTGATTACACACTCGCAAAGAGCCGTTTCGCAGACATCGTCAATGTGTTCGATACCATCGTGCTCATCGCGGTGCTTTTCAGCGCCGTGTTGCCATGGACACTCCGAAAATTCGACGCGAGCGTCGGCACTTCGACATTTGCGATGGCGGCCTTTCTCTTCGTTGTAGGAATCGTATTAAGCATTCCTGGACTGCCATTCGCCTGGTATGCGCAATTCAAAATCGAACAGCGATTCGGTTTTAACACTACAAGCGTGAAGACCTGGATCGTCGATCGGATTAAAGGATTGCTACTCGCGGTGTTGCTTGGCTATCCGTTGCTCGTGCTGGTCTTGAAGCTGATCGAATGGACCAGCGCAAACTGGTGGCTTTGGGCTGCGGCGGTTGTCATCATCTTCCAATTGCTTCTGCTCTTCATCGCGCCGGCAGTCATCATGCCTCTTTTCAACAAGTTCACACCGCTGCCTGAAGGAACGTTGCGCGAGCGCCTCTTTGAACTGGCGCAGCGCACCCATTTTCCCACTCGCAGCATCGAAGTAATGGATGGGAGCAAACGCTCGCGGCATTCCAACGCCTTCTTCGCTGGACTTGGGCGTTTTCGAAAAATCGTTCTTTTCGACACGCTCATCGCGCAGCTTACCGAACTGGAACTGGAATCCGTCCTAGCCCATGAAATTGGGCATTACAAAAAGCGCCACGTAGTGAAGATGCTCAGCGTTTCCATCGCTGGAATTATCATGACGTTCGCTGCAATCGCCTGGCTGGCGGGTCAACAGTGGTTTTATCACGCGTTCGGTTTCGAGCATCAGGCAGGATTTGCCGCCGCAAATGTGGTTCCCGCGATGCTACTGTTCGCATTGCTGGCAGGGACGATAACCTTCTGGGTCTCGCCGTTAATTCACGTCTGGTCGCGCCATTTTGAATACCACGCGGACGCATTCGCAGCGACGACAATGGGAGAAACGCAGTCACTAATTCATGCGCTGCGCAAATTGAGCGAAAAAAATCTCAGCAATCTCATTCCGCACCCGTTTTACAGTTGCTTTTATTACTCGCATCCGACCCTGCTCGAACGAGAGCGCGCACTGCGGATCGGCGCTTGACACAAGCGCCGCTACAACGTGCCGTGTCCTTGGCATGTCGAAAGTTATTGTTGTCGGCGCGGGAATTAACGGGGTCACCGCAGCGATCGAATTAAAGAAACGCGGCCACGAAGTAACTCTCGTGGATCCGGGACCGTTGCCGCATGCACTCGCCGCATCCACTGACATCAGCAAAGCGGTGCGCGCGGCTTATGGACCGGACGAGGATTATACCGTGCTCGCAGAACGCTCGATCAAACTCTGGCGCAAATGGAACGAAGAATTCGGCGTTGAGTTGTATCACGAAACTGGCGTGATGTTCGTGCGGCAGCGCGAAATGAAGCCGGGCGATTTCGAATACGAAAGTTTTAAACTGCTGCAACGGCGAGGACACAAGGTTGAGCGCGTGAATTCAGCGGAACTGTGGCACCGTTTTCCGGCGTGGAATCGGGACTTGTTCCGGGATGGCGTTCTTGAGATTGAAGCAGGCTATGCAGAAAGCGGGCGCGCAGTCGCGACGCTAGTCCAACACGCAGAATCCATCGGGGTAGAACTGCGTAGCAACAGCCGTTTCGCCCGTTTGGATGAACACGATCATCGCATTAAGGGAATTGTCCTCAACAACGGAGAGCATATCGCGGGCGATCACGTTGTGATGGCCGTCGGTGCATGGACTCCGTATCTGCTGCCTTTCACGAAGACGTTCTTTCGCGCCAGCGGCCAGCCGGTGTTCCACTTGAAACCTTCGCGACCTGATCTGTTTGTGCCTGAACGTTTTCCTGTTTTTGGCGCGGACATTACGACGACGGGCTACTACGGATTTCCCCTCAATCCCGACGGTATCGTGAAGATCGCCAACCACGGATCGGGACGCGAAATGTCTCCCGAATCTCCTCAACGCGCCGTTACTTCTGAGGACGAAGAAAACTTGCGGAAGTTTTTATCCTGGGCATTTCCTGCGCTGGCCGAGGCGCCGATTGTTTACACACGCATATGCATGTATTGCGAAACGCATGATGGAAATTTTTGGATCGCGCCCGATCCAGAACGTGAGGGATTAGTGATTGCCGCCGGCGATTGCGGACATGGATTCAAGTTTGCGCCGGTGCTCGGCGAAATCATTGCCGATGCTGTTGAGCAGAAATCCAATCCGCTTCTGGAAAAGTTTCGTTGGCGATTAGAAATACCTGCCGGCGCAGGCACAGACGTCGCGCGTTTCCGCGGAGACCGTAATTAAATTTTCTAGCGGTGTGCGGAGCTGACACACGCGCAAGCAACGTTGGAAACGATGGAAGCAGGTATGCTTGGAGTCTTGTCCCCAATCTGTGTCGGCCAATGAGGAATCGCCTTTCACAAGTTTTCGCGCTCGGCGCGACCGTCATGGCTCTGAACGCCTGCAGCACTGTGAGCGATTTGGTCACGTCGAATCTGCCAGAGAGCCATTCTGGCCGGCCGACGATCGTCGTGAGCTTGCGCCAGCAGGAAGCTTATATTTACAGAGCGGGGCATCTAACCGCGTCGTCGCGGATATCCAGCGGTCGCGAGGGATACCGCACTCCGACTGGCCGGTTTCGAGTCATTCGTAAGGACGAAGATCACCACTCCAGCCTGTATGGCGACTACGTCGATAATTCGGGGCGAGTTGTGAAAGCCAACGTCGATAGCAGACGTGACCCAAAACCACCGCATTCCCACTTCGTGGGCACCCCGATGCCCTACTTTGTTGAGTTCTCGCCAGGCTATGGATTGCACCAGGGCTATTTGCCCGGGGTACCTGCATCCCACGGATGCATTAGGATGCCTTATTGGAAAGCGCGTCAGTTTTATAACGCAGCACACATCGGAACACCGGTACTGGTGAAGCTTTAATCGCGCTGCTCAGCCGTTAACGATTCGTCGATACAACGCTTCGTACCGCGGGACAACGCGATCCGCCGAAAATCTTTCCACTACCCGAGCGCGACTTCGTTCACCGAGTTCGCGAGCCAGCTCCGGAGATTCGATCAACTTGTCCAGCCCGGCAGCAGCCGCGTTTACATCGCCGAAAGGATATAGAGGGCAAGTGTCACCTATAACTTCTGGAATACCGCCAACACGAAAGGCGACGACAGGTTTGCCATAAAACGCCGTTTCGAGAATGCTCAGCCCGAAGCTTTCGTATTCCGATGTGTAGAGTCCTGCATCTGCCGCCTGTAAGTACTCTTCCACGGCAGTAGTGTTCTGGCGAACAATGACAGTGTCGCGAAGTTTCAATTCGTCGAGCAGCGGCCTATAAGGATCGAAAGAGCCGCCGGCCAAGACGAACAATCGAAGACGTGATCGGTTTTTCGACGTGGCAATTGTTCGCAACAGCAGATCGAACCGTTTTACTGGCCGCAAGTTGGACATGTGCAGCACAAGAAAGTTGTCATCGACGCCAAGCGCGTGCCGGACTTCTTCGCGGCTCTTCTTCGGTTTATTCGGAGCAAAGAAGTTTGGAATCACTTCAATCTGTCGTCCCAAATCAAAAATTTCCTCAGTTTGATTCCGAAGGCTTTCTGAAACTGCCGTCACCGCGTCGGAATGCACGAGCGCATGTTCGATCGCGGTGCGATAATCGGGATCCTGCCCCAGCAGAGTAGTATCGGTTCCGTGCAAAGTTGTGACGATTCGCGGAGCCGATTGTCCTACGATTTGCGAGGCTAAACACGCGGCCAAGGCATGGGGCACGGCGTAATGCACATGAAAAAGATCGAGTTGCTGCGAACGCGCCACTTCCGCCATTTTGACGGCAAGCGGCAGGGTGTAGTCGGGACACGGAAACAAAGCGTTGTCCGC
>Ga0081455_10002486_pt1 | contig 21900 bp, 21 predicted proteins | sample TabmetS3T2R1_FD_70207 | JGI IMG/M metagenome (GOLD analysis project Ga0081455, IMG submission 70207) | Tabebuia heterophylla rhizosphere microbial communities from the University of Puerto Rico - S3T2R1 | ecosystem: Host-associated > Plants > Roots > Rhizosphere ...
TATGCGAGCCGCAGGCGGTCCTGGATCTCGCCGTACCACCGCCCAAAGATTTTAACGAGGAACGTGCAGCAATGCTGCTGTACCTGGAAGAGCAGTACAGCAAGGCCGAGCGTGAAGCCTATTTCTATTTGCTGAAACGCTGTGAGCATTTGGATGAGGAAGCGCAGCGCCTGCTGGCCATCCGCATCGGTGAGCTCATTGACTATCAGGATGTGGCCTATGCCACGTCTTACGTGGACTTCGTGCTTGACGTCGCTGCGCGTGAAGGTGCTGCCTGTCCTGGGCGCGTGGAGTTCACCCATGCAGTCATTCGCCAGCTCTATAAGGTGATGGCATACAAGGATGAATACGAGGTCGCCAGGCTGCACGTTCAAAGCGGCTTCCTGCAACGAGTTCGGCGCGACTTTTCCGGCCGTTACCGGCTCAGCTTCCATCTGGCGCCGCCGATCATGGCCGCACGAGATCCCGCATCCGGGCGACCGAAGAAGCGCCGCTTCGGGCCGTGGGTGCTCGTGCTTCTGCACCTGCTGGCGGCACTGAAGTTTCTGCGGAATACGCCCTTCGACGTGTTCGGCTACACCGCCGAGCGGCGGCAGGAACGCCGTCTGATCGAGGACTACATCAGCTTGATGCGGCATCTATCGTCACGGCTGACCCGCGACAACCATGCTGTCGCCGTCGAGCTGGCAGCGTTGCCTCTCGGCATGCGTGGCTTCGGCCCCGTCAAGGAGGTGAACATCAAAGCCGCGCTGGCAAGGCAGGCCGAGCTGCTGCAGCGCTTCGACAACCCCTGTGCACGGCCGGCGGCCGCCGACAGAGACCAGCGCGCTTGCGATCCGGCGCACACCGCGCCATAGATCAGCCGACCAGTCGGTCGAAGCAGCGGCAGGGGGAAGAGTGGCGCGCACCCGGGCAGAAGACTACGACGACAAGCATCAGCACATCCTGGACACCGCCGCCGATCTGTTCGCGCAGAAGGGTTTCAGCGAAGCCTCGATCAACGACGTCGCGCGCGCCTGCGGCATGTCGAAGTCGGCCCTGTACCACTATCACAAGTCGAAGGAGGCGATCCTGTTCGCCATCCTGTCGACGCATGTGCGCAATGTGCTCGCTCATGCGCGGGCCGCGATCGAGGGCGTGAGCGATCCAGAGCAGCGGCTCCGGCGCTTCATTGCCGCGCTGATCGACGACTATGCGACCGCCCGCAGCAAGCATATCGTCCTGCTCAACGAGACTGCGGCGCTGGAGGGTTCGGAGCAGCGCGAAGTGCGGCAGCTGGGGCGCAGCCTCGTTGCGCTGGCCGTCGACGTGCTTTCTGCGCTCAACCCTACGCTCATGGCCAAGCCCGAGCTTCGCAAGCCCTACGCCATGTTCTTCTACGGCATGGTCAACTGGACCTACACCTGGTATCGCGCCACAGGGTCGATCAAGACTGCCGAGCTGTCAGGGCGCATGGCCGATCTGTTTCTCGAGGGCTTCGTCAGGCTTTCACCCGCCAACGGTCCGCCCAACCAGCGCCGCACTGCCAAATCCTGAGCTCAACGTCGCCGGCAGCGGTCGATGAGCGTCGTTCAATAATTGACCGACCAGTCGGACTATGATAGTTCAACGGCGATTGAGACATGAGAGGAGCGACGCATGGACGGACACCGTGACATCGAGCAGCCGTTGGGCTTGCAGTCCGACCTGGTGCTGCCGCCCGACTTCCCTGACTTGAACATCTTCCCGCTCGGCTGGCGGGTGGAGACACCGAAGCTGCGCGAGCTCTACAACGCGGCGCGCGATCCCGGCTGGAGTCCAGCCAGCCTGCCCTGGGAAACGCTCGACGTTACAGCAATGACCGCCGACCAGCGCTACGCACTCGCCTATTGGTGGGGCTTGCTGTCGACATTCGATGGCTCAGGGCCGGTCGTCTTCGCGCGAACCATGATCCACACCTTCGAGACCCACGAAGAGGACCCGGTCCGGCAGTGCTTCTTCTCGATCACCCGCGACGAGATGAACCACGAGGAAGTCTGCGGCCGCGCCATCACCGCTCTCACGCCCGGTGGCCCGCTCGACTACGAGCCGACAACACCGCTCGGCAGGCTTGCGCAGAACAACGTCAGATGGATGTACCACAACGGTGCCCGCTACTGGGCGGGCTTCAAGAGCGCCGTGCACAAGTACCCGCTGCCGATTCTCTTCACCTCCTTCCTGATGGGCGAGGTGGCCTCGGCAACTCTGTTCCATGGCATGCAGCAGGCCACGACGATCCCGGTCTTCAAGGAGGCGTTCCGGCGCATCGGCCAGGACGAGGCGCGCCACATGGGAATCTGCCTCGCCATCCTCGAGAAGCTGCTGCCGATGTTGACCGACGAGCAGCGGGCGCAGATCACCAAGCAGATCCGCGCCGGCTTCATCTTCCTGTCCGGCATCCTGTACGAGCCGCCCACCGACTTCTGGGAGCTGCCGCCGACCTTCCGGACGGCCAATCGCCTGCTCGAGGAGGAAGCACGCGGCGCGGGTCTCGGCATTCTGTCGCTCGACGCGCGGATAGAGAACTGGCGGGCGGCGGTGCTCAAGATGAAGGGGCTCCTGGAGCCGCACGGCATCGTCTTTCCGGCACTCCCGGAGATCGGCGTCGACGGTGCGACCGTCGCCTTCGATCCGGAAGACATCATCCCTGTCTTCTAAGCTTTGGAGCGCGCCATGGCATGTCCGTTCCTCGAACGCCATTTCGATGTGATCACCGTCGGCGAAAATTTCCGCTCGCGCGGCCGCACCATTACCGAGACCGATATCGTGAACTGGTGCGCTCTGACCGGCGATTGGTATGTCTTGCACAGCGATGCCCACCATGCGGCGGCAAGCCGGTTCGGACAACGCATCGCGCCCGGACTCCTCATCCTCGCCGTGGCCGCAGGCCTCGGCATTCCGCCCGACGCACCAGCCATCATTGCCAACTATGGCTCCGAGCAGCTGCGGTTCACGGCGCCGGTCTTCATTGGCGATACCGTGCACCTGGAGGCGGAAGTGACCGGCAAGACCGTCAAGCGGGCGGGCAGGGACGGCGTTGTCCGGCTTGCCTGGAACATGGTCAACCAGAATGGTGTGACGGTGATGGCGAGCGACCTTCAGGTCCTCATGGCTTTCGCCCCCGCGTCTGCTATGGAGCCAGCCCTTGTCTGAGCCCGCCATCCTTCGCGAAAGCCGCGGCGACGTCGCCGTCATTCGTCTCAATCGTCCGCAAGCGAAGAACAGCTTGCGCCTCGACGATATCCGCTGGCTGCACAGAGAGATCCGATCCATTGCGGCATCGCCGGCCCGGTGCCTGATGCTCACCGGTGCCGGCGACGCCTTTTGCGCCGGCCGCGATCTCAAGGAGATGGAGCCCGAACGCAACGACGCATTGGCCGTGCTTGCCGAGCTCATCAATCCACTGATCCTCGACCTTCGCCAGCTTCCGATCCCGACGCTGGCAGCAATCAGAGGGCCGGCTTTGGGGCTCGGCCTGGGCCTCGCGCTGGCATGCGATGTGTCGCTGGTGGCCGAGAATGCCGTGCTCGGCAGTCCCTTCCGCAGCATCGGTTGCGTTCTCGATTCGGGTGGGCATTTCTTCTTGGCGGAGCGGCTTGGCCCACACCGCGCCGCGGAGCTGATCTTCACCGGCCGGCTGCTGAGCGGGCGCGAAGCGGCCGCCATCGGACTGGTCAATCGGGCCGTGCCGGCGCTCACGCTTGCGGGCGAAAGCGAAAAGATCGCCGCCGATATCGCAGCCGGTCCAACCGCGTCATTCCGTGCCAGCAAGGAGATCCTGGCGAGGCCTCGGCAACTCGCCGACGTCCTGGAGCTCGAGGCGAAGTTCCAGGCGGCTGCACTGGAGAGCCACGACGGCCGTGAAGGCATTCGAGCCTTCCAGGAAAAGCGCAAACCGCAATTCGTCGGGGCTTGATCTCGATAATTAATAGACCGTGCGATCGGTCTTAATAACGAACGAGGAGGAATGCCATGGGATCTCGGTTTCTGTTGCTTGTGCTCACGGTTCTCGCCGTGCCCTGGGCAGGCGCCTGGCCTCAACAGGCAGGCGATGCCGTTCGTATCGGCGTGCTGACGGACATGTCGGGGCTGTTCTCCGATTGGAGCGGCAAGGGCTCCGTGCTGGCCGCAAGGATGGCGATCGAGGATTTCGCGGTCATCGATCCGACTCTGAAGGCAGAGCTGGTCTCGGCGGATCACCAGAACAAGCCCGACGTCGCTGCGAGCATCGCGCGACGCTGGACCCTGTATGAAAAGGTCGATGCCATTGCGGATGTTCCCAATTCTGCGGCCGCGCTGGCGGTCAATACGATTGCCCGCACCGAGAACAAGGTGCTGCTGGTGTCCGGGTCGGTCACCAACGACCTGACTGGCAAGGATTGCTCGCCCAACACCGTGCACTGGACGATCGACACGTGGGCGCTCGCCAACGGCACGGGACGCGCCATCGTCAAGTCCGGCGGCGACAGCTGGTTCTTTCTTGCGTCCGACTTCGCCGGCGGCCGTGCCCTGGAGCAGGCGGTGAAGATGGTCGTCGAAGCGAGTGGCGGCAAGGTGCTGGGCTCTGCCCATCCCGCGCTCAATACGGCGGACTTCTCGAGCTACCTTCTGCGCGCGCAATCCTCCAAGGCCAGGATCGTCGGCCTGGCGATGAGCGGCGGTGATCTCAGCAATGCGGTCAAGCAGGCGGCGGAGTTCGGCGTGGTCCAGGGCGGCCAGCGGCTGGCGGGGCTGGTGGTCTTCCTCAGCGACATCCATGGGCTGGGCTTGGCCGCGACTCAGGGACTCGAGTTCACCGAGGCTTTCTACTGGGATCTCAACGACACGACGCGCGCCTTCGCCAAGCGCTTCGCGGCGCTGAACGACGGTCGCTATCCGACGCAGGTGCAGGCCGGCGTCTACGGTGCAGTGTTCCACTACCTGAAAGCCGCCGCTGCCGGCAGTGACAGACATGATGGCCGCGCGATCGTGGCGCGCATGAAAGCGATGCGCACCCGTGACCCGCTGTTCGGCGAAGGCGAGGTCAGGGCGGACGGTCGCGCGCTTCACGACCTCTATCTCTTCAAGGTGAAGTCGCCCGCCCAGTCCCGATATCCTTGGGACTACTACGAGCGGCTTTCGACGATTCCCGCCGCGGTGGCCTTCAGGCCTTTGACCGCAGGCGGCTGCCCGTTGGTGGCGTCCGAATGACCACGACCGCCATGACTTCCTCCGAGTTCCTTGATCGTGACGAAGTGCTGCAGCTTCAACGTCTCAAGCTCGCTCGTCTCGGACGTCGCCTGGCCGAGCATGAAGAGTGGCGCGTGCATTTCGCCCGAGCCGGCATGCAGCCGGAAGACCTGGCGTCGGAAGATGGGCTTGCCGCCGCTCCCATGCTCGACAAGGCGGCATTGCGGCCGCTCTATCCCTTTCCCTTCCTCACCGTGCCGAAAGCCGAGGTCGCGCGCTTCTGCGCGACATCAGGGACGACTGGCCTTCCTGTTCTTTTCGGATTGTCTCACCGCGACGTCGAGCAGCTCCTGCCGGGGCAACTCGCGCGGATCTTCAAAGCCACCGGTATCCGACCTGGCGACCTTGTCTATCAAGGGTACGGCTACGGCTTGTGGATCGGCGGCGTCGCCATGGATATCGGCCTGAAGGCATACGGCGCTGTCAATTTCGCCATCGGACCGGGTCGTGGCGAGCTGGTCGTCGAATGGCTGCGCGACCACGGCTACGTCGCCTGCACCATGTCGCCGCTGTGGCTGATGACCCTGGTCACCCTGGCGCGTCAGCGCGGCATCGAGCCCAGGCGCGACTGGCAGCTGCGCGTCGGCCTGTTCGGTGGGCAATCGATCTCGGCCGCCTTCCGCGCCGAGCTCGAGCAGGAAATGCCAGCGGGCTTCCTCGCCCACAACATCTACGGGACCACCGAGGCCGGCGGTCCAGTGGTCGCCGTCTCCTGCCCGCACAGCCACGCCGACGACGAGATGCACCTGATCAACGAGGACACGATCCTCACGGAAATTCTCGATCCACGGACGCTCAAGCCCGTTGCACCAGGAGAAGTCGGCGAGATCGTCGTCACCACGCTCGACAAGGAGGCGTCACCGGTCGTCCGCTGGCGTACCCGCGACCTCGTTCGCTTGTCCGCGAAGCCGTACGACTGCCCGTGCGGCCGTCACGGCCTGCCGCGCATCGGCCGCATTATCGGACGCTCCGACGACATGCTGAAGGTGCGCGGCGCCATGGTCTTCCCCAGCCAGATCGAGGATGTGATCGCGGCGACCGAAGGTACGGTCAAGGAGGCTTGGCGGGTCTACCTCGATCGAAAGGAGACCGTGCTCGACCGGCTGGTCGTCGCCGTCGAGCGCCGGAAAGGCAGCGCTTCAACACCGGCCGAGCTGCAGGACAAGCTCGCGCGCATGCTCAAGGCGCGCTTGGGCCTTGGATGTGAGGTCGAGTGCCACGAGGAAGGCGCACTGCCACGCTATGAGAGCAAGGCCGTGCGTGTCGTCGTGCGATGAAGCAGCCTTGCCTCGTTTCCATTGCCGGCGAGGACCGCCAGTTCCTGTGCGGCGCCGACGAGTATCTGCTGGATGCCGCGCTTCGCAATGGCCTGCACTTGCCGCACAACTGTCGCGGTGGCGCCTGCGGCACGTGCAAGGCCGACATTCTCGAGGGCGCCGTGAATCACGGCTGGGTCATGAGCTTTGCCATCTCAGATGAAGAGAAGGCGGAAGGCAAATGCCTGCTGTGCGTCTCCCGGCCGGCGTCCGCGCGAATAACCATTCGCCTGCAAGCCGGTGCGGAACATGAGGTGACGATCGTGGCCAGCTATCCTTTGTCGCCGCGGCTGCGCGTCCTCAGGCTGGCATTGCCGGCCGCCACGTCCTTCCGCTTCGATGCCGGCCAGCATGTCGAGCTCACTGTCGACGAAGGCATGTCGCGCCCTTACTCGATGGCCGAAGCGCCGGATGACGACGGCCGGGCGCCGCAAGGCCTGCTCACCTTCTACATATCGCGTCACGACGGCGGCCGGGTCAGCTCCTGGCTGCACGAGCAAGCGCATGTCGGTCGCACGCTCCATGTACGCGGGCCGTATGGCGCAGGCCATCCTTCACCGCCGGCCTCGTCACGGATCATCATGATGGCTGGGGGTTCTGGTCTTGCTCCACTTCTGTCGCTGGCGCGACGCTTCTTGAGAAGGGGGCACCACGGCCCGTTGCGCCTGTTCTTCTCCGTGCGCTCGCCGGCCGAGGTGTTTGCGTTGGATGAGCTGACGGCCCTGCAAAGGCGCCATCCCAATGTCGGGGTCACGCTTTGCCTTTCGCGCACGGAGCGCGCTGACCTGCCCGAAGGATGGAACAGCGGCAGGATTCCCGATCTCCTCGAAAGGTCGGCCGAGGCGCTTTCCGGAGCCCACGTGTTCATCGCCGGCTCGCCTTCCTTCGTTGCCGCCTGTCGCGCGGCCGCCTTGGTTCACGGCGCCCATCAATCGGACATCTGGACGGAGGCCTTCGCGTTCAGTGATCAGGAGAGGATAGGCACATGATCGAAACGGAGCTCGGCCCAGGCTTGGTCGAGGATCTATCAGGCCTGCTCGGCGATCGCTTGTCGACGGCGCGCATTGTGCGCGAGCATCACGGCAAAGACACGAGCTTTCATCCGCTCTGTCCGCCGCAGGCCGTCGTGTTTCCCGAAAACGAGGACGAGGTCTGCCGCATCGTCCGGGCTTGCCTTCGCCATCGGACGCCGATCATCCCGTACGGTGCCGGCACCCCGACTGAGGGGCACATCTCGGCTCTGAAGGGAGGCGTCGCCGTCGACATGAGCCGCATGAACCGCATCCTGCGTGTCTCGCCGTCCGACCTGGACGTCACCGTCGAAGCCGGCGTCACGCGCAAGCAGCTCAACAACCACCTGCGCGATTGCGGCCTTTTCTTTCCTATCGATCCGGGCGCCGACGCCACGATCGGCGGCATGGCGGCGACACGGGCATCAGGCACCCATGCGGTGCGCTACGGCACGATGAAGGAGAATGTTCTGTCGCTGTCGGTCGTCCTGCCGAACGGCGAGCGCATTCGCACGGCGCGCCGCGCCCGCAAGTCGGCCGCGGGTTACGACCTGACCAGCCTGTTTATCGGCTCCGCCGGCACCTTGGGCCTCATCACCGACGTCACCCTGAGGCTCCACGGCATTCCTGAAACCGTTGCTGCCGGCGTGTGCGGCTTTCCCTCACTGGAGTCTGCGGTGGCCACCGCGATTGCCGTCATCCAAAGCGGCGTGCCGGTCGCGCGCATCGAGCTCATGGACGAGCTGTCGATGCGCGCCCTGAACGGCTACTCCAGGCTCGACCTTCCGGTGGCGCCGACGCTCATCTTCGAGCTCCATGGTACCGCTGCTTCCGTGGCCGAGCAGTCCGACCTGGTTGCGGTGCTGGCGGGGGACAACGGCGGCAGTACGATCGAATGGCGGACCCGCCAGGAAGAGCGCAATCGCCTCTGGCAGGCGCGACATGACATCTATTTCGCCTTGCTGGCTCAGCGGCCGGGTGCCGAGGGCTGGCCGACGGATGTCTGCGTGCCGATTGCCAGCCTGGCCGACTGCATCGGCGAAACCCTGTCCGATCTGCGCTCATGCTCTCTGCCGGTCGCGATTCTCGGTCATGTCGGCGATGGCAACTTCCATGTCCTGTTCGCCGTGGACCCCACGAAACCGCAAGAGCTCGCCGAAGCGAAGATCTTCAACGATCGCATGATCCGGCGCGCCATCGCTTTCGACGGAACTTGCACGGGCGAGCACGGCATCGGCTACGGCAAGCTCGGCTACATGGACCTCGAGCATGGCGGCGCGGTCTCGGTCATGCGTGCTCTCAAGCAGGCTCTGGATCCGAATGACGTGTTCAATCCCGGCAAGGTCGTGCCCGTCATGGGAAGAAGCGCGACGGCGGGCGTGGCAGGCCAAGATGATCGCGCAAGGTCGCTCCTTCATACTCCCGCCTGAAGAGACCGCGCTCCTGCAGGATCGGGATCACGAGATCGACGAAGTCGTCGAACCCTTCGGCGAAGTAGGGCGGCATGATGTTGAAGCCGTCGGCGGCGCGCTCGTCGAACCATTGCTGCAGCGTATCGGCGACCTGCTCGGCCGACCCACACAGCACCCAGTGGCCGCGCGCCGCGGCCACCAGATTGTAGAGGTCGCGCAAGGTCATGCCCTCGCGCCGCGCCTTGCTGAGCATGACGCGCGCGAAGCTATGATAGGTGTCGGGCAGCGCGATGTCGGGCACGGGACCATCGAGCTCGTAGCGCGTCATGTCCTGGCCCAGCCGGTCGGACAGCAGCTGCAGCGCATTCGAGCCGGTGACGAAGCTCTGCAGCAGCGCGAGCTTCTCGCGCGCTTCGGCGGTCGTGCGGCCGACCACCGGCATGACCCCGGGCAGCATCGTGACGTGATCGGGCGAGCGGTCGAAGGTGCTGAGCCGCTTCTTGAGCGCTGCGTATTGCGCTTTCGCCTCGTCGATGTCCTGCACGACCGAGAAGACGACATCGGCCGTGCGCGCAGCGAGGGCCTGTCCCGGCTCCGAGCCGCCGGCCTGCAGGACGATCGGCTGGCCTTGGGGAGAGCGGCCGATATTGAGCGGACCTTTGACCTTGAAGAAAGTGCCCTCGTGGTCGAGGGAACGCATCCGCTTCGTGTCGATGTAGGTGCCGCTCTTGCGGTCGGCGACGATGGCGTCGTCAGCCCAGCAATCCCACAGCCCCTTCACCACGTCGACGAACTCGGCCGCCCGCTCGTACCGTCGCGCATGGTCGGGATGCTGGGTGCCGAAATTGTCGGCGCCCTGGCCGCTCGCCGTCGTGACGGCGTTCCAGGCCGCGCGGCCTCCGCTGATGTGGTCGAGCGAGGCGAAGCTCCGTGCCACTGACCACGGATCGCTGTAGGTCGTCGAGACGGTCGCGCCCAGCCCGATATGCTTCGTGCAGACCGCCAGTGCCGCCAACATGGTGAGCGGCTCCAGCCGCACCGTATAGGAGGGATGGGCGCCCGGATCGGCGTAGAGATTGTCGCCCATGAAGATGAGGTCGAACCGGCCGCGCTCGGCGATGCGTGCGATCTGTTGCACCGCGGCGAAATCCTGGAAGCTCGTCATCGCCTCGGGATGGCGCCAGCCCGCGACGTGGCTGCCCGTGCCGAGGATGAACAGCCCCAGATGCATCTGCCGTTTCATGACTGCCGTGCCTATTTCCAGAAGATGACCTTGCGCTCGGCGAATCCGACCAGGCCGAAAAAGGCGAGGCTCATGGCCGACGCGACCAGGATCGCCGACCACACCTGCACGAAGTCGATCTGCAGTACCGCCTGGTAGATCAGCCAGCCCAGCCCGCCATAGGCACCCAGCATCTCGGTGACGATAGCGACGATGATGCTGCGCACGGTCGAGACCCGGAGTCCCGCCGCCATCAGCGGCAGCGCCGTCGGCAGGCGCAACCGCCACAAGATGGCGAGCGGGCCGGCACCGAAGCTCTTCATCAGGTCGATCGAGCGGCGATCGACGCGGTCTAGTCCGGAGAGCGTGCTGAGGAACACGGTGAAGCTCACCGCCAGTGCCACCATCACCACCTTGGACGCGATGCCGACGCCGAACCACAGCAGGATCAGCGGTGAGTAGGAGACCACTGGCACGGAGTTGATCGCCGTCGCAGCCGGCAGCACCAGGCTGCGCGCCCGCGGCGCCAGCGCAATCAGGATCGCCAGTGCAATGCCGATGGCCGCGCCGAGGACGTAGCCCAGCAAGGCTTCGCAGCCGGTGAACAAGGCGGCATCGAAGAGCGTGCCGCGCCGGCTGAAGGTGCCGGCCAGGATGTCGCTGATGGCAGGCAGGGTGTAGGAGGGCAGATGCAGGCCGCGCGCTGCGCCCTCCCATGCCGCGAGCAGCACCAAGCCGCCCAGCAGGCCGCGCTGCGTGGCGGGCGACGGCAGGGCCGCGCGAAGCGCGCTCACAGCTCGGCCTCCCAGAACACGATCGCGCGCTCGGCCGCCGCGACTGCGCCATAGAACCCGGTGCCCAGCACCGCCGAGGCGATCAGCGCCGCCCAGATGCCGACCACGTTCTCGTTGAACATCGCCTGCAGCAGCAACACGCCGAGCCCTGTCGTGTCGCCGAACCATTCGCCGACGATGGCGCCGACGAGACCGAGCGAAGCGCCCAGCCGCAAGGCGACGAAGATCTGCGGCAAGGCGGCGGGCAGCTGCAGGCGCAGCAGCAGGGTGCGGTTGGACGCGCCGAACGAGCGCATCAACGCGACCTGCCGCGGATCGACCGATTCCAGCCCCAGCAGCGTGTTCACCGTGACCGGAAAGAAGGTGAGGTAGAACGAGATGACCGCCTTGGCGAAGAGCGTGTTGCCGAACCACAGCACCACCAGCGCGCCGAAGGCGATGACGGGAATGGTCTGCGAGACGATGAAGATCGGGAAGACGATGTCGCGCAGAAGCCGGGCGCGGAAGAAGGCGACGCCCATCGCCACGCCGAACAGGGCGCCTGTCGTGAAGCCGATCAGCGTCTCGATCGCCGTACGCACGAAGCCGTCGATATAGGCCTTGGGCGTGGCGAGGATGGCCTCCGCGATGGTGCTGGGCAGCGGCAGGACATAGGGCTTGATCTGCAGGAACAGAACCAGCGCCTCCCACACCAGCGCCACCACTGCTACGGCAAGGGTGGCGCGCAGGAGGTTGGCCGGCACGATCGATCCGCTCGCCGTCATAGCGTGCGGTCGGCCGCCGGTATGGCTTGCAGGAAGCTTGCGTCGAAAGCGGCCGCAAGATCGACCGGCTTGGGCAGCACCTTGTATTCGAGGAAGAAGTCGTGCGTGGTCTTGATCGCCGCCGGATCGATCCAGAACAGGCCGCTCTCGCCGGCCTTGCCGGCCGTCATCAACTGGCGCACCGAACCCAGCATGAACTCCTGGTGCGCACGATCGAGCGTCGGCGCGATGCCCATGACGGTATCGACCGCCCCCTTGGGATCGGCGAAGGCCTCCTTCCAGCCCTTGATCGACGCGCGCAGGAAGGCCTTCACCTGGTCGGGCTTCTGCTTGGCCGTGGTCTCGGAGACGATCAGCGTGTCGCGTGGGAAGGTGATGCCGTAGTCCTCAGCAACGAAGCTGTGCAGCTTGTCCTTCCCCATGCGCGAGGCGAGCGTATAGAACTCGTTGTAGACGGTCGCCGTCACGACATCGATCTTGCCTTCGACGAACGGCGTGACGCTCACCTGCTGCGGCTGGATCGTGAGCTCGTCGGGCTTGACGCCGGCCTTGGCCAGCATGCCGTTCAGAACATGGTTGGCGCCGGTGAACCAGGTCGTGACCGTCTTGCCGCGGAAATCCTGCAGCGTCTTGATCGGTCCGTCCTGGCGCGCGACGAACACGAACGGTGTACGCTGATGGGCGACGCCGATGCAGATGATCGGCAGGTTCTTGTCGCGCGCCGCCAGCACGCTGTCGGTGCCGCCGGATAGGCCGAACGTATCGGCGCCGGTGGCGACGAGGTTCTCCGTCAGCAGGTTTGGCCCGCCAGGATTGATCGTGAGGTCGAGGCCTTCCGCCTTGTAGTAGCCTTTCGCCACGGCGACGTAGAAGCCGGCAAACTGGGCCTGCGGCAACCACTTGAGGCGCAGCGTCAGCTTGGGAAGGTCCTGGCCGGCAGTCCGCGTGATTGGAAGGAACGCGCTCGCCGCGCCGGCAAGCGGCGCGGCGGCAAGGAGACGTCTTCTGCTCAGCATCGTGATCACCCCGTTTGTCATTGCCCGTTTGTCATTGCCCGTTGGTCATAGGCGGTAGGACGGATCGCTGCGCTCGAGCTGGCGCAGGAAAGCGGGCCATTCGCGCTCACCCGGCACGAGAATGTCGCCCTCGAGAGTCCAGAACTGGCGCGCGGCCCTTTCACAAACCTCGTGCGGCGGCACGACGAGCTTCGCGCCCGCCGCGGCAGCGGCCTGCATGGCAAGCTGGATGCGCGCCGCCCGCTCGAAATAATAGAGCAGCATGAAGGCCTCGCCCGGCGTGCGGCCGATAGTCAGGATGCCGTGGTTGCGCATCAGCATCACGCGATGGTCCCCGAGATCGCGCACCAGCCGCGCCTGCTCGTCGAGATCGATCGCCACGCCTTCGTAGTCGTGGAACGCCTGTCGCTGATAGAAGCGCATGGCGAACTGGCTGAGCGGCAACAGCCCGTCCTCCTGGCCTGAGACAGCAACGCTGGCGTCCGAATGGGTGTGCAGAACACACGCCGCATCGGTACGGCTCTTGTGGATGGCGGCATGGACGACGAAGGCCGCGACGTTGACCTCGTGCGGCACGTTGTCGAGCTTGCGGCCGTCGGTATCGATGCGCACCAGGCTGGAGGCCGTGATCTCCTCGAACAGCAGGCCGTAGGGATTGAGCAGGAACTCGCTCTCGCGGCCGGGTAGGCGCAACGAGATGTGGTTATAGATCAGGTCGTCCAGCCCGAGCTTCGCCACCAGGCGATAGCAGGCGGCAAGCGCCACGCGCGCCTCATGTTCCGCCTTGTCCATCAGACGTGCACCCGTGCGGCGGCCGCTGCTGGCAGCGCGCCGGCGAAGGATTTCAGGCTCTCCTCCTCGATCGCCTCCAGCAGGACCCGCTTGAGCGCAATGAACTCGGATGAGGTCACGATCTCAGGCGGCCGGGGACGCGGCAGGCTCACCGTTTGCTCGAGCTTCACGCGGCCCGGCCGCGCCGTCATGACCAGCACGCGGTCGCCCAGGAACAGCGCCTCGTCGACGTCGTGGGTGATGAACAGGATGGTGCGATTGTGCTTCTGCCAGACATCGAGCAGCCAGCGCTGCATGAGGGCGCGCGTCAGCGCGTCGAGGGCGCCGAACGGCTCATCGAGCAGGGTGAGCTCGCGCTTGAACAGGAAGGTTCGCATCAGCGCCACGCGCTGCCGCATGCCCCCCGACAGCTGATGCGGATACTGCGCTTCGAAACCGCCCAGCCCGAACTCGGGCACCAGCGCGAGCGCCTCGGCGCGCGCCTTGCGGCGCGGGATGCCTTCGACCTCCAGCGCCAGGATCGCGTTGTCGATCACCGTGCGCCAGGGCAGCAGCAGGTCGCGTTGCGGCATGAAGGAGACGCGGCCCAACAGCTCGCTGGCGCGGCAGTCGCGTCCCTCGAAGCGCAGCACGCCGCCCTGGTCAGGCTCGTCGAGGCCCGCCACGATGTTGAACAGCGTGCTCTTGCCGCAGCCGCTCGGCCCCACCACGGTGACGAATTCGCCCGGCGCCACAGCGGCGTCGAAGCCCTGCAGCGCCGTCACCGCGCCGAACGTCTTGCTGATCGCCCGCATCTCGAGCAGGGCCGGCTGTGCCAAGGAGAGACTCCGACATTTGTATAATGAAGCCGGCTTTGCGCATGCGCGCGGCCAACCCCGTCGAGCTGACACTCAGCAACGCACGTGCCAGCAGCCGGCAGGCACGGAGTTTGCGGGGAAGTTCCGCGACTGATGTATACAAGAAGGCGATCTGGGCATGGCGAAGGTCAAAATCAGTGCACAGAGAGAGGCAACCCGCCTGCAAAACGGGCAGCGCTCGCTCTCGGCGCCGGCCGGCATGACGCTGGCTGACACTGTGCGCCAGCGGCTGGAAGCGGAGATTGCCGGCGGTCGGCTGGGTCCGGGGGCGCGGCTCGATGAGCAGGAGGTGGCGCTGCGCTTCGGGGTCTCGCGCACGCCGGTGCGCGAGGCCTTCCGGCTGCTTGCCGCCTCGCATTTCGTCGAATTGCGCGGCCGGCAAGGTGTGGCGGTGCGCTCGATCGGCGCGCACCAGTTGATCGAGATGTTCCAGGTGATGGCCGAGCTCGAAGGCCTGTGCGCGCGGCTGGCGGCACGCCGTATCACCGCCGACGGCATGGCCAAGCTCGAGGCGATCCACCAGCGCCTCGAGGCCGCAGCGAAGGACGGTGAGATCGATCCGTTCTACGACGTGAACCAGGAATTCCACGAGGCCATCTACGAAGCCGCGCGCAACGCCTTCCTGGCCGATCAGACGCGGCGCCTGCGCAACCAGCTCGCCGCCTACCGCCGCCGCGTCACCCGCATGCCCAACCGCATCGCCGATACGCTCGCCGAACACCAGGCCGTCATCGATGCCATCGCCAACCACGACGGCGAGCGCGCCCACGCCGCCATGCGCGACCACGTCAACCTGCTGGGCGACGACCTCGTCGACTTCCTGGCAGCGTTCGAGTGAACAGAGGCCGTCCTCCCCTTCGCGGAGCCCGCGAAGGGGAGGTGCCCGCGTAGCGGGCGGACGGGTCATGGTTCTGCGACAAGAAGCATGACCCCTCCGTCGCCCTATGAGGGCGACACCTCCCCCTACGGGGGTTGGGGGAGGAAGCTTGGTATGCACTTTGCACAAGCTTGTATATCTGCGATCCATCGGAGGCGTATTTTGCAACTTCACCTTGCCGGCAAGCAGGCCCTCGTCACGGGTGCGTCCAAGGGCATCGGCCTGGCCGTTGCCCGCGTGCTGGCGGCCGAAGGCTGTCATCTGCATCTCGCCGCGCGCAGCGCCGAGCCGATGATCGAGGCCAAGCGGGCGCTCGAAGCCACCCACGGTATCAATGTCACCGTCCATGCGCTCGACCTCTCCAGCACCGAGGCGATGGAGAAGCTGGCGGTCGAGGCCGGCGACATCGACATCCTGGTCAACAATGCCGGCGACATCCCCGCCGGCTCGATCGAAATCGTCGATGACGAGGCGCTGCGACGCGGCTTCGATCTCAAGGTCTTCGGCTACATCACGCTGTCACGCGCGTTCTATCCACGCATGAAGGGCCGCGACGGCGTCATCATCAACGTCATCGGCAACTCCGGCGAGAACTGGGATGCCAGCTACATTGCCGGCAGCACCGGCAATGCCGCGCTGATGGCCTTCACCAAGGCGCTGGGCGGCAGGAGCCTCGATCACGGCGTGCGCGTGATCGGCGTCAATCCCGGCCCCGTCGCGACCGACCGCATGCTCAAGATCATGCGCCGCAAGGCGATCGACATGCTCGGCGACGAGCAGCGCTGGGAGGAGCTGTACGACAAGTATCCCGGCAAGCGTCCCGCCACCTCCGAGGAAGTCGCCGACCTCGTCGCCTTCCTGGCGTCGTCGCGCGCGGGCTACATCACCGGCACCATCGTCACGATCGACGGCGGCATCGCTGCGCGCGGCTCCGTCATCTGATGTCATCGTCCGCAAGCCGCTCGCCGGCGCTCGAGCGCAATCGCTATTTCGATGCGCTCGCCAACACGCCCGGCCTGTTCTGGCTGGGCCAGAACACCAATCACATGCCTGCCCATCCGCAGGTGCGCGCGGCGATGATCCGGTCGATCGATGCCGGCGAGTTCAACGCCTATGCCCCGCCGCTCGGCTTCGAAGCCTTGCGGCGCGCGATCACGCTCGATCTCGGCGCGCCCGAGGCCGAAGCGCTCGTCACCGAGGGCGGCGTCTCTGCGCTCGCCATGATCTGTCGCGCGCGCTGCCGCCCGGGCACGACACTGGTCACCACTGACCCGACGTGGAAGTGGCCGTGCCTGTTCGCCAGACAGCAAGGCGCGGAGGTGATCCAGATCCCGATCTACGGCGCCGAGCATGGCTTCCGCCTCAGCTCCGCGGCGCTCGCCGCCAACGTCGACCGGCGCACCGCCATCGTCTATCTCGTCGATCCCAACAATCCGCTGGGCATTCGCTACACCAGGGAGGAGATCGAGGCCTTCGCCGAGATCGCGCGCGGCGTCGGCGCCCTGCTGGTGCATGACTGCACCTATCGCGATTTCGCCGACGGTCACTTCCCCGCGATTCACGCCGCGCCCGAGAGCGCCGTCGTCACGCTCTCCTTCTCCAAGTGGCTCGGCCTCGCCGGCCTGCGCATCGGCGCGCTGGTGGCGGCGCCGGCACTGTTCGAGGAATTTGCGAGCCATGCCACTTCTGTGCTGGGCGCGAGCGTGATCGCCCAGCGCGCGGCCGAGGCCGGGCTCTCGGTCAAGGCCGAATGGATGGCCGAGGTGCGCGCCGCCGACCGCGCCAACAAGCAGCGGATTCGCGACGCTGCTTCGGCCGTTCCCGGCCTGGCGTTGCCGGTCTTCCCCTCGCATGGCAACTTCCTGGTGCTGGAGACGGCCGAGGCCGGCGTGCGGCCCGAGGCGCTGGTCGAGTGCTATCGCCGCCAGGGCATCATGATCCGCCAGGGCAGCTATCACACCGAGCGCTTCGGCGATCGGTTCGTAAAGGTGAGCACGTCTGTGCCCGAGCCCTGGGTCGAGAAGTTCTGCGCGCTGCTGCCGGCGATGGTCGGCGAGGCGCGTGCGCTCAACGATCTTCCTCCGCAGTTCTGAACCGGCCAGCCATGATCATCACCACCAAGGACGGCACTCGTCTTCACGTCGAGGAAGTGGGCACCAGCGGCACGCCCATCCTCTTCATCCATGAGTTCGGCGGCAACCATGCGAGCTGGGAGCCGCAGCTGCGCTTCTTCAGTCGCCGGCACCGCTGCATCACCTACGCCGCGCGCGGCTATCCGCCATCCGATGTGCCGGTCGAGCTCGATGCCTACTCGCAGGCCATCGCCGTCGACGATGCCGTCGCGGTGCTCGATGGGCTGGGCATCGAGCGCGCGCACATCGTCGGCCTGTCGATGGGTGGTTTCGCCGCCCTGCATCTCGGCCTGTCCTATCCCGAGCGAGCGCTGTCGCTCACCGTGGCCGGCGCCGGCTACGGCTGCGAGAAGGCCTACGAGGAGTACTTCCGCTCGGTCTCGTTGGAGGTCGCTGACAATTTCGAGCGGCTGGGGGCGGCGACATTCGCCAGGGTCTACGCCGAGGGCGCAAGCCGCGTGCAGTTCCAGAACAAGGACCCGCGCGGTTGGCGCGAGTTCGCCGATCGGCTGGCGACACATTCCGATCTCGGCGCGGCCTTCACCATGCGCGGCGTGCAGGCCCGGCGACCGTCCTTCTACGACCTGGAGGACAGATTGAAGGTCATGAAGGTGCCGACGCTGGTCGTGGTCGGCGACGAGGACGACCACTGCCTGCAGCCTGGCCTCTTCCTGAAGAAGACCATCCCGGCCTGCGGGCTGGCCGTGCTGCCCAAGACCGGTCACACGATCAATCTCGAGGAGCCGGCGCTGTTCAACGGCCTGCTTGCCGAGTTCATCGCCCAGGTCGAAGCCGAGGCCTGGACGGTGCGCGACCCGCGCGCGCTGCCCGGCCAGATCATGCGCACGAAGTAGCCGGAACGATGCGGCCGATCATCGATTCCGCACGCCTGTGGGCGAGGCTGATGGCGCTCGCCGAGATCGGCGCCACCCCGGCGGGCGGCGTCAATCGCCAGGCGCTGAGCGATGCCGAGATCGAGTCGTGGCGGCTCGTCGCCGGGTGGGCGCGCGAGGCAGGCGTCGAGCCGTCGACCGATCCGGCAGGCAATCTCTTCATCACCCTGCCGGGCGCCGACCGTGCGTTGGCGCCCGTGCTGGTGGGCAGCCATCTCGACACCCAGCCCACCGGCGGCCGCTTCGACGGCGTGGCGGGCGTGATGGCCGGGCTTGAGGCTGTGACCTCGATGGCCGCGCGGGGCGAGCGGCCGGCGCGCGACATCGTCGTTGCCGCCTGGATGAACGAGGAAGGCAGCCGCTTCGCGCCTGGCATGATGGGCTCCGAGGCTTTCGCGGGCTTGCGCTCGATCGAGGCGATCCGCGCCGCGTGCGACGCTGCCGGCATCAGTGTCGGAGAGGCGCTGGACCGCGTGCATGCCGCTTGCACCGACCTGCCGTTGCGTCCGCTGGGCTTCCGCCCGGTCTGCTATCTCGAGCTGCACATCGAGCAGGGTCCGATCCTCGAGGCCGAGGGCAGGACAATCGGCGTAGTCACCGGCATCCAGGGCAAGAAGACCTACGAGATCGCGATCGAGGGTGATGCGGGCCATGCCGGCACGCTCGCCATGGCCGAGCGCCGCGATGCGCTGGCGGCTTTCGCCCGCATCGCCGACCGTCTCTATGGGCACATCGGTGCGCACGACAGCGACGTTAAATTCACCATCGGCCGCCTGCGCGTCGAGCCTAATGCGCCGTCGGTCGTGCCGGCGCGCGCCGTCTTCAGCATCGATTTGCGCCATCCCGACGATACGGTGTTGAACGCGCTGGGCGCTGCCCTCGAAGAGATCTGCGGCAGGTCGGCGACACCTTGCACGGCCGTGGTCAAGCCTTTGGTCGACGCGCCCGCCACGCGCTTCGACGAAAGCCTGCGCCAGCTGATCGCCCGCAAGGCCGAAGCGCGCGGGCTGTCGCATCAGCCGATCCTGTCGGCAGCAGGCCACGATGCGCGTCCGCTCGCGACGCTCTGCCCGGCCGCCATGATCTTCATCCCGTGCCGCGACGGCGTGAGCCACGTCGAGCACGAATGGGCCGAGCCGGCCGATCTCGCCGCCGGCGCCTCAGTGCTGGCCGATGTTTTGCAGGACCTTTGCCATGGACATGGCTGATTTACCGGTACAGCTACCGGACTCTCCCACCGACGCGGCCGGCGCACGGGCCCGCTTCTTCAACTCGGGCAACGCCTTCAACATCGAGCTGCCGTCCGTTCCTGCCCATACCTTCGCAAGGGAAGCCGACGCCGCGCTCTCGAGCTCTGCGGCCACGGGCTTCGTCGCCTGCGATCAGTCCGCCGCGCTGGGCGCGGCCTTTCCCGCGACGACGCCCTTGATGCTGGCGCGCTATGCGGTGATCGCCGCCGGCCAGTCGTTGACATCTGAGTTCACTGCCACCGGCTCGATCTGGTACGTGATCGGAGGGCAGGGCACGAGCGAGGTCGGCCGCGAGACCTTGCGCTGGAGCGCGGGCGACATCTTCCTGCTGCCGGGAGGCGTACCGGCATGCCATGAGGCGCGAGACGGGCGCGCCGTGCTCTGGGTCGTGAGCAACGAGCCGCAGCTCGCCTTCGAGCATCTGGAGCCGCCCGCGCGTGGCAACGGGGTCACCGCAGCGGTGCACTACCCCGCGGCCGAGATCGCGCGTCAGCTCGAGCGGGTCGGCGAAAAGCTGAAAGGACAGAAAATCGCCGGCTTGGCGCTGGTTTTCTCCAGCGCCGAGCAGGCGCGCTCGCGCAACATCCTGCCGACGCTCACCCTCGCCGTGAACCAGCTGCCGCCCGGCGAGTTCCAGCGTCCGCACCGGCACAACTCCGCCGCGGTCACGCTCAGCATCCAGGGCAAAAATTGCTATTCGCTGATCGACGGCCGGCGCGTCGACTGGCAGGAGCACGCAGTCATGGTCACCCCACCCGGCGACGTGCACTCCCACCACAACGACGGCGATCAGCAGATGACCTGCCTGATCGTCCAAGACGGCGGCCTGTACCACCACTGTCGGACCATGGGCTTCGAGTTCGCCGACTGAGGCCCGTTGGGGGGCGACGATGAGGGGGGCGCGCGCCGTGACCTTGTTCGCGGTGGCCGGCTTGGTCGTGCCGGCGCTCGCGGATGCGCAGGACCTCGGGACCAGCCGCCGAGTGCAGGCGACCGACGAGGTCAAGCAGGTCGAGGTCGGCGACGTGCCCGGCCATGTCGTCGGCGTCGTCGAGTTCAAAGGCCTCACCTTCTTCGCAGGCGGCGAGGTCGCGACCCACACCAATCCCGCCACGTTCGATCTGACCAACGGTTCCGGCCCGCATCAGGGCTACGTCGTGCACTACTTCGACGACGGCTCGACCAGCATTGAGCGCTACCAGGGCGAAGCCAAACTGAGCGCCGATGGCAAGCGCACCACTGTGGCCGGGACGTTCCAGTGCGTCGGCGGCACCGGGCGGTTCAAAGGGCTGAAGGGCGAGGGTACCTACAAGGGCGAGCGCGTGGGCGCGCTGCGCACGGGCGATTTCGTCTACGTCGACACGACCGGCACCTGCGCGGTGCCGTGATTCAACGATAGGCGATCTGCGCCGCTCGCGCCGTGCTCCTCAGCCATCTTGCGGAGGCCAAGATGGCATTCGTGGAGGAGGCGCTAGCGCGATTCGACGCGACCGTGCGCCTTGCGCGTGATGAGCGGCTGGCCGCCGGCCCGCAGGGTGCTAACTTCATCGGCACAGCCTGGCAGGGGGGACGATCACATGACGCACCGTCGACTTCCGATCAAGATCGATGCCACTTCCAACGGCGAGTTCCGGCCGATCCCGGTGAGCGGGACGGTGGCTGCGGCTAACGCGCTGGCGAGCGAGCGGATTTCCGCCAACGCCCGGCGCACGGGGGTGCCACGGCGGGCGTTCCTGCAGTCGCTGTGCGGCGCCTGCACCACGCTGCTCACCCTCAATCAGGCGTTCGCCGCGCGCGGCAACATCGGCGGCGTGTTCGTTTTGCCGGGCGAGGCCGAGTTCGAGATGGCGGCGGCCGCCGAAGCCATTGCCGGCGACGAGTTCATCTTCGACGTGCAGACCCACATGGTCGACCCGGCTGGCAAGTGGCGGCGCAACGCCGGCCAGTACTGGGAGCAGATCCTGGCCAACTTCCCGCAGGGTTCGTGCGGCGATGCCGATCCGGTCGACTGCTTCTCGGCCGATCAGTTCATCAAGCATGTGTTCATGGACAGCGACACCGACCTCGCGGTGGTGAGCTTCGTGCCCGAGCTGCCGGAGAAGAATCCGCTGTCGCTCGAGGAGGCGGAGCGCGTGCGCGTGCTGGTCGAGCAGATGGAGGGCGCGCACCGGCTGTTCCTGCACGCCATGGTGGTGCCCAACGCCGGGCCCGAGATCGCGCCGCTGCAGTTGATGGAGGATGCGGTCGCGCGCTATCCGATCGCGGCGTGGAAGTCGTATACCCAATGGGGGCCCGACGGCGTCGGCTGGGAGCTGGAC
>Ga0081455_10002487_pt1 | contig 21900 bp, 22 predicted proteins | sample TabmetS3T2R1_FD_70207 | JGI IMG/M metagenome (GOLD analysis project Ga0081455, IMG submission 70207) | Tabebuia heterophylla rhizosphere microbial communities from the University of Puerto Rico - S3T2R1 | ecosystem: Host-associated > Plants > Roots > Rhizosphere ...
TGCCATTTTATGCGGCACACCGTTTGTATGCTGCCAGCCTTTCCGATGCTGAAAACGCAAAGCTTTACGGCAAGTGTAACAATCAATTGGGGCACGGCCATGGTTACCTGACGGAAACGACAATTGGTGGCGACTATGATGAGCGCACCGGGACCCTTCACGATTTTGTTGCGTTAAGGAAAGCCATTCAGGAATCGTTGGAGCCGTGGCGGGATCGGCACCTCGATCTGGAAACAGAGGATTTCCGCGACGCGTCTTCAACCGGAGAAAATATTGTGCGGGCTCTCTGGCCGAAGATCGACAATCGCCTCGATCAGCAACTCGTTAGGCTCCGCTTATGGGAAACGCCGAACAACCGGTTTACCCTGAGAAGAACGTGATGCGATTTCTTCTGTAGCGGCAGCCGAGCCGGCTGCTATACGATGAACTTCGCAGGCGAAACCCCTGTCACTGCAGGCAGGCGGAATTCCGCGTTGGACGTTGCGAGATAGAGCCTCGACGTTTTTAGCCACACAGATGAAACGATACCTGATCACCGGTGCGAGCCGCGGAATCGGCCGCGCGATCGCGGAGAAACTGGCGGGTCCGGATGTTGAATTGCTTCTGCACGGACGCGACACCGTTGCGTTAGTGGAAGTGTGCAATGCCGTGAAGCAGCGTAGCGCGCATGTAGTCCGCCTGATCCATGACCTTGCTGTCCCATCAGGTGTTTCCGAGCTCATCCATGAGGTTGGAAGAAATCCTCTGGATCTGCTCGTGAACAACGCGGGAATCGCAATTGTGAAGCCCTTTTGTGAAATCACATCGGTTGAGTGGGAGCAAACCGTCGGCGTCAATATCACTGCACCGTTTGTGCTAATGCAGCACTTTGCGCCCCACATGCCTCCCGGCTCCAGCATCGTCAACATTCTTTCCGTCGCGGCCAGGAACGGGTTTGCGAACTGGAGTGCTTATTGCATGAGCAAGTTCGCGCTCGAAGGTTTGTCGCAATGTGTGCGGGAAGAATTACGCGACCATAAGATCCGAGTGGTCAACGTTTACCCCGCCGCGACGAACACCGATATCTGGGCCCAGATCGACGGAAAATGGCCGCGTCACAAAATGATTTCACCGGAGGACGTTGCCGGCGTAGTGGCGTACGCGCTCTCTTGTCCAGCCGATGTCACATTTGAGGGAATCAGTATTTCCAGCTTGGCCGGAAATCTCTGACCCACTAGCATTGGCACCAGGAGGGAATGTAGCCACGGCTCTGTGAGCCGTTTTTTCTTAGGACTGTGTTCCGGACAGACATCGCGCCGCGGATCGGTGGCTAGAGTAGCTGACAGGATATTTTTCTATGAGCAGAGTGGTTCAGAGCGAACTCAGCGTCAATGTTATCGCCTCCATCATTGTGTCGCTGCTCTTCCTGGTGACGGGGTTTCTATGGGGAAAATATAAGGAAAAGCGCCGCAAGTTTGGAAGAAACCTGGAAGAGTTCGATTTCTATCCGTTTACAGTTACTCGCGAAAATTTTGGCGAGTTTAGCCTGAAAGATTTTCGCCTTGGCATGCATTATTTCCTTAAAAACGAAAATCACACGGCGGCGCGGCAGCTCATTTTCATCGGCGAACAAAACAACGTGCGCGCACAACTCGAGCCGGCCGAGCAAAAGGTATACGCGCAGCTATACGAGAAATATGACGGCAAAACAATTGCGGACGACACGCAGGAATTTCTGGAAAACTACGAACGGATTGTGCGTTTGATCGGAAAATCCTTTCCGAATAGCGGAGTCGAAATCCTGCTGCACAACCTGGCTGATCCCGCGCACTCGCTGATCACGCTCGAAAACAATGTGACCGGCCGGCACCTGCGCGATGGCACAACGAATCTCCTCATTGATCTCAAACGCCGGCAGCTCTTGAACGAAGACAAATTGAATTACGAGCTGATTATCGGAGCGCGAAAATTCAAATGCACGACGATCCCCATCAAACGAAAGGAATTTGGAATTGTGGGTGCGATCTGCATCAATATCGACGCGAATTATATCACCGAAGAAGTGCTAAAGGATCGGCAGCGCATCGAAACATGGTTCCGAAACTTTCTCAGGACCGACATGCAGTTGGACGAAAACATTCTTAGCAAGGACGAATACGGGAAAGCCGTCAAAGGCAAACGCCATTTCAAGGACGAAGCATTTTAGATTTCATCTCGAGCGCGGTCGAGAGATGTCTTGACCGGATCTCAGTGTCAGCCGAAGCGATGACGGCCAATAGTTCCTTCCAGGGAAAATGATCGCATGAACGAAAAATTTCGAATCCACCTTGGTAACGAATTGCATCCTAATCAGAGATGTCGTGGTTTGGAATTCATGTGATATCGCAGCGATTGATCGTTTGCGCTATCTCAGCAGCCTGTGTTGGTGTCGCTATTGCCGACGAATCGAAAAGAGGCCCCCCTGGTGATTGCCAAACAGGCACCTATCGATTTTTGGACGGAGAAATTATCGATATCGCGCGATCCAAAGACGACACGTTTCGCTGGCGCAAATTCGATGGGGCAACCGGAGTTTTGCATAAGAAACCGGACGGCTCATGGACAAGCACACTAGGGTGGACAGATCATCCAGATGGACACAGCGTGTCTTTCGCCCGTTGCGCGACGGGTGAAATTGAGTTCGACGCCGGGAAAGCTCACCGGGTCCCATTCGATGTGAGTGACACGGTGTTTGAAGGTCGCGGCGGAATTAAGCTCGCTGGCAGATTGGTGCTCCCGAAGGGTGACGCCCCGGTTCCGATTGTGGTTCTCGTTCACGGTGCAGAAAGGGATTCTGCTCGCGATTCGTATGCGCTCCAACGATTGTTACCGGCCGAGAATGTTGGCGCCTTCGTTTACGACAAACGCGGAACCGGCGGCTCGGAGGGCAAATACACTCAAGATTTCGACACGCTCGCAAATGACGCCGTAGCCGCTATGCGGGAAGCGAAGCGAATTGCTGGCGCGCGCTGTGCCAGGATCGGATATCAGGGTGGTAGTCAGGGCGGTTGGGTTGTGCCGCTCGCCGCAACGCGCGCTCCCGTCGATTTCGCTATTGTCAGCTTCGGACTGGCCGTCTCCGTCATTGACGAAGACCAGGAGGAAGTTGCGCTTGAGATGCGCCTCAAAGGTCATAGCCAGGAAGAGATTTCAAAAGCGCTGGAGGTTGCATCCGCGGCTGAGGCCGTGTTTGAGAGCAATTTTACCAAGGGTTTCGAGCGTCTCGATGCTGTGAGAGCCAAGTACCGCAACGAGCCTTGGTACAAAGATGTGCATGGCAACTATACGCATTTCATTTTGCCGTACACGGCGGCCGAGATACGCGAGAAGGGCAAGGATTTCATATTCGGCACACCGTTCCGCTATGACCCCATGCCTACGCTTCGCGCCATCAAGGTCCCGCAGCTATGGATTCTTGGACAAGATGACCTCGAAGCTCCGAGTGCCGAGACGAGTCGGCGCCTCAAGATGCTGATCGTGGAAGGGCAGCGAATTACGCTCGCACTGTTTCCTCGTGCCGAACACGGGATGACCGAGTACGAAATCGATTCACATGGCGAGCGTGTCTCGACCCGATATGCGCCCGGCTACTTTGCCATGATGCGGGACTTTGCCCGAGATGGGCAGTTATCGGGCTCCTACGGATCGAGCGCTATTGTCGAACCGAAGACGCATTCAGCTGTTGAGGATCGATAATGAACGGAGTGCGGTATTGCTATGCCGCTTTGGGAAACGCCGCAAAATCGCTTCGAGGGCGGTTCTCCTACTTCTCCGAGGCGTGCAGTGCTGCCTGGTATTCGGGTTTCTTGTGGTAATCGACCAGGCGAAATCCCCAACCAATCAGTGTCGCGAGATCCTTGGTTTTTGTCTTCTTTTCGTTTAGGAACTGTTCGATTCTGGCTTTTAGTTCGGGCTGTTGATCGGTGGTATCGAGGATTTCAAAAATTTCCATCGACAACAACCAGTCCTCCGGATGTTCGGCCTGCTGTGTTTCCCAAATTTCGCCCAGCCGTTCATAGCCGGCTTCGCTTTCGCGAATCTTGCGCACCTGTGCGTAAAGATTCTCAAGTCGTTCGCGCTTCGGCGTAGATGGGACCTTAATAGTGCGTTCCTTGGGAACCAGGGCCACCTGGTTGTAAGCGTCCTTATCGGCAGCTCCGTTAAACACCGAGCTGATTCGCTCGCCAATGGCCACGTCGTAAAAGCCCCAATCAGGCTGGAACAGCACGCGATCACGATATTTTGCGCTGCAGTTTACAAATGTGATCGACAATAATTTTCCATCACGGCGCAGAATCTTCTCAACCTTGCCGGATACGACGATGCCACTGACGAATTCGATTTTCGCTTTTTTACCTTCAACAATTCCGAGGGCGTGCAACTGATCGTTGGTGAGCAGCTCGGGCGCTGTTGATGTTTGTTTCCATTTGCCCACCGGCGAACCGAACCCCTCCTTATGATAATCGATGCCGTGTCCTTCCAGTTCCTTGTCCTTAAATGCCAGCGCAGTTTTCCCAGTCGTTCGCAGATAAATCGGAGAATCGTTTTCGTCCGTGATGACCTCTGCGAAAACTCCGCTGACTTGCAGTCCTGATGAATATTCACAGGTCGCGGTGTTATTGCATTCAATGGCTTTGTTGATTCCTTCGAGTCCGCCAACCACGAACGCCATCTTGCTGGCAAATTCTTCCAGGACCTCCTTCAAATGTTGAAAATCTCGGCAAACGAAGAGCTGCGGTTGTTTGGTGGTGATATCGAACGCGCAATTCTGAGCATCGATGGAATAGGGGATCTTCTTTACTTCAGGCTCGAGGCATGACACCGATTCACCGATCGAGGAGAGCAATCCAGCTCCGTAAATTTTCGGATTCTCGACCGTGCCGATGAGACCGTATTCGACCGTCCACCAGTGCAAACGCGAAAGCAGCGCCATCTCCGAAGGTGCGCCGAGATTTTTCTGGCGATGCTCCACTTCCTTGGTGGCTTCCTCGACTTCTTTGGGATCGGCATCCGGGCGTTCCTTCAGGATCGATAAGTGGCGGATCCCCTGATACAGTTCGAAATCTTTTTTGGACGACATTGCTTTCGCCCCTATTTCGCCAAAGCGCTGCAAATAATTCGAGTATTCGCGATCGACAATGATTGGCGCATGACCTGCTGCCTCGTGCACGATGTCCGGCGCCGGGGTGTATTCGATATGCTGGATTTGGCGCATGTCGCACGCGATCACCAGCACCTTGTAAGCTTGGAACTCCATGAATGCTGCCGGCGGAATGAAACCGTCCACCGCCACCGCGCCCCACTCGATCTTCGCCAGAATATCGTTCATCTCTTCGATGCGCGGAATGCGCTCGAAGGAAATGCCCGTGTTCAAGAGGCCTTGGAAATAAACTTTGTGCGCATATTCTTTCAGGAAAAAAATGTTCTGGCGCATGATGAATCGCCAGACCGCGTGGTCGACCGATGTATAATCGTCATATCGCTGATCGACGGCGAATTGGAGTAAATGTTTGGGACAAGCAGCGACCGCCGCGTTGCTATAGCTGATACCGCTTTGAGATTTCATCGGCAACCTCCGGAAATATAAACAACCTATGACTCGTTTGGGAAGCGGGCAAGAATGATTCGGCGTAGGTGGATCGGCTTCTCCGAAGACGATGGCAAAAACTGCGGCGGCGCCGGCTGGATTACAACGCGTTGAGGACAACGCGTTCCACCTATCGCTTCGCGCGCATTGCGCGTCGCGTGATCCAGACGATTCCGACAACCGCAATGGTCCACGGTGCGAGAAACGCAACCGCCACCCCAATCATTCGCAGGCTCCACATGATTGCGCCCGCGCTTTGCGCCACCGTGCGCCGCAGCGTGGCAACCAAACCGCTCTCCTCGGTGACGATATTACCGTGGCTATAGACCTGGATCGATATGTCCGCAGGGGCGTTTGATTCGTCGATCTGCGCGTTTCCACGATCCTGACGTTGCACACTCACGTTCTCAACTTTTCCTAACGAGTCGAGCGATTGCATGAGCGCCGCGTAATGTTTCATCGCCACGCGGAGCGAAACGTTTGCCACCTCGCGTCCATTCGGATCACGGCTGAAAGTCGAACTGCGAACTCGTCCGCCTTGTTTCTCAGTAAGAGCACGAAGTTCCTTGGTCTTATCGTCTACCGACGAAGTGCGAATGCGCAGGCTGGTTTGCTGGAAGGCTTGCTCTTGTTCTTCGCGAGAGACCGTTACGTTGAGTTCCACCTTGTCGCGTTTAGTCCTGGCATTTTCCGACATTCCACTGCCATCCTGCGCAGTGCGTTGGGTCTGCGTTTGGAAATTTTCCACGCGCCCAAATCCTTTGACACGTGCGATTACAGCATCGCTTTCTTCCGGAGCGATCAGCATGCTCAGCTGTGCCGAAACGCGACCGGAATAATCCCGGTTCAGTTGCGCATTTGTGATTTGTACCTTCGGCGAGGCAAGGCCCTTGGCCTCGTTGTAAATCTTCTCGACGTCAGGGGTGTAAAGAGAAAGCTGCGCGCGCTCCTTGAGCAGGAAAGCCGCGGGTTCCTGCATGTCCTTTTCAGCCAGCGAAATCGTCACCGTTGCGAATTGCACCTGCGAATCCCAATATTTTAACTCGCCCTGCATCTTTTCGATCTCTTCACGCACGCGGCCCAGTTCCTTTTCCACCTGAAGCAGATCGGAGACTTTACCAGTTTTCGTTTTCATCATGTCAATGAGACGCTGCTCCATGACATGGGCGTTTTTCAGCCGCGCATCGGTATCGAAATACGCTTTGGTCACGTCTTCGGTGCCGAGCGTCTGGTTCTTTAATTCACCGAGGCCCCGAATCTTTTGCAAAAAGCGATCCAGATTTTCGGGAAGCACCTTCACGGCGACCTGGCCGCGCAGTTTTCCGTTCGCCTGTTTCTCGGAATCCGTTGTGGCAATGTATCCGCGTTCTTCGTTCGCAAATGCTGTGATCTTCTCGAGGGCATTATCAAAGCTGACGATCTCTAATTCGACAGTTGCGTTTCGAATCAGCTTGCGGTTACCGACCCCTGCAGCAGGCTCCTGCGCAGCGGTTTGCGCTTCTTCTTCCGCAACAGTCGGAATAGCTGATCCGGTAACGATCGTTCGTTCCACCTCAGCACGCCCGCGTCCCTCATCTTCGGGCTGAGCTGGCGCCGGTGGCGCTGGCTCCTTTAGCGCCAAACCCTCCGGTCGGCCGGCGGCGACTTCGCCTGACTTGGCTAAGGCACCCGACGGAGCTGCTCGCGATGCTGGAACCTGTGACTGATGCGCAGCAAATTGTTCCCCAACGTAGCGTTCGTGCGGCGCGGTTACAGATTCTCCTGTAATCATCCGCCCAATCTGCACAAGTCCAAGCAGCACCGCGACGACCGCCGCGATTTGCGTCGCGCGTAACCGCATCAAATCAACAAACAGTTTTACCAATCCGTTTCGTTGAGGCACGCGACTGCGAAAATCAGCGAGGATCCGCTGCTCGAAAATAGGATCGGGTTTCTCCTGTGCGAGCGTTTCTTCCAGAATTTTATTCATAGCTTTGGTTTCCTGATGAGTTTTTCGGCAAACGGAGCAATCGACCAAGTGCGCGTGAAGCGCGTTCTGTTCCTTATCAGAAAGCTCGCCGTGAAGATCGGCGGCCAGCCAGGTGTCAATTTCGTCGTGGATCGTAGCCATGTGTTTAATCCATTGAAGCCGCAGCAGGGCGAAGCTGTTTGCGCAGGGACGCGAGTGCGCGTCCCAAAATTCCTCGCAAGGCTCCGTTGGTTAGGCCCAAAGTATTTTCGATGGTGCGATAATCCATTTCTTCGAAGTAACGCAAGGTGAGCGCGGCACGATGGAGTTCCGGCAATGCGGCGAGAGCGGAATGCAATCTATGATCCAAAGCACTGGTGCTCGCTTGCTCCGGCTCGATCGGTTCGGTGACCTGTTGCGACAAAGGAACAGTCCGCCGTTTGCGGAAAACATCGTGCGCCCGATGTCGCGCGATGGTTGCTAGCCAGGCTGGAAATTTTTCGGGATCCCGCACCCGCCAACGCGTTTTCCACGCTTTCACCAGCGAATCCTGCACGACGTCCTCCGCTTCCTGGCGATTTTGGAGAATTCCGTAAGCGATGGCAAAAAGTGGCCGGCTATGCGTGCGAATAATCATTTCAAAGGCCTCTCGATCGCCATGAATGGCCGCCCGATATTGTTCGCGTTCACTGGGATCCATTTGGGTCGATCTAAAGCCTAGACGTCCCAAGCTATGAATCCGCGCGAAAAATTTTCGGGAATTTTCTGGGTGGATCGGCTTCTCCTGAAGACGATGGGAGTCAAATCGCCAGCGGCGCAATATCAGGCGGCAAAACCGCGGTTACTTTGTCAACGCGTCGAGGACAACGCGTTCACCTAAAAGATGAGAACGGTATTGCCGACGCTGACGAGGTCTTTTACGCGCGCGGCATCCCAGTTTGCCAGCCGAATACAGCCATGGCTGGCGGCCCGGCCAATCGTCTCGGGATTGTTCGTCCCGTGGATGCCAATACCAGGCTTGTTTAAGCCGATCCAAAGAATACCGACGAGGTTGTTCGGACCTGGCGGAAGGTTGTAATAGCTTTCGGTCCGAACACCGTAATTGAGCATTCCTTCGTCATAGCGAAACCACGGCCAGACGTTCGCACCGAGAATCTTCCAAGTCCCCACTGGCGCCGGCAACGTTTTCGATCCGGGAGTAATCGGAAACACACAGACGAGCTGATCGTGGTCGAAGACTTCCAGAAGTTTTTCATACGTGTCGACAAAAATCTTTCGAGAGGCGAATGCTGGATTTTCCGGGACTTTGCCTTCAGTAAATTTCTCTACCTCAAAAGGCAGTACATTAGGGACCTTCAAAGTTTCGCCAGGCTGAAGGTGCTCCCAGTTTTTTCCGGGATTGAGTTTCTGAATGTAGGATTCAGCCGAATGATAACGCTCGGCGACGAATTCCAGCAGGGAGGTGTAGGGCGTCCATTTTAACTTGGCCTGCTCCGCTTTGCTGCCCGGTACATCGCCGATCAACTTCATGTCTTCATCCCTGATCGTGTAACTTGTGTAAGTTACCGGCACCTGATCGAGCATCCATTGATCGACCGCGCCAGTCTTCGGCATGGCATGTGCATGCTTGTATGAGATGAGGGCTTTGCGGAAAAATTCGCCCATTCTTCCGTCAATTTTTCCCGGCGCGAAGTTGCTGTTGTCCAAAAAAATTTGCAGCCGCGTAGCGGTTTCCTCATCATAATTCGGTAACGCAACGGGATAAACTCTGGGTGGCGGAGTGGTTTTTTCCTCCTGTGGCGTGGTGTTCTCCTGCGCTAGCACGAACGTTGTGGCTGCGATGATCCCCAAAATACAAACGACGAACTTCATCGGCGGAAGTTATGCGCGATGAATCCGATGGCGCAAACGCGATCTTGCCATTTGATACGCCGGTTCTAGTTTTGGCGCGGTGAAAAAGATCGAGGCCGTCATTAAGCCTTTCAAAGCAGAGCCGGTAAAGGAAGCCCTGATGGCAGCCGGAGTAGAAGGAATGTCTCTTAGCGAGGTGAAAGGATTTGGCCGACAAAAAGGGCACAGCGAAATTTATCGCGGCACAGAGTACACCGTTGATTTCCTTCCTAAGATAAAATTCGAGATGATCGTTCCAGACGACCGCGCACAGCGGGCTGTGGAGGCGATTTTGGGAGCGGCTAAGACCGGGAAGATCGGGGACGGCAAAATCTTCGTAACCGAGGTCGAAGAGGCGGTGCGCATTCGGACTGGGGAACGGGGAACAGAAGCGCTCTAAGCGTGAGCTGTATCAGGGGGTTACAAAGTTAAAAGAGTTAAAAAGTTGAAAAGTTACAAACGTTCTCTGGAGGAGAACATGCCTTTAACGTTTTGACTTTTTAACCATTCAACTATTTAACGAGTCAACTGATGCACGAATATCTGCTGTCGGTCTTTCTTGGAATCGTCGAAGGGCTGACGGAATTTCTTCCGGTGAGTTCGACCGCGCACTTGCGCATCTGCGAAGCGTTGCTGCATATCGATCTTCACGATGGGTTCTGGAAAATGTACACGATCGTGATCCAGCTCGGCGCCATTCTGGCGTTACCCGTTTATTTTTGGCACCGCATCGTGCAGTTTGTGTGTACGTTTCCAAAGGGTGAACGTGGCGATCGCACGATTTTCACACATCCGTTAAGCCTCACTTTGATTGCGTTTGTTGTAACCGCAGTCCCGGCATGGGCGCTGACGAAACAAATAGGCAAAAATCTGGAAAATCTCTGGGTGATGGCTCTCGCGCTTCTTGTCGGTGGAATCGTGATGTGGATCGTTGATGTCGTTTTCACGCGACCCCGCACGATGCATATGGAGGAAATGACTTTGCCGCAGGCGATCTGGATTGGTGCCGCGCAAATCCTTTCCGCCATTTTTCCAGGGACTTCGCGCTCGATGTCCACCATCGCCGCCGGGCAAGTCGTCGGCTTGTCGCGCCCGGCCGCGCTTGAATTTTCGTTTTTTTTATCGATGCCGACGATGGTGGTGGCTACGGGCTTTGATTTTTTGAAGACTGTGATGCCGCACCATCACGAGGCGGATATCGCACCACTGGCAATGAATGCGCACTCATGGGCTGTGCTCGCCATTGGATTCATTGTTTCATTTTTCGTAGCACTTGCCGTGGTCGCCTGGTTCATGAATTGGGTGCGTGCCCGCGGGTTTGTACCATTCGCGGTTTACCGGATTGTTCTCGGTATAGCACTATTGACGCTATTGATGCGTGGCGTGATGTAATTAACCAGTCATGGCGACGGACGTTATTCTTCCAGATCTGCAAAGCGCCATTCTTTGTGAGGACGTCCGGTGCGAAGTCAATGGGATGCAAACGCTCGTGGGCGTGCTGAGCGTCGTTCCCGCGCCAGGCTTGCCAATCAATTATATCCGCCTTTGCATTTGGACGCGCTGGTGCAGTGGCGCGGGAAAGTTCCGGCAAAAATCCCGGATTGTCGGTGTCGATGAACAACAAGTCATCGCACAAGCGGAAGTAGAATTTCTTTTGAAGGAAATGGAAGGTCACGCGACAAACGTCCATTATTTTGGTGGAGTGCAGTTTCAGCAGTATGGGTTGCACCACGTTGAAATTTACCTGGAAAACGAATTGCGACTGCGTTTTCCCCTGCCTGTGATCAAAATCGCGCGACCAACTGGTTAGGCTCGAAACATCTTGTGAATGGGGGCTTGCGAACGGGTTGGGCTTGTTTACCGCGGTGCTTTATGTCGAAGAAGCTCGGCACGGTATTGTTCTGCAGCTTCATCCTCGTGGGTCACTTGTATTCACAGGAGGTAATCGTTGCTCGCGAGACGAAACCGGAACCTCCCAAGCAGGCCGCGCCACCTCCAGAGCAAACTCCCCCGGAGTCGGCAACACCGGAGCCCGAACGAACCAAACCCAAAACACGCAAACGCTCTGAATCCGCAGAGCCAACGCTTGAGCAAATGCGAATGGCAGGAGCGCATGCCGCCGAGCGGCTCAACAATCCTAATCCATCACCAGCGAGGGGATCTGGCCAGTCAGGTTCGGAAGTGCCTTCGACGCCGCGCACACCTGTGCCTGAAACGCCAAGGCCGGCGAGAAGGGAAAGCCGCTCCGAACAGACAAGCAAATCGCCTCGGCCAAGTTCACGAACCGGAAAGCCGGACGCGACTGGCGCGGTGCGATCAACGTTTATGGAATCCGGAAGATCGGAGCCAGATACGACTCCTTTGTCGAAGGGGACACCCACTCCCTGATCGGGGGCTTCGTTTCCTTCTCGTTTCCTCGGCTTTTTAGAGCGCAGCGAGGAACAGGAGCAGACTGGAAACGCGAATTTTGTTGCACGCAGATACCCTCAACCTATTATTCATGGGCAGTCCCGACTGTGTCCTGCCGGATGCATCGGGAAAATTTTTTGCCCATTTCTGATTGCAATGGCCAATACAATTTTAGTTGGAGCGCAGTGGGGCGACGAAGGTAAGGGCAAGATTATTGACGTGCTTACCGCGAAAGCTGACATCGTTGTTCGAAGCCAGGGTGGCAACAACGCGGGGCACACGGTCTTTCATCGTGGCGCTAAATACATTTTGCACCTGATCCCCTCAGGAATTCTGCGACGTGGCAAAGTTTGCGTAATTGGAAACGGCGTCGTGATCGACCCGGTCGCATTGCTTGGAGAAATCGATGGTTTGCGCAAACTGGGAATCACCATTGGCAAAAATCTGTTGATCAGCGATTGCGCTCATTTGGTTCTGCCTTATCACCGCATGCTTGATGAACAGCGGGAACTGCGCCAAGGCCAAACCAGAATTGGGACCACCAAACGCGGGATTGGCCCTGCTTATGGCGACAAGGCCGCGCGCACGGGCCTGCGCATGTCCGACCTGATGCAGCCGATTGTGTTCTCAAAGAAATTACAGGCCAAGGTGATCGAGAATAACAGAATTCTCCAAGCGCTCGGTGCGAAGCCTGTCAGTTTTCGAGAAGTCAATGAAACTTATCTGGCGGCCGGAAAGAGGTTACGCCCCTTCGTTGAGAACACGGTCGTGTATCTGCATCGCGCCATGGAGCGGGGCAAAAAAATTCTTTTCGAAGGCGCGCAGGGAACATTTCTCGACATCGATCACGGCACGTATCCGTATGTGACTTCCTCAAATACCACCGCAGGTGGCGCGTGCACCGGGACCGGCGTGCCGCCTCATCGGATCGACCGCGTCGTGGGTGTGATGAAGGCGTATACAACGCGTGTCGGCGAGGGGGCTTTGCCAACGGAAGATATGCAATTGGCGCAGATGCTTCACAATCTTGGGAGGGAATTCGGCGCTACCACAGGCCGCAAACGCCGCTGCGGCTGGTTCGATGCCGTGGCGACCCGCTATGCCAGAATGATTAACGGGATCGACGAACTCGCCATAACCAACCTGGACGGGCTGGACAGTGTCGATCCGATCCGTGTTTGCGTAGCGTATCGGCTAAATGGGAAGCGTCTTGATGTTCCACCCTGCGATGCGAGACAGCTGGCCAACTGTGAGCCAATCTATAGGGAGGTGCGGGGGTGGAACAGGCCCACTCATTCTGCCCGGACCTTTTCGCAGCTTCCTCTCGCAGCGAGGAAATACGTCAAGTACATTTCTGAATTAACCGGGGCAAAATTGTCTATGATCAGCGTCGGGCCGTCACGAGGGGAGACAATTATCCTATAGTCATGCCTCCGAACGTGAAGAGCGTTCCTCGTCACATCGCGATCATCATGGATGGTAACGGCCGGTGGGCCAAGGGCAGGGGGTTGGCGCGCATCAAGGGACACGAAGCTGGTGCCCAGGCTGTTCGCGAGTGCGTAGAAGGCTGTGGCGAGTTAAAAATTGAATACCTCACGCTTTACGCGTTCTCTGCCGAGAACTGGCAGCGTCCTAAAACAGAGGTTCTCGCGCTGATGCGTCTGCTCGAAAAATTCTTAAAAGAAAAGACGCCGGAATTAATTGAAAAAAATGTGCGCCTTCAGGCCATCGGCCGTTTGACTGACTTACCTGCGAGCTCGCAGGAACAACTCCACAGGACAATCGAGCAAACCGCCGGGAACACCGGGTTGACCCTCATTCTCGCTTTGAGTTATGGAGGCCGTCTCGAAATCATTGACGGCATCAAGAGCCTCCTTCGCGCGATTGAGCTTGGTCACATCGACAAGGCAATGATAGACACGGAAATGTTCAGCAAACACCTTTACACACGCTACTATCCCGATCCCGATCTCCTCATTCGCACGTCGGGCGAGATGCGTCTGTCGAACTTTCTCCTTTGGCAAACATCCTATACCGAGATGTATATCACGCCTCAGCTATGGCCTGATTTCAGAAAACGAGATCTCGTTGCTGCTGTGGAAGAATATGGCAGGCGGCAACGTCGCTACGGAGCGGTATAGAGTACGGCCGGGAAGCGCCTGCTTTATCTCTCATGGTGTCCTCGGGGTGGCAGAAATGGTTGGATCGTTACATTAGGAACCGAGCCCTCGACACAGGGCGATCTACAAAGCTACTCTTCACCGGTAACAATCGATATGAGATTTGAGAATCAAGTGGCCATCGTGACCGGAGCGGGCAGGGGAATTGGACAAGCCATCGCCTTGCGGCTCGCAAACGAAGGAGCGCGTGTGGCGTGTGTAAGCCGCACTGAAGCAAACGCAAAGAGCGTTGTGGATCAGATTAATGCAATTCGCGCTAATTCGGCAAAAGGCTACACCGTCGACGTAGCCGACCATGCGGCCGTGCAAAAAATCGGCGCGCAGATCCTTGGCGATTTTAGCCGGGCCGATATCTTGATTAACAATGCCGGTATCACCCGAGACGTTCTTGCCATGCGAATGTCGCTCGAGGATTGGGACTCCGTTGTTAACACGAATTTACGGGGCGCCTTTAGTTTCACCCAATCGATTATCCGCGCCATGATCAAGCAGCGCGGCGGCCGCATCATCAACATCAGTTCGGTAATCGGCTTGATGGGTAACGCGGGGCAGACAAATTACGCAGCAAGCAAGGCAGGCTTGATCGGTCTCACCAAATCCCTTGCTCGCGAATTGGCGAGTCGCAGCATCACCGTCAACGCGGTGGCGCCGGGATTTATCACGACAGATATGACTGCGGGGCTTTCTGATGAAGTTAAGAGTTCGATTCAATCAAAGATTCCGCTCGGGAAGACGGGCACTCCTGAAGACATCGCCAATGCAGTGGCGTTCCTCGCCTCTCCTGGAGCTGGTTATATCACCGGGCAGGTGTTGTGCGTCGACGGTGGAATTGTGATGTGACATTTCAACAGGGGCGCCGACACGACAGTTAAACCCGCTGTATGATGGTAACGCGCGCGCTCGCCAGCAAAACATTACCGGCGGAAATGCGACATTCGTAAATGGTGTTAGCACGGTCACCAAAGAGGTGGTTCGCATAAACGTGAAGGGGCGACGCGATGTCATCCAGAAAAGCCACATGCAGACGCGCATCGCGCAGAGCGGCCAGATAACCGGGCGGTGCGATTTCACCTATTGAGCGGGCCCGCAATCCACCGTGGACGGCCGTGGCTTGCGCGCCGTATTCGAAAGCATGAACAGCGGACAAACGTCCCTGGCGGCGTAATGGATTAGCGGGGTCACAGTGTGTGTGTGTGACGCATGTAATCGATGTGTTATCCCACTGGATTACTTCATCTAACAAACACATCGTACCAGAGTGCGGGATTAATGTGCGTATCTCCGCTTTCTTAATGGAACCTCGGTCAATCAAGATCGGGCAGGGGGTTCGTTGAATCGTCAAATCAGATTTGGTGTCTCGATGATTGATCGTCGCAAACTTTTAGCGCGGCACTGCCTGGTCCCAAAACGGATAAAAATTAAACCAATTGTAAGGAGAAAGGTGCGCGTAATGCTCCAGGCGCTCGGCGTAACGCTGCATCCACAACTGGATTTCCTCAGCCCGGCGATCGCGATTCAATGTGATCTCATCGGCAAAATGTTCGAAGTGAATTTCATAACGGTTCCCGCCACGGTAGAGACCAAAAAACAAAATAACGGGAGAGCGCGTCATGGCGGCGAGCACAATCGGACCGATTGGGAACGCGGCCGATCGACCAAGGAACCGGCAATGGGCCGTCTTCCCATCTTTCGACACGCGGTCGCCCAGCGTGCCGACGATGAAGCCCGCATCCAAACTTTCCTTAACTGTAAGCAAAGTATCCACCCGATCCGGCGCGATCACAGTGCTGGCGACGACAGGGTTCAGAGCATCCAGAAAACGGGTGATATTCTGGTTGTGAATGGGATCCATTAAAACCTTGAGCGGAAATGTTCCCTGCATCACCCCCAGAGTTCGTAATACCTCGAAACTGCCCAAATGTGAGCCCAACAGAATGCAACCGTTTCCGCGTTCCATTCGCCGGTCCAGGATTTCTTTGCCATAGAGCTTCACGTCAAAGCGCTTGAACTCACCGCGGAGCAGGTAAACGCGATCGAGAATTGTCGCGGCAAAGCAATGAAAATGACGAAACACGGTCCACCAGTGCGTCGAACGGCCGCGCAGTTGCTTAAAGTATTCGTACGAACTTCGGCGAGCCGCTACGGCGGTGGTTACATAATAAATCGCGACAGGAAATAACAGGAGCCTCGCCGCCCAACGTCCGATGTATGTTGCAATCCAGGCGATCAATTGGAGCGAAGCGACCGAGCCGCGTTCCGGCAACCCGGTCCAACGCACTGTCTCGGCGGTTTTCGTTTCGAGAACGTCCGAGGTCATTTGCCGGGCACGACGTTTTGTCCGCAGATTGCGCCAGTGAAAAAGTGTGGGTAGATCTCGCGAATCCGATCGATGTTTGGCGCAACATCGGCGCGCTGAAAACCAGCACGCGTAAACGCGCGCCGCCAGTGCTCTGCGGTTAAAAACCCTGGGTTCGGACGGAACTCTGGGTCTGTCTGCACGTTTGTGAAGCTCTCAAGAATTTGAAACATCAGCTCGGGATACATTGGCTGATTGAAATAGGGTCGCAGGCATTCGCCGATTACAAGCCAGCCGTCAGGGGTCAGAGCTGCGCGCGCCTCGTTCAAGCTAAACAATAGGTCCTTGGCGATATGCATGACATTAACGGCGTATATCAGATCAAATTCACCCGTGTTAATGCCTTGCGTGGTCCACGGCAAATCGAGATTCAGCGCGCCCCATTCAAGCGGAAGGTTGGGATATTGCCTTGCGAGTTTGCGCTGGCCGCATCGAAGAAAGTATGGATTCGGTTCCGTGATCAGATAACGTTCCACACGTGGCAGAAGCCCGCGTTCATCGAACAAGCGTAGCAAGATTTCGCTGGCGCTGCCTGGGCCAGCGCCAATTTCCAAAATTCGAAACTTGCGTTGACTGGGAACGCGGTCAGCGGCAAGCGCCGCACCTATCCAGTTATTCACGGCGTACGTTGAATTGTCGTTGTGAAAATAATTCAACCACAGCGGTATGCCTTGTGGGCCAAACAAATTGCGATCACCATTTTGTTCGCCATTGGCGACGGCGGGATACAGGCTCGCAGCGTGATCCAGGAGATCCAAAGTTGCCGCGTTTGCAGAATCGATTTGCAGACCTACTGCACGCAGCTTTTCGAGGTCCGGTTTGGGTAACGCGTTCCGCAGACGGTAAAGACGAGTCCCGCCATCGGTCCGAGTCTCAACGCAATCGATTTCCATCAACCGTTCCAGGATCCAGTTTAAGGCAATTTTGAAAGAAGGCTGAAACGAACGAAGACCACACAAATCATCGATCGATTGCCATTGCCTGAGGGGATCGATCACATTCAAACGGCGCGCCAAATCAATAGCCAGGTCGACGCTGTAGCGCTCTAACAACTCCATGCTTTGATACAGTTTTTCACTGAACACTGGCGCTGGATATGCCTCTAAATATTCAGCCAGGCGCGGATCACTTGGCTGTACCTTAAACGTTTGCGCGTCAGGAAGGGGCGTGTTCACGGAGTCACCTGTGTTCCGCAACAAACTTCGAGTTGGCCTTCAACGATGACGTGGTCTTGGATACGACAGCAAAAATTGATTCCGGTCGGGTCAGCATTGCTGGTGGAAAGACAAATCGTGAATGGCTGCTCAGGCTTTAGTGGATGCAGAAACTTGACCGTCCGGATTGCAGTGAGCTCAAACTCTTTCTGCCAAGCACGCAACGCTGAGACAACTTCATCGAGGATCAACACACCTGGGACGAGAGGCGCGTTCGGAAAATGGCCGGGCAAGCTGGGATGATCGGCCGTAATCGTGCGAGACGCTTCAAAAGTCATGTGAACGAAGTTTCCTCATGCTGGCAGCTACAGCAACTCAGTCTGCTTTGTAGCGTCGTAGCCCTATCTCCTGGCCAGATTTTCTGCTCGTTGATCCGCCGCGTATTTTCCGCGCGTAACCAGACCAAACCGGTCGCAATAGTCCGCAAATCGAGCAGCGCTGTCGACTTCATCCACGCCAAACTGTGAAAGATCGTACCGATGAAGTCTAAATCGTTCCTCCGGCTGGCTTGCCAACGCCCGCTGCATTCGTTCCTCGGCTTTCCGGGATAATGACCACCCAAAGTGCTCATAAATACGCCGTACCACCGCGACTGGGTCGCGACGAATGTCAATATAATCTACGTCGCAAATGCGATGATCTTCCAATAGGCGTCGTTCTTGTAAAAATTTAGCCAGTGTTTTGGACCAGTAATCGATCGCCTCACGGCAGACCGTGAATGGATCGACTGCATCGCTGAACACACGGCGAAGGATCGTTATCAAACTCGATACGGAAGCCATCGCATCGAGGGGAGCTCGATGGGTTTGGACAAAAAGCGCGTCAGGGTACACAGCCAGCAGATTTTGCAAAGCAAACATATGCGTCGGCGCCTTGAGCACCCAACGCTTTGCGTTTTGCCGGACCTGCAGATGTTGAAGAAAACGGCGGTGATACTCGTATGCCGGCCGTAAGTCCTGGCAAAAGAACCACTCGCGATACGAAGGAACATAATACATTGCATCGAATTGGTCGCTCAAGAATGTCGGCGCCATGAGACTTACACATTCTTGCGGCAGGTCCGCGCCAACGGGGTGCACCTGCCGGAATGTAGGCGCCAGCCAGTTGAAACAATTACAGCTGCTAATTGCCCGTTGAATTCGCCGCTTCTCATTATCGCGAGTAGGCGGGGACGGCGTCATGACTTCCCAAGTTAGCGGAACCCGGTGATCAGGATCCGAGGCAAACAAAGTGTGCAAGATAGTGGTACCGCTGCGAGGCAAACCAACAATAAAAAGCGGTTCATGAATTTGCTGTCGCTCAACGCTTGGATACGCCTTCCGATCTCGTTGTATGAACAAACGCGAACAAAGTGTGCGTATAAGATCGGCTCGAAGGACAATTCTTCCGACGAGGTTCAGCTGGGCCTCCCGTTGACAGGAATCGACCAACCGCGAGAGCCCCTCGAAAAAATCGCCTCCTCCAAAATCACCGAGCCCGCAACGACGCTTTGCCGTCTCGATCAAGTCAGCCGCGCGAACAGGTGTACGCGGAATTGGGCTTTTATCCAATAACGCGCCACAACCATTGATAAGCCGCACAGGCAAGGTAGGCCGAGTCTGATCGAGGGTCGTGGCGGAAGAATTCATTCAAAGAAAACAATTGCCGCTGTTTTGCCAGATTCGGCGAGCGTTGGCTACTAGGACTTTAGGCCAATATGAACATTGGGAAGAATCGAAGCAACATCCCGCACGGTTGCACTCTTATCATATTCATTCCATTTTGATTCAATGGGCTCGGAAAAGGCAACTTTTGGGGCAGGCTGTTTTTGGGGAGTCGAAGAGACCTTCCGCAATCTGAACGGAGTTTTGTCCACAGCCGTCGGTTATGCCGGTGGGACGAAGGAGAACCCAAGCTACGAGGATGTTTGCAGTGACAAGACAGGCCACGCCGAAGTTGTGGAGGTGGAATTCGATCCATCACAAATCAGTTACGACGAACTGTTGGACGTTTTCTGGTCGAATCACAATCCCACGACCGTGAACAGGCAGGGTCCCGATGTCGGGACCCAGTATCGCTCAGTAATTTTTTATCATTCGCCCGAGCAAAAGTCGGCGGCGGAAAGTTCCAGAAAAAAGATCGATGCCAGCGGTCGTTTTCGCCAGCCGGTGGTAACGCAGATTGAACCCGCGCAGAAGTTCTGGCGCGCGGAAGAATATCATCAGCGTTATTTGCAGAAGCGCGGGCAATCGCATTGCGCTATCTGACTTTAAGCGCGAATGGGTCGTCACGTAATTCGAACGAAGAATTTCGTCCCCGACGCCGCGAACTTCATTCTCGATGAGGCACACAAGGCCCTTGGAGAGCGCAACGAATTCCGAATTGCGCTTTCAGGCGGAAACACGCCCGCGCCGATTTACTCCCGGCTTGCCGTAGTCGGGCATGATCTGCCGTGGGAGTTGACTCGGATTACATTCAGTGATGAGCGCTGCGTCCCCCCGGATGACCCTCAAAGCAATTACAGGATGGCCAGGGAAACTCTTCTCGTCCCTGCCGCGGTTCCCGAAAAATCAATCTTGCGTATGCGCGGTGAGATCAATCCCCAACTCGCGGCCCAGGAATATCAGGACCAACTCGACCTGATGGCCACGCAGCGAGGCGAACCGATTTACCGGCATGATCTGATTCTTCTTGGCCTGGGGGATGACGGGCATACTGCGTCGCTTTTTCCCGGGACCGTTGCCTTGGATGAAACGACAAGGCGAGTTGTTGCAAACTTTGTTCCAAAGTTAGATGCGTCGCGGTTGACATTCACATTCCCTCTGATCAATCACGCGCAGCATGTCTGTTTCCTGGTCGGTGCTGGAAAAAACGCGGGTTTGATTGAGCGCGTCTTGGAAGGCGATCCCCAGTTTCCGGCGTCAAGGGTAAATCCATCCGCCGGAGATGTGACCTGGATCATTGGAGAACCCTAAGTCGAAGTCAGAGACTCGTGAATCAATTCATCACGTAACGATCCGGCGCTCGAACGCTTCCGCGATCAATACTCTTCGCCTTCGTCTTCTTTCGGCGGCGCTACGCGATCGTCCACTGCGTAGGCATGAAGCATTACCGCGATGAGATAGAAGAAAAACAGACCCAGACCCCAACCCGCGGAAGCAAATGCCGCTAACAACACGAAGATCCCGACTGGGATTGCACCGAACATCCAAAGAAAGCCCGCAAGTTTGTGCCCTTTATAAATATGTCCCAAGCCCGGGACGATACTGAAGATAACGGCGATCGCGTCACTCGCTTTGCCCTCCGCTGTTTCACTTGCGGCACGCGTCCAATCGCATCGATCACACTTTGTGGCATCCTTGGGTAGCAAATGCCCGCAGTAAGGACACTGCATCTTGTCTCCCGTGCCGGGCTCAGACTGAACTCGCGGTGCGTCCGTGTACTCCACACTCATTTAAATCATTGAAGGCAGGAGCGCGGAATTCGTCAAGCAAACTTGCTGTTGGCCGCAATACAACGGTTTTGTAGAATCGGCTGCAAACGATTGAAAGGCGCGCTTCTTCTTTTCTTCGGATTCTCCGCGCAAGTCTTAGGCGCGGGGCTCGACTCTTATGCTGACCTGGTTGCAAAAGATGCTGGCGCAATCTCACGGAACGGCGTGCGTGTGACATACCTGGGAACGAATGGTTACCAATTCGAATTCGACGGGCACGCTTTGCTGGTCGATCCCTACTTTTCGCGTGTTGATTTATTGAGTGTTGCGCTCGGCTCACCTATTCGACCGGACAAATCGCGAATTGTAGAGGGAATGCGGTATCTCGCTCCCAAGGCGGATGCGATTCTGGTTACTCACGGACATTTCGATCATCTCCTCGATGTTCCGATTGTCATGTCGAAAACGCACGCGCGTCTCATTGCTTCGCCTTCAGTCATCGACCTGGCGAAACGAGCAGGCGCTTCATCTGGAATTGCGGTGACACCCGGCGACCAGCGGCGGGTCGGACCGTGGAAAATTCGCGTATTGCGTGCTTCGCATGATCGGCTTTTTGGCAAGGTTCCCTTCAATCAAAACGAAGCACGCGGCTCTGGCCCGCCACAGCGTCCGGCTGACTGGGTTTGTGGCGAACCGCTGGCGTTTCTCATCGAAGTTGGCGGCGAGCGTATCTACATCGATTCTGGTGGAACACCTGCGCAATTGCCGCCACATGAACGGGTCGACCTTGCAATTCTGGGTTTGGCTTTGCCGGATTCACGCGCCCGGCTTCCCGGGGCGCTGGAACGTTTACAGCCGCGCTATGTTTTGCCCAGCCATCAGGACA
>Ga0081455_10002488_pt1 | contig 21886 bp, 21 predicted proteins | sample TabmetS3T2R1_FD_70207 | JGI IMG/M metagenome (GOLD analysis project Ga0081455, IMG submission 70207) | Tabebuia heterophylla rhizosphere microbial communities from the University of Puerto Rico - S3T2R1 | ecosystem: Host-associated > Plants > Roots > Rhizosphere ...
GGGGCCGCGGAGCGGCCCCGGCGCCGGTATTCAAGTGGTCTCGATCACGCCCCGCCCCGGACCGAGAGCCACTTCTCGGTCCACGCGTTGTAGTCCATGCACGTTGCACCCCGATCGTCGCCGCATTCGGCGAGCGGCGTCTTCCACAAGGCGATCGCCGACAGGAACTCGTCGTCACCGCAGTGGTAGATCGCGGCCGCGTCGGCGAGCTTCTTGTCCAACCCGGGACACGTCGCGACGTTGGACGGCGTGGCGCCATAGAACAGAGCCACCTGCTCCTGGACGTCGGGATGCAGCGTGTACTCCATCCACTTCAGCATGCAGTTCGGGTGCGGCGCGTCGCTGGTGAGCATCCACGTGTCCGCCCAGCCGGTCACGCCTTCGCTCGGGATCACGTTGTCCACGGGGGCCTTCGTGATGTACTGCTGGTTCACGGGCCACGCCGTGCCGATCACCATGTCGCCCGAGTCGAAACCGTCGATCTCGTCGGTGTAGATCGCCCAGTACTTCGTGATCATGTCCGACTGCTGCTTCAGCAGCTCGGTCGCCGCGTCGAGCTGCTCGCTCGTGAGCTCGTACGGATCGGTGATCCCCAGGTCGGGCTGCTGCGACTTGAGGTACAGCGCTGCGTCGGCGATGTAGATCGCGCTGTCGTAGGCCGTAACCTTGCCCGCGTATGGGTTCGATCCGCCGTCCAACTCGGGCTCGAACACGACGTCCCAGCTGTCCGGCGGCGTCGTCACGACGTCGGTGTTGAACATCAGGAAGTTCGGCCCGTACATGTAGGGCACGCCGTAGACGTTGCCGTCGACGACGTAGTGGGCGGTGTTGGACCCCGTCGAGGGGTTCAACGACGGGATCACGTCGGAGAGCTCGGGGAACATCGCCGGATCGATCGCCGAGACGTCGCCGCTGGCGATCAACCGGTTCGTCGCGTCACCCGACGCGGACACGCCGTCGTACTGCCCCGGGTTGTTACGGATCAGGTTGACCATGTCGTCCGACGTGTTGCCGTACTTCACGTCGACCTTGCAGCCGCTCTCGTCCTCGAACGGTTTCACCCAGTCCTTCTCGGTGTACCCCGGCCACGCGATCAGGCTCAGGGCGCCCTCGCCCTCGCCGATCGAGTCGACCACCGCGGGACCCTCCGAGCCTGTCGTGCCGCCGCCCCCACCCTCGCTCTCGCTGCCACATGCTGCGGCGACGAGAGCCAGGACCGAGACCGCAGCCAACGCGCGGAACCACTTCGTCATGTGTGCCCCTCCTCCTGGTCCAGAGACCCCTCCTCGGCGCCGGCCGGAGCCGCCACCGGCCGGTTGTTGCTGCGGCGCCACACGAGCCGCACCGCCTTCCCCCCCACCTGCAACGCCTCCATCGACGACGTGGTCAGGTTCTGCTGCATCACCACCAACGTCCCTCCGACGTCGAGCTCGACGATGTAGCGCGTGACCGCACCCAGGTATACGACTTCCTTGACGGTCCCGGTTGCGCTGCAATCCTCACCGGCCACCGGTGTCTCGGGCTCCACCATCGCGATCTTCTCGGGCCGGATCGTGAAGGCCTGGTTATCACCGGCGATCGCCTGCGCGGCCTCACCCTCGAGCACGTTCGAAACGCCCACGAAGCCCGCGACGAACCCGGTGGACGGTCGTTCGTACACCTCGGCGGGCGTGCCGACCTGTTCGATCGTGCCCTGGTTGAACACGGCGAGGCGGTCACTCATCGTGAGCGCCTCCTCCTGATCGTGGGTGACGTAGATGAACGTCAGACCCACCTCCTGCTGGATCTCCTTGAGCTCGATCTGCATCTGCTGGCGGAGCTTCAGGTCCAGGGCCCCGAGGGGTTCGTCGAGGAGCAGCACGCGGGGTCGCATCACGAGCGCCCGAGCGAGCGCGACCCTCTGTCGCTGGCCGCCCGAGAGCTGTCCCGGCCGTCGAGCGCCGAACTCACCGAGGCGAACCATCTCCAGGGCCTCGCCGACCCGACCCGCACGCTCCGGCTTGGGGACCTTGGCCACCATCAGCCCGTACGCGACGTTGTCCTCGACGCTCATGTGGGGGAAGAGGGCGTAATCCTGGAACACGGTGTTGACGTCGCGCTGGTAGGGCGGCAGCGTCGACACGTCCCGTCCGCCGAGCCAGATCCTGCCTTCCGTCGGCCGCTCGAACCCGGCGATCATCCGCAGGCACGTGGTCTTGCCCGAACCCGACGGCCCGAGCATCGAGAAGAACTCGCCTTCACGCACGTCGAGGTCGATGCCGTCGACGGCCACCACGTCACCGAAACGCTTGACCACGCCCTCGAGCCGGACCCCGATCTCCGTCCCGACGGCGGCGCCGGCGCGCTCCATCGCCACGTCGCTCACTCGATCTCCCACGAACCTCTCGCACGAACCCCGGTCAGAACCCGCCTATCCTGACCGCCACGCCCCCGGCGGGCAACACACCGTCTGGGCGGAGAGGCGGCGCCTCAGTGGGCCGTTCCGACCAGGTCGGCCAGGGAGAGCCCCCGCTCTCGCAGGCGCGCGGCGACCCCCCGCGTCAGCGACCCGACGATGCCGGGGCCCTCGTAGATCAGGGCGGAGTACACCTGCACGGTCGAGGCGCCGGCCTCCAGGCACACGAAGACGTCGTCGGCCGTGAAGATGCCACCACACGCATGGACGGGGATCTGGCCTCCCGTCGCGGTCACCACGTCGGCCACGATCCGGGGGGTGTGGGGCCACACGGCCTTGCCGGAGAGCCCACCGGTCCCCGACGCGAGACGCTCGTCGCCCACGAGCCGCGTGTTCGAGCAGGTGAGCCCCCCGGCGCCCGCCTCGACCGCGACGTCGACGAGCGCCATCACCACCTGGCGCTCGACGTCGGTCACGAATGGCGGCAGCTTCACGATGATCGGGACCTCGGTGGAGCCTTTGAACGCGAGCACCAGATCGCGCAGATGGGCCTCGTTGTCGCGATCCCTGCCCCAGGACACGTTGGGACAGCTCGCGTTCAGCTCGATCGCGTCGGCCAGCGGGGCGAGCAGCTCGAGCGATGCGACCGCATCCTCGATCGCCTCATCGGCGATGCTCACCACAGGCGGCGCCGGCCCGCGACCGCGTCGCAGATACGCGCCGGCCGCCTCCGCCCCGGGGTTGGGCAGCCCCATCGCGTTCACGATCGAGTTGGTGGCCGGCGACCTCGCGATCCGCGGGCGAGGGTTCCCCGTTCGGGGCGCCCGGGTGATCGTGCCGCCGACCACGTAGCCGAACCCGAGACGACCCAGCGTCCCCAGGTGCCGGCACGTCTTGTCGAACCCGGCCGCCAGTCCTATCGGATTGCTCACCGGGACGCCGCTCATCTCCGTCGCGAGCGCGGGATCCTGCGACGCGCCGCCGATGCGTTCCCACGGGAGCGGGAGACCGAGCGCCACGTTGGCCACGCGATGGGCCGTCTCCGGCGGGAGCGAGAAGAACGCGGGGCGGCCGACGGCCGAGTACCAGCCCATCGGGACCTCATCATGGCATCATGCGGCCGTGTCCGACGACCTCGTCCGGCGGATGATCGAGGCCTCCGAGCTCCACGGGGACTTCGTCCTGTCGAGCGGCCAACGCTCGAGCGTGTACTTCGACAAGTTCCGATTCTTGACGAGACCGGACCTGCTCCGCGATGTCGCGACCGCGGCCGCCTCGAAGCTCGCCCCGGGGACCGCGCTGCTCGGAGCCCCGGAGGGCGCCGCGATGCTGCTCGTCGCCGCGGTCTCGCTCCAGACCGGGCTCCCCGTCACGGTCGTGCGGAAGGAGGCGAAGTCGTACGGCACCCGGGCCCAGGTGGAGGGCGAGGTACCGAACGGCGCGATCACGACGCTCTTGGAGGACGTGAGTACCACGGGCCACCAGGTGCGGCGGGCCGCCGAGGTGCTGGCCGAGGCGGGGGCGGACGTGCAGGGCATCGTGCTCGCGATCGACCGAGGCGGAGCCGGTCACCTCCGCGAAGCCGGCTACGACGTCGACGCGATCGCCGTCCTTCGCCTTGCGGACTGAGGCCCGCTACGTCGCTGCGAGTCGGTCCTCCCGTTCCTCGAGGCGCCGTTGCCGGGCATCGTCATCACGTTTCCAGGCGACGGCGACGAGCAGCATCGCGATGAGCAGCGCGAAGTTGCCCACCAGCCACATCAGGACGGCGGCATCCCGCTGATCCCCCAGTGCCCCGGGACCCCACGGCGCCGGCAGCCGGGGGTAGGTCGCATACAAGGGCCCCGACGCCGTGTAGATCGCGATCGCGAGGAAGGACATCGCCGGCATCGCGAGGAGCAACGACAGGAGCCGGGCGGGGTAGGCGACCGGGTGGGGGTTCGGGTCGGTGCCCACGATCGGCCACCAGTACACGAGCGCCGCGCCGAGCCACACGCCGTGCTCGATGGCGTGCCACCCACCCGAGCGCAGTGCCGCGTCGAACAGCTTCGAGGCGTGGATCGCCACCGGCACACCGACGAACAACCCCCAGCCGACGATGGGGTTCGCGAGGAACGACGCGACCGGGGTCCGAAGGGCCGCGGTGGTGGCTCGACGCACGCCCGGTGAGCCGGCCCGCAGGGCGAGGGTGATCGGCGCGCCGAGCGCCAGCAACGGCGGGGCCAGCAGCGTCAGGACGAGGTGCTGGGCCATGTGCACCGTCAGGGACACGTCCGCATAGGCATCGACCGGCGAGAGCAGGGCGAGGGCGAGCGTCCCGAGGCCCAGGAAGAACCAGGTCGTTCTCGCGCGGGCCCACGGGGTGCCTGACCGTCGCGACCGGATCACGCCGGCCGCGTAGAGCGACCCGGCCGCGAGCAAGCCGGCCAGGGCCAACGGCTCCAGCCGCCACTGCGCCAGCACGGTCCAAACGTCCCCGGACGGCGGGATCGACCCCGGTCCCATGTGGGCATCCTGGCATGACCCGGCTGCTGCGTGACCGGCTTCGCTCGGAAGCGTCACGTTGACCGTTAAGGTTGCCAGGCACTAGAAAGGAGGCCGATGGCCCAGGTGTCGATGCCGGTCGAGGGGGAGCGCCGCGGGGCGCCACCGGTCCTGTTCGGCACCATCCTGTTCCTCGCGTCGGAACTGTTGTTCTTCGGCGGCCTGTTCGCGGCGTACTTCGCGTTGCGCGCCGAAACGAACCCGTGGCCACCGGCCGACGTCGAGCTCGACATCGTGCGCTCGGCCGTCGCGACCGTGCTCCTCGTGATCTCGAGCTTCACGTTCCAAGCGGGCGTCCGCTCGGCGGAGCGCGAGCATCACGGCGCGTTCCGGAACTGGACGATCGCGACGATCGCGCTCGGGGTCGCGTTCCTGGCCATCCAGATCTTCGACTACACGACCTTGCCGTTCGAGGTGTCGAGCAACGCGTACGGCACGATGTACTACGCGATGACGGGCATGCACGCCCTCCACGTCTTCGCGGGCTTGCTGCTGATGGTCGTCGTGCTCGGCAGGGCGGCGCTCGGTGCGTATCGAGGCGGCCGCGTCGACGGGCTGCACGCCGCGGCCTACTACTGGCACTTCGTCGACGTGGTGTGGATCGCGTTGTTCGCGACCATCTTCCTGGTGCAGTGAGCAGATGAGGGCCCGCGCCGAAGCCAAGCTGCTGTCCAGGATCCTTCGGATCGGGCTGCTCGCGGCGGTCCTGGGGCAGATCGCCTGGTCGTTCCGCCCCTCGACCACCGAGGCACAGACCGACCAGGTGCGAGCGGGGCAGTCGCTCTACGAGACGAACTGCACGACGTGCCACGGGCTGCAAGCCGAGGGCACCGCCAATGGACCCACCCTGCAGGGGCTCGGACCGGCCAGCGTGGACTTCATGCTGAGCTCGGGCCGGATGCCGCTCGCGAACCCGAAGGACCAGCCCATGCGAGGCGAGCCGAAGTTCACCCCCGACCAGATCGACGCCATCGTCGCCTACGTGGCCACGATCGCTCCCGGTGGCGAGCCGGTCCCGACCGTGACGCCCGGCAACGGCAGTCTCGCGACGGGAAGCGAGACGTTCCTGAACAACTGCGCCGCGTGCCATGGAGCCGGCGCGACCGGCGACTCGGTCGGAGGCGGCCAGATCGCGCCATCGCTGGTGCCGCCGGATGCGACCCAGATCGGCGAGGCGGTCCGGACCGGGCCCGGCGTGATGCCCCGGTTCGGGCCCAAGACGATCGACGACCACGAGCTCGACTCGCTCGCCGCCTACCTGATCTGGATCCGCGACCACGGCGATGAGGGAGGGCTGCAGCTCGGTCGTGTCGGTGCCGTCGCCGAGGGGTTCATCGCGGTCGTGATCGGGCTCGGGCTCCTGGTGCTCGTCGTCCGCCTGACGGGATCGAAGGTATGAGGCGGGGTCCATGACGCCGCGCTCGATCGGCCGGAGGCGGAGCGCATGAAGCGGGCAGAGCGGTGGGTCGCGCTGCTGTTCGTCCTGGCGACGATCGCCGCGCTCGCGTTGTTCGTGGTGTACATCCGCGACGGCAACGCGCAGGCGCAAGGCATCCTCTTGTTCGTGGCGCTCGGCGGTATCGGCGCCGGGCTCATGATCTGGTCGCACGAGCTGATGCCGCGCATCAAGGACGAACGGCATCCGCGCGCGAAGGCCGAACCCGCCACCGAGGCCGAGATGCAGGACGCGGTCGAGGTGGTCGAGGCCGGGGTCGACGAGATGCGGCGGCGCCGGTTCCTGTCGAGACTGCTGATCGGTGCCGCCGGGGCACTCGGCCTGGCGGCGTTGATCCCCATCCGATCGCTGGGGCGGGCGCCGCACGATTCCCTGTTCTCGACGAAGTGGACGCGCGGCGCGAAGCTCGTCACCGTGGACGGCACCCCGGTCACGGCCTCGACCGTCGAGGTCGATTCGTTCACGACCGTGTTCCCGGAGGGGTACGCGGGCTCGGCCGACTCCCAGGCGGTCCTGATCAGGGTGCAACCGGGCTCGCTACAGCTGCCCGACGATCGCCTCGCCGGAGCCCCCGACGGCCTGGTTGTCTACTCGAAGATCTGCACGCACGCGGGGTGCCCGCTGGGCCTCTACCTGGCGGCGACCCAGGAGCTGCGCTGTCCGTGCCACCAGTCCACGTTCAACGTGCTGGACGGCGCGAACCCCGTGTACGGGCCCGCGCCGCGACCGCTCCCTCAGCTGCTGATCGAGATCGGCGGCGACGACGTCCTGCGTGCGATGGGTGATTTCACCGGACCCGTCGGCCCGAGCTTCTGGGACGAGCCGTGATCATCAAGCGCGTCGTCGATGGGATGGATGAGCGGCTCGACGCGTCGTCGTTCATCAAGCGGAACCTCCGCAAGGTCTTCCCCGACCACTGGTCGTTCATGCTCGGCGAGCTCGCCCTGTACAGCTTCGTGCTCCTGCTGCTGACGGGGACGTTCCTGGCGTTCTTCTACGTGGCCTCGCCCGACACCACGACCTACACCGGACCGTACTTGCCCATGCAAGGCCGGAGCGTCTCGCTCGCCTACGAGTCGGTGCTGCGGATCACCTTCGAGGTGCGAGCCGGCCTGGTCATGCGCCAGACCCATCACTGGGCGGCGCTGTTGTTCACCGCGGCGATGATCGCCCACCTCGTTCGGGTGTTCTTCACGGGCGCGTTCCGCAAGCCACGCGAGTTCAGCTGGGCGATCGGGGTGGGGCTGCTCGCATCGGGCATCGGGGCCGGCTTCACCGGGTACTCGCTGCCCGACGATCTCCTGTCGGGAACGGGCCTGCGGATCGCGTACTCCGCCGTGCAGTCGATCCCGTTCATCGGGACGTGGCTCGCGTTCCTGTTCTTCGGGGGCGAGTTCCCGGGCACGGAGCTGCTCCCGCGTCTGCTCGTGCTGCACATCTTCTTGATCCCGGCCGTGCTGGGGACCCTGATCGGCGTCCACCTCGCGCTCGTGTGGCACCAGACCCACACGGCCTTCCCCGGACCCGGCACGACGGAGGACACCGTGACCGGCACGCCCGTGTGGCCGAAGTTCGCGTTGAAGGCGACGGGCCTGGCGTTCGTGACGTTCGGCGTGTTGACGCTGCTGGGCGGGATCTTCCAGATCAACCCGGTATGGCTCTACGGCCCGTTCGTGCCGTACACGGCGTCGTCGCCCTCGCAGCCCGACTTCTACGCCGGCTGGCTCGAGGGGCTCCTGCGCCTCTGGCCCAACTGGGAGTTCCACGTGTTCGGACACACGATCGGCGAGCTGTTCCTGCCGGGCGTGGTGATCCCGGGCTTGATCTTCGCCGCGTTGTGGGCGTGGCCGTTCCTCGAGGCCCGGGTGAAGCACGACCGCGCGATCCACCACTACACCCAGCGCCCGCGCGAGGAGCCGGTGCGCAGCGGCGTGGGCGCGGCCGGGATCGCCTTCTTCCTGTTGCTCATGCTCGCCGGTGCGAACGACGTCGTGGCGAAGTTCCTGCAGATCGAGGTGGACACGTTCAACACCGTGCTCAAGATCCTGATCTTCGTCGCGCCGGTCGTCGCGGGCGTGATCACATGGTGGATCTGCCACGATCTGCTCGCACACGACGAGCGTCCGATCGCGGAGCCGACCCGGGTTCGATTCACGCGCAACCGGGACGGCGGGTTCGACGAGGAGCACGAGCCTCCGGGCACCCAGCGCGGCCCCACCGAGCGAGAGCCGAGCGCGCCGTGAGCCGCGCCCGCGTCGCCGCGATCGCGCTCCTCGCAGCCACCGCCTCGTCGTGCTCGTCGTCGTTCGGGATGCCGAGCGGGGCCTCCGAGCAGGGCCAGGACATCTTCAACCTCTGGCAGGTCTTCTTCTGGGCCGCGATCGTCGTGGCCGCGGTGGTGTACGGCCTGCTGGGATGGTCGCTGCTCCGGTACCGCCGCCGGCGAGCCGAACCCGACGCACTCGGCCGCCAGTTCCGCGAGCACATCCCGCTCGAGATCGTGTACACGGCGATCCCGGTCGTGATCGTGATCGGGTTGTTCGCGGCCTCGATCTCCACCGGCGACACCGTGGGCGACGTCACCCCCAACCCCGACGTCGTTCTGCACGCCGAGGCGTTCTCGTGGGGGTGGCGGTTCTCGTTCCCGAACGAGGGCGTCATCGTGCTGAGCGACCCCAGCGGTGAGGGGGTGCCCGGTCCGGTGGTGAAGCTGCCGGTCGGCGAGACCGTGCGCGTCGAGCTCACCTCGAACGACGTGATCCACGCCTTCTGGGTGCCCGAGTTCCTGTTCAAGCGCGACGCGATCCCCGGACGGACGAACATCTTCGACGTCACTCCGACGACGCCCGGCACGTACCACGGCGTCTGCAGCGAGTATTGCGGCCTGAACCACGCCTACATGACGTTCACCGTGGAGGTCGTCCCCGCGCAGGAGTTCCGGTCGTGGCTCACGCAGCAACCGTCGGAGTCCACGGCGTGACCGCCGTCGCCGAGGCTCCGATCGTGGCCGAGCCGCGCCGCCGCCGCCCGGTGTCGTGGCTCACGACGACCGACCACAAGAAGATCGGCATCGCGTACTGCGTGACGGCGTTCTGCTTCTTCCTGATCGGCGGCACCCTCGCCGACCTGATGCGCGCCGAGCTCGCCGAGCCCGGCCGCCAGCTGCTCACGCCGCAGACCTACAACGGGCTGTTCACGATCCACGGGATCGTGATGATCTTCCTGTTCGTCGCGCCGTTCGGCGTGGGGTTCGCGAACTACCTGATCCCGCTGCAGATCGGTGCGCCGGACATGGCGTTCCCGCGGCTGAACGCGCTCTCGTACTGGTTCTACCTGGGCGGGGGAACCCTCGTGTTGCTCGCGGGGTTCGCGGCGGCCGGCGGCGGAGCCAAGACCGGCTGGTACATCTACTCGCCGCTGTCGAACCTCCGCTACTCCCCCGGCGTCGGCCCCGACCTGCTGATCCTGGGGCTCGCACTCACCGCGCTCGCCACGCTCCTGTCGGGGCTGAACATCGTCACGACGGTGTTCCTGTTGCGCGCGCCTGGCATGACGATGTGGCGGCTGCCGATCTTCACCTGGAACATGGTGATCACGGCGGTGCTCGGGTTGGTGGCGTTCCCGCCGGCGCTCGCGGCCTTCGTGCTCTTGCTGTTCGACCGACGGCTCGGGGGGTTCGCGTTCGATCCCCTCGGCGGCGGCGATCCGATCATCTACCAGCACTTGTTCTGGTTCCTGGGCCACCCCGAGGTCTACATCCTGATCCTGCCGTTCTTCGGGGTGATCACGGAGATCATCCCGGTGTTCAGCCGCAAGCCGCTGTTCGGCTACACAGGGTTCGTGCTGGCGACGCTCGCGATCGGGGCGCTGTCGGTGGGCGTGTGGGCGCACCACATGTTCACGACCGGGGTGGTGGACAACCCGTTCTTCACGGCGATGACGCTCACGATCGCCGTTCCGACCGGCGTGAAGTTCTTCAACTGGATCGGCTCGATGTGGGGCGGCCGGATCTGGCTCGCCGTCCCGATGCTGTTCTCGATCGGATTCATGCTGAACTTCTTGATCGGCGGCGTGACCGGCGTGATGCTCGCGAGCGCTCCGATCGACTTCTCGGTGAGCGACTCGTACTTCCTGGTCTCGCACTTCCACTACACGATGATGGGCGGCGCCGTGTTCGGGATCTTCGCCGGGATCTACTTCTGGTGGCCGAAGATCACCGGCTATCTGCTGTCGGAGCGTCTGGGTCGCGTCGTGTTCGTGTTCCTGTTCGTGGGGTTCAACCTCACGTTCTGGCCGCAGTTCGTCGTCGGCCTCCGCGGCATGCCACGACGCATCGTCGACTACGACACGAACCTCGGCTGGAACACGCCCAACCTCGTGTCGACGATCGGAGCGGGGCTGCTGACGATCGGGGTCCTCACGTTCCTCGTCGACGTCTGGACCTCGCACCGTCGCCGCACGCTGGCCGGCGACGACCCGTGGGGCGGCTACTCGCTGGAATGGGCGACCACCTCGCCGCCGCCCGAACGGAACTTCGCATCACTCCCGCGCATCCGCTCCGAGCGTCCGGCGTTCGACCTGCACCATCCGGACCTGCAGCCGGTCGCCGCGGCCGAGCCGAAGGCGAACCGGTGAGGTACGCCCTGCGCTACCTCTGGTGCCTCGGGGTCTTCGGTCTCGGCCTGGGCACGCTGTACTGGTTCCTCAGCTACGAGGTCGTCGGCGCCGTCGCCCTGTGGTTCTTCGGATTCATGCCGCTCATCGTGGCGACGTGGTGGACCCTTCGCGGCACCGACGAGGCGCTGAGCGCCTCCGACGATCCCGAAGCTCGGCCGCAGGACCGGTCGGGCCACGCCGTGGGATCGTTCCCCCTCGTCACCTCGTGGCCGGTGTTCCTGGCGATGGGGGTGATCGTGATCGGCGCGAGCCTCGTCTACGGGTTGATCCTCCTGCCGGCGGGTGCCGCGCTGTTCGTCTGGGCCATCATCGGCCTCGCACGGGAAACACCCGACTGAGCCCAGGGGTCGGTCCGTCGGTGGCTACGACCGGACGCAGCGCCAGATGCTGAGCTTCCAGAGCAGCCGGCTGCCGCGTCGATGGAGGTTGAGCAGCCCCTCCTTCATCATGCGGGCCGTGGCGGCCGCCTTCGCGACGAGGTCGGGCAGCGGGAACTCCCGCTCGAGCACCGGCTCCATGTTGTCCCCGAACACCGCGTGGGCCGCCGTGAGGATCGACTGCTCGTCCTGCAGGGTGCCGGTCGGCAGGTAGAGGCGACCACCAGGCGCGAGCGTGTCACCGATCGTGGCCAGGAGCTTGCGCGGCAGCTCGGCGCCGGTTGGACCGCCGGCCGGCACGCGATCGAACCATCCCGAAACCGCCGCGAGCTCGTCGGGGATCCCCGACACGTCGCCGATCAGGACGTCGGCGCATACGTCCCGGACCGGAGCGAGCAGGTCGCCCGCGCGGAACTCGCACACCTCGCTCAGGCCGAGCGCCTCCGCGTTGGCGGTCGCCGCTTCGACCGCGGGCTTCGACAGGTCGCAGCCGAATACCTTCTTCGCGCCGAGCTTCGCCGCCACGAACGCGAGAACGCCGCTGCCGCAGCCGACGTCGATCACCGTATCGCCCGGCTCGATCTCGAGGGCGTCGGCGAGCGTGCGACTGGTGTGGGTGGGGCTGAAGACCCCCGGCGAGACCGCCAACCCGAACGGGCCGGTGCGGCCTCGCCACTCGACATGGGTGGCAGCGGCGCTCATCTGGGCAGGAAGGCTACACGCACGGCCGATCCACGGCTACATGGCCGGCTTCAGGCCTCGACCGGCGGGGGATCGAAGATCGCATCCTCACCGGGGACCAGCGTGCCCTCGTGGATCCGATCGATGTCGGCGTTGAGCCTCGCGACGAGCACCTCCGTCGGGATGCCGTGGTGCCCGTCCGGGTAGCGGGACACGCGTGATGACGCCCGGGCCAGCAGCGTCACGGCGCCGTGCGCGTTGCCCCGCTGCAGATGCACGTACCCGGCTCCCATCTGCGACAGGCCCTTGAAGAACTCGGCATCGGCGCTGCCCTTGGCCTGCTTCCACGCCGTCTCCCAGGCTTCGTGCGCAGGGAAGTACCGCTGCGCACGTACCGCCTCCCGCCCGAGCTCGTGGTTCTCCTCGAGCGAGTGCGCATCGAAGTCCTCCATCTCCAGGAGGTTCTCCGCATCCCAGGCCAGCGGGCGGCCCAGCAGGTCGCGCGGACGCTCCGGCTTCTGTCGCGTCTCGCTGGGCTTCCCGGTCTTCCCCGTGGCCTCTCGTGGCATGCAGAGATGCTACGCGCGGCGATGGCCATGGGCCCACGCTGTAGGCGTCGTGTCAGACTCCCGGCCATGGATCGCACCACGATCACGCTCGTGCCACACACGCACTGGGATCGCGAGTGGTACGAACCGTTCAGCGTCTTCTCCGAGCGGTTGGTCGTGATGATGGACACGCTGCTCGAGCTCGCGGACGCGGGGTTCCCCCACTTCCACCTCGACGGGCAGACCGCGATGATCGACGACTACCTCGAACGCCGGCCCGAGCGCGAACCAGACATCCGCCGCCTGGCTGCGCACGGACGGTTGTCCGTCGGCCCGTGGGTGACCCAGATGGACGAGTTCCTCACGAGCGGCGAATCCCACATCCGCAACCTCGAGATGGGACGGGCCCGGGCCCGAGAGCTCGCGGGAGATCGCGCGCTCGACGTCGGCTACATGCCGGACCAGTTCGGGCACATCGGGCAGATGCCGCAGATCCTGCGGCTCGGCGGACTCGAGCGCGCCATGGTGTGGCGAGGCGTTCCGCTCGAGATCGCGAGCACCGCCTTCGAGTGGGAGTCGCCCGACGGCAGCCGCGTGCTGACCGAGTACATGATGTTCGGCTACTTCCTGGGCGGGGCGATGCTCGGCACGGCGGACCCTGAATCGCTCGCTCGAGCGCTCACCGACAGCGTCGCCCGGCTCCGGCCGTTCCTGGCGAGCGATCGGATGATCGTGATGGTCGGCTACGACCATTCAGGCCCCGACGTGTCGCTGCCCGAGCGACTTCGACGCGCCGACCCCCACGCGGACGGCGTCGAGGCCACGATCGGATCGGTCGCCGAGCACGTCCACGCGGAGCGTCGGGGAACGGTGCCGCGCTGGCGCGGTGAGCTGCGATCGTCATCGCGCGCGCACCTGCTCCCGAACGTGACCTCGGCGCGGGCGCACCAGAAGCGCGAACGGGGACGCGTGGAGGATCTGATCGAACGCGTCGCCGAGCCGCTCGCCGCCCAGGTCCCGGGGTTCGGCTGGCCCGAGGAGGAGCTCCGGCGCGCGTGGACCTTGCTGCTGTGGAACGGCGCGCATGACTCCGCGTGCGGGTGCTCGCACGACCAGGTGGCGGCCGACGTCGATTCCCGCTTCGCCGAGGTCCGCACGATCGGCGAAGACATCGCGGAGCGCGCCCTCGAGTCGCTGGGGGCACGCGTCGGCGCCCGAGGCGTGATCCGGTACAACCCGTCGATGTTCGAACGCGACGGCATCCCCGGCAACGGGTGGACGGTGGCCGAGGCCGGACGCGAGCCGAGGACCGCGAGCGTCACGATCTCTCCGTCGGCGGAGGGGTTCGTGGCCGACGGGGTTCCGATCCGATTGCTCGACGAGCCCGACGTCGGCGACCTGTACAACCACTGCTACGCCGAGCTCGGTCAACGCCCGGCACCGCCGCAGGACGTCACCCTCGACGGCCAGGAGGTCAACGCCACGTGGCCCGGCCTCTGCGTGAGGATGCGGGTCACGCGCCACATCGACGAAGACTTCCTGCGGCTCGAGGGCGTGATCCAGAACGAGCGGCCCGACCATCGCCTGCGCCTCCACGTTGGTCTCCCCGCGCCGACGGATCGGAGCGTGGCGGGGTCACCCTTCGAGCTGGTCGAGCGGCCGCTCGTCGGTGAGGGGGGCGAATGCGAGGCGCCGTCGTCGACCTGGCCCGCCCGGCACGTCGTGATGGCATCGGATGTGGCGGTGCTGCATGAAGGCGTGTTCGAGTACGAGGTGGTGGGCGGCCACGAGCTGGCCGTGACACTCCTGCGATGCGTGGGCACGATCAGCCGGAAGCACCTCGCCACGCGTCCGTTCGAGGCCGGACCCGGCACGCCGACGCCGAACGCCCAGATGCTCGGCGAGACCGCCTTCGCGCTGGGCGTCTGGTCGCCGGCGACACGTGACGGCGTGTGGGAGCGGTACGAGCGATTCGCGCTGCCCTTCGCCGAGGCGGACGCGGTGGGAGGAGGCGCCCTGCCGTCGAGCGGCTCGTTCCACCGGATCCGCGGTCCGGTGCAGCTGTCGAACATCCGCAGGCGCGAGGGCGCCGTCGAGATCCGCGTGTGGAACGCGAACGCTGCCGAGCCGGCTGTCGCCTCGATCGACGGCCGCGACGTCGCCCTCCGGCCCGCAGAGATCCAGACGGTCGTCGTCGGGGACGCCTCGTGAGCGAACGGTTCGACGTCATCGTCGTGGGCGGCGGGGCCATGGGCACCGGGGCCGCGCGCCACCTCGCGATGCGCGGACGATCGGTCGTCCTGCTCGAGCGGTTCACGTTCGGGCACGCGAACGGGAGCTCGGGCGGGCCGACGCGGATCTACCGCGTGATGTATCAGACCGCCGACTACGTCCGGCTCGCGCAGCAGGCACGTGCGGCGTGGGACGAGCTGCAGGAGGCCGCCGGCGAACCGTTGATCCGGGTGACGGGAGGGCTCGATGTCGGCCCCGAAGCCGAGGCGCGAGCCTCCGTGCTCGAGGCCGAAGGGGTGCCGATCGAACGACTCGACACCCACGAGGTCACCGAACGGTGGCCGTCCCTGGCGCTCCCGCCCGGTCTCGCGATCGTGTTCCAGCCTGACGGGGGGGTTCTGCGCGCCAAGCAGACCGTCCGAGCGCAGGCTCGGTTGGCGGCGGCCGCCGGGGCCGACGTCCGCGAAGCGACGCGAGCCGACTCGATCGTGCCCGACGTCGACGGCGTCGAGGTCCACACCGACCGAGGCGACGTCCTGCGGGCGCCGGTGGCGGTGATCGCGGTCGGTCCGTGGGCACCCTCCGTGCTCGCGGCCGCGGGCATCCAGCTGCCGCTCCGTCCGACCTTGGAGCAGGCCACCTACTTCGAGCAGGTCCGTCCCTCCCCGCTGCCCACGATGATCGATTGGCGACCCGAGCATCCGAACCCGGCGTACCTGGTGCCCGATCCGTTCGCACCGTCGGGGGCGGATACCGGGCAGCTGAAGGTGGGCCTGCACATGTCCGGGCCCACGGTCGACCCCGACCGGCCACTCCCCGAGCTGGACCTCGAGCGCATCGACCGCGCGCGGGCGTACGTTGCCGCGACGCTGCGAGACGTCAACCCCACCGGGCGCACGGACGCCTGCCTCTACACGATCGCGCCCGATGAGGACCTCATCCTGGACCGGGTCGGCCCCCTCGTGGTCGCCTCCCCGTGCAGCGGACAGGGGTTCAAGTTCGTGCCGCTGTTCGCGCGAGCGATCGCCAACCTGGCGACGGGCGATCCTCCCCCGTTCGACATATCGCCCTACCGGGTCGATCGGCCCGCGCTGCGAGCGGCCCCGGCTCCGAGGTGATCAGGGCTCGACGCCGACGGCCAGCTCCTCGAGCGCCCCGAGCACCACCTCGTACCGGCGCACACCGAGCGTCCGGCGCGTGCGCGTCTCGATCGACTGCACGACCCGACGACACTCCGAGGCACACCGGCGACCTTTGGCGGTGAGACGTACGAGCTTGGCCCGAGCGTCCGACGGATCCTGGACCCGCCGAACGTACCCGCGAACCTCGAGCTCATCGACGGCGAGCATCATCGCCTGCTTCGAGACCCCCGCCTTGCGGGCGAGATCCGTCAGGCGGCTGCCGCTGCGCCGGTCGACGTGCAGGAACACGACGGCGTGGCCCGGCCGCACGTCCGGGTAGCCACGCTCGTCGAGCGATGCGTCGAGCTCTGCTGCGAATGCGCGGTGCGCGTCGAGCAGGAGCCGGCCGAGGTCGTGGGTGGCCATCGCGGACCATCCTGCCGCCCCCTGGAGCGGATGGTCAAGCTGGATGACGACCCGAACCTCGTAGCCTGACGGCATGCCGATCGAGATCCGGGAGGCCACGCCCCGGGAACACGAGCGCGCCGGCGAGGTGACTGCGGCGGCGTATCGGGAGTTCGCACGAGGCGACGACTGGCACCGCTACCTCGACATGATCGCCGACGTGTCGGGGCGCGCCGATCGCACCACGATCCTCGTCGCGGTCGACGACGGCCGCATCGTCGGCAGCGCCACGCTCGAGCTGAGCGGACGGACCGAGGACGACGATCCTCCTCTGGAGCCGGGAGAGTCCCACATCCGGATGCTGGGCGTGGCGCCCGATGCCCGCCGGCGAGGTATCGCCCGAGGGCTGATGCTGGCGTGCCTCGAGCGCGCTCGCGAGGCGGGCAAGGTCTTCATGACGCTGCACACCACCCCGATGATGGAAGCCGCGCAACGGATGTATGAATCGCTCGGGTTCGTGCGCGGCGAGGATCGTGTGTTCCCCGACGGGTTCGTCCTGCTCAGCTACCGCAAGGAGCCGATCTAAGAGCCGCTCGCGGTGCGCACGACCTCGCCGCTCGCCAGGATCACACCGTCCTCGCACTCGGCCTGGACGAGCCCGCCTCGGAACTGCTGTTCGTAGAGGCGCGCGTACAGGCCCTGCCGGGCGAGCAGCTCCTCATGGCTCCCCCGCTCCACGATGTGCCCCCGATCCACCACGAAGATGACGTCGGCTCGAAGGATCGTCGACAAGCGGTGCGCGATCGCGATCGTGGTGCGCCCCTCCATCAGCGGTTCCAGCGCCCCCTGGACGAGCCGTTCGCTCGTGGTGTCGAGCGAGGACGTGGCCTCATCGAGGATCAGGATCCGTGGGTCCTTCAGGATGACGCGCGCGATCGCGAGGCGCTGCTTCTCGCCGCCGGAGAGCTTGTACCCGCGCTCGCCCACGATCGTGTCGTACCCCTCGGTGAGCTCGGCGATCCGGTCGTGGATGTTCGCCGCCTTCGCTGCCGCCTCGAGCTCCTCCTGCGACGCGTCGGGCTTGCCGTACAACAGGTTCCGCCGGATCGTCGTGTGGAACAGGTACGTCTCCTGCGTGACCACGCCGATCATGTCGCCGAGCGACTCGAGCGCGATCTGCCGGACGTCGTGATCGTCGATCGAGACCGACCCCTGTTGCACGTCGTACAGGCGCGGAACGAGGTAGGAGATCGTGGTCTTGCCGGCGCCGCTCGGGCCGACGAGCGCGGCGAGCTGACCGGGTTCGATCTCGAACGAGACGTCGTCGAGCGTCCACGCACGCGGCGCCTCGTTCGCGAGCTCGAGGTCGCTCGGAGAGACGGGGGTCGCGGGCTGGGCGGTGCCCTCGTACCGGAACCGCACGTGGTCGAACGCCACCCGACCGCGCACCTCGTCGGGGGCAGGATGGACCGCGTCGGGCGCGTCGTCGATCTCGTGGTCCATGTCGAGGTACTCGAAGATCCGGTCGAACAGCGCGAACGACGAGTGCACGTCGGTCGAGACCTGCAGCATGGAACCGATCGGGAAGAACAGCCGCGATTGCAGCGTGGTGAACGCGACGACGTAGCCGTAGTTGATGTCGCCACCGCGCGAGAGCACCCAGCCCGACACCAGGTACACGAGTGCCGGCGTGATCGAGAAGAACGTGCCCACGACGGCGAAGAACGACCGGCCGATCATCGTCTGGCGGACCTGCAGCCCGGTGAGGCGTTGGTTCTCCTCCTGGAACCGGCCGATCTCGTGCCGCTGACGTCCGAACGACTTCGACAGCAGGATGCCGCTGACGGAGAGCGTTTCCTCGGTGATCGCGGTCAGGTCCGCGAGCGTCTTCTGGGTGTTCGTCGCCACCTCCCGCCTCGCCCGCCCGACCTTCACCGTGAGCCACAGGAACAGCGGCATCAGCGCGAGCGACAGGATCGTGAGCGGCACCGACAGGATCAGCATCGCGACCAGCGTGCTCACGATCGTCACGACGTTGGAGAGCACGCTCGACGCCGTGTCGGTCACGACGCCCTGCACGCCGCCCACGTCGTTGGCCAGGCGCGACTGGATCTCGCCCGTGCGCGTCGTGGTGAAGAAGCGCAACGGCATGAACTGCAGGTGTGCGTAGAGGGAGTTCCGCATGTCCTGCATCACCCGCAGACCCACGAGGTTGGCCATGTACGTTTGGCCGATCCCGATGATGCTGGTGATGATCGGGACCGCGATCATGAGCCCGACGTAGAGGTACAGGAGCGGGAGGTTCGGACACGCCTGCCCGCTGCACGAGCCCGGCGGCTGTCCGAACAGCGCGTCGTTGAAGACCTTCGCGATCAGCAGGGGGTTGACCACCCCGAGGCCCGACGACACCACGATGGCGAGCCCGACGATGCCCACCTGCCACCGATACGGCCGGAACGTGGCGATGACCCGCTTGACGGTGGCACGCGCGATCGGCCGATCTTCCTCGGGAGCGGTAGGCACCGCGAACAAACCCCTGTGGCGACCCATGCGTCCATGCTAAGCGCCGCCCGCGACAACGACGTCCGATCGGGCTTCCGAGCGCGGTCGGCGGGGCATAGGGTCTGGCGGTGCGTACCTCCGCGCTCGTCCTCGGGATCGGCGTGCTGGTGGCAGCCGGCTGTAGCGACGGTCCGGCTGCTTCGGGAACCTCGACGGCCGAGGCCGTCGGCCCCGCCGGGATGACGGACGTCGGGGGGTACCGGCTCTCGTACCAGTGCCGGGGCACCGGCAGCCCGACGGTGATCCTCGAGGCCGGGTACGACTCCGGCGGCACCTCGACGTGGTTCGATCTCCAACCTCGGCTCGCCGAGTTCACGCGCGTGTGCACGTACGACCGCGCCGGGGTTGGCACCAGCGATCCACGCCCGGCGGCGGACGAGCCGGTCACCGGGACCCGGATCGCCTCAGAGCTCCATGCACTCCTGGATGCGATCGGCGTGGGGCCGCCGTACGTGCTGGTGGGTCACTCGTACGGCGGACTCCTGATACGCGCCTATCAGGCCTCCTACCCCGACGAGGTCGCCGGCATGGTGCTGATCGACGCGTCCAGCGAGCCGGAGATCCCGATCTACCGGCGTCTCCATGCGGGTACGTGGATCGACGGGGGGATGAAGGTCGACATCGACGAGGTCGCCGACGAGGTGCGTGCCGCTCGGCTGGGCGACATCCCGCTCGTCGTGCTCACGGCCGAACTCATCGAGGACCGATGGCTGAAGACCGTGCCCCGTCGGGCGGCAGCAGCCCAGGCGCGCCTCGCGACGCTCTCGTCCGACGCGATCCAGGTCGTCGTCGAGAACTCCGGTCACTTCATCCAAGACGAGGACCCGGCCATCGTGGTCGAGGCGATCCGTGAGGTCGTCGACGCGGCCCGCACGGGCTCGCCGCTCCCTGCGTGCGGCGGAGAGCTCGAAGCTGCGGGCGGCACGTGCGTGCCGGATGGTCAGGTGCCGAGGCTCCGGCCCGCCTGATCGGGCACGTCCGAGCTCGTCGCCGTCAGACGCCGGAGAGCTCCTTCGCGCGGCGCATGATCGCGTCGATCATGTCCTCGGTGAGCGTGCCGGTGAACGTGTTCTGTTGGCTCGGATGGAAGCAACCGAGCAGCACCCACAGCCCGACCTCCGCTTCGACCGCGTGGCCGAACCTCGGCTTGGGCGACACGCGCGAACCGAGTGCCGCCATCGCGCGGAGCGCCCCGTCCCAGGCGAACGCACCCAGCGCCACGACCACGCGGAGCCGATCGAGGGTCTCGAGCTCCCGGACCAGGAACGGCAGGCATCGGTCGCGTTCATCGGGCGTCGGCTTGTTGGATGGCGGGGCGCATCGGTTCACGGCGGCGACGTACGCGCCGCGGAGCCGCAAGCCGTCGTCACGCGCCTCGCTCGTCGCCTGGTTCGCGAACCCGGTCCGAAACAGTGACGCGAACAGGAAGTCTCCGGAGCGATCGCCCGTGAAGATCCGCCCGGTTCGGTTCCCACCATGCGCCGCCGGCGCGAGCCCCACGATCGCGAGCCGAGCGTCGGGGTCGCCGAACCCCGGCACCGGCCGGCCCCAGTACTCCTGATCCGCGAACCGGGCCGTCTTCTCGCGTGCGACGCGTTCGCGCCACTCGACCAGTCGCGGGCACGCGCGGCACGCCACCACGTCGCGGGTGACGGCCTCGAGCGCCTGGACGCGGTCCGAGGGTGAGCTCAAGCGGTCCTGCTCGCGCGGGCCTCGGCCCAGTCGTCGTATCCGCCCGGCGACGAGAACGCCTGCCCGTCGCGGACCTCCACGATGCGATCGGGGATCCGGTCGAGCAGGTACCGGTCGTGGCTGATCACGATGGCGGTGCCGTCGTAGCGCTCGAGCGCGGATTCGAGCACCTCCATCGACTCGATGTCGAGGTGGTTCGTCGGTTCGTCCAGGACGAGGCAATTCGCGCCGGAGAGCATCAACAGGCAGAGCTGCAGGCGCGTCCGCTCGCCGCCGCTCAACGTGCCGACCGGCTGCCGCATCTGGTCGTAGCGGAACAGGAACCGCCCCAGCAGCGAGACGGCATCCTCCTCGTACATCGGCTTCGCGTTGCGGACGAACTCGATCGGGGTGAGGTGCGGCGGCTCGGTCTCGTGTCCCTGCGCCAGGTGTCCGAACCGCACCGCCGGGCCGGCCCATCGCGCACCCGACCCGGGCTCCCGCAGGCCCGCGATCACCGTACCCAGCACGGACTTGCCGGCGCCGTTCGCGCCGATCACGCCCACCCGCTCGCCCCGGAACACCTGCAACGAGAGGTCCATGAGCACGGGGTCGTCGTCGAACGCCACCGTCACATCGCGCAGCTCGACGATCTTGTTGCCGCCGCGCTCGGCGCTGCGCATCTCGAGCGCGATCTTCCGGCGCTCGAACACCGGTCGCTCGACCTTGTCCATCCGATCGATCCGCCGCTGGAGGTTCCGCGCGTGGATGATGTGGCTCTCGTTCACGACGATCGAAGCCCACAGCTTGAACCGGGCGATCGCCGCCTCCATGCGAGCGATCTCCTTCTGCTGGGTGACGTACTGCTGTTGCTGACGGATCAGGGCAACCTCTTTCGCGAGCGCGTAGGCGCTGTAGTTGCCCGGCCACATCGTGATCCGCCCACGATCGAGCTCCGCGATCTGGGACACGGTCTCATCGAGCATGTAGCGGTCGTGGGACACGATGACCACGGCCCCGTCGAACTCCGCGACGATCGATTCGAGCTGCGTCCGACGGTCCGCGTCGAGGTGGGTTTCGGGTTCGTCCAGCAGCAGCAATCCCGGCTGTTGGATCAAGCACGCCGCCAGGGCGACGAGCTTCCGCTGGCCGCCGGACAACGCGCTGGTGGGGAGCTCCAGGTCGGGGCCGTCGATCCCGAGCGACGTGAGGAGGCT
>Ga0081455_10002489_pt1 | contig 21869 bp, 11 predicted proteins | sample TabmetS3T2R1_FD_70207 | JGI IMG/M metagenome (GOLD analysis project Ga0081455, IMG submission 70207) | Tabebuia heterophylla rhizosphere microbial communities from the University of Puerto Rico - S3T2R1 | ecosystem: Host-associated > Plants > Roots > Rhizosphere ...
GTGCGCGGGTACCAATGGCCGAAGTTGGGCACGCTGACCATGAGCGATCCGCCCGGGGCGAGCACCGATCGAACATCTTCCAGGATTCGCCTGGGCGAGCGGACGTGCTCGAGGACATCGGCGGCGAGCACCACATCGAATGGCTCACCCACCTCGGGCGGCACACCGCCCTCGAGGTCGGCCTCCACGAAGCAGTCCACGCGCTCCTTGACAGCGGCGTGGGCAACGAGATCGACCCCGGTCACATGGTGCCCGCTCGCACGGAGGCGCTCGGCGAGCTGGCCGTCGGAGCAGCCGAGGTCGAGGATCCGCCCCGGCGGTCGGCCGGCGAGCCAACGCCGCAACTGCTCGTGCGATGAGTCGGCGCCATGCTTGGCGTCGTAGGCCTCGCTGGCAAAGGCCAGCTCCCCACTGCCAAGGCCCATCTTGTGAGCGCGGTAGCGGACCACGTCCCTGGTGACGTCCCTGGCGTATCGCATGCCGTTCACGTGGCAGATCTCGTCGCCGTAGTAGGTGGGTATCGGAACCTCGACGATCCGCTTGCCGGCTTCCAGCAACTGGACGATCACTTGGGTGTCGAAGTTGAAGCCATCGTCGTTGCGATGGAAGGGCACGTCGCGCAAAGCGGCAACGGAGTAGGCGCGGTATCCGGAATGCCACTCCGAGAGCGACGTACCGACCACGATGTTCTGGACCCTGCTGAGGATGCGGTTCCCCACGAACTTGTACCTCGGCATGCCGCCACGGCGGGCGCCGCCGGGGTCCAGCATCCGCGAGCCCAACACGGCGTCGGCTTCGCCGCGTTCGATCGGTGCCACCATGTCGGGTAGGAGCTCGGGGGCGTACTGGCCGTCGCCGTGGAGGAGCACGACCACGTCGAGCCCGTTGTCGAGGGCCCAGTGGTAGCCAGCCTTCTGGTTGCCGCCGTAGCCGAGGTTCCTCGGGTGCCGGACTACCTCGATCGGTAGGTCCGTTGCCAGCTGCCTGTAACCAAGGGCCACGAGGTGGGTGCTGTCCTGGCTGGCGTCGTCACCGACCAGGATCTTGCTGATCCGGCTGCGGAAGTCCACCGGGATGCGGTCGAGCACCTGGGCGAGCGTGCCGGCAGCGTTGTACGCCACCACCAGAATGCCGATCCGCTTCGAATCCAGCACTGATGCCGCTCTCTCCCCGCTGAGCTCGGCCGCTGCGGATGGCTGCGCCGTCGGTCCCGGGACGGTGACGGTGCAAGCCGTTCCCCTGGCATCTCCCCAGGTCTCGTCTCGACACGTACCTTAGCGGCGTCCGATGACCTGCGCAGTGGGAGTCACGGGGCGACGGATCCGCGCTAGTTGGAGCGGCCGTCGGCGCCGGGCGGGAGGTCTCGACTCGCTGCCACACGGAGGATTGCCGATCGACGTAGCGGTAGGACTCACGTGCCGGGCTTCGAATGCCAGGACACGACGACCGTCGCGACGGGGCAGTTGCTGCATGGGTACCCGCGACTGGCGCACCGTCACGAGGGGTTGGCGTTCTCCTGGCCGTCGCCATCCCCTTGCTGCATGCGCAGAGGCTTGGCGGGGACCCCGACCACCGTCGAGCCGTCGGGGACGTCCGAGACCACCACGGCGTTGGCACCCACACGCGCGCCCACACCGATCCGCAGCGGGCCCAGCACTTTGGCGCCCGTGCCGATCGTGGCGCCGCGGTCGATCGTCGGTCCCTCGACGGACCCCGCCCGGAGCCCGATGGTGACGAAGGGCAGGAGTGCTACGTCGGAGGCGACCTCGACGATCCCGTCGATCACGACCTGGCCGTGCGGTAGGTACACACCAGGCTGGATCACGACCGGGTCTCCGATGGCCACCTGGCCGATCATGACCGCCAAGCGGTGGAGGATCCGGGGGATGAGCGGAATGCGCCGGGCCTGGCAGGCGGCCTTCGCCCGGTAGCACACCAGCGCCAGGAACGCGTCCGTCACGATCGACAGCCGGATCGCGTGGAGCACCGCTTCGACGCGGGACGGGAACCGCCGGCGATCGCCGAGCCGGATCGCGGCGACCCGGGCGTCAGCGATGACGGCTTCCAGAAACCCCGGATGCCGTGATCGCACGGACTCCCAGAACACGGCGGTGGCCTCAGGCTGGGGCTCGGCGAGGAGCGCCCGCCACCGCGCGCGGCTGCCCTCCTTCCGTCGGATCGTGGTCGCCCCCATGGATCTCCTGGTCAGCTCGTCGGGCCCACCCAGACGGCATCGCCCTCGGCGTCTTCGATCACTATAGGTATGGCCGAGCCCGAGGCCCTGAGCTGCTGAGCGCCGCGTCGGGTCTCACTCCGCCGCGGAGGCTCGTGGATTGGTAGCATGCGTCGCTCTGTCCGCTGGGGGGTCGATGAGCACGACCGAGGCCCTTCCGAGAACGCAAGCACCGGCCGAGGCACGTCGCCGCCGGGTTGTGATCGGGGTTCCAGACGCCCTCATCGCCCTCGCGCTTGGCGCCATCGCGTTCGTGGTTCGGCGCCATGTGCCGGAGGATGGTCTGTTCTACGACGATGCGTGGCAGGCGTTCGGTGCCTGGAAGGGATCGCCCTCCGAGCTGATCACCGTCGGTCAGACCCAACCTGGCTTCACCGCCGGTCTTATGGCCTGGACCCGCGTGTTCGGCATGGGCACCGCATCACTGGTAGCCCCTGCCTTGATCGCGGGCACGCTCGGCCCTCCTCTGCTCTACCTGGCGCTTCGCCGGTTTGGGTACGCGCGCTCCATCGCCTTCCTCGCCGGCGCGGCTCTGACCGGCGCCGGGGTGCACATCGCCTACTCGTACCACGTCAAGACGTACACCTTCGATGTTCTGATCGTGCTGGGCCTCGCACTCGCCGTGCGGCATCTTGCACCGCATCGCTGGACCACGGCGACCGCTACGGCCTGGTCCATCGGGGCGGTTGCTGTCGGCTCCTTCAGTTCCATCGCGCTGATCGGGACAGTGGTCGCGGGGGTGGTTCTGGTGCTGCATCCATCCGGTGATCGAAAGCTGAGAGCCTGCGCGCTCTTGGTCCAGGTTACGGCGTTGGGGGCCCTCTACCTGGCGTCATCACGCACATACAATGACAGACTTATCCATGCATTCTTTGCGGAACGAGGCGGATATGTAGAGTTTGATCCGAACCCCGTTGCATTTAGCAGATCAACCGTCGATCATTTATGGAATATCGTCGACGTCTTTCCTGGTAGGTTGCTAGGGTTGTCACTTGTGTTCGCGGGGCTTGGGCTTCTAGCCGCTGCGTGGCGGGGCCGGCTGGTCATCCCAGCGCGATTCCTTGCCCTCATGGTTGTGATTGCGGCCGCAGGGGGCATCGTCGGCGTGATTCCCTTCGGCCCGCCGCGCGCCCAGGGTCGTGTGACGTTGTGGATGATCCCCGCGATCGCGGTGGGCCTGTGCACGGCGCTCGAGCTCGCGCGGCGCTCGGTTGCGGGTCGAGCGGCCCTACGTGCGGGGTTCGATGCCATCTTGTGCGTTTTCGCCGTGCTGCTGGTGGTCAGTGCACTCCGAGCCGATACCTCGTACCCTGCCGGCGCTCGTGCGGCGACCAACCAGGTCATGGCGAGCCTACGGCCAAACGACGCGGTGGTGATCACCAGGCCGACCTTCTACTCGTTTGCGTTGTATGCGGATACACCCGTTGATCTGCGCGCTACACCCGGACGCAGCATCGGTTTCCTCCCGGAATTTTCCGATGAGCGGCTCCACTTGTTCGACTTCTTCACCACGACGTCCGAGGAACTTGAACAGTTTATCGGTGATGCCGACCGCCTGTATGTTGTCCACGCCAACGTCAGCCCGCAAACGCAGAGCAAATATCTCTTCAACCTGGCGGTGGGAATCAGGATGATGGGTTTTCAACATCAAAGCTCGACTACGGTTGCAACCGGTCAAGTTGATGTTTGGCTACGCGAGAGCGACGGATCGAGTTAATTGTCGGGCCGGGTAGCCCGCGAGCCCTCCGTGGGGTCTGCCCGCGGCACCCCAGTCCTCGCTCGGGCGCGGCACTAGATTCCCCTCGATGGCGCCCCACACTCCGCACGACGACGTCTACGACATCGCGGTCTCGCCCGATTTCGTGACAGACGGTGTGGTCTTCGCGCTGTGCCGGGACATGTTCCTGAAGAGCACCGACGGGGGCCACACGTGGCACAACGTCGTGCGCGGCCTCAACAACATGTGGCAGTACTTCACCGACACTGCCCAGCGGTTCTCGGTCGACATGTCGGTGCGTGACAAGCGGATCATGTTCTTCGCTTCGCGTGGGGATGGTGTCTACAAGTCGACCGACGAAGGTTGGTCGTGGTCCAAGATCAAGGTGACCGAGAGCGACGGACAGGTGTCGCTGCTCGCCATCTCCCCCCATCGCTCCGACGATGTCATAGCGGCGTCCGCCAACGGCGGTCTCAAGCGGACGACCGACTGCGGTGACACCTGGACGGAGGTGTCGGTCTCCGCCGCTCCGGTCGCCGCGATCGCATACGCGCCCGATCGCGACGGTGTCATCGTCCTCGGCGACGAGGAGGGCCAGCTGCACCAGTCCAACGACGGCGGCGCGACGTGGAGCACCACGGTGCTCCGCGACGTCGGCGCGATCCGGACGGTCGCGATCTCACCCGCGTTCTCTTCCGACGGCACGATCATGGTCGGCACCTCGCTCTCGGGCGTCTTCGGGAGCACCGACGGGGGCGTCCGATATGCGGTGAAGAACGCGGGACTGGCAGACGCGTCGATCTCGTCGATCGCGTTCTCGCCCGCGTTCGCGTCCGATGCGACCCTGTGGGTGTCGACGTGGACCGCCGGGACGTTCACATCGTCGGATGGCGCCGAGTACTGGACGCAGACGAGCGTCGGCCTGACGCGCAACACCCAGAAGTACGAGGCCCGGTACGAGAAGCGCCCGCACTTCGGCCGCATCCTCGCCGTGAACGGTGCCCGGTCGGACGAGAGCCGCACCCTGTTCCTCGCGGGCTTCGACGGGTTCTTCCACTCGACGGACGGCGGCCGTACCTGGGCCGAGCTGGAGACTCTCCCGTCAACGCTTCCCATCAGCATCGGCGTCTCTCCGAACTTCGCAACCGACGGATCGGTCGCGGTGACCACATACATCAACGGCGCTCACATGTCGGAGGATCGCGGCGACACCTGGTTCCCGATCAACAACGGGCTGGAGGAGCGCGTGTTCATGCAGCAACAGCCCGATCGCATCGCGCGCCTGTTCGGCATCGCGTTCTCGCCGGCCTACGCCTCCGACAAGCGCCTGGTGTGCTCCAACTGGACGCGCTTCCTGCAGTCGATGGACCGTGGCCGTCGCTGGACCGTGCGCAACCTGACCCCCGAGAGCCTGCCGCTTCAACAGTTCAAGATGAGCATCTCGCCCGACTACGGGAGCGACGGCACCGTCTTCCTCGGCAACCGGTTCGGCGACGTCTGGAAGAGTCAGGACGGCGGCTCGTCGTTCGAGGTCGCCTCGAAGCTCGGTGGCCATGTGCGCGGGTTCGCGATCTCGCCCGACTACGCACGCGACAGCACGATCTTCGCCTCGGCCGCGACCGGCGTGGGGGACGTGTACGTCAGCACGGATGGCGGCGTCACGTGGTTGCCGATGGGAATGAACAAGGCGGTCACTCACCTGGCGATCTCACCGGCCTTCTCCAGCGATCAAACCCTCTTCGCGGCGACGGCACGCGGGCTCTACGTCACGCGCGACGCGGGAAAGCAATGGGACCTCGTGCAGGATGCGGACTACGGCACGAGGTCCAACATCGAGGCGCTGGCCGTGTCACCGAGCTTCGACGACGACGGCACCGTGCTCGTGAGCGTTCCGGGGAAGGGACTGTTCAAGTCGGCCGACGGCGGGCACACGTTCCACGCCAGCGGTCGGAACCTGCTCGACATGAACGTCGTGTTGGCGAACATCCCCAACGCGGTTGCGTCTCCGATCGTGTTCTCACCCGACTACGGGCACGACCACACCGTGTTCGGGTACGCGCCCTCCGGCGTCTACCGATCGACCGACGGCGGTGAGCACTGGACCGACGTCACTCCGCCGACGACCACGCACCCCATGCCCAAGAAGATCCTCCCGACGCCGAAGGCCGACCACTCGGAGATCGTGCAACGTCCGGAGTCGAGTGCGAAGGCGGCTCCGGACGCATCCGCATCGGTGCCGCGACGCGCGGCGGCCGCCGCGAACGCGAAGCTTCGGTCCAGGATCCCCGCACCGATGCGCCGGAAACTGCGTTCGCTCGTCCGCTGATCGCCCATCCCCATCATGTTCCTCGCAGACGACGCCGTCGCGCAGGCCCGTGCCGACCGCGGCCATCCGCGTGATGAGATCTTCCGGCGGCTCGAGTTGGTCTGCTCGCGCCACCTGCAGCTGACCCCCAACAGCCTCTTCGAACTGCAGGGCAGGTCGTTCGTGCGCTGGCGTGCGACGATCGAGGAGCTGAGCGGGATGGCCGCTCTCGCGCCGGATGGTGCCTACCTTGACCACCTCGTCCACATCGTGTCGCCGATGGCGAACGGCCGGTGGCGGGAGGGTTCGGGCTTCGAGCGGCATCTTGCCGTGCCATGGGTGCTGACTGCGCTCGCCGGCTGCCTCGATACCCACAGGTCGCGCCTCGCCAACGGCCAGACCGCGATCGAAGACATCGTGGCGGAGTTCGCGGAGTTCCTCTCGCACGAGCAAGCGACCACGAGTTGGGGCGACATGGAGCGCGTCGCGTTCAACCACACGATCATCGCTTACGCCGCGCTCGGAACAGGCGCGATCGCACTCCTCGACCGTCATCCGGAAGCCCCGGGCTGGTTGGATCGCGCGCTCGAGGCCACGCGCCGCTTCCTCGACATCGGGCTCACACGCGCAGGTGTGACGTGGGAGGGGCTCAGCTACTGCGGCTACGACTTCAAGTACGTCGGCGTGTTCCTCTCTGGTCTCAGGGCACGCGGGCTCGAGGCGGACATCGTGCCGCCGGGGTCGTCGATCGAAGCGAAGTTGCGACGTGTCCCTGTCTGGTACGCACACGAGACCCTGCCGCGCGGGAGCTACCTACAGAACTGCAACGAGTCGATGTTCGACCCGCACCGCGCAGTGTGGGGTTTGCTGCTCAGCTTCGGGCGGTACGAGCCCGACCTGTGTGCGGCCGTCTGGGATCGGCTCGTCGGTGCGCAAGGGCAACGCTCGTACGGGGCGCACGTACTGTGGTCGTCGCTCGCCGAAGCGATGTTCTTCTATCCGGAGACGAACGGCACGAACTCGTTCGAGCGGCTCGACGACGTCTTCTTCGCGCCGGAGGTCGGGTACCTTTCCGCGCGCGACTCGTGGACCGAGAACGCCACGGTGTTCGCGTTCAACTCCGGTCCGTTCTACGAACGCGCGCGCCTGCACGACCAGGCCGACAACAACTCGTTCACGCTGGTCGCCCGCGGCGCGCCGATGATCATCGACTCGGGCGATGGCAACGACGTGAAGGACGCGCCGCAGGCGTCGTCGCTCGGCCACAACCTGGTGCTCGTCGACGGTCTCGGCGAGCATCCGCCCGGACCGGTCACCGGAGTCTCCGGGCGCATCGTCGCGATCGGAACCCATTCCGACGCGGTCTGCGTCGTCGGGGACGCGACGGAGTCGTACTGCTTCCGCGGCTACAACCCGGTCCGGTACGCCTCGCGCAGCGCGCTGTTCGTCCGCCGGCCGTTCCCGTACCTGCTCGTGCACGACGACATCCAGAAGGACGACGCGCCTCACTGCTACGAGTTCATCGTTCACGTCCCCGCGGTCGACGAAGCGTCGATCGAGGATGGGTCCTGCGCCACCGTTCTCGATCCCGAACAGCGCCCGATCGGGACGGTCGAAGTGCTCTCGCCGACGACTGTGCAGGCGAGTGTCGAGGCATTCACCGCGTGCAGCGAACCGTACCGTGCGCATCGAATCCTGCGCTTCGCGACGACGGCGGTGAACCCGCATCTCGTCGTGCTCATTCGCCCCCTGCTCGCGACCGCGGCCGAGCCGGACATCATCGTGGCAGAGCGCGGTGACCGTCGCGAGGTGACGCTCCGATGGCCCGGGACGGTTGACACGGTCAGGCTGCCGAACCACGAGCCCAAGCCGGGCGCACCCGGTGCCCGACCCGCGCTCGTGCGATCGAGCACAGGACCGACGCCCTTTGCCTGGAACGGCGGGGCGGGGGCGCCGGTGCGGGCCGGCGCGCAGCAAGGGCACGGTGGCCTCACCCGCCGGTGGCTGCGCCGGTGGCTGCGGGCATGACCAGGGATCGAACGGTGCGCCGGATCATCGAATCCCTCAGCGCCGTGCCCGCTGACCCCTTGGATTGTCATCCAAGGATCGGCCCCAGGCCATCCGGCCAGAGGAGCGTGGCAGCCCGGCGTGTGGGCGACGGGCGGGATGCTCTACCCTGCTCCGTCGTCCGTAAATCGCAGTGATCTTGCAGGGGGCTCGATGCCGTACGTGATGGTGCCGGTACCCGAGGAGCACGTCCAGGACGTCATGCAGTTCGTTCTCCGAGAGGTTGCGAAGGCATCGCTGGAACCCTGGGACGAAGGTTCCGTTTCCGAGCTGTTCCACGACGTCGACGAGGCAAGCCGGTCGCTACTGGCATACACGGCTCGAGCGTCGCTGAGTGGTACAGACATCACAGAACCTCAGGCGGCCCAGGTGATGCAGCTCCGTCAGCGTGAGGTGAGCGGGCTCCTGCGCGATCTCAACGAGCGGGCCGCCAAGGCCAACCATCCCACACTGGTCACCACACGGACGGTCACCGAGACGCTCCCCAACGGGCGGACCACAGACAAGCGTGTCCTGTCCATGAGTGACGATGTCGCCTCACTCGTGGGCAACGCGGAACGCGCTGAGTTGGCCGACATTCCCGCTCCGCTGGGCGAGCGCTCGAGCTGAGAACCTGCCAACAGGCGACAGGCGAACCCTGCGCGCGTCAGTGCAGGAGTAGATCGCGGCATTGCTCCGCGAGTTCGGGACGGATGAAGTAGTGATCGATCTCTCGACCCTGGTACGGGTTGGACACACGTAGATACCCGCGCGACGTCAAGAGGGTGTCGCACTTGCCTCCCTCGACGCTGATGGCGAGGATCTTGCGCTTCCCGTCGAAGTCGAACGGGTCGAGGATCGTCCTCTCAGCACCCTCGACGTCGAGGCACAGGTAGTGGATCGTCGGCGGCGCATCGTGTTGCTCCAGAAGGTCCGCCAACGTGACGGTCTCCTTCATCGACGTCGTCCCGGCTGCGTCATGCTGCGCCGCCCACATGTCGTTCTTGTTGAGGTGGCGGATCCCGCTCCGAGCGGGGTCATCCTCGTAGGACAGGAACTCGACGACCTCGCCGGTTCGTTCAAATAGGCACCGGTCGTCCTTGTGGCAGGAACGCAGACGCTGGAGAACCTTGAAGTAGACGTCATGGGGCTCGACGCAGATGCCGTTCCAGCCGAGGTCCCGCTCCAGCACGTAGCTCGCGCTTCCCGAAGCACCTCCGCATGCGCCGGCCTCGACGAAGTAGCCCCTTCGTAGGCCGGGGAAGACCGCTTCGACTGCCCAGCGGTCGTTCTGTGCGTGATGCCCGTAATCAATCATCCTTGGCCTGATCACGATTTGCCCACGGGAACGGCTCGGGCGGCTCGGCCATCTCGACGAGCTCGCAGAGCGGTCCCCAGCCGCCGCCGGCGGTGAGGTCGACCTCGAGGAAGTCCCGACGTCCCTCGAAGTAGCGCGTGGCTCGGCCGACCTGCCGCTGCCACTGCTCGCGCCAGAGCTCCTCGTCGACCACCAGGAAGTTGCCGTCATAGTCGCCAGCCTGACGACGGGCCATGTTGCGCTCGACGTGACGCCGCCGGCTGTCGATCCACTGGTCGACGGGCCGGACGGTGAGGACGAACCGGCTCCCCGGGTACTGCTCGTCGAGTAGGTCGAAGTGCGTGCTCAGCAGCCCGACGTCCGAGAAGGCGTCGAACGTAGGATCGAGACCCGACAGCAGGGGTCGACCCTCGTCGAGGGCCGCCCGCACTGCTTGGTTGACCTCCGGCCCGCCCCAGTGGAGGCTGCTCAGGCCCAGGATCTCCATCCCCGCATGGAACGACGACGTCGCGGTCTTGTTCAACCCGATGCAGAACACCCTCGGCCGATCGGGACCGGATCGAACCCGCATCCACTTGGGCTTGGGCTGGTAGTCGACGATCTCCCGGTGGTAGTAGGGCGGTGCCCGATGGGGGTCGACACCGTGCTTCCAGCCGTACTTGTAGCGGTGAGCCTGCAGCAGCGCGTCCGCCCCCGCCTGGCTGCTCGTGCGGCGGGCGTGCACCACCCGGGCGGCGGGGACCGGCGACAGCTCGACGCCCAGCTTCCAGGCACGATGCCAGTAGTCGGTGTCCTCGCAGAAGGCGGGGCTGAACCACTCGTCGAAGGCGCCGATCTCCTCACACAGGTCACGGGTCAGCACGAAGCACCACCCGGCGGTCCCGCCCTGGTCCGGGCGCGTAAACCCGCGGCCGTCGCAGTGGTCCGTGTACGGGAAGGCGATGCGGCGGCCGTCGGTCGCCGCATCGACCAGCGCCTCGTCCCAGCCCGGTTCGACCCGGCAATCGCTGTTGAGGACCGCCACCACCGGGGCCGACGAGAGACGGATCCCCGCGTTCCAACCGACCGACACGCCCCGGTTCTCGGGGTAGCGGTAGACGCGGGCGGGTAGGGGCACCTCGACCGGCGAGCCGTTGTCGACGACCACTACCTCTGTCGGCACGCGGGCCACCTCCCACACGCGCTCGACGGTCCGGCGGGCCATGTCGGCCAGCTCGGGCGTCCGGCTCCACACCGGGATGGTGACGCTGAGCTGTGGCGGCCCGCCGGCGTTCTCCGGCGAGCGGTCATAGACCAGGGTCGGCTCAGACCCGTCCGCCCGCGGGGGTGGCTGCACCGTCGTGGCCGGCGGCCCTTCCGTCGGATCGGCGTTGGTCGCAGTCGCTAGGCCCCTGGCGTGCAGGACACGGAACAGCTCCCTGTACGCGGCATGAAGCCTGGGCAGCACGTCTTCGTCACCGGATGAGGCCGACGCCTCCAGCGCCTGGATCCGTTGCCGCAGCGGCTCGACCGTCTGCCGGCTCTTGTCCCAGAGCTCGACCGCACCGGCGGGGGCCAGGCGGGACGCGATCTCGGTTTCCGGGTGAAGCGCAGCCACCGTCGCGTGGGCGCGACCCTTGGCCTCGGAGCGTCGGCCGAACGCATCGACGTCGATCGGCCGGGCCATGAGGCTCACCGCCGACGCGTCGTAGATCACCCGCAGATCGGCGGCGCGCAAGCGCCATGCCAGCTCGACGTCGATCGAGTAGTCGAGCCGCTGGTCGTGCAGCCCGCGTCGGAGCAGCAGCGAGCGCTTGCACGACACCCTGCCCTCCCAGAAGCCGTGCCAGTCGAGCACCTGCCCGTCGCGGAGCCGCTCGTATGCGAACAGCATCCGGTCGACGTCGGTGACGTAGTGCATCAGCGGCGTGCGGGTGAGCTCCGGAGCCCAGTCGGTGTGGCCCAGGATGGCGACGGACTCATCGGCCCGGGCCTGGTGGCCCGCCAGGTGGCGCGCCAGGTAGTCGGGGGTGGCCCGGTCGTCGTCGTCGAAGAACAGCACGACGGGCGCTCGGGCCAGCATGACGGCGAGGTTCTTGGCCGCCGAGCGCCCCGCGTGGGGGATCCGCACGCCCACGACCTGCATCCGGTCGGCGAACTCGTCGACGAGGCGGGGCACGACCGCGTCCGGCGAGCCGTCGTCGACCAGCACGACCTCGAACGCCGACCTCTCGAGCGTCTGGGCGGCGAACGACTCCAGGCACGAGCGCAGGAGCTCCAGGCGGTCGTGGGTGGCGATCAGCACGCTGATGCGTGGCGGGGTCTCGGGCTCCGGCCGCGGCACGGGCACGGGAGCGCCATCCGGACCCCGGACCCACAGTCGGCGCACGTCGCCCGGGACTCCGTCGCGGAGGGCCGCCGGCAGGGGCGACCGCAGGCCGATGGTCACCACGTCGGCCAGCACGGTGGGGCCGGTCGGCTCGGCGCCCCGCCGCACCGACAGGACCGGAAGCGGCGTGGCCGAGTCCAGCTCTCTGGCGACGGTGCCGAGCTGCCGCTCGGTGATCGGCGGTGCTGCGTCGGGACCCGTGTGGTGCGCGGGCTGCAGGCGGTCGACCTGCAGCGCGCCCTGGGTCGCGATCAGCTGCGGCAGGAACCCCGCCGGCAGGATGGCGCGGTCGTCGATCGTCACGACGTAGTCGGCGTCACGGGCGTCGGCGGCGATCGACCGGGCCGGATCGGCGGTCGACCGCCACGACTGGGAGACCGTCAGCCCACCGTGGTCGGTCAGTGCTGCCAGCAGCGGGGGCGGGGGGCCCGCCCGGCCGGCGGCATACGTGCCCAGCACATGCACTGCGGCGTGCACCGGAGTGGCTCCTCCGGCAGGCGCGCGGTGCCCGTCGAGGTCGTAGAGCGCGAGGTGCTCGTCGTGGTGCAGGCGCCGGTACCGGGCCTCGAGGTGATCCAGCAGCTCGGGGTAACGGTGGCGCCAGCTCGAGGCCCAGCTCGGGAGGGCGAACCAGCGGGCTCCCCGCTGCCGCTGGGCCTCGAGGTGGTTGATTGCCGCACTGTCGTCCACCGGCTCGTCTCCGGGCTCGCCGTCGCGGGCTTCGGGGAAGGGCCACGCCCGCTGGGGCGAGAGATCGGGTGCTACGCGGTCCCGCAGGATCGGAAGCAACACGACGTCGCCGGGCGCCGCGATGGTTCGGATGCGCTCGGCCAACGCCCGCGCCGACGGTCTGACGGTGGCAACTGCCCCACGGGTTGAAGCGGCGCCGCCCGCTGGGCGGGCCATCACCCCCTCGACGATCTCGTGGAACCGGGGGGCGAGGACCTCCGGGCGATGACGGGCGTCGACGTGGTCGGCGCCCTGGCGGGCCAGACGGTGCCACAGGGAGTCGTCGGTGAGCAGGCGCGTGATCGCTGCCGCCAGGTCGGTGGCGTCCGAACCGATGAGGGCGTGCTCGCCCTGGACGAGGTCCAGTCCCTCGGCGCCGATCGGGGTGGTGACCACCGGGGTGCCCCCCATCATCGACTGCAACACCTTGCCCTTCACGCCGGCGCCATAGCGCAACGGGACCACGGCGAGCCGAGCATGCTCCAGGTAGGGCAGGACCGATGGCACCCAGCCAACGAGCTCGACGCCCGGGCCCATCGGATCGACCTCCAGCTCGACGCGATCGAGCCAGTTGCCGAGCACCGTCAGGGGATGACGGGCGAGTAGTTCCGCGTCCAGCAGCGGCAGGATCTCCCCGCACAGGTGCTCGACGGCCTCGCGATTGGGAAGGTGCCGGAAGTTGCCGACGAAGACCATCCCGCGGCGCTCGTCGAGCGGTCGAGGGGATCGCGGCACATCCTCGACGAGTGGGAGCGTGAAGACGTGCCCTCCGACCAGGTCACGGAGCAGGTCGCGCTCCTTGTCGGACACCGCTAGCAGGGCATCCGCCTGTCCGTACGTGTTCAGCTCCTTGGCGGTGGCGGCTCCGAAGACGCCGTCGAGAGCGACCCCGCGGCCGTGGGACCGCCGCGCGTCGCGCACGAAGTTCAGGTCATGGACGTTCAACAACACGCGGGTCTGGGGACTGAGCCGGCGGACCAGTGGTATGAGCTTGGAGGCGGGCTCCCAGTAGGAGATGAGCGCGAGGTCCACGCTGGCCGAACGAAGGAGACGCTCCGCCCACCCGGCTCCGGCGTACGCGGCCACGCCCATGCGGCGCAGCCGCTCGGCGTGGCGTCGCTCGACCGCCTCGGGCTCCTGGTCGGTGAAGAAGGTGACGCGCCAGCCCGCGTCGAGCAGGAACCGGATGGTGTGATCCACGAACTGCGACCCGGCGTCGCGGTCGACGGTCGGCATCCGGATGTGCGTGACCAGGGCGTGTCGGCGACTCATGCCCGGCAGGCCTCGACGTCGTCGTGGTCGAGCAGGTAGCGCCATTCCCCGTCGCCCAGCTCGGGGGGCCGGGGGGGTCGCAGGTCGAGGACCCGCTGCCAGGCCGACTCCTCCAGGGGGACCGAGGGCTCGCCGCCGTTGCCGGTGACCCGCACCGCCACCACATCGGGCTGGTAGACGACGCCGGCCCGGTCCGACCAGAGCGCAGCGCACCACTCGCGCAGGTATGCCCGCCCCTCGAGGGCCACGGGGCCCGGCACTGCTGCCCACAGGGGCGCGGCGGCGGCCACGAGGCCGGGGGCCCAGCACACGGGGCGGACGTAGTCGTGCCACGGCGCCCGCACGTCCGCCGCCGAGCCCGCGATCAGCCCTACCGAGCGGTCGAAGAACACCGTTCCCCCGGCCGCCTCGATGGTGCCGTCGGGACCCAGCACCTTCCCCGCGACCGCCACCGCGGGGTCGACCGCCGCAGCCGCCGTCGCAGCGCGGATCGCGCCGGGAAGCGGCAGCACGTGCGGTTCAACCGCCACGACCACGTCGTGGTCGGCCAGTCCGTCGAGCGCCGCGGCGCCGATCGGTGCGACGAGGAGCGAAGCCCCCGCACGCGCCGCCCGCTCGGCCAGCGCCGGCTCCCAGCGGGGATCGTCCGCCGGGGCGGACCACACGAGGGTCCGGGGCGAAGGGGATCCCGCGGCCGGAGCCACAGCGTCGACGGACACTACGACGGGACCGGAGTGGCCGGGCGCGGCCGTGATCACCCCGAGGCGGGCCACCCGGCGCGCCTCAGCGATGTCGTCATCGAGGTCGACCACCACGACGTCGACGCTGTGATCGACGTAGGGCAGGCGACCCTGGTGACGTGCGGGCGAGAACACGGCGAGGTCGGGCAACTCCGCCTCCAGGGCATCGCCCGTCAAGTCGAGGACGGCCGGCGCCTCGGCACCACCCGCGGCCAGCTCGTCGATCGCGGCCCGGAGCGAGCGGGGGCCCGGCTGGGCCGGGCTCGCCAGGTCGAACACGAGGCCGGCACCCGCCTCGTCGACCGCCGTCCGGTAGTTGCGGACGAGATGGTCCCGCAGCTCAGCCCGCTGACGGAACCAGGGACGGGAACCCTCGGGCACCACCAGGTGCCGGTGGCCGTCGTAGCGCCGCGCCTCGACGAGCGCGACGTGGGAGAGGTCATCCGCCAGCGGTCTGGCGCTGCGGGCCCCCGGGAACGGCGTCGCGCGAGGCGACCGGGCCCCGCCCACGTCGCCGGGACTCCCCGGTGTCACCACCAGCCACGGGTCGTCGGCGGTCCACGCTCCATCGACCATGGCCCCATAGGCGGCCTTCCAGAGCCGCGCCGGAGGGCCCTTGGGAACGGGCGCAGGCCGCGGTGCCGGGTCCGAGATCCGGCCGGCCGCCTGTCGCCGGACCCGGGCGGTCGCCGCCCAGACGCGGCGCACAACCTGCTGAGCCGGATCGGGGAGCCGCCTCACTGCGTCCCTGGCCGCCGCATCCGGCTGCGCGGCGGCTCGCCGGTACGCATCCCGGCCCCGCCGCGCCGCGTCGCGGGCGGGTGGTGGCAGGCGTGTGGCCCGCACGCGGGCCGCCTGCAGCGCCCGCTGCTTCGCGCTGCGCGCCACCGGCCCCGGCTCCGCCGTAGCCCGCTTCGCCAGGGTCCGGCCACGTCGTAGCGTCTGCTGAGCCCGCGGCGAGAGCCGGGACCACGCAGCGCGGGCGCCGCGATCGGCCGTCCCCACCAGCGAACGGGACTGCAACCGCTCCACTGACTGGCGCAAGGCGTCGAGCGCAGCGACCGTGTCGCTGTCGCGGCGCGAAGCCGCCAGCTGAGCCTCGAGCTGCCGAACGCTGTCGCGGTATTCCTGCTCCGCCTTGGCGTGGGCCGCCCGGAACTCCCGCTCGCGCTCCTCGAGGCGGTCGATCGCCTCCTGCCGCTGCTCGGCATGCCGTTGGGCCACGGCGCCGTCGACGATCAGGCGCCGAACGCGGCCCTCGTCCGGCGGCAGGTCCCGTGGCTGGGGCGCGCCCGCCTCGCGGCACAGGGCCGCGTAGAGCACGCGCAGGCTGTCGCTGACGCCGGCATCCCCGAGGTCCGCGCCCGTCGTGTGGTGCCGAAGGTCGCGGCGCACCCGGGGCGGGGCGGATTCGAGGCCGGCGAAGGCACACAGGCGTGCCATCTCGCCCCCGGGATCGACGAAGAAGGTGTCGTAGTGGGTGACGATGCGGCGATCAACCGGGACCTGATCGAGCACCGTTGCGTAGTACCGCTCCCACAGCGCCAGCCCCAGCGAGTACGAGTTCTGGTTGCGACGCTTCAGCGACAGAGCCACCTCGATGGGGTGACGGACGCAGATGACGAAGCGCAGCTCCGGCTCGAGGTCCAACCAGTACGCGGCTGTCAAGCACGTCCGCGGGTCCTTGAAGCCCCATCGCTCGTGTTCGCGCAGCGCGGCCAAGGCCGTGGTGCAGGCCTGGGCGAGGTGCGCCACGCGGGGATCGTCGGCCGCCACCGGTGGCAGGACGGGCGGGTTGTCCCACGCACCGCCCGTAGCCTCGAGCAGCTCGTCGTTGCAGTCCCTGATCGCCCTGTTCTCCCAAAATCCCTCTGGGTTGTCCTCGGCGGCTTCGATCAGCTCGGCCGCGTCCGAACCAACCAGCTGCAAACCCGACTCGTGGAGGGCGCGCGTGATCATCGACGTGCCTGACCGGTGCATCCCCGTGACGGCGATCGGGACTGTGCGAGTCATTCCTCCCCTTGCGTCCCCGGCCCTCAGCCGGCCTTCATCATGGCAGGAACCCCTGCTGGCTGAGGACTCGCAGGCCCGCCAGCTCCTCCCAGTTCCGGCCCAGACAGCGGGCCGATGGTAGCGGTCAGTGGTGGACTAGTCGCCCTGGGTGGTCACGCGCTTGATCGCCTGGCGGGCGGAGCGCTCGACCAAGGGGAGCAGCGCCGGATTCAACCGACCGACGTAGAGGGGAGCGTTGGCCGGCGGTCGGTGGGCGACGCCGACGACTGCCTGGTACTCGGCGTGCATCTCGTCCCAGGAGTAGCGGCGCGTGGTGCCGGCGCCTCCGTGGTACTGGTGGAACGTCCCCTCTCCCCACATAACGATCAGGTCCACGCCGTCGAGCCCGCACGCCCGCCGGTACAGGTCGTGGTTCACGAGCCCGCCACCCGGCAGGGCGAAGCGCTCGTCGAGCCCTCCCAGCTCGTCCCAGATCGAGCGGGGGCAGAACAGGCTGCTGCTCTCGCCGGCCGGTCCGAACAGGCCACGCCCCCACGATCCCGCCGGCGTGCTGACCTCGAAGAGCCGGTAGCCGTCGGTGTCCCAGCCGGACTCGGCCAACAGGCGATCCTCGCCGGCCTGGTCGTACCCGACCTCGGCGGCCTCCATGTGGCGGACGCTTCCCAGGTGATATGCCGGCGCCGTGACGATGGGGCGGGGTGCCAGGCCGGCGGCGCGGCGCGCCTCGGCCAGAAGGCCCGGTGACGCGATGCGGGCGCCGTCAACGATCAGGCCCACGACGTCTCCCTGCGCAAGCCGCAGCCCGTGGTTGGCGGCACGCGCGGGAGACGGTGGCGCGGGGTCGATGCGTTCCAGCCGCAGCCGACCGTCGAAGCCCGCCACGAGCCGGCCGTCGACGGGCGACACCGATCCGTTGTCGACGACGACCACCTCGTACTCGTCGGCCGTCACCCCCCGCTGATAGCCGGCGCCGAGCGACCGGAGGGTGCGGGGGAGCTCCCGCGCCATGTCGTGCACGACCACGACGACGCTGACGGAGGGTGGCTCGCCGCGCCGGGGGGTCACGGCGCAGCAACCTAGCGGTGCTGCCGGCGGGACCGGGCGGGAGCCCGCCCCCGCGTCCCCTACGGCCCGATGCTCACGTGCCCGATGGCGTGCTTCCCGCCAGGTGCCTCCGGGGTGAAGGCCGTCGGAGAGCGTCGATCACGCGGCGGGCCTGGCGCTCCCACGACCACTCGGCCTCGGCCGCCGCGCGCGCCGCCTTCCCCAGCCGCGCCCGCTCCTCGGGATCGTCGCGGAGCCGGCGGAGAGCGGCGGCAAGTGCGTTCACGTCGTGGGGCGGCACGACGATGGCGTCGACGCCGTCGGTGAGCCGCTCGGCCAACTGGCCGACGGCCGGGGCGACGACCGGCAATCCGGCGGCGAGGTATTCGGCCAGCTTGAGCGGCGAGTAGTGGAACGGCTGGCCCGGCGGGGCGAGGAGGACGGCGGCGTCCATCGCCGCGAGGTGAGCGGGAAGCTCGTGATGCGCGACCGTCCCGGTGCAGACGGCGGGCACACCCCTGTCGCCTGCCAGCCGCTCGATCCGCGGTCGTTCCGGCCCGTCGCCGACCAGCAGCAGGGCCGTGCCGGGCAGGACGGACAGTGCTTCGACCGCCTGCTCCAGCGCGTGGAAGCGCCGGAAGCTGCCGACCCATCCGACGACGAAGCGGTCCTCGAGCCCGAGCCGGCCCCGCAGACGTGCGGGGTCCTGCGGCTCGGCGAAGAGCTCGAGGTCCACCCCGGTCGGGGTGAGCAGCAGCCGCTCCTCGGGCACACCCATGCGCACCATCTGATCGAACACGGTGCGGCTGCCGGCCGCGACGATGTCGGCGCCGAGCAGCGACGGCCGCTCCGCGCGCCGTTCGAGGAGGCGACCCCAACCCGGCCTGGTCGTGCCCCATTGCCCCGCCTCCCATACCTTCGCGGCCGGGACGAACAGCACCGAGGGCGCCCCGAGGCGACGGGCCAGGTCCAGCCCGGCGGTGGCGAACAGGTCGTGGCGCTGCCACACGAACGTGACCTCGGACCCTGACCACGGCCCGTCCGGGTCGATGGAGAAGCGTCGGCTCAGCCGCCAGTGGAGCAGGTCCTTGACGGCGGTCTTCGCCACCGCCGGGAGCCGGCGACGAACGCTGGCCTCGCTGCGGCTGCGCAGGGTGGGGTCGGAACCCCGCTGGCGCGCCGCGGACGGGGTGAGGACGTCGGTGGGCGTGACCACCCAGGAACGACCGAGCACCCGCTCGGTGGCCGCCGCCCAACCAGCAGTGCTGAGCAGCGACGCCACGGGACCCTGCTCTCGCGTGCCTGAGCCCGCCACCACGAAGATCGCCCCAGCCACGCTGAGAGGGTAGCCGCGGCGGTTCAGCGCGGGTCACGCCCAGTCGTGTCCTGACGAGGCACTGGGTACGGTGTCGGCCGCTGTGGCCGTGGAAGTGACCCGCCGACCCGCCGACCCGACGCCCCTGCGCATCCTCCACGTGGTGTCACGGAGTCAGCGGCGAGGCGCAGAGCTGGTGGCGTTGGAGCTGGCCGATGAGCTGGACCGGCGGGGTCACCGGAATCGCGTCGTGGCGCTCGCGCCGGCATTCGACGGTCGCAGCGAGCCCGGCCTGGTGCCGCTCGGGACCTCGCGAGGGCAGCGGCTGCCGGATCTCGTCGCCGGCGCATGGCGGGTGCGGCGGCTGCTCGGGGCCGAGCCGCCGGACGTCGTGCTGGCCCACGGAGGTTGGCCGACGCAGGTGGTGGCCCTCGCGATCGGTCGCCGGGGCCCGCTGCTGGTCTGGCAGCGCATCCTCGGGTTCCCGGACAAGCTGTGGCGGCCGGGCCGTCGACATTGGTGGAGCGTCGTCGCCGGTCGTGTCGACGCGGCCGTGGCGCTGACCGCCGACCAGAAGGGCGAGCTCCGCCGGCTCGGCTACCGGGGCCCGGTGTGGGTCATCCCCAACTTCCGCAAGCCTGACAGGTTCCGCGCCATTCCCCGCGCCGAGGCCGCGGCCCGCCTGCGCGCCGAGGTTGGCGTGCCCGAAGGGACCCCGCTCCTCGGCTTCGTCGGGCACCTGGTCCGCCAGAAGCGGCCCGACCGCGCGCTCGACGTCCTTGCTGAACTGCGGCGGCGCGGATGCCCCTCCCACCTCGTGGTGGCGGGTGCCGGTCCGTTGCGGACCGACCTGGAGTCCCAGGCCCAACGCCTCGGGTTGGACGGTGCCGTGACGTTCCTCGGGGAGCGAGACGACGTCGAGTGGCTGCTCGGTGGTGTCGACCTGGCGCTGTTGACCAGCGAGGCCGAGGGCATCCCCGGTGTTGCCATCGAGGCGGTGATGGCGGGATGTCCCGTCGTGTCGGTCCCCGTGGGCGGGGTGGCCGAGGTGGTCGAGGATGGGGCTACGGGGCTGGTCCTGGACACGGATGATCCCGCGGCGATTGCGGAGGCGGTGGCGCGGCTGCTGGCCGACGACGAGGCCCGGGAGGCCCTGAGCCGCGAGTCCCGGTCGCGCACCGACAGGTTCTCGGCCTCGGCCGCGGCCGCGGTCTACGCCGAGCGGCTCACCGCCGCCCTCGCCAAGCGGTGAACGCCAGGGTGCCACCGACGCCGGCCAGCGCCGACAGCACCATCGCCAAGATGACGACCGGCACGGCGACACCGTCATCAGACGATTCGGAGGCGGCCGTCAGCGTCGAAAGCGTTGGGGCCGTCGAGGCTGCGGGCGCGGTGGTGGACGATTCGGGCGGTGCTTGGGTGGTCGGCGCCGTGGAGGGGGCCGCGGTCGTCGGTGTTGCCGTCGCCGGCGGGCTCGCCGCCGGCGGCGCTGCCCGTTCCTTGTTGCCGCGGCCGGCCACGGCAGGCGGTTCCGGTGGCGCGAGCGAGATGGACCGGCCGCACGTGCGGTTGTCGCCCTCGACCTGTCGGTTGCCCGGCGCGGCGTTGTTGTCGGTCACGACGACGTCGCACGTGTCGGTGGTCGCGACCAACGCCTCACCCTGCTTGGTGATCGGCTGCCGGTTGCCGTGGACGACCGCACCGTCGACGCGGAAGAACTCGACTGGGGGCCCCGTGGCCGGTGCGTCGCTGGTGTTGTCCACGACCCAGAACTGCCGCCGGCGCTGACCCTCCGGTGTCTTGGCCGACACACTGAGGACCCGCCCGCGCAGCGTGTTGCGCGCGATGACGACCCGGTTGACCGGCGCCTCTCCCGCCATCGGCACGAACAGCAGCCGCCCCGGGCCCACGTGGTTGTCGATGATATGGACGTTCTCGACCGCCAGCTCGCCGAGCGGCTCGAGGTCGACCGTGCCCCGCGCCATGTCGGTGAAGCGGTTGCGCTCGATGACGATGTCCCGGCCGTCGATCACGGCGATGCCTTGCCGGCCGCTGCGGGCGAAGGTCGAGTCATGGATCCACACCCCGACGGTGTCCCGGTCGCCCTGATCCTTGAAGCGGTCGATGAAGATGTGGTCGCCGTAGGTGTCGTGGATGTTGACGCGGTCGATCTCGATGTCGGTGACGCCGGCGATGGTCATGGCGGCCTGGAACTCGAGCTCCCGGACGTAACCGTCGAGGCCCCCGTGCGGGTTGGCTCCCTGTATCTCCAGGTTGCGGATCTTGAGCCACGAGCCGCCGCGGATCTGGATCTGATTGCGACCCGGTTCACCGGTCGTGGTCGCGAAGATGCGGGCACCATTGCCGTCGATCACCAGGTCGTGACGATCGTTGAGCCAGATCGTGCCCTCGACGCGGTAGTCGCCGTCGCGTGCCAGCCGGACGACGCCGCCGTTGGGTGTGCGGTCGAAGAGCGCTTGGAGCTCGGCGGTCACGTCCGTGGCGCCGGTGGCGTCGATTGCGCCGACGTCCTGGGCGGATGCTGGCGGCGCGGCGACAGCCCCAACAGCGGCCGACCCAGCGATCGTCATCACCACCCAGCCGGCCGCCACGAACGTTCGCAAGCGGGCCATGCGGCGCGGATCGTATCGGCCGCGGGCGCCGGTGTCCGACCGATGGCGACGGGCACCGGTGTCCAACGGGTGGCAATCTGACGAACTGTCAGGGTTTGCGGGCACGCCCCGCGCGAACCCGCTAGGTTCTGGTCGC
>Ga0081455_10002490_pt1 | contig 21865 bp, 21 predicted proteins | sample TabmetS3T2R1_FD_70207 | JGI IMG/M metagenome (GOLD analysis project Ga0081455, IMG submission 70207) | Tabebuia heterophylla rhizosphere microbial communities from the University of Puerto Rico - S3T2R1 | ecosystem: Host-associated > Plants > Roots > Rhizosphere ...
CCGCGCTCGTCGCCGATGCCCCAGCCCTCGGGGTCATCCATGAACAGCGGTGCTCCGGTGTCGGCGGTGCCATCGCCCGGCGAGATCTCGATCTGGTACTCCGGCTCGTCGCTGTCGATCCCGAACGGGCCGCTCTCCTCGCTCGCGCTGTCGCTGGTGAGCAGCTCGTAGTTCATCCGCACGTAGTCGACGTAGCTGTTGGCCTGGGCGTTGTCGGGCTCGATCACCAGCACGCGCTCCCACAGCAGGAGCGCTCCGTCGAGATCGCCCTCGCCGTACAGGCTCAGGCCCTCCTCGATCAGCCGGTCGACCTTGGTCGGATTGTTGGTCAGCAGGCGCACCCGCGTGATACCGAGATGGCGCAGCATCACCGCGGCCGCCTTGAACGTGCGCTCGTCCGCCTCGAAGCCCAGCAGGTTCGAGATCCGGATGCCGCACAGCGGATCGTCGCCCTCGTCGCCGTCCTCGGGCACTTCCGCCCACCCCGCCGGCACGTCCTCGACCGTGAGCAGGGCCGGCTGCAGCTCGTCCTCGCCCGGCAGATCGGCGACATCGGTCGACGAGGTCTCGTCGGATCCGCCCGCGTCCGATGTGTCCGAGTCGTCGCCGCCCCCGCACGCACCGACGGCGAGTACGGCGACGAAGAGGACCCCGAGCCATCGTTTCGTTGCCATCTGCGCCGTTCCTCGTTCCCTCGTACCCCCAGTGTGACTGCGAGCGACGCTAGGCGAGCGAGCCGCCCCCAGCACGGGCCGAAGGTCCCGACCCGCGAGGACGACGTCCCCCGGCCGCCTGAGGGCCGTCAATGTCAGCGACGGGAGCGGGACTTCTGCTTCGGCGCGTAGAACTCGAGTGCCTTGCGGGTCTTCGGCTCCTGGGGGCCGGAGGGCGAGAATCCCAGGCCACTGAGGAACTCGACCGACTCGGAGGCGACATTGAGCGCGTTCTTCGGTGTCGTCTTCGTCGACATCTCGACCAGCGGCACCTCACCGGGATAGTGCCACTGCTCCAGCGTGATCCGGCGAGCGAAACCGGTCGGTACGAACTTCAGCAGCGTGATGAAGATCGGGCCCAAGGGGATCAGGTCCTCCCAGTCGACGCCTGGCGAGTGGTCGGCGAAGAACGTCCGCTGCTCCTTGCTGAACAGGTGCTGCAGTGGCCGCTCGCCGGCGATCGCCTTGACTACGGCCCCTGGGCTTCGGCGGCCCTTGAGTGAGGCGGAGACAACGTACGAGCCACGGGTGATGTCCATCTCGACCTTGAGGTTCTTCGACGCCTGGACCTTCGATGGCAGCTCGGCCGGCTTGACCGGGCGCAGCTTCACCACGGTGTCGTCGTCGGCGTTCTGGGTCCGCCGGGCCCGAACGACCACCCCGTTGTGGAACAGCGTCAGATCCGGTGTATCGAAGAACGTCACCTCCCGGATCTTGCCCTCGAGCGGGTCGACGCCGATGCGGCGCAACGACATCCGCTGGTCGGCCGGAATGTTGACCTTCAACTCGACGCTGCGAACTCCGGTCAGCTCGGTCATCATGCCGAGCAGTTGGTCCCGGCTCATGCTGGCCAGTCCCGGCAACTGACTCGCCTCAACCATCTCGACTCCTTCGCGCCGCACCGCAGGCGGTGACACGCCGTACCCGCTCGTTTCGAGGCTGTCCCGAACCCGGCGGGCACACATCGCCCCGACCGGGTGATCCCCGGTCACAGGCGTGGTTGGTCCGGCAGCCGCAGTCGGGTTTCGAGCTCGTCGGCCAGGTACGCCGAGTAGCCGTTCGCGAGATGGTCGTTGTCGCCGTAGACCGCCATGCCGTCGACTACGGTCGGGCATCGATCGCGCAGGCAGAACAGGTCGTGGGTCACGAGCCGCCTCGCGCCGGTGTCGGCGATGCCGCGGCGGACCAGCCGGTTGCTGTCGGCCACCCATGTGGACGGCGCGAAGGTGCAGTCGGCCGTGGTGTTGTCGAGGTCGGACAGACAGTCGGCCGGGAACCACGGCAGTCGATTGATGTCCTGGACGAAGCGGACATCCGGCGCGATCGTGAGCAGCTCATCGGCAAGCGACTCAGCACCGTCGCGCCAAGCCTGCCGCGCGGCGTCGAGCGGCAGCAGCTCGCCGGTCGCTTCGTCGGCGTTCTTGATGATCGACGCGCTGGCCACGACGATCACGTCCGGCTGTGCTCGTCGGGCCTGCTCGAGCGCCCACTCCCGCCACGCGTTGCACTCGGTGTAGATCGCGTCGCGGTCGAACTTCCACGCGACGACGTCGTACGGCGTGCAGCCGAGCTTGGTGATCGGCAGCAGCTCGTAGCCGTGGCGTTCGGCGACGATCTCGAGGCCCGCCAGCCACATCTGGGCGTGCGAGTCGCCCATGACGACGATCCGTCGATCGCTGCCGACGTCGCCCAGGGGGCAGATCTCGTGCGACGACTGGTCCTCGGCGGCGCGGCACGCCGGGTCCCGCACGAACTCCTCGCTGACCGGCTCGAGGTCGTCGACCGGAGTTTGGGGCGCGTTGAGCGTCGCGCGATCGAGGGCGTCGGCGAGAGCGTCGTGGATCTCCTCGCCGTTGCGGGGCATCCGCTGCGATGGAGGCAGCTCGGACAGGTCGACGTTGGCCGCGGCCGCCGCGACGATGCGGCGTTCGTGGTCGATGTACGCGTGCGAGCCGGCGTTGACCGCCAGCAGACTCCCGATCGCGACCGGCCACATGAGCAGGGCGAGCTTCGGGCGCACGGACAGGGTCGGTGCGCGACGGATCGGGTTCTCGATCAGCTGATAGCTGAGCCAGGCCATGATCAGGGCGCCCCCGGACAGGGCCAGGTTCTCGGCAACGCTCAGTCGGGCGCCGAGGTACGCCGGGGCCAGGATCAGGAACGGCCAGTGCCACAGGTAGAAGCCGTACGACACGTCACCGATCCAGCGCAGCGGCTGGCGCCCGAGGAGCCGTACGAGGCCGGGTCCAGATCGGTCCGGGAGGCCGCTGCCGGCGGCGATGAGCAGCACGGTGCCGACGACGGGGAGCGCCATGTGGTAGCCCGGAACCGGCGTGCGGTCGGTGAAGGTCACCGCCGCGGCGGCGATCATCGCCAGCCCGGCCAAGGCGAGAAGAGACCGCGTCCATCGGCCGAGCCCGGGAAGCGAACGCCCCGCCATCGCCAGGAGAGCACCCGCTCCGAGCTCCCAGCCGCGCGGCGCCGTGGAGAAGTAGGCCACGGTGGGATCGGTCGGGGTGGTCGCCACCGACCACGCGAAGGAGGCCCCGACCGACACCACGGCGAATCCGACAAGCCATGGCATCCGCCGGCCAACCGACGCCACCCGACGACCGGCGCCGACGGCGAGCACGGCGATGATCAGCGCGGGCCACACGAGATAGAACTGCTCCTCGACGGCGAGCGACCAGTAGTGCTGCACCGGCGAATGTGGTTGTCCAGCAGCGAAGTAGTCGGTCTGCCCCTGGGCGAACCGCAGGTTGGCGCCGAAGAAGGCCGCCCAGGCGACGTCACCGAGGATCGCCTCCGCCCGGACGTAGGGAAGGAGCACGATCGCCGCGATCGCCGTCGCGATCAGGGTGACTGTCGCGGCCGGCAGGATGCGGCGGGCGCGTTTGGCGTAGAACCCGACGAGTGAGATCGAGCCACGCTCGGTCGCCTCGTGCAGGAGGATCGACGTGATCAGGAACCCCGAGACGACGAAGAAGACGTCCACGCCGATGTAGCCGCCGGCAACGCCCGGCACGCCGGCGTGGGCCAGCATCACCAGCAGGACCGCGATCGCCCGGAGGCCCTGGATGTCACCGCGCGCTCTCATCGCGGGCATGGCGTGTCGGGTCGCATGACGCCGTTCCGGCATGGCCCCCCACTTTCGAGTACAGATCGAAATCCCCACGGCTGGTCGTCCAGCCGATCGACCCCACCCGTGCCGTTCGCCCAGAGACCGCGCCCAGCCCCTTGAGCACGGACGCCGGCATCGGGCTTCTACGTATTGATAGTTACGGTCGCGGCGTGGGGTTCCATCGGCCCACGTACTTCTCTGACGATGCGACCGGCCGCGAAGGTTGCCCCGGGACAGCCGCTTCGGGTCCTAGTGCCCTGGTGGCAGCGGTGCCGACGCGGAATTGTCGGCTGGCGAAGCTGGCTTCCGGCGTGAGGACCGACGATGGAGCAGTCAACGGGCGAACTGCCCGATCTGTACCGGCGTGCGATGGATCGCTTCGGCGCCAATGTGCGGCAGGTACGTGACGATCAGTGGGACCGGCCGACGCCGTGCGCCGACTGGGACGTACACGCCCTCGTCAACCATGTCGTCAACGAGAACCGCTGGACGCCGCCGCTCATCGAGGGCCAGACCATGGCCGACGTCGGCGACCGCTTCGACGGCGATCTGCTCGGCGACGACCCGAAACAGGCGTGGGAGGAGTCGGCCGGAGGGGCGACGGCCGCGGTGCACAGTGACGGAGCGCTCGACCGCACGGTGCATCTGTCGTTCGGCGACGCGCCGGGTCGCGAGTACGTCTGGCAGCTGTTCGCCGACATCCTCATCCACGGCTGGGATCTGTCCCGCGGGATCGGTGCGGACGACCGGCTCGATCCGGACCTGGTCGAGGCCTGCGCGAAGTGGTTCGCCGAGGTCGAAGCGGACTACCGCAGGGCTGGCGCGATCGGACCTCGGCCGGACCTGCCCGGCGACGCCGACGCCCAGACCCGGCTGCTCGCCGCCTTCGGCCGAGCTTCCACGTGGGGCTGACCGCCGCCGGTCAGATCTCGCGTCCCGACTCGATCGACTCCGATGTGTCGGATCGGCGCCGAGCGGCGGTGGGATCGCCGTTGAGCTCCGGCTCGAGGATCAGCCGGGCCAGTGCGTCCTCGCGGCTGTAGTGGCCGACCGCGTCGAACCAGCGCTTGGCGTGCAGCGCGACCCGAAGGTCGCAGTCCGCGACGACGGTCCCTTCCTCGCCGTACAACGGCCCGGCGATGACCCGGCCCTCGTCCGGCTCGATGATCGCCGCGCCGCCGATGCCGAAGACCTCCTCGCCCTCGGGCAGCGGCACCGGGAAGTCGTCCGGGAAGGCGCTCGCCGGGATGTACTGCGGCGCCGACACCACGAACGCACCGGACTCGGTCGCGATGTGGCGCATGCTCACCAGCCAGGCCTCGGAGTCGTCCGCGGTCGGTGCCAGCCAGATCTGGGGGCCGCTGCGATAGAGGGCGTAGCGGGCCAGCGGCATCATGTTCTCCCAGCAGATCAGGCCGCCGAGGCGTCCGATCGGAGTGTCCGCGATCGCCAGGTCGGTGCCGGTGCCGACGCCGTGGAAGAGCCGCTCGTGCATGGTCGGCATGAGCTTGCGGTGCCGGGTGATCAGGCCTTGCGGTCCGAAGACGAGCAGGGTGTTGTAGAGCGAGCCCGGCCGGTTCGACTCGCGCTCGTTGACGCCGATCGCGCAGTGGATGCCGAGCCGCGCGCACTGCCGCGCGATGCGGTCGGTATGCGGCCCCGGCACGTCGACCGCGTTGTCCCACATCCGTTCCCAGAATTCGTTCCAGCCCTCGAACGCCGCCGCCGACTTGGCCCAGGCGTTGGAGGGATAGAGCGGCACGAACGTCTCGGGGAAGACCGCGAGCTGTACGCCGTCCGCGGCCGCCTCGTCGAGCAGCCGGCAGGCCTTGTCGACCGTGGCGTCGGCGTCGAGGATCACCGGCGTCGCCTGGATCGCGGCGACGCGCACGGTGGGAAAGCGGGTCATCTGTGGAGAGTACGACGACGCGGCCACTGCCGACAGGGGCGCTGGTCCCTCCGTCATCGGGTCGCGACGAGAGCGGCCGGCCGGTCGACGGTCGGCGGCATCGCCCGGCCGAGCCATCCCACGACGACCGTCGCCGCGAGCGAGGCCGCGGCCAGAATGGCCCACGGCAGCCAGCTCGTGACGGCGAACAAGGCCACGATGGCCGGCGCCGCGACCTGGGCGGTCGTGAAGGCGTACTGATAGGTGGCCATCGCGGCGGCCCGATGCTCCGGCGGTGGCAGTGCCTCGGACAGTGCGCCGGCGATCGGGAAGAAGGCCATGGCCGCGAAGACCCGTAGCAGCCAGATGGCGACGGCGTACGGGATCAGCAACTGCGTCGGCACCCAGAGCATCCCCATCATGAGGACGGCGAAGACCGCGTAGATCGCGGCGGATCCCTGCATCGACCGGGTTCGGCGGAGGCCGCGAAGGGAGTCCACCACCCCTGACACTGAACAGGCTGAGGAGCGCCGTGCTGATGGTCAGCAGCGCACCGGGTAGCCATTCGGGGCCGTCGACGAACTCGATGACGAAGATCGGCATGCCGACCAGCGAGAAGTCGGCGAGGTCGATGAGGAAGACCGCGAGCATCAGAGCGAGGTAGCGCCGGTCGCGGAGCACCGCCGTCCGATGGGAGATCATGGCGCCATGCGTCCGACGGCAGCCGCGCTGGATCCGGCGGCTGTTCTCGATGCGTTCGGGATCCACGGTCGCGCCGTCGAGCTGGCGGAGGTCGGCGGTGCCTGGTCGAACCGGGTCTACCGACTGACGACGCAGCAGAGCCGGTTCGCCGTCAAGGAGATCCTCAACCCGTGGGGCGACGCCGGCTGGCGGGGCTGGCTGGAGGTCGCGTGGCGGTTTGAGCTCCAGGCGTACGCCGCCGGCATCCAGATGCCCGAGCCGATTCCCAGTCCGGTCGACGGCGGCTGCGTGGCCTGGATCGACGGCACGGACGGAGCCGACCCGATCGCGGTTCGGCTGCACCGGTGGGTCGACGGCCGGGCGCACGATCCCGGTCCGGCGAGCCGGCCGGTGGCCGAGTGGGCCGGCCGGGTGCTCGCCACCCTGCATGGCCTCGACCCGCGACCGGTCGAGGTCGGCGGCCTGCCGTCGCGGAACCGGGAGACGGTCGAACGGTGGCCGGAGCTGGTGAGCCGGGCCCGAGACGGGCGGGCGCGGTGGGCGGGACTGATGGTCCAGACCGAGCCGGTGGTTCAGACCATCGCGGCGCTCGCCGACGAGGCGGCGGAGGTCGCTGGTCCCGAGGTCATGAGCCACGGCGACCTCGACCAGAAGAACATCGTGCTCTCGCCGACCGGGCCGGTGCTCTGCGACTGGGACGCCGCCGCTCCGCATGCGCCACGCCAGGAGCTGGTCGACGCGGCGATGTCGCTGGCGGCCTGGAAGCGGTTCCATGTCGCCCGGGCGGTGATCGCCTCGTACGAAGCGGCGACCGGCCGGCCGGTCACCGTCGCCGCGGCCGACCTGGGGCCGACGATGCTGTCCAGCCTGGACTGGATCCGGTTCAACGTCGAACGGGCCCTGGGCATCCGTACCGCCAGTCCGCACGAGCAGGAGAGCAGTGACGGCCTGGTGGCGGGCCTACTGCAGCAGCTGCCGCATCAGGCCTACGTCGCGCTGCGGGCGCCCGAGTTGCTCCTCAGAGCGTAGGTTCGGTGCACAATGGGGCGGTGAACGACCAGCGCCCGTCGGGGGTCTACTCCGCGGCCCTGTGGCTCATCGCCATCGGCCTGGTGCTGGTCGGCTACGGCGCCTGGGAGCGGTGGGGGACCAACCTCGTCGCCTATCACAACCAGCAGGAGGCGGTGAACGACCTCACCGACGGATGGCGCGATCCCGACGACGCCAAGCTCGGGCAGGCGATGGCGCTGCTGCGGATCCCCGAGTTCGGAGCCCGCTTCGAGGTGCCGATTGTGGAGGGCATCAAGGCCGACGACCTGTCTCGCGGTGTCGGTCACTATCCCGGTACGGCACTTCCGGGCGAGGTCGGGAACTTCGCGGTCGCCGGGCATCGGGTGACCCACGGCGAGCCGTTCCGGGATCTGCCGGACCTGGAGGCGGGTGACGCCATCGAGGTGGAGACCTCCGAGGCGATCTACACCTACGCCTTCGACAACGACCCCGGTGATCTCGTCGTGCAGCCGAAGGACACCTGGGTGCTCGATCCGGTGCCGCCGGGCTCGCTCTACGACGAGGGCAGTGCCGAGCCCACACAGGCGATCGTCACCCTGACGACCTGCGGCAAGCTGGTCCACACCAGTGACCGGATCGTGGCGTTCGGCCACCTGGTCAAGACCGACTGGAAGTAGCCGGCGCGTCAGTCCGCGTCGGGGTCGCGGCCCTTGCGCAACAGCAGAAGGGCACCACCACCGGCGATCAACGCGCCCATCCCGGCCCAGGTGGCCCGGGGACCCCACCGCGATGCTCCGGTGTCGGCCAGCGGCGGCTCGTGTGGCCCGGCGGCCGGTGGTCCCTCGCCCGGCGGCGGCTGGTTCCGGTCAGGCGGCGGTGTTTGGTCGTTGTTCGGCTTGTCGACGACCTTCTGCGAGCAGGTCGCGTCGGACAGCGTGATCGAGCCGCTGAGCCGCAGCACGTTGTTGAGGTCCGGGACCTGGTCGGTCGGAAGCTGGGACAGGAGGCTGCCGAGCTCGTCGTAGGCCTGCTGGGCCGAGAGCGCATCAGGGTCGGCCGGAACCGGCGGGAACCCGGCGTCCTCGCCGGCGTTCCTCACCTCGGCCAGGAGCTGTTTGACCGTGTCCTCGAACGCGCGCATCGCCTCCGGAAACTGCTGCAGAACGTCGGCGTCGAGGTCGGTGTCGAGCGTGACGACCAGGTTGGACACGGCACCGAAGGTCTTCTGGTCGGTGATCTGGTGGTTCCACCGGACCGAGCCGAGGCCGGGCACCGGAACATCGGTGTTGGGCTCCAGCTCGATCGAGCTGTCTTCCTGGATCCCGCTGCCGGTCAGGCTGCCGACCGGCGCTTCCAGGTCGATCTTCTCGCGATCGCCGATGCAGCGGGCGACCAGGTTCTCCACCGACAGCGCGCCGTCGGCGATCTCGAGATGTCCGATCACCGCTTCGCTCACCACGGTGCCGTTGTGGCTTGTCGATGCCGCCCGGAAGCCGCCGCCGGTGATCAGCGGGTTGTCCGGCAGCCCGGCGGGCTCGTCGACGCCCCGGAAGTCGGCGTGCCCCACCCGGCTCGGCACGCCGAGTTGCTCCGGCGTGAGATGGACGGTCTGCTCGGGCGGCATCGGGAGCGTGTTGAAAGGTTCCGGGACATCGGCGTCCGCGGGGAACAGGGTCAGTGTCAGACCCTCGGCCTGGAACGCGGTCGCCTGGCCGTCGTAGTCGACCCGCGACTCCGCGTCCGCCGTCGCCGGGGTCGTCGCGGCCAACGCCACCACGGTGGCGACGAGCGTCGCTCGGGCTCCCCTCCGCACCCACCGGCTCGCCATGAGCTTCCCCTCCCCTTCACGCACTCTCCCCGTCCAACGACGAAATGGCCCGCAGGCTACGGCCCGGCCCATAAGCTGGCCGGGTGACGGAGGGGATCGGCCTGCCGGCGTGGAACGCGCTCCCGGACGCCGACGCGGTCCAGGCGCTGCGGGGCTGCTGCGCCTCGTCGCGATGGGCCGAGCGGGTCGCGGCGGACCGGCCGTACGCCACGCCGGAGCAGCTGTACGCGGTGGCCGATCAGGTCCTCGCCGAGCTCGACGAGGCCGACATCGACGAAGCACTGGCGGCGCATCCGCGGATCGGCGACCGGCCCACCGGCGCTGACTCGCGCCGGGAGCAGTCTGGCGTCGCCGGTGCGTCGAGGGACACCAAGGCCGAGCTGGCCGCGGCGAACCGGGCGTACGAGGAACGGTTCGGCCACGTCTACCTGGTCTGCGCGACCGGCAAGGACGCCGACGAGCTGCTGGCGATTCTGCGCTCCCGGCTGGGCAACGACGCCGCGACGGAGCGGCGGGTGCTGCGTGCCGAGCTAGCCAAGATCAACTACCTGCGGCTTCGCCACCTGTTACACACGACGGACCATCGAACGGAGGCTGACCGATGAGCGCCGTGACGACCCATGTGCTCGACAGCGCCCGCGGCAAGCCCGCGTCCGGCGTCGACGTCCGCCTGGAGAACTCCGACGGCGCCGAGATCGCCAGCGGCCGCACCGACGCCGACGGCCGGATCGGCGAGCTCGCGCCGGATTCCCTGGCGGCCGGCACCTACCGCCTCGTCTTCGACACCGCGGGCTACTTCGCGGCGACCGGGCAGCCCGCCTTCTATCCCGAGGTGGCCGTCGCGTTCACCGTCGACGACTCCGGCGAGCACTACCACGTACCGCTGCTGCTCGCGCCGTTCGCCTACTCCACCTATCGCGGGAGCTGACCATGGGCATCGTCTTGGGACCGAACCAGTACGGGAAGGCCGAATGCCGGGTCGTCCGGATCGTGCGGGACCAGCCTCGCCACGAGTTGCGCGACGTCAACGTGTCGACCTGCCTGTGGGGTGACTTCGATGCCGCCCACGTCGCGGGCGACCAGTCGAGGGTGCTGCCGACCGATACGCAGAAGAACACCTGCTACGCCTACGCCAAGGAACACGGCATCGACCAGGTCGAGGAGTACGCCCTCGTGCTGGGTCGGCACTTCGTCGACGACGTCGAGTCGGTTGCGGGGGCTCGGGTCGAGGTCGAGGAGTACCTCTGGGACCGGGTCGTCGTCGACGGCCGCGAGCACGACTACTCGTGGACGCGCCGTGGCGACGCCGTCCGGACCGCAGCCGTGACGGTGATCGGCGACGCCGTCTGGGTCGTGTCGGGGCTGCACGATCTCGTGCTGCTGAAGTCGACCGGGTCGGAGTTCGCCGGGTTCCTGAAGGATCAGTACACGACGCTCGAGGAGACCCACGATCGAGTGCTGGCGACGTCGCTGACCGCGCGGTGGCGATGGGACGGCACGGGTCACGACTGGGGCGCGGCGTACTCCGGCATCCGCCAGATCCTGGTCGAGCGGTTCGCCGACGTACATTCGCGGGCGTTGCAGCAGACCCTGTGGGAGATGGGTCGCGCAGTCCTGGAGGCGTACGGGGCGGTGGCCGAGATCCGGCTGTCGGCCCCGAACAAGCATCATTTCGTCTATGACCTCGCCCGATTCGGGCTGGACAACCCGGGTGAGGTATTCCACGCCGACGACCGGCCGTACGGGCTGATCCAGGCCGCCGCAACTCGCGACGGCGGCTCCGACCCCGGCCCGGCCTGGGAGTTGTCGACCGGCTTCGCGTAGGTGCGCGCGACTGTCGGTCGGGCGAGGCAGGATCGTAGCCGGAGGTGATGGATGTGACGCACCCAGAGGTGCAGCAGACGGTTCTGGACACCACGGATGTGCGCGGGCTCGCCGAGTTCTACCGCGAGCTGCTCGGCTGGGACTATCGGCCCGGCGACGAGCGGCCGCCGACGGGCGAGCCGGATCCGCGTGGTGAGGACTGGCTGGTGCTGCGCGACGGCGCCGGCGGTCGCGGTCTGGCATTCCAGGGGGTCTCGGAGCTTCCCGAGGCGACCTGGCCGAAGGGGCCGATCCCGCAGCAGCTCCATCTCGACATGTCGGTGCCGACAGCTGAGGAGCTGCGGGCGCAGCACGACCGGGTGCTGGCGCTCGGCGGCAAGCTGTTGTACGACCGGTTCGACGACCCGGACGAGCCGCTGCTGGCCTACGCCGATCCGTCCGGACACCCGTTCTGCATCTTCGTCGCGGCGGAGTAGCAGACCTTGGTCCCTACCGCCGCACCCGTCGCCATGGATACTGAGCGAATGGACTTCCTGCGGCCGACCAACTGGCCGGATGCCCTCGCCGCCAAGGCCGAGCATCCGGACGCGGTGCCGATCGCCGGCGGCACCGATGTGATGGTCGAGCTCAACTTCGACCAGCGGCGGCCGCCGGTGCTCCTGGACCTGACCGCGGTCGACGAGCTTGCCGAGTGGGATGCGGACGACGGGCGAGTACGGCTCGGAGCCGGTGTGCCGTACTCCCGCGTGATCACCGAGCTCGGCGACCGGCTGCCCGGCCTCGCGATGGCCTCTCGCACGGTCGGCTCGCCGCAGATCCGCAATCGGGGCACGGTCGGCGGCAACCTGGGATCGGCGTCGCCGGCGGGCGATGCGCATCCCGCCCTGCTCGCCGCCACGGACACCGAGGTCGAAGCCGCGTCGGTGCACGGCAACCGGCGGGTTCCGATCGGCGACTTCTTCACCGGCGTCAAGCGCCACGCGCTCCAGCCGGACGAGCTGATCGCCGCGGTGTGGATCACGCCGCCGTCGGGCCCGCAGCAGTTCAGCAAGATCGGCACCCGCAACGCCATGGTGATCGCGGTCTGTGCCTTCGGCCTCGCGCTGCATCCGGACCGGCGTACGGTCGGCACCGGGATCGGCTCGGCGGCCCCGACTCCGATCCGGGCCGGCGCGGCCGAGCGGTTCCTCGCCGACGCCCTCGACGAGGCGGGCCTGTGGGATTCGCGTGGGACGTTGCCCGACTCCCTGACACACGGGTTCGGTCAGCGCGTCCAGGATGCGGCGGCGCCGATCGACGACGTTCGCGGCAGCGCGGCGTACCGGCGACACGCACTCGACGTCATGGCCCGGCGGACCCTCGGATGGGCCTGGGCCGACTACCGGAAGGCGGCCTGACATGCGGATCACGATGACCGTCAACGGCGAGGCTCGCGAGGTCGACGACGTCTGGCCGGGCGAGAGCCTGCTCTACGTGCTTCGCGAGCGGATGGGTCTGCCTGGGTCCAAGAACGCTTGTGAGCAGGGCGAATGCGGTTCGTGCTCGGTCTACCTCGACGGGGTGCTCGCGTGCGCCTGTCTCGTCGCCGCCGGCCAGGCCCAGGACCGCGACATCGTCACCGTGGAGGGATTGGCCGACGGCGACGAGCTGCATCCGGTCCAAGCCGCGTTCGTCGAGGCCGGCGCCGTGCAGTGTGGGTTCTGCACGCCGGGTCTGATCGTCGCGACCCATGACCTGCTCGCCAGGCGGCCCGACCCGACCGACCCGGAGATCCGCGAAGCACTGGCGGGGAACCTGTGCCGGTGTACGGGCTACGAGAAGATCCTCGACGCAGTCCGGCTGGCCGCGGCGCGTACGACGGCGTCATGACGACGGTCATCGACGGCTGCCACGTCGTCACGATGGACGACGATCGCGCTGAGTATGAGTCCGGCCATGTCGTCGTCGAGGGCAACCGCATCGTCGCCGTGGGTGCGGGACCGGCACCGGAGACGCCGGGCGCTCGGATCGTCGACGGCACCGGCTGCCTGCTGACCCCCGGCCTGATCAACACGCACCATCACCTCTACCAATGGGTGACGCGTGGACAGGCGGTCGACGGCACCTTGTTCGAGTGGCTCACGACGCTCTATCCGGTGTGGGCGCGGCTCGACGAGGAGTCGGTCGACGCGGCGGCGCAGGGGTCGCTGGCGCAGCTCGCCCGTACTGGCTGCACGACGAGCAGCGATCATCACTACGTCTTCCCGCATGACGGCGGGGACCTGTTCGCGGCGGAGATCGGTGCCGCGAAGACCGTCGGGCTGCGATTTCACCCGTGTCGCGGGTCGATGGACCTCGGGCGCAGTGCCGGTGGGCTGCCGCCGGACAGTGTCGTCGAGGACCGCGATGCCGCCCTCGCGGCGACCGAGGCGGCCATCGACCAGTGGCACGATCCGGCTCCGGACGCGATGGTCCGCGTCGGGGTCGCGCCGTGCTCACCGTTCACGGTCACGGCCGAGCTGATGCGCGAGGCGGCCGAGCTCGCCCGGCGCCGCGGCGTACTCCTGCACACGCACCTGGCCGAGACGACCGACGAGGAGGAGTACTGCCGCGAACGCTATGGGCAGAGTTCCCTGGAGTACGCGGCCGACCTGGGCTGGCTCGGCGAGGACGTGTGGTTCGCCCACGCGATCCATCTCGACGACGACGGAGTCGACCGGGTCGGGGACAGCCGTACCGGCGTCGCCCACTGCCCGAGCTCCAACGCCCGACTCGGCGCCGGCATCGCTCGTACCCGGGAGCTTCGGGACGTCGGCGCCCGCGTCGGGCTCGGGGTCGACGGCGCCGCGAGCAACGAGGCCAGCAGCCTGCTCGAGGAGGTACGGCATGCCGTGCTGTTCGCGAGGGCGGTGGGCGGTCCGCGGGCGTTGACGGTCCGCGACGGACTCGAGATGGCGACCCGAGGCGGGGCTGCCGTGCTCGGTCGGCTGGACGACATCGGGTCCGTCGAGATCGGCAAGGTCGGCGACCTCGCACTCTGGCGGCTCGACACCCTCGCCCACGCCGACATCCCCGATCCGGTCGCGGCGCTGGTGCTCGGCACGCCGCCGCCGCTCGAACTGCTGCTGGTCAACGGGCAGCCGGTCGTCGAGCACGACCGAGTCGTCACGGTCGACGAGGCCGAGCTCGCTCGCCGGGCCGCGTGGGTCGGCCGGGCGCTGCTGGCGGGTTAGTCCCAGTCGGTTTTGCGCACTTGTTGTGGGTCTCGGTCCTCGCACACCGACAACAAGTGCGCAAAAGCGCAGGTCAACCGCGTATCGTGAGGGCGATGAGTACACCGGTCGTGACGAGGCCGCCGGCGACCCGGGACGGCGTCGGCGCCAGCGCCGTTCGGCCGGACGGCACTCTCAAGGTCACCGGCGAGTTCGCCTACGCGAGTGACCTCTGGATGGACGACATGCTCTGGGGCGTCACGCTGCGCAGCCCGCATCCCTACGCCCGGATCCGCAGCATCGACCTGGGGCCCGCTCTAGCGACTCCCGGCGTCTACGCGGTGCTGACCGCCGACGACGTCCCGGGTCGCAACCGGGTTGGCCTCGAGCACGAGGACCAGCCGGCCCTCGCCGAGGGCGTGGTGCGCTACGAGGGTGAGCCGGTCGCCCTGGTCGCGGCCGACCATCCGGAGGTGGCCCGGCGAGCCGCCAACCGGATCCGGGTCGACTACGACGTAATGACGCCGGTCACCGACGGCGAGCAGGCCCTCGATCCCGAAGCGCCGCAACTCCACGGGCACGGCAATGTCGTACGCCATCTCAAGATCCGCAAGGGCGACCCGGAGATCGCCGCGCCGGTCGTGGTCAGCCTGGACTTCGAGGTCGGCATGCAGGACCAGGCGTTCCTCGGACCCGAGTCGGGTCTCGCGGTGCCGGCCGAGGACGGCGGCGTCGAACTCCACGTGGCGACCCAGTGGCTGCACGTCGACCAGCGCCAGGTGTGCCAGGCGCTCGCGCTCCCGCCCGAGAAGGTCCGGCTCACGCTGTCCGGCGTCGGCGGCGCGTTCGGCGGTCGCGAGGACCTCTCGATGCACGTGCACGCCTGCCTGCTGGCCCTCCACACCGGCAAGCCGGTCAAGATGGCCTACAACCGCGAAGAGTCGTTCTTCGGCCATGTGCACCGGCACCCGGCGTCGATCAAGCTCGAGTTCGGGGCCGAGACCGACGGCCGCCTGGTGTACGCGAGGAGCCGTATCGTCCTGGACGGCGGAGCGTACGCGTCGAGCACCGGTGCCGTCGTGGGCAACGCGGGCACGCTCGGCCTCGGGCCCTACAACATCCCCAACGCCCACGTCGACTGCTACGGCGTCTACACCAACAACCCGCCGTGTGGCGCGATGCGCGGCTTCGGCTGTGTGCAGGCGGCGTTCGCCCACGAGGCGCTGATGGACGAGCTGGCCGACCGGGTCGGTGTCGACCGGATCGAGATCCGGCGCCGCAACGGCATGCGCGAGGGCGACCGCAATCACACCGGCCAGCTGATCGACTCGGCCGCTCCGGTCGCCGAGCTGATCGAGCGGGTGCGCGACCTGCCGCTGCCGGCGGCGACCTCCAGTGCTGCGCTCGACCTGACGACCATGCCGGGCGGCGTCTCCAACACGACGCATGGCGAGGGCGTCGTACGCGGCGTCGGCTACGCCGTCACGTACAAGAACGTCGGCTTCTCCGAAGGCTTCGACGACTATGCGACCGCCCGGGTCCGGCTCGAGGTGATCGGCGGCGAACCGGTCGCGACGGTCCACACGGCGTCGGCCGAGGTGGGTCAGGGCCTGATCACCGTGGAGCAGCAGATCTGCCGTACCGAGCTCGGCGTCGACCGGGTCGTCGTCGCGCCGAAGGACACCAGCGTCGGCAGCGGCGGCTCGACCTCGGCCTCCCGCCAGACCTACGTCACCGGCGGCGCCGTCAAGGCTGCCTGCGAGGCCGTACGTGCCGGGGTGCTACGTCTCGCGGAGAAGGCCACCGGCCGACCGGCGGAGAGCCTGCGGCTCCAGGCCGGCAAGGTGTGCAGCCTCGACGGAGAAGTCGTCGCCGGCCTCGTTGATCTGCTCGGCGACACCGCGGTCGAGGAGACCCTGGAGTGGCGGCACCGGCCGACCGAGCCGATCGACCCCGAGACCGGGCAGGGCAACGCGCACGTGCAGTACGCCTTCTCGGCGCATCGGGCCGTCGTCGACGTCGATGTCGACCTGGGTCTGGTCAAGGTGATTGCGCTCGACACGGCGCAGGACGTCGGCAAGGCGATCAACCCGCAGGCCGTCGAGGGTCAGATCCACGGCGGTTCGGCGCAGGGGCTGGGCCTGGCGCTGATGGAGGAGATCGTCGTCCGCGACGGCAAGATCGCGAATCCGTCGTTCACCGACTACCTGATCCCGACCATCCTCGACATGCCGCCGATGCAGCTCGAAGTGCTGGAGTACGCCGATCCGCACGCCCCCTATGGAGTACGCGGCGTCGGCGAGCCGCCCACGATCTCGTCCGGCCCGGCCATCGCGGCCGCGATCCGGCAGGCCACCGGGCTGCCGGTGCATCGGGTCCCGATCCGGCCGGAGCACCTGACCGGCACCTGACCGGGCGTACGCGCACCGCCGTGGTGCCGATCGACGGTCGTTCCCCGCCGGGGCGAGGGTGGACGGGGATACGGGTGACGGGGCGGGTCACGGACGATGCGGCGCCAGGCGGTCTGGGAGTACCCCTGACCGCGCTGGCCCTCCGACTAGCCGGCTCCGGGCGGCGGGCGGTCGGGCTGACGGACGGCGGCGAGCTGGGTCGCCTGGCCGACCAGCCGGCGCTTGCTGTCCCAGACCCGCATCTGCTCGGTCATCCGGTCGTCGCCGACGTCTTCGGCCCGGAGCTCGAACCAGACCGGTCCCGGCGCCGGCAGCCGCCGCAGGTGCGAGGTGAGCTGGAGGGTCGGCGCGCCGCCGCCCATGCCGAGGTCGAAGTGCGCCGGTGGCCCCATGTCGAGCGCGACCTGCAGGCTCAGCGGTTCCCAGTCGGAGCCGTCCCGCAGCCGCAGGTGGCCGGCGACCATGCCGCGACCGGACGGCATGCCGGCGGCGAAGCCGAGCACGGTCGGGTCGAGGCGCTCCTCGACGACGTCCATCATCGCGACCCGGAAGTCGAGGCCGGGTGGCTCGGCGGGGATCACCATGCAGCGGTCGGGGTCGGTGGGTGCGACGTCGTCGTGCCCGGACCACCACGGATCGTCGCTGCGGAGCGTGGCGTGGATCAGGTGTGCCTCGACGGTCAGCTCATCGTCCTGACGGAGCTGGCCCCGCACGTGGGTCGTCCGGCGGCCGGTCCGGAGGACCTGGATCCGCGCGATCGCCGGCCCGGGTCGCGGAGCATGCAGGAAGACCGCGCTGGCCGACGACAGGTGCGGGGGCTCGTGCGCGATCGTCTCTCCGGCCGCCCGGCCGAGCACAGCGACCAGATAGCCGCCCTGCAGTACGTCGCGGGCACTCCACACCGGATCCAGGTCGACGTCGAACTCGGCCGCCTCGGCGTCTCGGCCCCGAAGCTCGACCCGAGTCGCGGTCGTGAAGTCCGCCATGTCCACCTCTCCGACGACGTCACCGATCCGAGCGGTCATTGTGACACCCGGGGTGGGGTCGCGAGACGGAGTGTGGTCAGAGGGCTAGTACCTCACCAAGCCGCCGACCGCGACCGGTTCGGCCCGTCCGTCGGCCGGCCTGGCTGCCGCGAGCCGGATTCCGACGTCGACGCTGGTCGATCGCGTGGCGGCCGCGACCTCCGACGTCGGCACCCAGGCGGCCAGGTCGGTGGATCCGTCGACCTCGTGGCGCAGCTCCCCGCCGACGATCCGGACCGCGTAGAAGATCGCCACCCGATGCATTGAGCCACCGTCCGGCCCGGCCCAGTCGACAAGTTCGCGACGCGAGTCGATGCCGAGCAGCCGGTCGACCCGGATCCGATAGCCGGTCTCCTCCTCGAACTCGCGGCCGACGGCGTCGTAGGGATCCTCGGCGTGCTCCACCCGGCCGCCGGGCAGGGTCCAGTGGCGCCGGTCGCCGTCCGGGGACACGTAACGGGCCAGCAGGATCTGATCGTCGCGGGTGCAGACGCCGTACGCGGCCAGCCGCATGAACTCAGTGGTCACGGGGCCCATGGTCCGGCTCAGCCGGCCGCCGAGTCCAGGAGGGTACGGATCTCTGGCAGCAGCTCGACATGACCCGCCTCGCAGGCCTCGACGAACCGCTCGACGGTGGCGTCGCAGTCGAACACGATCTGCTCCAGCGCGAGGGCACTGAGATCGATATCGCTCGGCGCCACGAGCGGCGTCGGATCGCTGTCGCGGGTGAACGGCGCGACGAACATCATCGCCTGGGTCCAACGAGCCTCCAGCCGACGCGCCACCTCGTCCGGAGGCGTCCACGACGGCAGGAAGAGCCGGGCGTCGTCGTCGGTCGACACCGGCAGGCAGAAGAACTCCGCGACCAGTCGGGTGTGGGTGAAGAAGGCGTCGCGGCTGGCCTGACGGACCACGGTCGGGAGCTCCGGCATCAGGTCGTCGCAGGCATACCACGGCAGCCGCCGCAGCATCTGCAGCGAGTAGCTGAGGTTGAGCAGGACCCAAAGCTCCCGGGGTTCCCCCAGCTTGGTGAGGTTGGCGTCAGCCTCGTCCAGAGCCATGTAGTCCACATCGTCCCGGCCGGTCGTGGTGTTACCGAACGCTGCCGAATCCGACGACTCCGAGGGCAGATGGCCGGTTTGTTCGGGGCGGTGCGGCGCGACTGCCTGACATCGATCGACCGAGGGAGAATCCATCCATGGCGGACTACGACCTTCTCATCCGGGCGCCACGGGCGGTGATCGGCCGGTCGGAGGTGCCGTGTGCCGTCGCCGTACGAGCCGGGCGGGTGGCGGACCTTTGGGAGTACGACGCACCGGCTGATCCGGAGGTCGTGTCCTCGGTCGTCGAGCTCGGCGCTGACGAGGTGCTGCTGCCGGGGCTGGTCGACAGCCATGTCCACGTCAACGAGCCGGGCCGCACCGAGTGGGAGGGCTTCGCCACCGCCACCAAGGCGGCGGCCGCCGGCGGCGTCACCACGATCGTCGACATGCCGCTCAACTCGATCCCGCCGACCGTCGACGTCGCGGCCCTCGATGCCAAGCGACGAACCGCCGCCGACCAGGCGTACGTCGACGTCGGATTCCTCGGCGGCGCCGTCCCGGGCAACCTCGACGCGTTGCGGCCGCTGCACGACGCCGGCGTCTTCGGTTTCAAGAGCTTCATGCTGCCGTCGGGCGTGGATGAGTTCGCGCCGCTCTCGGCCGATCAACTCGCTGTTGCCATGGACGAGATCGCGGCTTTTGACGCTATCCTGCTCGTGCACGCTGAGGATGGGGCGACGATCGATGCCGCGCCGTCGGCGAGCGGCCGACACTACGCGGATTTCGTCAGTTCCCGGCCTCCGAGCGCCGAGGTACGCGCGGTGGAGACCTTGGTGGGGTTGGCACGGGAGACGGGAGCTCGGGTACACGTGTTGCATCTGTCCAGCGGTGACACCGTTCCGGTGATCGCCGCCGCTCGGGGCGATGGCGTCCGGCTGACGGCCGAGACCTGCCCCCATTACCTGACGCTCGCCGCCGAGGACGTCCCGGACGGCGATACGGCGTACAAGTGCTGTCCGCCGATCCGTGAAGGCGCCAACCGCGACCGGCTGTGGGACGGACTGCGCTCCGGCGCCATTGATGCCGTGGTCAGCGATCACTCGCCGTGTACCCCACGGCTGAAGCGCCTCGACACCGGCGACTTCGGCGCGGCCTGGGGCGGCATCGCCTCGCTGCAGCTCGGTCTCTCCGTCGTCTGGCAAGCCGCCCGCCGCCGCGGTGTGCAGCTCGCCCAGGTGGTCGAGTGGATGGCCACCAAGCCGGCCGACCTGGTCGGCCTGCCGCAGAAGGGGCGGATCGCGGTCGGTGCCGACGCCGACTTCGCGGTCTTCGCGCCCGACGACGAGAGCGTCGTCGATCCGGATGCCCTGCACCACCGGCACCACATGACGCCGTACGCGGGCCGGGTGGTCGCCGGCCGGGTGCGCCAGACCTGGCTTCGAGGGCGGCCGATCGATCTCGGACCCGACGCGACTCCTCGCGGGCGGTTGTTGAGGCGGGCGGCCGCATGAACGGCTTCGACTTTCGCTCCATGCCGGACCTCGCCCTCCGATCGTTCGGGGGCAGTGTCGTCTACGCGAATGACGAGCTGTTCGCCGCGCGCGAGAACCTGATCCGGCCCGGACCCGCGGACTTCGACCCCGAGCGGTTCGGCCACAAGGGCAAGATCTACGACGGCTGGGAGACCCGCCGTCGCCGCAAGCCCGGCCACGACCTCGCGATCGTACGGCTGGGCGCCTCCGGGATCGTCCGCGGCGTCGTCATCGACACGTCCTGGTTCAAGGGCAACTACCCGCCGGAGGCGTCGATCGAGGCCACCTGTGTCGACGGTTATCCGACTCCGGAGGAGCTCCTCGATTCGGCGGTCTGGGAGACGATCCTTCCGCAGAGTCCGCTCAAGGGCGATGCACAGAACGCCTTCGTGATCGAGAACGAGCGGTGCTGGACCCATGTACGGCTGTCGATCTATCCCGACGGCGGCGTGGCCCGGCTGCGCGTACACGGGGAGGCCGTCCCCGATCCGAAGTTCCTCGACCCGGTCGCCCTCGATCTCGCCGCGCTGGAGAACGGCGCCCATGTCGTCGGCTGCTCGAACCTGTTCTACAGCTCGCCGAACAACCTGCTCGCGCCGGACCGCCCGCACTCGATGGCCGACGGCTGGGAGACCGCCCGGCGGCGCGACGACGGCAACGACTGGGTGGCCGTCCAGCTGGCCGCCGCCGGCATCGTCCGCATGATCGAGCTCGACACGACGTACTTCATCGGCAACGCGCCCGGGCGGGCCCGGCTGAGCGCCTGCGATGCGACGTCCAGCGACATCGAGGATCCCGAGACCTGGTTCGAGCTGCTGCCACGGGCGCGGTTACAGCCCGACACGCGGCACCGGTTCGTGCTGGCCGAGCCGCAGGCGGCGACCCATGTGCGGCTCGACATCTTCCCCGACGGCGGCATGGCCCGGCTCCGGCTCTACGGCTCCCTCACCTCGGCCGGCCGCGAGGCGATCCAGCGCCGCTGGCGGGAGTCCACGCCGCACTGGGGGTAGGCGCCTCAGCGGCTGCCGCGGCGCGAGATCGCGACTCCGACCAGGCAGATCGCGCCGCCGACCAGGCCGTACGCGGTCGGCGTCTCCGACAGCAGGATCCACGACATGAGTACCGACAGGGCCGGGGCGACGTAGGTCGTGGCGCCGAGCCGTCCGGTCGGAGTGCGGTTGAGCGCGTACGACCAGGTCACGAAGCCGATCGCGGTCGGGAACAGCCCGAGGTAGACCGCGCCAGCGACTGCTCCGATCGATGCCGAGCCGAGCTCGTCGACCAGCCGCGGTGCCCACGGGACCAGCACGATGCTGCCGGCGACACAGGCCAGCCAGGTCGCGGTCAGCCCGTCGACGTGGCGGAGCGTGACCTTCTGGATCAGCATCCCGGCCGTGAACAGCACGGCCGCGAGCAAGCAGAGCACGACGCCGACCCAGTCGCCGCCGCCGGAGGAGTCCATCGCGATCACGGCGACGCCGCCCAGCGCCACGACCGAGCCGAGCATCAGCGCCCGGGGATAGCCCTCGTCCAGGAACAGCCCGGCGCCGAACGCGATCATCAGCGGCGCCAGGTT
>Ga0081455_10002491_pt1 | contig 21863 bp, 19 predicted proteins | sample TabmetS3T2R1_FD_70207 | JGI IMG/M metagenome (GOLD analysis project Ga0081455, IMG submission 70207) | Tabebuia heterophylla rhizosphere microbial communities from the University of Puerto Rico - S3T2R1 | ecosystem: Host-associated > Plants > Roots > Rhizosphere ...
GTCGAGCGCAAGAGCATCTGGTCGAACTGGAAGGTCGAGAGCGGCCACAAGCTGGTCGATCCGATGACCTTCGAGGCCATCGTGGTGAAGGACCAGGAGCCCAGGGCGCCTATGTGGCAGGCGCGCGGGGACCTGATGCCGGCCCCTCGACTGATTCCCTACGACCGCTATTTCGACCCCAAATATGTGGATCTGGAGGTCGAGCACATCTGGAACAAGATGTGGCAGGTGGCCTGCCGCGCGGAAGACATACCGAACATCGGCGACCGGCTGAATTACGACATCGTCGACAGGAGCTACCTGATCGTCCGCACGGGCGAGAACGAGTTCAAGGCCTTCTATAACAGCTGTCGCCACCGCGGCCGCAAGCTCTGCGAGGACAAGGGTTCGGGAGAGAAAATCCGCTGCCCATTCCATGGCTGGGAATACCGGCTGGACGGCCAGCTCCAATGGGTGCCCTTCGACCAGGAGTTCCCGCACGTCGATCCCAAGCGCAACAGCCTGGTTCCGGTGAAGACCGGTGTCTGGGGCGGCAACGTCTTCATCAACCCCGACCCCAACGCCCCGCCACTCGAGACCGCGCTGGCGCCGATGGCCGAGCACTACAAGGGCTACCCCATCGAGGACCGCTACACGGCGATCCGTATCCTGGTGGACGTGGGCTGCAACTGGAAAGCCGCCCAGGAGGCATTCAACGAGGGCTACCATGTCCTCCAGACTCACGCCGACGGCATGCCCATGTTCGGCTCGGTGGGCACCCAGATCGAGATGTTCAGCGATGGCCTGGGCCTCGTGAGCCGCCTGATCACTCCGGGCATGACGACGGACCAGTGGCTGCAAGGGCAGGTCATGCCTCACGAGGGCCTGATCCTCTACTGCCAGGCCTATGACCTGCCGCCGCCGCCGCCGGAGCGCGGCAATGACCCGGTGGACGCCCGCAAATACGCCGCGGAAATGCAGCGCAAGCGCATCGAGGCCAACACCGGCAAGGACTGGTCGAACGAGCCGACCAGCTACTTCATCGATATGGCGAAGTACTTCCTCTTCCCCAACCATCACCCCTGGTGGGGGGAAGGCCTGCCTTGGTGGTACAACTTCAAGCCGCTGGGTCGGGACCCCGAAACTTCGCAGATGGAGATCCGTGTGCTGTTGCCGATCCCCGCGAGCGGCGAACGCCCGCCGGTTCCGGAGGCCTATCACGTCCACTTGGGCGAAAGGTGCGAGGAGAAATTCCCCGAGCTGGGGTCCACGGCCCACCTGCTCGATCAGGACCTGACGAACATGTACGCTGTGCAGAAGGGCTTCAAGGCAGCCGCCCCGGGCACAGGATACCTGACGCTGTCGGAGTATCACGAAGCGATGATCCGCCGCTTCCACGACATCTACGACGACCTGCTGGGGATCACGCCTCAGCTCTGATCAAGCGCCTGAGCCATTCCGATGTTGCGCGCGCTCGTGCACGGCGGCCTGATGCGCTAACGCCCCCTTGGCGTTACAAACCAGCGCGCCAGCGCACATTCCGCGGCGCGTTCTGGAATCTCGGGAGCCTGATGCTGAGCGCGACTTTTCACCCCGTGATTCCCGAAGCCGAGCTCGCTGAAGGCCAACCCGCCGCAGCGGAGATCGAAGGGCGCGCCATTATGATCTGCCGCTGGGGGGAGCAGGTCTATGCGCTCGACAACCTGTGCACCCATTCGGGTTCCCGGCTGGCCTCGGGCCGGGTCGTGAAAGGGGTCATCTCGTGTCCGCTGCACGGGGCGAGGTTCGAGCTTGCCACAGGGGAATGCCGGAACCTGCACATGGGGCTGCGCCCGGTCGTCACCCATCGGACCCGGGTCGTAAACGGCTGGGTCGAGGTCGCCCTTTCGCCCCGGCCGGTGACCCCGCCGCTCACCTGAGCGACCCCGATGACGGGGTCCGGTCAGATCGCAGGCAATTCCCGCCATGGCCGTGCCAAGTCGGGCGGAGGCCATTGCGGAGGAGCATCCGAGCCCGTATTCGCAAACAAGGGTCACTCGCAATGGAGCGGACGATGAAGGTCTACGCAGCCATAGCCAAAGCGCTGAAGGACAATGGCGTGACCACCATGTTCGGAGTGATCGGCGACGGCAATCTTTACATGGTCGACAGCTATGTGCGGGAGCAGGGCGGAACCTATGTCGCCGCCGCCAACGAGGCGGGGGCGACGGTGATGGCGCTGGGCTACGCCGTGGCCTCGGATGAGGTTGGAGTTGCGAGCGTGACCCACGGGCCGGGGGTGACGAACAGCCTCACCGGTCTGGTCGAGGGAGTGAAGGGGCGGGTCCCCATGCTCCTGGTCTGCGGCGATACCGCCGTCGCGGACCGCGACAGCCCGCAGACTGTCTCGCAGCGTGACCTGATCGTCGCCACCGGCGCCGGCTTCGAGCAGCTCCGCTCGCCGCGCACTCTGAGCCAGGACCTGGCCAACGCCCTGCGCCGTGCCATGGTGGAGCGGCGTCCCATCGCCCTCAACATGCCGGTCGAATTCCAGTGGCTGGACGTCGACTACGAGCCCATCCTGGTGCGGCTGCCCGAGCGGCGCGCGCTCACGCCCGAGAGCACCGACCTCGACAACGCTGTCGGCATCATCGCAGCCGCCAAGCGGCCGATCGTGCTGGCCGGGCGGGGCGCCGCCAGTCCTGCCGCGCGCGCGGCGCTCGTGCGGCTGGCCGCCCGCACCGACGCCCTGCTGGCCACGACGCTGAAGGCCAAGGACCTGTTCGCGGGCGAGGACTTCAACTTGGGCGTCTTCGGTACCCTTTCCACGCCGGTGGCGGTAGACGCGATCATGGAGAGCGACTGCGTTATTGCCTTCGGCGCGAGCCTTAACCAGTTCACCTCCTCCAACGGGACCTTCCTGAAGGGCAAGCGCGTCGTGCAGTGCAACGCGGAGCTCGACGACGTGGCTCGCAACCTCAGCCCGGACGCGAGCCTCATCGGCGACGCGGCCCTGATGGCTGATACCATGGTCCACTGGCTGGATGAAGCCGAGATCGCGGCCTCGGGCTTCCGAAACGACGATCTGCGCCGGCGGCTTGCAGACTATTCGCCGGCCGCGGAGATCAATGACCGCAGCACCGAAACCACTATCGACGTGCGCACCGCGATCGCTTACTTCGACAAGATCGTCCCCGCCGAACGCATTCTGGTCACCGACGCCGGGCGATTTGTCTCCGCGCCGTGGAAGATGATCGGCGTCACCGACCCGACCGCCTTCCTGTTCACGATCAACTTCGGCTGCGTGGGCCTCGGAATGGCCTACGCCATCGGTGCCTCCTACGCCCATCCCGGACGGCCGGTGCTGCTGGTCATCGGTGACGGCGGCCTCATGCTGGGCGGGCTGGCGGAGTTCAACACTGCCGTCCGGCATAACGTCGATCTCATTGTCCTGGTCTGCAACGACGGCAGCTACGGGGCCGAGTACGTCCAGTGGAAGGACAAGGGCATGGACCCCTCTCTGTCGCTCTTCGACTGGCCCGAATTTGCTCCCGTCGCCGATTCTCTCGGCGGCCGCGGCGTCGCCGTCAGCACGGTCCGGGACCTCGAAGCTGCGGCGAAGGCGATCGCCACGCGGGACCGTCCTCTGCTTGTCGACATCAAGCTCGACCCCGACAACATGCCCGACCGGACCGGTTGACGAGTTGCGCATCGCGGACTGAACGGAGCTGCGGAAGCGATAACCGCGGTCAAAAATCTAGGTCCACGCCGTCCAGAGGAAGCAAGAGAAGCGCTGGGGACGGATCGAGCAATTTGTCGCGAAGCACCCACGGGAGCGCCGACGACATTCTACTCGCAAGGTCCATCGCGATATATGGCGGAGCTTGCGCGTGGCGATTGTTGGTTCGGCCAGCGTCGGACGGTAATCGCCACGCTCACACGCCGTTGGCAGAGCCCGAACACGGCTTTTCGGTCGGCGCGTCTCGCCCGCGACCGCTTAATTCATCGCCGGATAATTTCGACGACCCCGCACGGATGGGAAACCCGGTAAGTCTTTAGGGTTTGCAAAGCGCTTCATCGCAGGGCGGCGAACCCATTTTGACACTCGGGTTCCTTCATCCGGAGGGATTAGTGATGGGCAAAATCGACAACATCTCGCTCTTCTGTTCGGACCCTCCGGCGTATTACGGCCAATCGCTCACCAAAATGCAGTCGCAGCCGCGTGAAGACTATGAGCGGCTTCAGCTTGCGGCCTTGCGGCTGCGCTTCGAACAGCTGCGCGACGCGATCCCGATGGTGCAAAAACTGGCGGACGCCGAAGGCGTTCGCGAGATCAACAGGGTCGAGGATGTGATTCCTCTCCTGTTCGACCACACCATGTACAAGTCCTACCCACCATCGTTCCTGCACAACAATCGCTTCGACCAGATGACGCGTTGGCTCAACAAGCTGACCACGGTCGATTTGTCTGGCTTCGACGCGAGCGATTGTCCGACCGTGGACGATTGGGTGGTCAAGCTCTACGAGCGTACGCCCTTGAACGTGGTCCATACCTCGGGGACGACCGGCCTCTTTTCATTCCTGCCACGGACGAAAAGCAACTGGGACTTCTTCATGAGGCAGTACCGCGTCTCCGTCCTGCAGGAGTTCGGCAAGGAGTCGCCGCTCGCGGAATATCCGCTCAACATTCACGCGATCTATCCCTATTTCCGCAGCGGCGGCGGGCATCTGATGCTCAACGATCTCTATGTCAAATATATTTGCGGCGGCGAGGAGCGCTTTCACGCGGCCTATCCCGGCCGGCTCAGCTCCAATCTGCTCCTTCTGTTCTCGCGCATGCGCGCGGCCGCCGCACGGGGAGAGCTCGATCGCTTCGAGATCAGTCCCGATCTCATGGCGCGGCGCGACGAATTCGTGAAGCTGCAGGAAACCAAGGACGAGCATGTCGCGCATTTCTTCGATGAGCTCAGCCAGAAGCTGCGCGGCGAGCGCGTCTTCATTCAGGCCGTGCCTGCAATGCTCTACCAAATGGCGAAGACCGGGTTGGCGCGCGGCGACCGCGGACTGTTCGCGCGCGACTCGATCATCATCGCAGGCGGCGGCGCCAAAGGCGCCGTCCTGCCCGACAATTGGGACGATTACGTCAAGCACTACCTCGGCGTCGACCGCGTTACGCAGATTTTCGGCATGGGCGAGATGATCACGTTCTTTCCGCTCTGCGAAGGCGGCCACTACCACGTCATGCCGGGCATCCTGCCCTTCATTCTCGATCCCGAGACCAGCAAGCCTTTGGCCAGGCAGGGGCGCGTAACGGGCCGTTGGGCCTATTACGACCTTGTGTCCGATGCTCATTGGGGCGGCTTTATTTCGGGCGACGAGGTGACCATGAACTGGGACGCCGGCTGCTCGTGCGGCCGGCGCACGCCCTATCTCGAAAAGTCGATCCGTCGCTACAGCGAGATCTCCAAAGGCGGCGACAAGATCACCTGCGCGGCGACGGAGGCCGCCTATCAGGAGGCCATGGATTTCCTGATCGCGGCGGACGCCCGTTAGCGCGGCAGCACCTTTTCGACCGGAGGACGAGGCAGATGGATATGACGGCCAAACCTCAATATCGCAGCGGCATCGTCATCCGCGGCGAATATATCGACGCGGATCATGTTTCCTTCGGCGGCCGCAGCGAGGGCATCGAGTTTTTCGCGCCGGATCCGCACAAATATGTCCGCCGGCTTCCGTTGGGAAATCCGACCAAGCTCTCGGATCTCTATCGGCTCAGCTTCGACGAGATCCTCGATTATCTCGTCGCGCTCGGCAAAAGGCTGGAGTTCGAGTCCAATCCGTATCTGCAGGAGGCGTTCGAAACGGCCTGCCTGACCTCGGCCGACACGCCACCTCTTATCAAGACGGCCTATCGCAGCGTCGCGCAGGTGTTCTCGCGAGCGGCGATGCGCGAATCCGCGGAGGAAAATATCGGCATCGACTGTCTCGACGGCTGGCGGACCAGCACCTTGATGGATGGGCGCAAGATCGCCGTGCGCGCCTTCGGTGCGCGCGCGATCCACATCATTGCCGGCAATTCGCCGGTGGTTGCTGCAATGACCGTGATGCGCAACGCGTTGACGCGCAGCGACGCCATCATCAAGAGCCCGTCAAACGATCCGTTCACGGCGCTGGCGATCGCCCGCACCATGATCGATATGGCGCCCGATCACCCGATCACCAAGCATTTGAGCGTGGCCTATTGGAAGGGTGGCGACGAGACCATCGAGCGGCAGCTCTATCAGCCTCATGTCGTCGAAAAGCTCGTCGCCTGGGGCGGTTTGGCGTCGGTCAAGCATGTCACCAAATATGTTCAACCCGGCCTGGAGCTGGTGACGCTCGACCCCAAGCGCAGCGTCAGCATCATCGGTCCCGAAGCCTTGCTAAATGAGGCGGCGCGGAGCGAAGCAGCCAACCGGTTGGCCACCGATATGGGTGCCTTCAATCAGGGCGGGTGCGTGAGCGCGCGCGTGGTCTATGTGCTGTGCGGCACCGACGAGAAGGGTCTCGCCGCGCTGAACGATTTCGGAGAGCGCGTGTACAGGGCGTTGCTGACTTTGCCGGGAACGATCAGCACCAAGCCGAAGGCCATGGATCCGGAGCTGCGGCAGCACCTCAACACCGCGCGCTTGAGCGACGAATGGTACAATGTGATCGGCGGTCGGGACGATGAAGGGGCCGTGATCGTTTCGCAAATTCCGGAGCGCGTGGACTTCGCGCCGCTTCTAGCGTGCCGGGTCGCGAATCTGGTTCCCGTCGACAATATCGACGATGTCTTCGCTGTGGTCGACGCTTATACCCAGACCGTGGGCATCTACCCGGAAAGCTTGAAGACGGCGCTGCGCGACAGGTTGCCGCTTTACGGCGCACAGCGTCTGACGTCGCTCGGCTATGCCTGCGTGCCGACGATGGCAGGACCGTGGGACGCCATCGAGCCGATGCGCCGCATGTGCAAATGGATCGTGGAGGAAAGTTGCGATCCGGCGAAGGTGGCGCCGCTCTGGGAGACGGGGCTCATCATCAACGGCACGCCGGTGCTTTGACCGACAGCGCTGGGCTAGACCTCTTCCCGATTCAAGAGAATCGTGAAGAGGTCCAGCTTTTTTGTTTGCCGCGCTTCCTATCCGAAAGCCGCGTGACACCTTTCGGGAAGCGCTCTAAGCGGCGAATTCGCGGTCGAGCATCGCGCTGATCGCATCGATCCACGCATCGCCTTTCAGTTCCTCCAGCGTAAAGCCCGTCCAGTCGACCACCGGAGACATGGATATCGGCGTGCTGATGAGGCAGGTTATGAGGAAGCCGGCGCGGCGCACGTCCGTGTCGGGCTTGTAGACTCCCGCCCGAACCAGTTTTTTTAGGATGCGGGTCACCTGCACAAATGTCCGCGGTCCGCGCTTCATATATTGGCGACGGATGCCGGAATGCTCGTTGCACAGCTCATCCTGGACAACTTTGTAGAGCCGTACGTTGCTGTAGTAGTGCCGTGTCAGAAGCGCGATCAAGGCGCGGGTCGGACTTCCCTTGACGGTTAGGATATTTGCTTCCAGCGCTTCGAGTTCGGCTGAGATATTTTTGAGCGATTTCTCAATGAGAGCCAGAAACAGCCCATTCTTCCCGTCGAAATAATAGGTGATCATCGCGGCGTTGGTGCCCGCCGACTGGGCGATTTCGCGCGCGGTAAGCTCGTCGAAGCTTTTGACGCGCAGCCCGGCCTCGGCCGCCTCCAACAGCGCCTCCGGGATATGGCGTTGATCGTCAAAGCGCCGCCTGCCTCGACCGGCGATTTTGGCATGACCTTCGCTGCGCGCAGCCGTCATGTTTCCTGGCTTTCCTAAGGGGGCGGCGAGCCGCTCCATCCCAATCGGTTCCCCGGCTCATCACGGCAGAGGTTTGCCGAACTCTAGACCCAAATTCGCTCAGATGGAATCGCAGCATCCGGCCCTACTGGCAGACGGTTAGCCGGGGAGCCGCGTTAAGGATCAGCTCAAGTCGCCCATGATCTTGTCGGCGCTGCGCATGGCGAGCGCGACCATCGTGAGGGTCGGCTGGAGCGAGGTGGCGGTGACGAAGGTGCTGCCGCCGCAGACATAGAGCCCCTCCGTCTCATGAACCCTGCCATAGGAGTCGACAACGCTATCTTTGATCGTTTCCCCCATCCGGCAGGTTCCGAGATGATGATGGGCCGACCAGAAGCCCTTGATCGAAATAAGCTTCACGGCGTCCGCGTCGAGTGCGTTCGCAAATCGCTTGGCGACGATATTGGCCTGCGCGTAGGTCGCCTCGTCGAAGTCGTCGAGCTCGTAATGGGCATGGGCGAAGGCGTCGCCAAACCTGTCCTTGGGTCCGGAAAGATCGACATATTTCTTAGGCCCGGGAATCGGCTCGCCGTTGAACGTCAGAGTGCGTCGGCTCAGCATCGGGCGGAGCGCATCGATCACGTCTTTGCCGTTACGCCACTTTTTGCGTTCGACGGGATCGATCACGTTCATGACCGCATTGTCGAACAGCTCAACGCTCATGCCGCCATAGTTTCTTTTGCCGGGCGGATGGCTGAATTGATGCGAGACGGCGGTCGGTGGCCCGGCGCGGCCCGGCATCATCTTCTCCCGGAAAAAGAGCGTTCCCCACCAGACGTGATGGAAACCAAGATTCCGGCCGACTTGACCCGAGGCGTTGCCGATGCCGTCGCGATAAACGCCGGTGCCGGCCGAGAGCAGAAGAAGGCGTGCCGATTCGACGCCGCCGGCCGCGACGATGATGAGATCGGCGGGATGCTCGATCGAAGTTGCGCCGTAGTCGGGATTGTAGACGAGCGCGCGCGCCCGATTGCCCTGCATGACGATGCGCCGGACAGGTGCGCGCGTGTGCAGTGTCAAGAGCCCGGTGGCGAGGGCTTGCTCGAGATGATGATTGGGGCTGTAGCGCGCGCCGATTGGACACGTCTCGCAGACACCGAAGTTCTCGCAGGCCGGACGTCCGTCATAGTCCGCCCGCACGCGGGCCTGCGGCGTTGTATGAACGTAAATTCCCTCTTCTCTCAGCTTTGTCTGGAGAATGAGGTCGCGGTAACTCAGCTCGAACGGTGGCAGCGGGTAATCCTTCGAGCGCCAGGCCGCGAAGGGATTGTCGGTCGTGCTCCCGGAAATTCCGATGTAATCCTCGGCGCGGCAATAATAAGGCTCCAAATCGTCATAGCCGATCGGCCAGTCGATGCCATAACCGTTGAACGTCTTGGGCTTGAAGCTTTCCGGCACCCATCGCGGTGCAATTCCGAACCAGCGCGTTGCCTGTCCGCCGACGCAGATCGAGCGTTCGTTATTGAGATCCTCGCCGTAGTCGCCCGATTGGGTCAGCCCCTGCACGCCGTCGGGAAGCTTCGGCGGAATAGGCTCGGTCGGCGGCGCGAATTGATTGGAGTAAAGGATCTCGCGCTGATATTGCGGCGCATGTGGATAGGGCGTCTCGGTTCCGGCCTCGAACATGTGGACGGGGTGGCCCGCCTTCACGAATTGATAGGCCAGCGCCGTTCCGACGATACCCGATCCGATGATCGCAATGCTTTTCATGAAGGGAAGCTCAGGATGAAGGGAAGCTTTGGCCGCGCGTCTCAGATCGGCTGCTTGTAGAAGTCCTGACCGCGCGGACTGCCTGGCCATGCGGCGTAGCCCAACTGAAGCCATGCGTCCGTCCGCTCGAACACCGCGAGCGTTTCCTGAAAGATCGGGTTTTCGAAACGCGACCCGCCGCCCAGGATCGAGCGGGTCTTTTCGACGATCCCGGCGCGCGTCGAAGCATCGCACGCAAGAAAGTCCGCGCGGCCCAGCCGCTTCGCGGTCCGGTCGACGCGCCCGGCGAAGTCCCGATAGAGAGACAGATAGCCTGCGCGCTGAAGGGCCGAGTAGCTGTAGTAGTCCTCGTAATATCCTTGCAGGGGCTGAACGCCCGTCACGACCTCGGCGGTTGCTTTCAGCACCGCAAGTGTGCGGTCGTCCAACGTCCCGGTTTCGCCGGCTACCGCCTCGGCAGACGCGATGTCGGGCAGACACGTGGCGGCAGCTGCGCCAAGGATCAGATGGTTGAACTCACGCCGTGTGACCATGAACCCGCTGCTCGCACGCTAAGACGGCCGATTGATACGCGAAGGCTGCACCAGCCTTCAATTCGCCGCCCCGGCGCTTCCGTCGATCACGGGTGCGCTGAGCCGGTAGCTCACGGCGTTTCCCTTGCCCTCGGATTCGACCACCGCATAATCGCCCGTTCGTGTCGAGACGATCTGGCCCGTCTTTTTGAGGAGCGAGCCAGGCGGGGCCGTGACCTCGAAGGTCTGCTTAAAGTGCCCGGACCGTATCGTAGCCGCGTTTTCGTTAAAAGAGACTTCCCCGGCGTTACGCCCGTCGGACAGGAAGGCCGGCAGTGTGACCCTCCACGAGTCCACGGGCCCGTCCAGCATCGCTGACACGGAAAGCGCGTCCGGTGTCAGCGTATACGACTCGGTAACGCCTTTGATGCCGGTGTTCTCCATCTGATAGACGACGGAGAAGCGCACGGCCTTCGGGCTTGCCTCGATGCCGGTGATCGACGCATGGACCTGTTCGCCCGAGAATTCCGCGAGCGCGTGGGTCTCATCGCCGATTCTCCAACCGAACCCCAGCGTGAACGGCGCCTCGCTGATCGGTACGTTATCGCCCAGGCCAAGATGGCTATCCGTCCCCTGCTCGGTTCGCAGCAAGCCCGTGCTGTTGTAGTGGGGATCCGCCGCCGTCTCGATCTCCACATAGTTTCCGCCGCTGTTGGCGAAGATTTTGTGGAACACCGGAATGTCCACGACAAAGCCCCCGACGTCCGCCGGGCTCGCGCCTTCGACGATCCGTTCGTCGGCGACGGACCAGGCGATCGCGAGGTAAGCCGCAGCGAGCAGGTTGTACTGGGAGTGAGAGGAATAGGATTCGAAGCCATGCCGTACGGCGGGATCAAAACGGTTCTTGACGATCCAGAACTCGCCCGAGGGCCGGATCCAACGAGACATCACGCCTGCGGCCAGATGCGCGCCCCTCTTGAAGGCCCGAGCGCCGGTCTGGTCTCCGGCTGCTTGCATGCGCCGCGCCCAGAGCTCGAAGGACGCGCATTGCAGCGCATCGTTCCAGACATGCTCGGAGCTGCGTCCGCCCGTCGGCGCATCGCCGCCAGGTGATTGCATTAGAAGCGACAACCAGGCGCCGCGCTCCAGAAGAATCTCGAGATCCTTCTGGTGCTTGCCGCGATAGCCTTCGTTGAGCAGCAGGAGGAAATTGAAACGCGCCGAGCCGTCATAGGCGAGCGGTGCGCCCGGATCGCGATAAAGCCCTTCGGGGATGAACCGGATGATCTGCGCGTCGAGATAGCGGTTGACAAACGCCTCGTCGGTGAAGCCCTCCTTGTGCCGCAGGAACTCACCGGAGATCGCACTCGAATTCCAGTTGATGACATTGTCCTGCCCCGGGCCGATCAGGTCGGCAAAGGCGAGCTGGGGATCAATCATGCGGAGATACTCGTCCCACCGCTTCTTGGTCGCGGGATCGACGACGTTTTTCAGCAGCCGATAGGCCATCATCGTCGGCGTGATGAAGAAATCGCCGTGCTGATCGTTCACGCGGCTTGATGCCAACTGAAAAAGCGAGCTCTCGAGCGCCTTGCTCGCGCTCCCCAACAGCTCCGGATCTTTTTTGCTCACAACGAGCGTTGCCGCGGCCAAAGCATAGGTCGGCGTGCTGTATTGAACCTCGCGATGAAGATAAGGATCGATAATCCGGCCTTTTTTGTTTTGGAATTGGCGGAAATGTTTGACCACGCCCGAGACGAGGTCGAGATAGTCATCCCGCTTGAATCCTGTAGGGGCGATCCCCGCTCCGGGAAGCGTTTCTCTTACGGAGCGAATCGTCGGACCCAATCTGTCGTCGGACTGAAAGGATGACGGAAGCGGATCGACGGCGTGATCCTGTCCGGCCATGGCGAGTGGCAGGGTTCCGCCGTGAAGCAGCCGGTTCAATCCCGCGATCACGCCGGCATTCCCCGGAGATTCCATCAGGAGGACATAGGCCGCAGCCAGAACAGCCAAAAAGAAAGCGACCAGGCCGGCAAGAAGCAAAGTCTTGTACCGTATCGCGAGCCGCGTGACGGTGCGCAACGCGTAGCGTGTCATGAAGAGGAATTTACCGAGAGGACCCATGCGTGGTTCGCGCTCCCCCGCTCCGGAGATCCGAACGCAACCCGCCGGAGTCTGCTGTCTCAGCGGTGCCACGATATCAGCGCGGTTCCGGCTGTCAAAGCGGAAACCCGGCGTCGTTTTGGCGCGCTCGGATATGCGCGACATCCACGAATATTCGCAGCCTGTGGATAACGGTTCCGTAATCGTCAAGCGCGTGTCAAGCCACCGCGAAACTCTCACGAGCGCGCGTTGGAGCCTCCTGCTTTGTCAGCTCCAATCCTGCCGCTTCGCCCAGGTCCGCATGTCGGTGAGTTCAACGGGGATGAGCGCGAGCATCGCCTTGACGTCGCACTGAAACGGCTTCAACGGCGATTCGTTGTTGAAGGTGTAGAAGCTGTCGAAGCCATCAACGAAATCCTTGTGGCTCGATCCGGTGCTCGATCCCCAGAGTTCCCAGAACACTTCGCCGAATTGACGCGGAGTCAAATAGTCATAGCGGATCGGCCGGCCCATCGCATCGGACAGAATCTTGATGACGTCGGCGGGCTTGAGTCGCTCCGGGCCGCCAATCCGGATCTTCTTGCCGATCAGATCCGGGCGCTTCAGCGCTGCGACCATGAATTTCGCCAGGTCCTCGAGACAGATCCAATCCGCTTCGAGATTTGGATTGTGCGCGTAGCGATAGACGCCTTGCTTGAGCTGCGGCTTGATCCAGTCGCCCAGGAGATTGTTCATGAAGAGGGTGGGTCGGAAGGTGACGACGGGGAAGCTGTGGCTTCGGAACAGCTCCTCCATTCCCAGCACGCCGTCCGATGTGATCTGACCGCAGGGCTCATCGGGAGCGAACATGCTGGAATTGAGCACGAAAAGCTTGATTCCGGCGCGGTCAATGGCCTCGGCGAGGGCCTCGCATTGGCCCGCGAGGCGAGTGACGTCCCCCATGGAGGGGGCCTGGAATAGGACCGCATCGACGCCTTTGAGCGCAGCGTCGAGGGACGCCACGTCATCGTAATCGGCCCTGACGACCTCGGCACCGAGCTTCGCCTCTTCGGCAAGGAGCTTGGGATCGCGGCTTACAGCCTTCACCTTGTAGCCCTGCTTCAGGGCCTCACGGACCTGCGGCCGGCCTTGGGCCCCCGTTGCGCCGAAGATGATGACGGTCTTGATGTCCATTTTTGATATCCGGTTGTTCTGGAGGCAGCGATTTGTTGCGCTACTTTATCGTTCCGGCCGACCTCGGATAGCCCCATAGTTTGATGGGGAAGGCCAGCTGCGCGAACGGTCAGATGGCTTTGCGGTTTGACGCTTCGAATGCGGCGGCAAATGGCTGGGCGGTATTTCTTGGACTTTCGGCGCCCATCCGGGTAGGGATTTGGCAAGGCGCAGGAGCGCAATGTCGCCAAGGGGTTAGGGCGAAAGCCAGCGGCGGGGCCAGCAGCGACAGGGATTGCGAGCGGATATGAACGGCAATCGGATCACCTTGCATAAGGGCGACTTGCCGGCCGGCCTCTCGTTCGGGCCCGTCGTCGCGATCGACACCGAAGCGATGGGTTTGAAGCCGCAGCGCGATGCCCTGTGTCTCGCGCAGCTGTCTTCGGGCGACGGCAGCGTGCATCTCGTCCAGCTCGTTCGGCCTGGCTATGCGGCGCCAAACCTGGAACGCCTTCTGACGGACCCGTCCGTGCTGAAGCTTTTTCACTTCGCGCGATTCGACATGGCGATGTTTCGCCACCACTTGCGGGTGACGCCGGGGCCCGTCTATTGCACGAAAATCGCCTCGAAGCTCACCCGTACCTATACGGATAAGCACAGCCTGAAAGAGATTTGCCGGGAGATTCTCGGCATTGACCTGTCCAAGCAGCAGCAAAGCTCGGATTGGGGGGCTGATGACTTGAGCGAAGCGCAGCTCGCTTATGCCGCGAGCGATGTGCTGCATCTGCATGCCCTCAAGGCGCGCCTGGACGCCATGCTTGCGCGAGAAGGCCGCACGGCCCTCGCCGAGGCGTGCTTCCGTTTTCTCGCAACCCGTGTCGAGCTCGATCTCGCGGGTTGGGGTGAGGAGGATATCTTCTCACATTAGCCGGAGCCGTGCCGTCCCGGTGGCGTTGGGGGACGACTTTCACGGCTGTGGCCCGTATAACATGGATCTGCCGAGCCCGGTTCGGCAGGCCTTTCATTCACAGGGCTTTGACGCGGCCCCTGCGCGCTGCCCTTTAGGAGCACTATCGGACTTGACCCGATCCTCGGCCCCGAAGGAAGCCTCCCCGACCTTGGGCGCTCATGCGGCGGCCGACCTCGCCCATGCCCGGCGCGTGCTCGGATTGGAGGCGGAAGCCATCGCCGCTTTGTGCGAGGGCCTCGATGCGCGCTTCAGCGCCGCCGTCGACATTCTCGTCGGCGTTTCGGGCCGTGTCGTCGTGAGCGGCATGGGAAAGAGCGGCCACATTGCGCGCAAGATCGCCGCGACCTTCGCCTCGACGGGAACGCCGGCCCAGTTTGTCCATCCGGCCGAGGCGAGCCATGGCGATATGGGCGCGCTCACCCAGAATGACGCCGTCATGGTGCTATCGAATTCCGGCGAGACGCGGGAGCTTGTCGATCTCATCGCCCATTCGCGCCGGTTCGCCATTCCTCTCCTGGGCATTGCAGGCGTCGCCAACAGCATGGTGATCGACTCCGCCGATGTCGGCCTGATCTTGCCGCCCCTGCGCGAGGCCTGTCCGATGGGGCTCGCGCCGACGACGTCGACCACGGTCATGTTGGCATTGGGCGATGCGCTGGCGGTGGCGCTGATGGAGCGACGCGGGTTCTCGGCCGATGACTACCGCCTCCTGCATCCCGGAGGGCAGCTCGGCCGCGTGCTGATCCGGGTGCATGATCTCATGCATTCCGGTGCGGACATGCCGCTGGTGCGCCGCGAGGCCTCGATGCGGGAAGCGGTCATCGAGATGACGTCGAAACGGTTCGGCTGCGCCGGTGTGACGGACGGCGAAGGCCGTTTGATCGGGATCATTACCGACGGCGATCTCCGTCGCCACATGAGTGACACTATTCTGGCGCGGTGTGCGGGCGATCTTATGACGCCCAACCCGCTGACCGTTCGGGCCGGAGCGCTGGCGGCGGAGGCGGTCGGGGTGATGAACAACAGGGCAAGGCCGGTGACCTGCCTGTTCGTGATCGCGGATGACGACGCCGATCGCGCAGGAGGCCCCTGCCGTCCGGTGGGAATACTGCATATGCATGATTGTTTGCGCGCGGGTGTGGCGTGAGGCGTGTCATGGATAAAGACGTCCAGACGACGACTGACGATGAGGTGGCGCAGGCTGTGGCCGACGTTGAAACCCGCGATACGGCGCCGTCCTCGCGACACGCCTGGTTCACGGCCGGGCGCCATCGCCTAGGAATGGGCCAAAGCTACACGCGGTTCGTCGATGTGATGAAGCTGTTGCTGCCGGCTTTTGCGGTCGTTCTCGTTGCGGCCCTGGTCGGCTATTCCGCGCTCTACCAGACGCCTGCCGACATCGCCAAGACGTTCGGAGATATCAGGAAGATGGGTGAGCATCTGGAGATGACGAAGCCCGTGCTGACCTTTACCGACAAGCAGTCGCGCAATTTCGTGGTTCAGGCGACGACGGCGACGCAGATCCAGGGCAGCAACAACCGGTGGCAGCTCTCGTCGATCCAGGCCAAAATGCAGCCACGCGAGGGCGCTCTCGTCCATCTGACCTCTCAATCCGGCGTGCTGGATACCGAGCAGCAACAGATGGATCTCGCGGGGGATGTGCTGGTGACGACCGAGGACGGGCGCCGATTCGAAGCCCGAACCGCCCATGTCGATTTCGGCAAGGGCGATGTGACGAGCGAGGAGCCGGTGCGCGCGGCGACGCCGGGCGGTACCGTCGAATCCGATCGCTTCCGGCTCACCGAGTCCGGAAAGCGAATCTTTTTCGATGGCCGGGTGCGCTTCAAGACCACGCCCAAGCACGCCTCCGACGCGCCGGGCGAGGCCTCCGAGACCGGGCCCGGGGCGAAGGTGGGCGGGTAGTAAACGGGTCCGTCCAGGGGGTACGGTGCGTAGCAGGGGGAGAACAGGCGGAATGACCGCTGGCTTTGGGTTGATCGGCACGGGGCACGGCCGCACAAGCGCGGCGGGAACGCTGCTGTGCGCGATTCTGGCGGCCACCCTGGCTACGACGCCGCTGTGGGCTGCGCCAACGGCGGATCCCGCGCCGGAGACCAAACCAGCCACGGGCAATTCGGACAAGGATGCGGGCAAGAGCGTCGGGCCGGTCCTGCTCGACAAGGACAAGCCCATCGAGATCACCTCGGATCGGCTCGATGTCGATCAGCAAGCCCAGACCGCGGTCTTCGAAGGCAAGGTGGACGCGATCCAGGGCACTTTTCGCCTGACGGCCGACCGGCTCACGGTGCACTATGATCAGCCCCAGGGTGAGGAGGGCTCGAAGAAGACCGACGCCTCGCTTTCGGACGATCCCGGCAACGGTAGTCGGCGCATCCGCCGGATGGATGTCGTCGGGAACATCAAGATCGTCTCGCCGACCGAGACGGCCACCGGGGACACTGCGGTCTATGAAGTTGAGAAAGGGACCATCGATCTTATGGGCAATGTCGTGCTGACCCGCGGCCAGAACGTCATTCGCGGAACCATGCTGACGACCAATGTCGACACCGGCAAGAGCGTCATCAAGGGCACCAATCAATCCGTAGGCGGAGCAAATGGCCGCGTGAAGAGCCTGTTCGTGCCCGAGAAGAAGGACGAGGATCAGACTAAGAAGGAAGACGATCAGAAATCGTCTAAGAAACCGTGATGGTTCAAGACGATACAGGCGTCACGCAATCTGCGTGCCAATTGAACGGATTTCACTGAATTTTAAGGCGCGAAAGCGTTTGATGAGGGTCACATGTCAAGGCAAGAGCAGAGGCGCAACGGTGCGGCGTTCGAAGAGCACAACAGGCCGCATATCATCAGCGACACGGCCGGCCTCGTAGTCAATTCGATCGGCAAGAGCTTCAAGCGTCGGCCGGTCGTCCGCAATGTCAGCCTGCGGCTGCAGCGCGGAGAAGTGGTGGGTTTGCTCGGGCCGAACGGCGCGGGCAAGACGACCTGTTTTTACATGATCACGGGATTGATTCCGGTGGATTACGGGACGATCGAGTTCGATGGAATCGACATCACGAGGTTGCCCATGTATCGCCGGGCTCGCCTCGGGATCGGCTATCTGCCGCAGGAAGCCTCCATTTTTCGGGGGTTGAATGTGGAAGAAAATCTGCGCGCCGTGATCGAGCTTGTGGAATCCCAGCAGGAGCGGCGCGAGCAGCTGGTGGACGAGCTCCTGGCCGAGTTCGGCATCGACCATCTGCGGCGCGCACCCGCGATTGCACTGTCGGGCGGTGAGCGCCGCCGCGTCGAAATTGCGCGGTCGCTCGCCACGCATCCGGCTTTCATGCTGTTGGACGAGCCGTTGGCCGGCATCGATCCGATTGCGCTCGGAGATATCCGCGAGCTCGTGATGCATCTGAAGGACCGCGGCATCGGCGTTCTCATCACCGATCACAATGTGAGAGAGACGCTCGACATCATCGATCGCGCCTACATCATCCACGACGGTCAAGTTCTTATGGAGGGCGACCCCGAGGAGGTCATCGAGAACGCCGATGTGCGGCGGGTCTATCTCGGCGACCGCTTCAGTCTTTAGGACAGGCGCGTAACCGTCATGGCTGTGGCTCAAAGACTGGAACTGCGCCAAGGGCAGTCGCTCGTCATGACGCCGCAGCTGCAGCAGGCGATCAAGCTGCTGCAACTGTCCAATATCGAGCTCAACGCCTTCGTGGAGCAGGAGCTCGAGCGTAATCCGCTTCTCGAGCGCGACGAGAGCCCGTCACGCGATGGTGGCGACACGGGGGGCGAGGATACGCCCGCAACGCCCGCGTCCGAGGAGGTCTTGGCCGCAGACGCCAAGATGTCGGACGGTGAGGTGTCGGCCGATTCGACGCTCGACGCCGATCTTTCGAATGTCTACGGCGAAGATTCACGCGCCGAGCTTGTCGGTGTGCAGGGACTCGAGTCCGAGGCGGGAGCCTGGGCGAACGTCAGAGGCGGCGGCGGCAGCTTCGACGACAGCGAGTTCGGGCTCGAGAACACGCTCACACAAGAGCGCACGCTGCGCGAGCATCTCACGGAGCAGATGCAGGTTGCTCTCAAAGACACGCGTCAACGCCTCATCGGTGCCTATATCATCGATCTCGTCGACGAGGCCGGCTATTTGCGCACAGACTCCGATGTCATCGCAGAGCGGCTGGGCTGCGAAGCGGCAGAAATCGAATCTCTGATCGCCGTGCTGCAGAGCTTCGAGCCAACGGGCGTCTTCGCGCGCACGCTCGCCGAATGCCTGGCGCTTCAGCTCAAGGAGCGCGATCGCCTGGATCCCGCGATGGCAATTCTCGTGCAGCACCTCGAACTCGTCGCGCGGCGCGATCACGCGCAGCTTATGCGGCTCTGCGGCGTCGACAGCGAAGATCTGACGGAAATGCTTTCGGATCTTCGTCGCTGCAATCCGAAGCCGGGTCTCATCTTCGGTAGTGAAGTCGTCCAGCCGGTCATTCCCGACGTCTTCGTGCGCGAAGGTCCGGATGGTGCCTGGATCATCGAGCTGAATACGGAGACGCTTCCGCGGGTGCTCGTCAACGGGCGCTATCTTGCGCAGGTTTCGAAGTCAGCCTCGCGCGAGGACAAGACCTACATCACCGAGTGTTTGAACAACGCTAACTGGCTGGTCAAGAGCCTGGATCAGCGGGCGCGCACGATCCTCAAAGTCTCGACCGAAATCGTGCGCCAGCAGGACGCATTCTTCGCGCATGGCATTCAGCACCTGCGTCCGCTCAATCTGCGCACGATCGCCGACGCCATCTCGATGCACGAGTCGACCGTGAGCCGCGTCACCGCCAACAAATATCTGGCGACGAGCCGCGGCGTGTTCGAGCTCAAATATTTTTTCACGTCTTCCATCGCGGCCGTCGAAGGGGGCGAGGCCCATTCGGCGGCGGCCGTCCGTCATCGGATCAAGACCTTGATCGACGCGGAGACGGCGGACAGCGTGTTGTCGGACGACCGCATCGTCGAGCTCTTGCGCGAAGCCGGGATCGATATCGCGCGGCGGACCGTTGCCAAGTATCGCGAAGCGATGCGTATTCCATCCTCCGTCCAACGACGGCGGACAAAATCCCTATCGGCATGACGATGATTGGGGGCCAGCTGGCCGGGTCCGAGTTCTGTTGACAGGGGCTGAACCCGCTCTTATGGTCCGCCCGCTCTGAGGGGGCCTTGCCCCGGATGCAAACGGCGCGCGAGACGTTTCGGAAGAGACCCGCGCAGAGGGTATCCGCCTTCGGCCCCATCTAGGCCACGCAAATGAACATTCAGGTCAACGGTAAGCAGATCGACGTGGGCCAGGCGCTTACCACGCATGTGCACGAACGTCTCGAAGGTGGGGTCGAGCGCTATTTCGATCGTGCGAGTGCCGCGACGGTGACCTTTTCGCGTGACGGCGGAAACTATCGAGCCGATTGCCACGTGCATTTGGATTTCGGTCCCTCACTCAGGACCCACGCCGTAGCTGGGGACATCTACCAAAGCTTCGACCAAGCTGTGGATCGCTTGGAGAGACGGCTGCGGCGGTACAAGCGCCGGCTCACGGATCATCGTCACAAGGTGAAGGAGCCGCCGCTGCCGGTTGCGAGTTATGTCATCGCGGCGGAGGGCGAAGATGACGAGGAGCCGTCAGGCGATGCGCCCGTCATCGTCGCCGAGCAGGCGACGGAGATTCCGACGCTCACGGTGGGCGATGCCGTCATGCATCTGGATTTGAGCGAGTTGAACGTGCTTGTGTTCCGCAATCGTGCGCATCTTGGCGTGAATGTCGTTTATCGCCGGGCCGACGGTCATATCGGCTGGATCGATCTCGCCGAACGTCCTGGCCCGAGTGCCAAGGCGCGGGTCTGATCGCGGGCAGTGGAAAGTTGGCTATGGATTTGTCGGATCTCATCACCGCGGAAGACGTCATTCCCCGGCTGCGGGCGACAAGCAAAAAACAGGCGCTTCAGGAACTTGCTCAGCGCGGGGCGCGGGTGACCGGGCTACCCGAGCGGGCGGTGTTCGAGGCCCTACTGGAACGCGAGCGCCTCGGCACCACCGGGGTTGGGCAGGGCGTCGCCATCCCCCATGCCAAATTCGCCGATCTCGACCGGCTCTATGGTCTCTTCGCGCGGCTCGAGCACCCGATCGATTTCGAGTCGATCGACGATCAGCCGGTGGATCTCCTGTTTGTGCTGCTCGCGCCGGAAGATGCCGGTGCCGAACATTTGAAGGCGCTGGCCCGGGTCTCCCGCCTGTTTCGCAACGCCGCTCTCTGCGAAAAGCTGCGCGCGTCGAGCGACGCGGCCGCGCTCTACGCGCTCCTCACGGAGCCCGCAAGCTCGACCGCGGCGTAACCCTCTGGATTAGTGGACGCTGACCGGATCCATCTCGTTCTGACGCGCGGTCAGAAACGCGGACTCGCGGTTGTCGGTGACCGCGACACGCTGGCCGTCGATGGTGTGGATCGCGTAGAGCGTGGGGGAGTCCGGGGAGTCGGCAAAACCTTCGGGAAGGCCCGGAATCGCCGAGACCTCTTCGCGCCCCAGGGCGCGGATGTAAACCGTGTTCGGGCCGCCCAGCTGAGCGAACGCTTCCGGGGTGATCTCCGGGCGCTGACTGTCATGTGTACGCATCGTCGTGCACTCCTTAAGCCGAACCCCTTGCTTGACCCTCTTCGGAGCGATCAACCGGCGGGTTCCTTCTCCGTGTCATCTTCGCCATCGGATATGGCGATGGTCCGCACCGTTATATTTGGTCGCGACCGCTGCAAATCAATGTGGAGCAGACCGTTGACCAATTCCGCGCGGGCGACCTCAAGGCCCTCGGCCAAGACGAAGCTGCGCTGGAACGGGCGCGTCGCGATGCCGCGATGGAGATAGACGCGCTGGTCCTGCTCGTCGCGCCGACCACGAATGACGAGCTGATTGTCCTCGACGGTCACGCCGAGCTCCTTGCGGGCGAAGCCTGCGACCGCCAACGTAATGCGCAGGACCTCGTTGCCGATCTGCTCGATATTGTAGGGGGGATAGCCGTCCCCCCCGGTCTTGGTGACCCTGTCCAGCAGGCGCTCGATTTGGTCGAAGCCCAGAAGATAGGGGCTGTTGAAGGTCGACGATCGCGACATCGTTCCTCCGCGTGGCAAGGTCCTCGTCAAAGCGACGTGCCGGGAGGCCCTTCGAGGCGCCTCCCCACCCAATTTGGCCGGTGAACCAGCAAAATCAAGCCCTTGCCGGCGCGAACGCGGCCGTTCCGGCCCGAATAGGTAAATATTTTCCTATTCGTTTAAGGGAATTGTGAGGCTCGCCGATCACAATTGAGGCTCACAGTAGGGGCCGGGGTGTGCAGGCACTCCAAGGAAATCATCTTGACAATTGAACATGTGTTCATAACATGAATGCTATGCTGACGACTGACCAAAACAATTTGCTGGCCGAGCTGTTTCGGCTTCTCGGCGACGCGACGCGGTTGCGCATCGTGTTCGCGTGTCTCGACCATCCGGTCGCTGTGGGCGATATCGCCATGGAGCTG
>Ga0081455_10002492_pt1 | contig 21861 bp, 36 predicted proteins | sample TabmetS3T2R1_FD_70207 | JGI IMG/M metagenome (GOLD analysis project Ga0081455, IMG submission 70207) | Tabebuia heterophylla rhizosphere microbial communities from the University of Puerto Rico - S3T2R1 | ecosystem: Host-associated > Plants > Roots > Rhizosphere ...
GTCTTCAGCCACGAGCCGAGTCTATCACCCAAGTGAGCGGGGTTGTCCACGCGTATCGGGCGCCTGACCGCCTGGTCTACCGGATGTACGCGCGCCTCCGTGCGACTGCGCGGCCTTGCCAATCGCCGCGCCTGCGGGCTGCGCGCCCGCCCCGCCGCCGCTCGGCCCACCCATGGCGGGCGGCTGCTGCGTGCCGCCCTGCGGGCCCAGCGCGTTGCCCTGCTGCATCTGCTGCTCCAGCAGCTTCTGGCTGAGGGCGATGAAGCGCTCGCTGTCCTCGCCAAACCAATTCTTTACGCGCTCTAGACCGACCTGCTCGATGACGAACGGCAGCGCATCTACCGCTTCGCGTACAAGTTCATCCAGCCATTCCTGCGGATTGTCCGTCGCGCCGCTGAGTTCGATGCTCGTGCGGTGCGGAATCCACTTGTTGGCCTGCAGGGCCTGAAGGGCTTTCCATTGTTCGAGCATAGCCGGGTCAAGCCTGCGTCCCAGGCTGACCTCCCAGCCGTCCCAGTAGCCGTCGACATCCTCGGGCTTGATGGTCATCTCGCCCAGGTCTTCGCCATTACGATCCTTGCCCGGAACGGGCAGGGTGAGCCGATCCTGAAGGCACACCTCAAACTGCATCGCCGCCAACTCCAGGGCGCGGGTGATGCCGCGCACGAGCGAATCCTTGGCACTCTCGATTTTGAGGGTGCGCATGCTCTGGATGGCCCACAACTGCTGGGCGGAGCGTGTGCCTTCCGCGCTGCGTGGGCCCTGGGCCACGCCGTTACGCTGGATGTAGTTGTCGACAACGGAGTTGGTCTGCAGGAGTTCGTCAGGCACTGGCTGCCCTTCGAGCATCTGCAGGTACTCCCCGATGCGCTGGTCGATGGGGATGTACTGGCCGGGTCTGATCTGGATCTCGCGGCCGTCTTTGGTCCAGCCCAGGTAGGTGCGCCAGGCGTTGATGGCCAGCATCCACACCTGCATGGTGAGCACGTTGGATTCGATGGGGTACAACCCGCTGGCATTGGTGAGCATGCCCCGATAGCGGCGCTCCATGTCGTCGAAGGTGAGTTCCCTGAAGGGCACGATGACGTACGGCATCTCGGGGTAGCCGTGCTCGGCAATGCCCCGATACGGCCCCGTGCCGCCCACCTCGAACAGCGGGATGTCGTTGAGCATCAGGCATCTGTAGCGCCCGACCCACACGTCGTCGACCCACACTAGCTCGCGCGGCATCATGTGCTTGAGCGCATCGGATGTCGCCTCGTAGCGCGAGAACGCGTGCAGCGCCTCAGCCTTGGAGGTCTGGTAGTGCTCGACAACGACCAGCAGCGTGCCGTCGGAGGCCTCTTCCCAGCGCGTCACGCGCGGATCGCGGCGCTGGAAGATGATGGGATTCTTACGCCGGTGACGCACCTCCCAGGCATCCTCAGGGCTGGCGTCCTGCCAGTTCTCGAAGCGCTCCCTGAACTCGTCCTCGGTCTCGTCTGCCCACGGCTCGGGCTCGGGGCCGCTGGCCTGCAGGCCGATGGGCTTGCTGGGCCACAGCGAGCGGTCGACCATGATGCGGAAGATGCCCACGCGACGGATGACCATGTCGGTCGGGATCTGGCGCAGCACGTCCTTCTGCTTGCGCCAGGAGTAGAGCATGGCCTTGCCGAAGCGGGTTAGCTTCTCGGCCTGCTTACGATATTTCTGGCGGCTCCGGGCTGGCCGAACATGCACGGATATGTCAGGAGGAACCAGCGTATCGATTGCGGCGTCGGCGTCGGCAGGCGCCGAACCGGTCTTGACCGCCAGCCTACCGCCCGGCGATTCGACATCGAACTGTTGGAAATACAGATCTTCCTCATCTTCCATCGCCTCGTCGAGGTCACCCCACTGGGAGCACAGGTGATCGCGCCAGTACAGCACTTCCTCATACGTCGGCTTGTCGTCGATGTCCGACCGGTAGGCGCCGTCGGGAGGGGTTTCGTCAGGGTCCACTAGCCAGCCGCCAGATAAGAACGGGGCTCAAACGGCCCGCGCTGATGATACGAGCGCACCTCGTCCATGAACATCCTGGAGCGCGACTGAGGTTGGCGCGCCAGCACTTCGGGCGGGATGTGCTCGGCAATCACGTTCTCGGTGATCTCGGGCTCGATGTGCGTGTCCAGGTAGCTGTAGCTCTGGCCACCCTCCGGCTCGCCCTCGAAGCGCTTCTTGATCCACACGTAGTAGCCCCACGCGTCCATGGCGTGGTTCATCCAATCGCGTGGAATTTCTTTCAGGTTCTCGTCCACCATGCGCCGGCGACCGTAGGTGTACGACTTGGCCTCGCCAATGAAGTTCATGCAGCCACGGTCGACACGCATGCGCGCGCACGTACGCAGGTAGCTGAGCGTGTCGCCCAACAAGTGCTCGTCGTTCAAACTCTCCTCGACCTGGATCACCAGGGCGCGCTGCTCGTCGTCATCCAGGGCGTGGTCAGAATCTGGCGCCAGGCCCATGTCCGCCAACAGCGCGTTCACACGCGAGCGATAGAAGCGAAAGAACCGCACGGGGTCGCGCAACTGGTTGCGCATGAACGGTATGCGCTCCCATACCTGCGGCTTCTTCTCGACGATGTACGCTGGAAAACCCATGCGCTGCCAGCGCCGCATCTCCTCGGGCTGGGCCGAGTCGCAGATCATATCGGAGATGCCCTCGATCTCCCACTGGGGCAGCAGCGCGCCCTCGGGGCTGATCTGCTTGGACTTGATCCAAGGCCGGCTGGCCAGGATCTCGGCCATCTCCTCGGTGGATCTGTGCGTTTCGTAGATCTCATCGAAGATCACGGTCATGTCCGTATATTCCTGGATGGCCAGGATGCAGTAGGGGTTCGAGCCACCGCTCGGATCCACGGCCATGATAACCGGCAGATCGGGGTTGAAATCCACGTCGGTGACGTGTACCTTCTCTTTGAACTCAGGAAACACCCGAGCATGGCTGGAGGCTGGGATTCCGCCGAACTGCTCCAGGAACTCCTGTGGACGCATCTCCTTGCTGGCCTGGACCAGGCTGGGGGTCTGGCGCCCCTGCGGGAAGGCGTAGAAGTTGATCTCGTACGAGGCGTCCTGGAACATCTCCCAAGCGGCCTGGCTGCCGTCACGCACCATCTCGGCGCGCGCGTCGAGAGCCTTCTGGTGGAAGAAGTCGCCCTCGCCTTCCCACGACGAAATTAGGAGCGCCTGCCCATTACGATCCGTAAGCGGCGGAAGAATCGCCCGCGTCCACGCCTCGGGATAGATCTGAGCCGCCTCATCAATAATCGCCAGGTCAATCGCGGCGCCGGCGGCGGTCCAGACGTTTTCAAGGGAGATGCCCTCCAGCCGAGCGCCGTTGTCCAGGATGCACAGCTTCTCCTGGTTGGTATCGCGTACGGTGCGCGTCTTCAGGCCGTGGTCGCGGACCATCTCCATGACCTTGTCGAAGGCCCTGGACACCAGCTTCATAGTCGGCGCCGCCAGCCAGATCCAGGAGCGCGGCCTCAGCCAGGCCACGCCGATGGCCTCCATCGCCGCTTCAGTAGTCTTGCCACCGCGCCGGCCCCAGGCGGCGATACGAAACCGAGCGTGGCTGCGGGCCAGTGCTTGCTGACCCACCCAGTGGCCGGCGACCCCCTGGGTAGCCCAGCGCTCGGTTTCGTCCTGTAAGGCGTGGTACTCGCGCAGCCTGCTATCGGGCGTATCCAGGCTACCGATCCAGCGCAGGCGCGCCTTGAGGCCCTGCTCGGCTTCGTAATCAGCAGGAATGAACAGCCCGTGCGGGCGGTAATTGAAATGACTGAAAGCCTCGAAACGCTCCTCAGGGGTGACCGGGCGGAAGGGCGCAATGCGCGCAGCGGCGCGGTCCTCCCAAGTCTTCAGCCAGTCGTCGGCTGAGCCTCGGCCGAGACGCGAGAAATCGAGTCCAGCCAGCCCCTGGAGCGTAGTCTGGGGCACTTACTTCAGTTTGCAGGCGCAGGACACGCACTTGGAGCCGTTCTTGTTGACGACCTGCACGGGCTTGCCAACGCGCCCACCACTGGAGTTTCCCTTGCGAATGATCGGTGGCATAGCTCACCTACCTTTCCTGGCGAATGCGGGCGGCGCCTTCTTGGCCGGCGCCTTGGACTTGGCGGCTGCCTTCGGCGGCGCCTTGCTGGCGCTGGCCTTGGCGGGCGCACTTTTCTTGGCGGCTGGCTTGCGCGCGGGCGCCTTCTTGGTGGGTGCGCTCGGAGGCCCGCCGAACGGGTTGCCCGCGAACGGGTTGCCATCCATGCGCCCGCCACCGAACGGCATGGGCCGGTCCTGACCGCCACCCATCTGCTCCAGTTGCATGTTGCTGCCTGTATTGCCTTGCGGTGTGCCGCCAGCGGCCATCAACCTCTGCTTTTCCTGCATGCGACCCTGGATGTCGCCCATTGCCTGTTCGTGCAACCGCTGCTGTCCACCCATCTGGGCGCCCGCCGAGCCGCCCATCTGCGCACCGGCCGAGCCGCCACCGGTCCACTGACCCATGGGCTCCTGGATCGGCCGCTGCTGCTGAGCCTGCTGATACATGCGCTGCATATCCGCCTGGCGCTGGCGCATGGCCTCATCCATGGTCGTCGGGCGCGGCGCCGAGCCTGGCGGGCGGTACTCCATATCCTGCGCCATACCCGTCGGCAGCGTGCGCTGCGGCATCTGCACATCGGTGGGGGAGCCCTGCTGCGGCTGCCAGCGCGTAAATCCCGGTGGCGGCTGCTGCCAGTTGGTGGGCGGCGGCTGCTGAGGCCGGTAGCGCATGTCGCTCATCATCGGGTTCTGCGCCCGCCGCCAGGCGTCGTCGATCCCCGCCATGGGGTTGGGCTGCTGGGGTGCGGGGCTAGTATTTGTCGGGCCGCTTGGACGCGATGGGGTTGTGCGGCGTGGGCTGCTTGGGGATGTTGCGCGACGCCGGCCCGTATCCGCCTTTCTTCGTTCCGCCATGCTTTCCACCTTTCCTGGCCATTACTTCTTCCCTTTCGCGTTGGTGATCTTGGCGGCGCGCTCTTTGCCGTACTTGCCCTTGAGCGCTTCGTACTGAGCGGGATTCTTGACGAAGCCGCCGCGCTTGGTGGTGTACCCGCTACCGGTTTTCTTCCAGGGCACCTGTCACCCCCGCACATTGATCCATACAATGAACAGTCCTACGGCAACTATCAGGACCGTCATGATGGTAAAGAATAAACACGAGGCGAAGGGCGGTGTATCCACCTGCCCCTCTGGATAGCGCTTCGACACGGCGCATTAGCGCACGATCCACGACAGATTCCAAGACCCTGCCCAGGCGTTGAACTGGCCTGGGGTGATGTCATCCCAGATGCCCTTCCAGCCTGGCGCCGAGTTAGCCACCCACAGGTTACCGTTCCTGACTCCCCGGACGGCAACGTAGTGGTACCACGTCTTCGAGTTCAGGATGCCCGTGGTCGATTCGCACAGGCTATACGCCATGGGCCAGTCGACCCATTGGAAGCCGACCTGCACGCCCCAGCCCTCCATGACCCTGTGCGCGCAGCGCACATCCTTCAGGCCCATGGCCTCGTCGATGCAGCCTGGGTAGCCCATCTCACCCACGACCTTCTCGCGCGTGCTGGTGGGGTCCAGCGCCGTGGCTCTAGCTACCCAGTCGACCGAGCATGCGCTGCACGTCCAGTCGCGCACCTGGCCAGGCATGGGGTCGGTCCGGTGCTTGTCGAAGTAGTCCCACCAGTCGTAGCCGGCGTCTTCCTCGTGGCGTACGGGCGCCCAGATGGCAGCTTGACTAGTCATGACTTAGTCACATCAGGCCCAGCGCGCTCAAGATGCGTGGCACCAGGAACAGCAGGATGATGATGGTCACCGCCGCGCCCGCCAGCAGCAACCCGAAGCTGTCGATGCGCGCCTCCCACTTATCGCCGCGCGTGTTGGGCCGCTTGCGGGTATAGCCCACGGACAGGGTGAAGTTGATCTGCATGCTGGATTCGTTGTCATTGTCCGGCTGATCCACTCACGTTCGTCCACGCCACGCTGACAGGTGTGGTGCCCGCGCTGCTGCCATTCAGTGGTCTGTTGATGTCCATGAGCAACTCATCGCGCAGCCACAGGAAGGCCTTGGTGAGCGTGGTCGTCACGCGCTCGTGGTGGTCGCGCTGCTCGACGTTCAGCACCTCCTGCAGCAGGATGTGCACGGCCTCGTGCACGAAGGCGCGCTCAAGCTCGTCGTCGTCGATCTCCCTGACCTGCGGCATGTTCCAGTGCACAGTGCCGTGCATGTACCGCCAGTCGCACGTGGTGTAGGCGATAGTGTCCGGCTCGGGGTTGCCGTCGACGGCGAAGTCGGTTCTGACGAATTTGAACTCGATATCCCACCAGCCCACGCCCAGCGGCTTCCACCAGCGCTCGCGCAGGGTGGCGATGCGCGTCTTCTGGCGCTCGAACTCTTCGTCGTTCATGATGGTAGCTGGCTTAGCCGGTTCCAGTAGGCTTCGGGTCTGGCCTTGCTGCCGCACTCGTCGCATTTGATGTCCGCATCGGGGATCGGCGTGCGCGCGTGCTGCTCGGGGGGTATCGGGCACTGGTAGATCACCTGGCAACGGTGGCCACAGCTTGTGCAGATCACCGTGGCGCTCAGGTACTCGGGGCACACGCTCATGCTCGGCGCATCACATTCTGGTCCAGCGGGTCGTCGGTGTACTGCTTGAGCCAGCGCTCGGTCCAGCCGCCGTAGGGCCGGAAGCCGTAATCGACGTTCGAGGTGCCGTCGTAGTCGGCGTCCCACAGCGGGCGGTCGCACCAGCGCGTGTTGGAAAGCCAGCCCTGCTGCTCGAAGAACCAGTACGCGGTGTAGACCACAGTCTCGTCCTGCAGGTAGCTGTCGCACAGCGCCAGGTCAGCGTCAACGTCTTCTGTGTTGACGCCGCTCGCCTCCAGGTCGAGGGCCAGGAACTCCAGCTTGCTGGTGTACGGGTCGAGCAGCGCCAGCCTGTTCAGGATGCGGCTCGGGGTGAGCGCATCGCCGGGACTACACCACACGTAAGCAGCCACCGACCAGTCGCACTCGATAGCCATGTCCAATTGCTGCTGGGTGTACGACTGACCGTCCTGGCCCGTCACGGCCTGGACGATCAGCCCGCCGAAGCCGCGCCGCTCCCACTCGTCGAACCAGCCCGGGCTGAGCGCGCCCTGCCAGTTGGACACGTCGATCCAGTGGCTCGGCAGCACAGGTTGGGGGGGGGCGCGTCGAACGGGCGCCCAGACCTGGACCGGCGAGGTCACACGGCCCTCAGCAGCAGGATGACCAGGACGACGACAACGACCAGCCCCAGCAGGCCGATGCCGCCGCCCCAGGCGTAGCCGCCTCGGTTGTAACCGAAGCCGCCACCGAGCACGGCCAGGATGACAACCACGATCAGGATCAGCAGCAGCGGATCCATCAGACCAGGCGGGCGAGTGCCAATCCCGAGATGAGCAGGCCAGGCACGATGTCCAGCCGCCCGATGGCCATGAACACGATGGCCAGGATGAGCACGATCAGGGCAATCAGCCAGCCCAGCGTCAGGGCGTAGTTGCCGACGGCGGCTACGCGCACGCCGGTATGCGGCTGGCTCACAGCAGAGAGGCTCCGTTGGCAGGATCCCAGACGATTACGGCGCCGGATGAAAAGGCCATTTGCTTGCCCCCCGTGTCTGGATCGTCGATCTCGTCGGAAACGGGCAGCCCGATGAACGTCCCCTCGTCCTTCAACTGCTGCCAGTATTTACAGATGGCCGTCTCTGGATTGTAGATCAGTCCTGTAACAATGCTGCCCCACGCGGCCTCGGCGCCGACGTTGCTCACGGCACGGGCTCCAGGGTCTGGGCTGGCTCGCCGCCGTCACCGCTGGGCGGCTCGGGCGCCCCCATCGGGCCGTCTTGCAGGCTCTGCACCTGGCCGTCCAGGCTCTGCGGGAAGCCGCCTGAGGCACCCACCAGGGTGGTGAAGGTCGCCTCGGGCGATGTGCAAGGCACACCTGATTGGTCGCCGCCAGCGGGGAACGGCCCGACGGGCGTGCTGATGGCCTGCACGTAGTAGGTGCTGTTGGGCACAAGCTCGCGCAAGCCAAAGGCGACCGTGCCAGGCGCTACGGGCTGCAGCAGCACGCTGGTGCGGCACTCGTAGCGGTTCGAGACGCGGCCGTACACCAGCCTGTGTTGCGCCCCGAAACCGGTGTAGCCCACGGTGACCGTGGCGGTGGTGGCGGTGATGGCCGAGACCGTGGGCGAGGCCACCTTGGTCGGCTGCTCTGTGCCCTGCGCCGATCTCGCCCAGCCGAACTTGTGCCACGGGTACAGGTAGTGGTTCGTGCGCCGGTCGCCTGCGGCCATGTTTATGTCCCCTTGCTATTCCATTGAGACCAGGTGTAGCGCGACCAGTTGCCCTGGACGCCCAGGGCTGGGACGGCTGCGGTCATCGGCCCCGAGAAGGAGTAGAACCTGACGGGAATATCCTGCAGGTCGCGCGCGCCTGGGATGCGCACGCTGCCGCCATATGGCCGCAGCGTGGGCGGCGGGGCGGTCGTGCTCAGGATCTCGTAGCTCAGCACCTCACCCTTCAATTCGGCGGCGGCACCCAGCGAGGCCAGCGAGAACGACGACTTGTGCTGGCCTGCGACGGCGCCCGCCTCGTTGCCGACGATGACAAGCTCGGGGCGGTCTTCGCGCCATATGCGGTAGCGAAGCTGCAGCGCCTGCTCGGTCCACGCATTGAACAGCACGCTGGTGGCATCGGCGGCGGGTGTGACGGTGACCGAAGTCAGCGAATCGAACCTGCTCGGTCCCGCCACCATGCTGGGCACCTGGGTGGCGTTGGTGGTGCCGTTGGGGTTGTACTGCGCCCAGGTGTAGTTGAGCACAGGTGGGGTGACGGTAAATCCGTGGAACTCGACCGGCAACGGCGTGCGCCCGCTGCGCAGCGAAACGGTGCCGATGTATGGCCTGATCGCCCGTCCCGTCACGTCGCTGGAGTCGAGCGAGATGCCGAACTGGTAGGTCTGGCCCTCGTGGCCCGCGCCCAGGTTGAACGTGAAACTGTGCTGCAATCGCGGTCCGGGGTCGAACGACGACCCGCCAGCCGGCGCAGAGCCCGGATTGGGCGCCTCGCTGAGCGCGCGCCAGTCGACGCGAGTAACGACCAGTACGTCGGTCTGGAAGGTGAGCGAAAACGCCTGCGTGGTCGAAGAGAAGCCGACGTTGCTGATCTGCGCGAAGGCCGTAGCCATCAGAGCGTCTGGGCTGGCTCGGGCTCGGGCGGCGGGGTGGGCCCTGGCTCAGGCTCGTCGGGGTTGTCGTCGTCCTCGGGCGGCGTCTCGACCTCGGCTTCTTCGACGGCGACCTCGACGCCCTCGGCGGGGAAGGGCCTGATCTGGGGCGTGTTGGGCACGATGTCGGTCGGGTTCATGCTCTCGACGACGGTGCCGCGTGCCATCAGGATGGCCTCACTTTCACTCTGGCCCGCCTCGTTCTGCAGCCGCAGATCCTCACCGGGCGGTACCTGAGGTGGCGGCTCGCCTTCGGCGGGCATGGGCTGTGGATCGAGCACTGTCGGCTCGCCCTCGGGCGCGTTGGGCTCCACGTAGCCCTCGTCACCGGGCTCCAGGACGACCTGCTCGCCTTCGGACGTGGTGGTCACATTGGGGTCTGTCTGCGTCATGGGACGCCTCCGGTTACCAGGGTGTGGGTCGCTGGCGGGAATGTTATATGTCCGTTGGACGCCGCGCGCATGGACTGCACGTAGGCTGGCTGATTGATGGTGAAGCCGTGCGGGCAGTCCGAAATGTAGTGCCACTGACCGGGACCGTGGCCTGTATAGCAGCGGTCGATCATGGGCGCGGGACCGCCAGGTATGCCGAGCACGTACAGCGCAAGCTCGTTGTGGTACTCGTCCCAGACCCCGAGCACGACGGCGGGCTTGCACAGGCCGTAGTGGTGCGGGGTCATGTCCCACGGGCGCCAGTGGACGATGGCGCCGATGGCCAGCGTGGGCGTGCCGTACGGGTCGCCTGGGTCGCCCTTGGGCCCGCGTGGCCCCTCGGGGCCTGGGGCGCCCGTCGGGCCCGTGGCGCCTGGTGCGCCGCTCGGGCCGGGGACGCCCTGCGGCCCCTGCGCGCCCATCGGGCCCTGTACGCCAGCAGGACCAGGCGCGCCCTGCGGTCCGGTAGGCCCGACGAATGGCCCTACATCATTCCACGTGGAGCCGTCGGATACCCAGATATGGCCGGTATCCAGGGTGATGTAGGCGTCGTTCAGAGGCTGCGGCTGGGCGGGCAGGTTGGCGGCGGTGTTGACCGAGCCCTGGATGTTGAGCCCAGTACCGGCAGGGCCTTGCGGGCCCATCGGTCCCTGCGCGCCAGGGACACCCTGGATACCTTGCGGGCCCTGCGGACCTGCAGCACCCTGCGGCCCAGTCAGGTTGGTGCCCGTATTGGTCCAGACGCCAGATTCCTTGATCCACACCGAGCCATCAGAGCCCAGGTAGAAGTCACCGTCGTTACCCACGCCGTTGTCGGGCGGCACATTGCCTTCGAGCCACGCGGCGGCGCCCGTCGGCATCTCGTCATAGAGCGTGTCGAACATCGTCATGTGGGGTACTTCTTAGGAATTATTTCTGGAGCCGGGTGAGAGTACGGCACAACTTTGTAGGCCACCCCGAGCCGACCGAAGTGCCGGGTCCAGATCATATATTCGCCGTAGTGATCCCAGTGGCCGATGCACACGCGCTGGCCCCCGCTGGGGGCGCAGCGGCCGTGCGCTTCGAGCGAGGCCTGGACCTCGGGGGTCACGTCCCTAGCGCGCGGCGCCCTTGCCCAGCTTGGGCGCCATGGGTTTGACCGAAGACGAGGTCTTGCCCTTGATGCCCGCTCGCTTGCCGCCGCCCAGCGGATTGCGCTTGTTGGATTCGTTACCGGCGCCGCAGCTTGCGCAGCCGCAGCCCATGCTGTGCTTCTTCTTCATGGCAGCGAGTTCCCCCCGAAGCTGATGGCACAGTTGGCCCACATGCGCGCCTCCTGCAGCTTGCGGAACGCAAGCGTCCGATCTGGCCCCTCGGGCACGTGGTCTCGGATGGCGTAGTACGCCTCTGCGATGGCCTCGGCAACCGCCTCGAAGTGTGCCTTGGCCTCCTCGGCGGGCGGAACGTACTTGAACGGGTCGGGGATCACTTGCGTCATGCTGCCCTCGATGCTTCCAGTGCGCCTCTTACGTCCTTCATGATCGCGTTCCACAGATCGGGCTGTGAAGCACTCAGGTGCTTCTCGACGAGCGCCAGGATGGCCTCGGCCACGGCCTGGGACTCCTTGGTGATGTTCTCGCTCTTCATCGACTCTGTGTACTTCTGTAGCTGGTTGACGTAGCTCAGAAGCTGGCTGTTGAGGGCACTGTGCTCGGCGGCGGCGTACGCGCGGCCGGAGGTCTCCATCTGCTTGAGCCTGACGTGCAGCCCTGCCACACGCTCGCACAGGAGCCGGTAGTGAGGGCCACCGTCGAACTGCCCCTGCAGTTCGGCCAGCACATGGTCATACTCGGTCTTGAAGGCTTCTGTATCTGGGATTTCCAGCTTGGTACGGCGCAGATGCTCGGAGAGCATCTGCGACTGGTCGGCTATCTCCGACCAGCGCCGATACGCGTTCCTGACATTGCGGCGCGCGTTTTCAAGCTCGTCGGGCTGATCCACGGGATCGATGTCGTCGGACACACGGCAGGCCTCGTCCCACTCGTCGAAGGCGCGCCGCTGAGCTTCGAGCACATGTTTGAGGCGTTGCTCGGGATCCAGGCTCGGATCGTCGAAGATTGACGGCTCGGGCGCGGTCCCGTCCTTGAACAGGACGATGGGCATGCGCACAGCATAGGAGATTTGACCTGGGGGGTATAGGGGGTGTATCACCTGTGCATAGGCCCCGGAAGAGATGTGGGAGTCGACGACGGGGTAAGAAAGGTTTAGCCGTGACGATACGAACCGGATCACTCTCGCGTGAGCTTGCCATTCAGGATCCCGAGATCCTGGAGTTGATCCTGGAGGACTACAAGCTCAGCGCTCGCCGCGAGCGGAGTTCGAGGGTGGACTTTGCCATGGGCTGGCTTGCCGCCATGCGCCGGAAGGGCCAGGCTCTACTTGAGTCGAGACGAGTAGAGTCTGTGCCCTGGTAGTGTTGGGATACTTGACACTGGGTATTCCGGTTTGCTAGGGTTTGTCGACCCCAAAAAAGGAGGCAGCAAATGCTGCGACGGAACCCTCAGACAGGTGCCTGGGAGCGCAAGGTTGGCGACGGCTGGGAGCCCGCCAATCCGCCAGGTGCGGTAGCGACCCAGGAGGCCAGCGCGCTGGACAATGCGCTGGCTGATACATTCAGCGGTCCAGATGAGCCGAGCGTGGCCCCCGCGCCGAGCGCCGAGCCCAATGGCGTACAGGCAGTACCCGCGCCATCCCAGGGAGCGGCTACGACTACCGCACGAGGCCCAGAAGCCGCCAAGCGGGTGGGCGTTCGTGCGCCTCGTCCTGCGGTGGATGCTGCTGTGGGGCCTGGTGGCGCTGGTGATGTGGGTGTGGTGGCAGGTGCTCCAGATCTGGTTGCCGACGTTCCTGGTCTGGTCTCTGGCGACGGCCAGCGCGGCGTAAGCGGCGCAAAGAGCGTCAGGGAGCGGCTGCAGCGGGCCGCGAGCCGCACGCGGGCCCTGGGCATCAGGAAGACGCAGACGGTGTCTGTGGGCCCGCGCAGCGCGCGTCCGAGCGGCCCTGCGGTCAAGGACTCGACTGAGGCGCGGCAGACCAGGTCGCTGCGCAAGACGGTCGAGGTCGGCCCGTCCAGGCAGCGTTACGTCAATCGCCCCGCGCCTGGGCTCATGTCGGATCGGCCCAAGTGGGTGCAGGAGTTGTTCGAGGCGCACTTTCGGTCAGATCAGACTCTCGCGCTCAGGCGGTCCAACAACCGCATGAAGATAAGCCGAACGGACTACGCCATCGGCTGGCTGACGCTGTTCGACAAGATCCGCGAAGAGCCCGCCATCATCAGGCTGCGTGACGGTACCGCCTAGGGAAATTGACGGGGACGATTGGATGGTCGTCCCCGTCGACGAGTACAACGCGCTGCATGGCCGGATAGCTGAACTGGAAGCACAGCTTGAGTACAAGCAGCGGATAATCAACACGCTGGTCGTGGAAAAAAACCTGGCCGAATGCACGGACAAATAGTTGACATCTCGCCGGCGCTGGCATCGGCACAAGAATCTGAAATGCCAGAATTGCCGAGCGGTGGTGTTCCCGACGGCGGTGTGCATCAGGAAGGCGAAGCGGGGCTGCCCAGTCCCGCTGAGCGTCCTGTGCTCGAACTGCAGGGCAAAGACGCCGAACTCGTGATGCGGATATTGAAACTGTGGGCAGCCAACGAGCGGCGCCGGCTAGAGTTGCTGCGGACCAGGCAATTATGGGCCGATCAGGCGGCTGAGCACAGGTTGGCGCAGCGGGACATCGAGCGCGTAGAGAAATGGGTACGCGAGTGGGGTGTCCTGGCTGGCAGCAGTGAGAAAAAGGGTATTTCGGAATAGCCAGGAATTGCTAGTCAGCAAATTGGCACCAAGATGGTGCGAAGCACCATCGGGGGGCCACTCCCCCCCGGCAGGGGGGGAGTAAAAATTCGGCGCAGCACGCTGCGCATGCGGGGCGTGCCCCGCTAGCGCTGCACTGCGCGCGCACGTCAGGCAGCATGCCTGTCGGCCTGGACGCCTGCGCGGCGCGCCGCGCTTGGCGGCCAGGACGACCTAGCTCAATGAATTTCCTGGCCTGGCCTGCGCCCACGCGGCCTGCGCGCTGGGCGCGTGCGCCCTGCGCCCAGGTGTCCGCGCTGCGCTGTGCGCGGCGCGGGCTGCGCGGCGTGCGCGTGCGGAGCACAGGCCTGGCCTGTGCTTCCTCAAGGCCAGGCGCGCGCAGCGCGCCCAGCCGCACGGCATGCCAGGCCGCGCGAGCGGCCTGGCTGCCGCCGCTCTCGCCGCATGGCGGCGAGGCAGGCGCGGCTCCGCCCTGGGGCTGGGCGGCGGCGCCGTGCGCCGCCCGCCCTCGCCTGGCGCGCCTCCGTGCTCGCGTAGCGGGCACGGATGAACTGCGCGCATCTGGCCTCGGCCAGATCCGCATGCCCGCGCCTTGCGCGCGCCGTGGCACGCTGCAGGCTGGCGCCTGCCCGTGGGCTCCAGGCCAACCGCGCGCGAGACGGGCTGGCCCGTCGAGCACAGGTGAATGCGTGGCGTCGGTGCGCGAAGCGTGCCGACGCCGCTCGGCTACCCGCGCGCGGCCTTGCATACTGAGCCCGGGCACCTCTCAAGGTGCTGGGCGTGGGCTCACGCTGGCATCTCAGTGGTAACAGGTCGCAGCCAACGCGCAAGGGCTCATTACGAAAATTCCCTTCGGGACCGCGCGGACGCGCTATTTTCGTAACGTCGCTAATCCTTGCACGATGGCCGGCTGACCTGTTACTATCACTGATGCCAGCGGAGCACACGCTGAGCAACTTGAGGAGGTGCCCACAGTGGCATCAGTATTCGCAAAGGCCGCGCACAACGCGGGTAGCTCGGAGCGGCGCGCAATCGCCCACTTCACGACCGACCTGCACGAGCACGCATTCACCAAGCCCGTGCTCGACGAAAAAGGCCAGCCCAAGCTGGACGCGCGCGGCCGTCCGCTGAAGGAGCCCACGGGCGAGGTCGGCTACGCCTTCCGCATCGTGCCGACGGACGCGGCCGGCAAGGCCACGGGCATGACCATGTGGATCTGGCTCGATGGGCCAGAAGCCCTGGCGCAATTCATCCACGACGTGCCCGCGATTTACGCGAGCGCCAAGGAGGCGTACGCCATCGGCGTCGAGGGCATGGGCTGGCCAGCACTGGCCAAGCCCGCCGCCAAGCCCGAGCCCAAGGCCAAGGCGGAGCCGGCCAAGCCAGCCTCGCCTTTCGCCAAGGCGGCGAAATCCGAATCGGCGGCAGCCAAGGAAGCTGCCATCGCTGACGGCCTGGAGGACATGCCGTTCTGAATTGGCTGCGGCGCGCCTTCGGGCGCGCCTGGCCTCACCTTGAGGAGAGCACAGTGACCAATCCATTTATTTCCGACACGCGCGCGGCCATCGCGCAGATCCGCGAATATCTCGCGCACATCGAGCAGCGGCTCGATCACCTGGAGCAGCAGGCGCCTGCGGTCCCCAGCTACGAGGACCAGGTCGCGGAGGCCACTTCGACCACGGCCATTTTCAAAATCATCGAGCGTCGCGTCGGCCTGGACCGCCGCACATTGTTGGGCAAGGCGGAGCGCCTGGTGCGCGTGTACGGCCTGGCCGACCGCTTCCCAGACTGGAGCACGAATATCGAACTCGCGCGGTATTTCGCGGAGCTTCACCCGACCACGGGCAAGCCGCGATTAATCGCTGCAATCGAGGCACTCGGGTGAGTGCCTCTTCGCGGCTCTCGCGCTCCCGCGAGCGTACCGAATATTTGCGCCGGCGCGCCAGCCGGCGCGCTGCCGATCAGCGGAAATTCGACCGCCTCGCGCGGCAATTAGTTTCCTGGGCGCCCTCGCGGGCGCCTTTCGGCTGCCCGGCTGCATTTCTGGCCCCCGAAAAAGCGCCCGGCTGCGACGGCCGCAGGCCGGCGCAGGGCCCGCAGGGCCAGGGAGCTTTTAGGGGGGGCCAGGCTTGTCCGATTCCCTGGCTGGGCCCTTACACAAATAGAGCCCATTATTGCGCCCGGCGCGTACGTATAGCGTAATATTCCAATTATATGCCCTGGGACTTTACATGGGGACCGGTATACGTATATGGGTCCGGGCACTACAATACGCGCGTATTGGCGTTAGCGGCCAAACACACCGGTCTCGAAAAAATCACTCTCGACACAAACATCGAAAGTTTCTCGCGTAGAGGATCTGGCGCTCTAGCGGCGAGATTGCGAGATTGATTTGGCATTTTTTTGGCCTGTAATTACCGTACTAGCCCGTGCCAGCTTTAGCCACGCTTGACACCACCATGTGCGTGTGATAGCCTGCTTTCTATGCTTCTCCCGCACAGAGGTGTAAAGCCTCCCATCCCCGTGGTCTCTGTACTCCCACGTTATCGCCCCCGTGCGTACCGCGTAGACCGTCGCACTGGACTTGCCATCGTCCTAGTCAATCGCTCCGACGTGGAAGGTGCAATACACGCTCTACACCCTGCCCTTCTATGCTTAGGCCATCTCTTCCCGTTCCCTGCTACCGCAGACGATGTAAGCCAGCCCTGTACCCCACTGGCTCGCATAGGCAATGAGGTAGCCCGGCGTGCCCTGTACCTGCACAAGCTCTTCGACTTCATGCATCAGGCCTCCAATAGCGACGATGATCTGCTGCTTCGTGCACTGAACTGGGAGCACGATGTCTGGCTCGACCTCGACAAGCCCCGCATTGCCCGAATATTCGACAAGATCACTCCATTCATGCCCACACTCATAGACATAATGCATCGGGAACGCGAGCACTGGTACTGGCGCGGCGGGCTGCACGCGGGCCAGCCATCCACCCGTTTCGGCACCAGCAATCATGTGCCCGTGGTGCGGGTGCTCTGGGCCACGCACCGCAACCACCCACCCCTGTACGACGGCAAGGGCCCCGTGCTCAGGCCCCGCCGTGACAAGCGCAAGTGCATCGAGTGGAACTGCGTCAATCCTCACCACTTCGAGCCCTCGATCCCCGTGCGTCTCGGGCGGGACGTGACCGCCATTGCGGGCGGCAACTACGCCAGGTCCGGCGTGCTCCCGCCTCGCAATCACTACTGGAATATGAGTTCGCCCAGCGTCCCCGATGAGACCGGTGTCTTCGAGCGGCTCGTGCTGTGCAAGGCCGGTCACCCACTCGGGCCCACTGCCCAGATCAAGTACAACGCTGCGCTCAAGGGCGCCCTGCCCCTGAACGGTATTGGCTACTGCTCCAGGTGCAACAAGAAGCGCAAGGATGAAGGCCCGGCTGCCCCACGCAGGCTCAACGTCGATGTGCAGACGCAGCAGTGGCTGCAGCATGTGCCGACAGCCCCGCCTCAGAGCGACGAGCCCGTCGTCAATCAGTTCACGCTCGATCCTGACGCTGGCGTCAAGGACATGCACGAGCGGCCACTCACCGACTGGGAGCGTGATCATCTATTCGACTTCGATGATGAGAAGTAATCCGGCATAAGCTGTTGCAGCAGTTGTTGACACCCGCTTGACGGCGTGCTAGGGTGATCGGGACAGCGGGACGGCAGCACACCCCCCGCTGATCTCATCTTGAGGAGGGATTATGCACAAGCCCTTTGAAGTGCATCTGACCCCGTCTGAGCAGGAGGCCCTGCGCTCAGCGCTAGTCAACAACTACACCGAGTGCCGCTGCACCCCTGCATTGGAGTGCGCTGGGCACAAGTTCCTGAGCGAGCGCGACCGCATGGTGGGGCGTATTGATCGCCTGCTGTGGGTGAGGCGCACACTCGAAGAGTGGCGCCACGCTGAGTTCACCGGGAAGTGCAAGGCGTGCGGTGTCGAAGCCGAGCACAGGCTAGGCGCTGACCGCTGCAATAGATGCCTGCTCACCGCTGCGCTGAGCACTGAGCCTGAGCCTGAGCCCGAGCCCGAGCGTGGCCTGCACACAGGCCCCTCGCTACCATGGTGATTGCATGCCGTCCACTTCACACGCCAAGTGCAAGGTGTGCCGGGTGCTCATTCATCGCAGCAACAGGTTCGGGCTGTGTCCGCAGCACTATCAGCAGCACCAGAGCCGCATCAAGGAGGAGCGCCGCAGTACCAAGGCGCGCAAGGCCCGTGCCCTGCAGGCTCAGCTTGCAGCGCAGATTCACGCTCTTGAGGAGGAGCACATGGTAGACATACACAAGATCGAAGAGCCGGTCCGCGCCGTGCGCAACGGCAACCTGACCGATGAGCAGAAGCAGGAGATCGGGCTCAGGTACGAGCGCGGCGAGACGTATGCCCAGATCCAGGAAATGACGGGCATCAATAACGGCGCCATCAGCGATACGGTCACCGAGCTTGGGCTGCCGCGCCGTGGCAAGGGGCCGCAGCCCAAGATCGAAGCCCTGCCCCGACGCACGGCCGGCGAAGAGATCCCCGAGCCGCAGCGGGTCGCGCTTGAGCATATGCTCACCGAGCCCGACAGATCCCAGATGCCGCCTAAGCTTTCGCCCAAGCCCGAGCCCGTGGCCCCGACTCCCAGCGTGGAGCGCCGTGCACCTCGCATGCACATGCAGCGCTGGGCCATCAGCGTCGAGGGTACGCTGCTCATCGAGGCCCCCGACATAGTCGAGGCGCTGCGCCTGGCACAGCAGCATGACCTGCGTATAACGGCTATCAATCCGGCTTAGCTTATGATGCTGGGGTTGACAACGTGGTCGGCCCCATGCCATAGTCTCCCCGACGGTGTCGGACGCACCGATCACGTAGTCCTTGAGGAGGGACCATGCAGAACATCTACAAGCTCGCACTCGATGTGCAGGACGCCAGCAACCCCAATGGCGTCATCAACTCGCTGGCCACGGTGATCATGCCAGCCATTCGTGAAGAGCCTGGCTATCGGGAGCAGGGCACCCCGTACATCTACACCCACCCTGCCTACATCCTGTTCATCGACAAGCTCGTGTCGATGATCCCTGGCTGCTACACCACCGACCAGAGCGGGGTGATCAGCGCGGCGTATGACCGATGCCACGAGAAGGCACAGGCGGTGCGGTCGTGAGCACTGTCTATCCCGCCAAGCTGGCGTATCGCGGGGTGCTCATCGAGCGTCCCTGCGCTCATTGCGACACGGTCGACCTGCACTTCGAGGGCCGCTGCAGCACCAGCAGCAACGGGCCGTGCACGGTGTGTGGCCTGCCGTATCGCAGCGGTGATGGCGGCGGCTGGCCCACGCATCCCGTGGACGTGCACGGCGAGTATCGCTCTAGCCTGCCGATGCACGACTTCGAGCCCGGCTACTACATCCCCGCCGACTTCGAGTCGGATGTGCCCGTGGCCTTCGATGCCATCATCTCCACTGTGCTGGAGATCGGGCTGCCAGAGATGTTCACTTCCGATCTGTTCCGCGACTACCAGTTGCTGAGCAGCCAGGGGCTGTGGCGCACGGCGCCCGCACCGCGTCGCTTCATCTTCGCTGTACGCAGCACAGGCACCGACATCATCTTGCCTCACGCTGGGCTGATGACCGAGCCCAGGCTGCGGGCCAACGAGCGCTTCTTCGCCTGGGACGAAACGTATTTGCCCGGCCTGGGGTTGTGCGAGGCGACCGAGGAAAACGCGCTTGAGCTACTGCGCATCTGGCATGCGAAGGACATGCGGGAGGCCGAGGCCTCCCTACTGTCCTGGACCGAGGTCACGGCGTGAGCGCCGTGGCCCTGGCCATCGGGCTGATCCTGCTGTTGTTTATGCTCATTCAGATGACCTCAAGCAGGCCGGCCTTGCCGCCCGAGCCGCCGCGCGCCAAGCCGCCCACTGACTGGGGCAAGGACACGCTCGGTGAATGGTGGCGCACCGAGCTTTATTATCTCGACCCCTCGAACCCGGTCTGGGTCACCGGACCAGATGGGGAGAGGCCTACCTTGCCCGATGGCCAGGGGAGGGACCGGTAATGCGCCGGGTTGTTTATGTGCTGCTCGTCACACAGATCCTGGACAACGAGATACGCACCAGCATCGGGCCCGTGTACTGGGACCGCATCGATGCGCATCGAGCGTCCAAGAACAGCCCCTTCATCGATATGGGCATCACGGTGCAGGTCGTCGAGCGTGAGATACGCGGTGAGCAACCAGAGATGCGAACTGCCGGATCAGAGAGTTAGTAAAGTGCACAGCGGTGGGGTTGACACCGTCGGCCCCACTGTGCCACAATGTCCCCAACGTCGCTGACGGACGGCGGCGAACAACTTGAGGAGGTAGGCAACATGCCTGCAGAGCTATTCGGAGATCGGTTCTATGGTGGTCGCGGCAAGGCCGCGTGGCATAACAGGGGTTTCGTTGACGATCTGGAGCACAGCGCCAGCGAGGCCTTCGACCTGATCGGGCACTACAATGTGCTCAAGCTGCCGCTGCAGACGGTGGCGACGCGGCAGGACGGCACGCACATCGCTGTGCCTGCGTTCGGCCTGGTTCGTGGCCCAGTGCCCGAGGATCCCAACGAGGCGTATTTCGGTACGGTCTCGGGCGACTATCGCCTGGTCACCCCGCAGGAGACAGTCGACCTGTGGGACGAGCGGGTTCGCCGGCCAGTCGAAACGATGCTGGCGCTGAAGGACGGCAAGCAGTTCGTCATCACTGCCAAGCTGCCGCACTTCAACATCCGTGGCGATGAGGTCGAGAACTTCCTCATGGTCTGGCAGATGATGGACGGCGGCACGGCGTCGGGGGCCAACACATCGTCGGTCCGCGTGGTGTGCTCCAACACGTTCGCTGCTTCAGTCGAGGCCTCGAACCAGAAGGCGCGTTTCATCCACGATGGCTGGATCCTGCAGCGCATGGGGCGCTGGATGGAGGACGTGGTCAATCGGGCCGAGTCGAAGCTGCCCGAGCTTGCCGAGGCGTACGATGCGATGGCGGCGTTCGCGTTGACCCGCAATCGTCCCGAGGCCCCGCGTGAGATTCGCTACGTGCTGCAGCAGTCGTATCCGCAGCTTCCCGAGTACGTCGTCGACCCCGTGCTCAGCGACGAGGCCAACAACGAGAAGGCCAAGCGCAGGGATCAGGAGCGGCGCGTCGTCGACGAGCGTCGGGTCCAGGCGCTGGAACTTTTCAAGGGCGCCGGCACTGGGATGCGCAATAGCGCCACGTGGGGTACGGCCTGGGGTCTGTACCAGAGCGTGGTCGAGCTTGAGGACTGGAAGGGCGGCAGCAAGGGCTCGGGCCTGGCCCACTCGGTCCTGTTCGGTGAGCGTGCCGACACCAAGGCCCGTGCATTCGAGGCCACCATGGCAGTGGTCACGGGCAAGGCCCAGATCTAAGCTGGGCATGGAGCCCCGCACCTCTCCCGAGTTCGCAGGGGCCTGGGGGGTGCGGGGCTCTTTTTATTTCTGGGAGGACGCATGGTTCACACGCACGATCCCATCGTCAACCTGCGCGCCGACATCAAGGCCGGTATGCAGGCGCTCGATAGCTACGTCAGGATGGGCGGCTTCAGGCGCGCGGCCAGCGTGGCGCGCGAGTTGGGCGAGAAGCTGGAGTGGCTAGCCGAGTGGGAGCAGCCCAACGACCAGGTGCGCAGCCGGGTACAGGAGCCGCCGCCTGCACCCCGCAGCAGAGAAGAGTTCATTGGCGAGCGGCTGGCGCGCAAGTTCAGCACCGGCGCCAAGCGCCAGCCCAAGCGCCGGCACTATGAGGTAACCGAGGTCGAGGGCGAAGTACGCGAGCTACCCGCGCCATGAGGCTGGCGCTGTTCTGCTACTTCCTGGTTGCAATGGGCCTGGCCTCCATGTGCTACGTGCCCGGAGCCTGGGCCCAGGCGGAAGAGCCGCGTCAGGAGTATGTGCGCGTCACGTTCTACACCCTGCGCGGGCACATGGCGTCCGGTATCTGGACGCATCTCGGCGCAGCGGCGTGCTCCTACGGTTTCCCGATGGGCACGGTGCTTGAGATGCCCGACGGCTGGCAGGTCACCTGCCTGGACCGGGGCCACCTGGGCAGAAGCACGGGCTGGGTAGATATCTGGTCACCCTCGCTGCGCTGGGGCTACAACCAGATCGCGGGCGAGTATGGCGATTATGCATGGGTGACTGTGCATAGATGGGGCTACGGAGAATGAGGATAGCCGGACAATCACTATGAGTGGGGGTTGACAACCGACGGACAGTTGTGCCACCATTC
>Ga0081455_10002493_pt1 | contig 21861 bp, 22 predicted proteins | sample TabmetS3T2R1_FD_70207 | JGI IMG/M metagenome (GOLD analysis project Ga0081455, IMG submission 70207) | Tabebuia heterophylla rhizosphere microbial communities from the University of Puerto Rico - S3T2R1 | ecosystem: Host-associated > Plants > Roots > Rhizosphere ...
GCCGGACTTGACCCGGCCGTCGGAGGCGATCCCTGCGATCTCTTGGCCCTTGTCGGCACCCTCGGCGGTGGTGTTCTTTGCGGTGTCCGAAACCTGCCTGCCGTGCTCGGCAGCCGGCGGCACCTCGGCGTTCTCGCCGGCTCCCTCGCCCGGAATCTGCTCGGGGTGGCCGTTCTCGTCGGCTGCCTCGCCTGGGGCCTGTCCGGAGGGGCCGTTCTCGTCGGCTCCGTGGCCGGCAGGAACGGAGATGCCGACGGTCTCCAGTAACGAGCTGACGTGCTCCTGGGCCGGGCCGGGCAGGACGCCGGCCGCCGCGGCGCCGACGCCGCCGGTGAGCAGCACCCCGGTACTGATCGCAGCAGCCATTGCAGCCTTCGTGGAGACGAGGGGCGAGAGCATCGAGGTCCTCCGAGTGCGGTGAGTCGACGTACGGAACGTGGCCAGCGCCTCGTCCTCGCCCGGCAGCGGGCCGGTCCTTTCGACCGAGGCCACCGCGGCATCGAGGAATGCCCGGACGCGCGGGTCGAGCGCCGGATCGGCGCTGGTGCGGAACGTGTTCCTGGTCATGTCACCTCAGCAACCGACGTAGCGCTCAGATCTGTTACACCCTCGGGTTCGAGCAGGCTGGCCAACCGGCGCAGGCCCCGATGGGCCGCCACCCGGACCGCACCCGGACGCTTGCCAAGCACCCGGGCGGCCGCGGGTGCGTCCAGCCCGACGACGATGGGTCCCACGTATTGACAGAGCCGATGCTCCTCGATTGGTGGGCCGATCGGACGTGACGTTCGGCCCCACGCTAGGAGCCGACGTGACCCCGGCAATCGGGCCTGACGAAGCTTGAAGTCATGGCGTGGCTGGAGGGACCGGCGTGGGTACCGCTTCTCGACGCATGCCGGCCACGAGGATGCCGACCGCGAAGACCAGGACCAGGAGCTGAATCACGGGGTCGCCCGGGTGTCGAGGCCCTCGTAGCCGACCGCTATTCCCGTGGCTACATACAGGATTCCGGCGAGTGCTGCCACCCATCCGAGCCATCGGAAGACGATCCCGGTGAGGCCGATAGCTACACCGAACAGCACGAGGGCCAGTCCCAGTAGCAGGCGGAAATAGCTCTAGAGCGCCCACTCGATCCAGCGCACGGTCTCGGCGTCGGCGAACCTGTCATCTTGCTCCGCGCCCGATGCGTTGTACCAGGCATCGACGGCCTGTTTGAGCGTAATTCCGTCGACGGCTTGCAGAGCGGCGTAGATCGCGGCGGCGGCGATGGTGGTGACGAGCGCGCATCTGGCCAGCACTTGCAACTCGCCGCGCAGTTCGAGCGCGTGGTACAGCAGGACGAGGCCACCCAGTGCGATCAGCACCCCTGCGGTTTGCAAGAAGTGCACGGCGATCCAGGAATCGCTTCGGGCGTACTCGGCGAAGATGACTGGGTGGTCGTCTTCGTCGCCTGACGGGTGGAAGAACTGCGTCACAATCGCAAGAACGAGAAAGCCTCCGACGAGGAGTCCTCCTGCGAGTCTCAGCTGATCCCGCTCCACGACGTCCCTCCAGTCAGGCATCCCCGAGCCCCACTGTCCAAGGTGGACGAATCCTAACTCCCCCATGTCGTAGGCCGCCCCCTCATCGGTCGGAACAACCGAAGTGGCAGAGGTGTCGTCATGGGTCAACGATGAAACGGAACATCATGCCGGTGCCGTGATGTTCGGCGACGTGACCGTGCGCCATCAAACCGGTCAGGCTTGGTCGCATCGACCAGGATGCAGGCCGTCTGCGCGGCGGGGACCAGCACCGTGGCCATCCACACCGGCCGGCACCGCACTGCCCGGCCTCGAACATGGTGACACCCGGTAGGCCCCGTCTCTGCTCCGTGGCGCCGCGCTCGGCTGCACTCCGGCGTTATGAAGCTGTGTGTGGCGGATCTGTGTGCATCGGGTCGTTCCACAGGTGATCGACGGCCTCTGATCGCGCGGACAGAATCAGGCTGATGGTCACGACCCAGATCGCGGAGAGAATCGCGGCGAAGAATCCGACGATCGGAACGAGGCCCAGCACGCCGAGAACGACGGCCGCCCAGGCGAGCACCGGCGCGAAGAAGGCATGCCCTCGCACAAGGGCTACGCCGCTTGCCAAGACAAAGGTCGACAGCCCGATCGCGATCGGATAGAAGCTCCAGCCATCCAGAGCGTTCAGCGACTGTAACGCCTGGTCCGAGAACTCCGAGGTCTGGGCGCCCTCGGCGAGCGCAGCGTGGATCAGCGACTGAACGGCAAGACCTGCGGCCAGGACCACCGCTCCCGCGAGCGCAACGTTTGCCGACAGGCGCCCCGCGGGATGCAGTCGCCCCAGTACGGCTCTGAGGTGTCCAGCGAAGAACAGCAGGGGTACAGCCGCGAGTGCGACAAGGAAGGCAGCGATCTGGTGTTGTGTCTCGTTGTCGTAGGCGTCCCTGATCTCGCGGCCGAGCGCATCGTGATTGGGTGTATCGCCGATGACGACGTACCCGACGGCTACCAGCAGAACGAACAGCGCCCCAAGGAGCGGCACGAATCGAGAATCTGATCCCGCTGCCCCGCTGACCCGGATAATCCCGTCGGTCTTTCCCATGTCGCGGATCATCTTGAGTCACCTCAAATCGCACTAACAACGCCCAACCAGCCAGCCGATGCTGGACCTAGCTTCAGCGGTGCGACGACCTCTTCGGGCCGGTGCGCAGCACCTCGCGGCGACGGGCGAACTCGTCCTCGTCGATCTCGCCACGCGCATAACGCTCCGCCAGCACCTGCTCGGGGTCTCGCTCAGGCGGTGTCGTGTCCGTGGGCTGCCCGAAGTGGTAACTACCGCGGACCAGCAAGACCACCAACGCGATCAGCCCGCCCCAGAAGACAACCATCATCAGGCTCATTGCGAGCCATCCGCCGAACCCCAACTGCCATCCCAATCCATCATGGGACTCATCTCCAAAGGATTGAGGCCCTGGGACGTTCCTAGAGCACACCTCAACAGTCGACAGCGGGACCCGCAAGCGGTAGGCCCACAGGTCACATCTCGCATGACCTTCGATACCCATCTGGGCCGTCGGGCAAGCTCATCGAGAAGGTCGCAGTCCATCCAGCCGGTACGCATCCTGGGCGACGACTATCAGCCGATCAACAACCCGTCCATCCCAGTCACCACCCGACAACCCCCGGTGGAGGGTGTGGTCGATCCTGCGGCGGCCAACGACTACCGCGAAGAGGGCCTCGCGGAGGGTACGACAACGTAGTACCAGAGTTCGCCGAGCCCAAGCCGTCGCCGGCGCGATGGCTTAGGCCCGGGACGCGGACCTGACACCGCGGGCGTCGGAGCTGAGACGGACCTTCACGGGCGCAGAAAGGGTCCAGGCCGCCGATCAATAACAGGGCGACATCCGGCGGCCTGACGTTCGCGCCAAGCTTCTGCCGCCGACATCACCCGCCGCGCGGAGCTCAGCGAGGTCGACGCGACGACCGCGCTGAGGCGGGGAAGCTGTTCTTGGTGGCGTTATGACGCGGGACCCGCGCTGTCCTGGTTGTGTACGACGAGCCACCGGCCGCGCTCGTAGGTGAATGTCACGCCGATGACCAGCGGCAGCGGCTCACCGTTCTCGGTATAGACCGAGTCGAAGAGGACGAAGCCGGTGCGGCAACCCCGCACCACACGAGTCAGCTCGTCGAACGACTGAGTCCAGTTGGTTGCCTCGAAGAACGGCTCGATGAAGCCCATGGTGGCCTCCTTGCCGTACAGCACCTCGCCGAGCCGGAAGATCACCGTCACATCGTCGTCGAGCAGGGCCTCGAACCCTTCGACGTCGCGCTCGTGCGTGGTGTCGACGTATGCCTGCACGGCCTTGTCGAACTCGGCTGCGCAGCCGACCGCGCCGGGGGGCTTCGACGCCCCGGCTGCCACCTCCCCACCACCCGCCGACGCCGGCACCAAGACGGCTGCGGCTCCCATCAGAATGGTCAAACAGATCCGGGACATGGTCTTGGACATGTCTCTCCTCCCTTTCGCGTCTGCCTCAGGTTGGCGCCGACGGACCTGCCCGCCCAAATCGTTCGACGAGGATCGACATGTCGGGGTGCGGCACTATGCTTCACGTGGTGATCGAAGTCGCCGTGGACGGTGCCACGTTGGCGCGTACCCGCATCATTCCGAGCCCGGCGTCGGAACTGACAGCATGGCTGTGGTTGGCCGCGGCAGATCGTCGACATCCCGTCTACGGCGATCCCGGGCCAGCCGCGCGGCACGCCTTGGGACATCGCGACGTGGCTTTGGTGGCCTCGGTGCTGCCTACCCCCGCCTCGACGTACCAGCCCGATCTACTCACACCTCAGCCCACAAACTCACCGAGCTCCTTCGACGGGCAGCTCGAAGAGGTGGCGGGAACCCCGCAGCTGCAGGCCCGCCGACAGGTCGAGGTTCGCGCCCGCTTGGGAGGCACACTCCCGGCGGCAACCCTCGTGGCTGCCGAGTCCGGGACGTTCGCCACCCGGGCCGCGAATGGGCTGCGCTTGTTCTGGCGCGCGACCATGGCCGACCAATGGCCAAGGCTGCGCGCTCTACTGGACACCGACATCGCCATCCGATCCTCCGCTCTCGCGAAAGACGGGTGGGGGAGCGTGCTAAACGCGCTCCATCCCGACCTGGGCTGGGACGGCGCGTGTGTGCGGATCGCCAAGCCTTTCGAGGAGAGCGTCGCCCTCGCCGACGAGGAGTTCGTGCTCGCACCAACTGCGCTCGGCTGGCCACGGCTCAGCGTTAGCCATGCCGCGCAGGCCGTAACGCCAGGCGACTCGCAGACGCTCCTCTGCTACCCGGCCCTCGGTATCGGCGCCGCCGGACGTGTCGCTCCGGCTGCGGCGCTAGGGGCCCTGCTTGGCCCGACTCGGGCCCGGCTACTCGCCGACCTGGGCGCACCTCGGACGAACGGCGAACTCAGCCGGCGCCATCACCTGACACCCTCTACCGTCTCTCATCACCTCGCGGTTCTGCGGCGCGCCGGCCTGGTGACGCGGCGGCGCGTAGGGCGGGCCTCGCACTATCAGCGAACCGACAGTGGCGACCGGCTCGCAGCTTCCGCCTAGTGATCTGGTCTCTCGGCCTCCTAGCGTCGCCGACGATTTCGTTTCCGCACCTTGCCGACCGGTAGCATCAACCCCTGATCTCCGCCGGTCCCGGAACCCGTAACGCCCGCTAAACCGGCACGGTCCGGCGGCCATGGTCCGAGATCGGCTGGCGGACGAGGGTGCGAAGGCCCGCATCGCCGCGGTCTCGGCGACGGAGTCGGGCGGCCTGACCCGCTTCCGCTTCTGACGCGTTCCGCGCTATCGCGCATATGGCGATGTGGCGCGGTCACAGACTCGCGGCAAGAGGACCATCACGCCGGGGGGCCAGCCCGCTCAAGCCGCGATCCGCGCCGTCTCGGGCGTACGTCAGTCCGCCGCGACTCGGGCGTGGCGAAACGACCCGGATCTAGCTGTTGACAAGGGGTCGCCGTCAGGCACTCGCCTTGGTGGGGCGTGCTCGCAATGTACCTGTGTGATATTCACGGCCGAGCGGCGAAATCATGTGCTCATCAAGGTGGTCGGCCACTTCGGCCCCGCACACCTCGGTTGAGGAGTCCCGCGAGGCGGCAGAGCCGTGCCGATGCACGGCGTTCGTAGGTTTTCCGGTTCGCTCACATCGACGGGCTCATCCTTGCCGACCCCGCGGTGTATGCGCGGTTGAGGAAGGTCCACCGCGACGAGTCGCGCACCCATGGCCTAGACCGGCTGGAGTTGAAGCCCACGTATGCAGCATCTTCTCCAAGCTGAACCTCGCGCCGGACGCGAGTGACCATCGGCGTGTGCCGGCCGTTATGGCCTTCCTGGTTCCTGAGCCGGAGCGGCGTGCGGTCGCAGCGTCTCCGGCACGGACGTCAGGGCCGGATGAGTGCGTTATCAGCGGCGCTAGACCGGGCTAGCTTACCCATCACCTCGCGAGACCCCCATCAGCCGGTGCTCATGGGCGAACACGATGATCTGAACGCGGTCGCGGAGTCCGAGTTTGCGGAGGATGCTGCCGACGTGTGTCTTGACGGTGGACTCGCTGACGAAGATCTCGGTCGCTATCTCGCCGTTCGACTTTCCTTGAGTGATTCCGGTAAAGACCTCGTGCTCCTTGCGGGTCAGGTCGTCATATTCGGCGGGCACGGGAGTGGGCTCCTTGAAGTGAGCGTCGAGTAGGGCGGTCAGATCCTGAGGAGCCAGGACCGCGTTGCCCGCGTGCACGGTACGGATGGCCTCGAGCAACCTGGCAGGGCTGACGTCCTTGAGGAGGAAGCCACTCGCGCCGTAACGGATCGCGGTGGCCGCGCGGTGGTCCAGATCGAAGGTGGTCAGCACGATGACGCGGACCGGCTGTGACCGGCGGCCGATCCGCTCGGTGCTGAAGATCTGGCGAGTGGCCTCGACGCCGTCCATCTCGGGCATCCGGACGTCCATGAGCACGACCATCGGACAGAGTTGGTCGACGAGTCGAACGGCGTCGAGGCCGCCGGCTGCTTGGCCGACCACTCTCATGTCGGACTGTGCGTCGATGATGACCCCAATGCCAGATCGGAAGAGGTCCTGGTCGTCGACGAGGAAGACGTCAATCATTGCTCGCCCTCGTGTTCGTCCGACGTGGCGCCGATCGGAATCCACGCGGCGGCCACGAAGGTCCCGTCGGCCAGATTCGTCGTCAAGGATCCCTGGACCGACGTCAGGCGCGTCCGCATTCCGTTCAGGCCCAATCCCACTCCTTGTTGTGACTCGCGCGTGGCATTGCGAACCTCGAGCGTCAGCCCTCGACTCCAGTCCTGGTCGACGGAGATCGGTTCGGTCCGAACGCCATGTTTGAGCGCGTTGGTGAGCATCTCCTGCAGCACCTGATAGGCAACCGTCGCCAGGTCGGGAGGCAGTGGTCGGGGAAGGCCGATGGTCGTCTGGTCGACGTGGGCGCCAGCTTCCTCGAGGCGTTGGATGAGGCCATCGACGGATGCGTCGAGGGACGGGTCCGGGTCGGATCGGTTAGAGAGGACCCGCCGTACGTCTTGGAGTGAGGTGCGGGCGGATGACGCGATCGTGCCGATGACCTCCTTGAGCCGAGCGGGCTCGCTGTCAGGCAGGAAACTCGCGGACTCGGCCTGAGCGAGGATCACTGCCAAGGAGTGGCCGACGACATCATGGACGTCGCGTGCGAGTCGAGCCTGTTCCTCACGAACGCGTGCGAGTTCTTCGGCCTCGGCTCGACGGGACTCAGCCAGTTCGCGCAGCCGATCGGCCTCGATCCGCTCCCGCTGGCTCGTCATGGCATACGAGCGGATACGTAGGATCAGTCCCAGCAGCCAGGGAAGCGCCAAGGTGAGGGCCGCCGCGGTGACGAAGGCGAGGGTCGGCCGAGCGGTGAAGGTGGACACCGACCCGAGACGGAGTACGGTCGCGACCTCCGCGCCGTGCGCCCAGGCGTACCCGGCGCCGACAAGATAGGCGATCGGCAAGGAGAGGCCACCGGCCCAGACCGTGGCAGTGGACCCGTAGCGGCTGTTCCCGTACATCACGATCGCAACCGCCAACTCCACGAGCATGCTGTCGGTGGTCGAAAGCAACTGAACGCCGGCGATGATCCAGAGCGTCGCCAGTGCCAGCGCCGGCTGTCGACGACTCAGGCCGACGGCAATCCCCATGCCCAGACCGATCGCCAGGCGCGGTAGCACGCCGCGGCCTTCCACATGAACAAGGCTGGCGGCCTCGTAGCATCCGAACGCGGCAATGCCGCCACCCAGCGCCAGGTCGACCCACAGCGCGCAGCCGAAGCGCTCGGTGGAGATTCCACGACGCGGAAGCTCGCCCACACAACGATTATCAACCGCGTGGGTCTCCCGGTCGGCTCATCCTCAGGTACCGAAGATCGAGACCTCAGGGGGAGGCGCGCGTACCCCTCGACCGCTCATGCTCGACGCATGGTGCGACAGGGTCGCGACGAGCATCCGACCGAAGCGCCCAGAGCACGGGTCGTCATATCGGCGCTTGTCAGCCTGCCGTCCATCTGGCTGGCATCGTTCCTCGTGGGGTACGGATTCCATTCCATCGAAGGCGTGGGCGATCCACGAACCCTCTGGATCGGAAACATCTCGTGGCCGTACGTCCTGATCCCAGTAATCGCCAGTGTGGGCCAGCGGTCCCTCGCCAAGGCGGTTGTGAGGTCCGCAGGCTCAGGCGTGTTCATGGTGCTGGGCTTCTACAACGTCCTCGGGCTCCTCACGGTCGGTCCGATCGACACGGGCCTGGATCCCGGCACGTCACGCCTCAGCGTGACCGCCGTAGCAGTTCGGAGCTACGTCGACCACAACGTGCTCGGCCGCCCGGGCACCGTCCCGTGGATCACGGTCGCTGCCCTTTTCGGTGCCACGGTGGCAACCTGCCATCACGCTGCCGTGCGCCGGGGTCACACGACGGTGTTCTGGTCCGCCGTCGGCTTGATCGGACTGCTCGAACCCGTCCTTCACTTCGCCCCGTTCCTCGCCTGGCTGCCCTTCGGTGGGTATGCATTCGACGGTCCCGCAAAGGTCATGACGATCGGTGAATGGACGTTCGCGGTCCTCGTGCTGCTCTTCGCGCGCCGGCTTCGCGACGACCGGGTCGTCCCCGGCGGGACGGCCTGACGCCGACGCCTCCGGCCGACGACGGGATTCAAGGCGTGGCGAAGGGCAGGGCGTCTCGTGGCTACCCGACCGGAAGATGACCGCAGGCGAGCTTTCGCCGTCATTCCATAGCAGTCGGGGAGAGTCGGCCACCGGGTCAGGGCTGGATGCGGGTCACCCAGTACGGCGTGTCCGGCTCCGGAGGGTGTTGAACCGCGCAGTGGGCAGGTACAGCCACCGCCCGAACGCCACCACCGTCGTCGGGGTGTCGAAGTCCGGACTCGTATGCGTCGTGGATCGGCGCAACCGCGTAGGTCTCGCCCGCGGCCGCGAACGGGCGCCCGGACGCCGGAGGACCTTACCGCCGACGCACACCAGCCAGGATTGGACCCGTGGTCCGGGCAGGGGCGTGGGAGTTCACGCGTCGGCTGTGGCCGCGGGACCGGGTTGTGAGCGACGCCGACGGGGCGGGTGGGTTGAGCATGCGCGGTTGGTGTGACCCTGAAGTGATGCTGGCCGGCTGGTAAGTCTCGTGCTAATGCTCGCCGCAGGCACGCTCCCGGCTGCGGCGTGCGGTGAAACGCCGTCAGGCTCTCGGACCGATCGCCCTTCGGCGACTCGCGATCGGGCGCTGAGCCCGACCGCCGCGAGTTCCGAACGAACCGCGCGCGGACGCGATCGGCAGGCCCGCCCGCGAGGGCGGGATGGCCCGAGCGCGGCGTCTGGGCGGTGGACGCGAGCCCGCTGCCGACCCGGCCGGACGGCTTTGGTCGGGTGCTGCCCACGCCTGCGCCGCTGCGTGTCCGGCAGCTGCCGACCGTCGACCGGTTGCCGCCGCCGGAGTCAGAACGGTTCGTGTCGTCGGTCCACCGAATCGGACCGCGGATCCGTTCCCGGATGGGTCGCACCTGGAAGCCGCACTGCCCGGTGGATTTGGAGGATCTGCGATACGTCACGGTCAGCTTCCGCGGTTTCGACCGGCGGGCGCACATAGGGGAGCTGGTCCTCATCGCCCGTGTCGTCTCCGATGTCGTCTCCGTCTTCCAGAGGCTTTACGCCGCCGATTTCCCGATCGAGACCATGCGCCTGGTCACCGGCGCCGACCTTGACGCCCCACCCGCCGTAGACGGCAACAACACGTCATCGTTCGTCTGCCGCACGGCCAGCCAGCAGTCCAACTGCTCCGCCCATGCCTACTGCCTCGCGGTCGATGTGACCCGTTCCACAATCCGTACCAGCACAACGGCCTCGTGCTGCCCGAGCTCGCCAGCGCCTACCTCGACCGAGCCTGGCAACGCGCCGGGATGATCCACCGCGGAGGCATCGTCACCGATGCCTTCGACGCCGTCGGATGGACCTGGGGTCGCTCCTGGCAAAACACCACCGAATAAATGCACTTCTCCGCGACCGGCCGGTAAGCGTGGACTTTCAACGATGTCTCGATTCACCTTCCGGATACCGAAGGACGTCACGCAAGTCAGCACCCGCCACCGGCACCTCGCCGGTGCTTCCGCCGCTCTGCGGGAGGTTCCGTTCGCGATGGCCTGCTGCCTGGTCGTATGGCTTGCTCCAGCGAGCCGGCCCACGACCTCCAGACTGGGCAGGACGACACAGCGAGCCGAGCACCGACGTCCCCCGGAGCGTCGGCGGTGCCCGGGTCTCCCTTCACCCCGTCCAGCCCCGGCCAGGCCGACCGTGTGGTGCCAACGGCTCCGACCACCAACGATGCGGCCACGTTCGCCCGCCAGCTCGACCTCGCCGCGGCGACGCTACGAGCCGGCCGGACGCCGGCTGCCGACGTTCGGAAAGCCGGCGAATTCCAACAAGTCGCCGTACTCGCCCTCGCCGAGTTACCCGGCGGTTATCGCCAGGCCGTGATAGCCCGGCTGCACCCCGAGGCCGCGCTGGTCACCCGGAGTTGCGTCAAAGCCGAACGGTCGCTGCAGGCGATCACCAGTCCAGCACACATCATGCCGCCGTGGCGGATCGTCGCGCCGCCCCCACCCGCCGAGCTCCTTGGCTACTACCACGACGCACAACAGCGCACCGGCGTGCACTGGACCTATCTGGCCGCCATCCACCTGGTCGAGACACGCATGGGACGGATCCGTGGCGAAAGCACCGCCGGGGCCCGTGGACCCATGCAGTTCCTCCCGTCGACCTGGGACCTATACACGGCGCCGGCGGCGACATCACCGACCCTCACGATGCGATCCTCGCCGCCGCCCGGCTACTCAGGGCCAACGGCGCACCCGACGACATAGCCGCCGCCTTGTGGCACTACAACCCGACCAACCACTGTGTCCGTGCGGTCACCGAGTACGCGCGCACCATGCAGCAATCGAGGTCGGCCAGGCCCACTAAGACGTGGTGCGCAAGCCGGCATGTTCGACGGCTGGGCACTTAGCTGAGTGCCCGGTAGGCGGGGCGGAGACTTCCTAGACCTCGCTTAGAGTGCCGACCGGTGCGAGCGAAAGGCCGCGACCGAGACGATCACCCCGGTCCAGCCCTCGTCGGGCACGATCTGACAAGGAACACCGGCGGCAGCAAGCCGGTCGACAAGCTCCCCGGGTTCGTTGGTGCGGACGTAGGCGTGGACGCCGACCGGTGCTCCGGACAGCCGCCATCGCGGTGCCAGCGCGGCAGCAAGTCGCTTCCTCCGGCGGCTGTACTCGGCGCGGCTCCGGCGCAGGTGACGGTCGAGCTCGCCGGAGGCGATCAGTTCGGCGACGGTTAGCTGGATGGCGACCGATCCGCCCAGGTCGGTACGCTGCCGCAGCTCGCGGAGCCGGTCGCCGACGTCCGAGGGTGCCACGAGCCACCCTATCCGCAGACCGGGCGCCAACAGCTTGGACAGCGAGCCCAGCACGATGACGCTGTCGGGGGCCAGCACCTGTACCGCGGCGGGGACGACGCCGGGTGCGGCGAGGTGCGAGTCGTAGTCGTCCTCGACCAGCCAGCGTCCCGCTGTGCGGCAGGCGTCGAGGACCGCGCGGCGGCGCTCGGGCGGCATCAGGCTTCCGGTCGGGTAGTGGTGGCTGGGGGTGAGCAGGACGGCTCCCGCGGCTTCGGGGATCTGGTCGGGCAGCGCGCCGGCGCCATCGATGGGCGCGGGGAGACAGTCGACGACGCCGGCCAGCACATGCCAGGCGCCAGCCGGTCCGGGTTGCTCGACAGCCCAGGCCCGCTCGTCCAGCGCGTGGGCGAGCAGCCACATGGCCTGTGCCGTACCGCTGGTGACATGCACCGCGTCGGGCGTGACGACCAGCCCGCGGGTACGAGTGAGCCAGCGCGCGAGTTCGGTGCGGAGGGCAGGATGCCCGGAGGGATCGGGATAGCCGAGGTCGCGGGCGGACAGCTCCTGCAGCGCCGTTCGGGACGCGGTCAACCAGGCGCGATGAGGGAACAGGGCCGCGTCGGGGACGCCGGGTGACGGCGGTGGCGGCGACGATGTCGGAGGGGTCAGCGCCGGCGGACGCGGCCCCGATCCGGCGGTCACGATCGGTCGCTGCCGGGCCGCAAGCCGCACGAAGCCCTCGTCGGCCAGTTGGGCATAGACCGCGTCCACAGTGCCGCGGGAGACGCCCACCGCGGCTGCCAGGTCGCGGGCGCCGGGCAGTTCAGCGCTCGTCTCGAGCAGGCCGGAGCGGATCGCGTCGACCAGGCGTCCACGCAGCCACCAGCCCTTGCGTCGCACTGGGACGGGGTCCCAGAACTCCACCAGAGAGGCCGCGCGCTCGGACACCACTGGCCTAGTCAAGCAGCATCGATCTGGCCCTGTCACTGATCCAGCGGCTCTGACAGGTTCGTGGCATGACCGTCACCGCACCCAGCGCCGCCGCAAGCACCGCGACCGCCCGAGGTGCCGCGGCGTGCACCGCCGGCATGGTCATGGTGGGAACCTCGATCGCGATCTCACCGACGCTGGTGAACTATCCGGTGCTGGCCGGGCAGGCGTGGCGCTATCTCGCCGCCGGCGTCGTACTCATGGGCCTGCTGGTATCACGTGGGGAGCGCCTGCGTCGGCTGCGGCTGGAGCAGTGGCTACGGCTCGCGGCGCTCGCCGCGACCGGCCTGGCCGCCTTCAACTGGTTCGTCATCGAAGGTGCCATGCATGCAGACCCGGCCCTCTTGGCAGCGGTCGTCGGTGCGGTACCGATCGTGCTAGCGGTACTGGGACCCATGCTGGCCCGGACGGGCGTGCGCCCGCTCACCGTCGCGGGCGCGCTCGTCGTCGGCGTCGGGATCGTCGTCGTTTCCGGCGCGACGGCCGCGCCCCTCGCTGCCGTGCCTTACGCCGTCGGCATCGTCATGTGTGAGGTGCTGTTCACGCTCCTGGCCGTACCCCTGCTCGAAGAGCTGAGCCCGCTGGAACTGTCCGCGGCCGTCTGCTTCGTCGCGGTTCCGATGCTGGCGCTCGCCGCGCTCGCAGAACCCGGCCCGAAGGTCGCGATCCCCACGCCCACCGAGGGCCTCGCGTTGCTCTACATGGCCGTCATCACCACTGCGGTCGCCTTCTTACTGTGGTACGACGGCGTCATCCGGCTGGGTCCCGACAGGGCAGGCCTGTTCGCCGGCGTGATGCCCGTGGCCGGCAGCGTGGCCGGCATGGCGCTGGGCACCAGCGAGACGTCCTCGACCTCGCTAGCCGGCGCCCTGCTGTGCGGACTCGGAGTGGCGATCGGCATGAGGAGCGGCCGGAACCGTGACATATCCGAACACACGCGAGCAGTCAGCAGACCGTGATGCCCAAGCGCCTGCTCGTACCGCAATCCGCACGGTCATCCACCTGCGTCATTTCGCCGCGTCAGCACGCCCACTATGCCGCACGGATGAGGACACGGGATTGGCCGACGAGCGGACATCGCCGTGTGAGTTATTCGTCTGGGCTGGGGGGCGGACCTTGCCGCTGCGAGGCCTGCACCGTTGCCGGTCTGTGAGACATCGAGTCAGTCAGCGGCTTGGGCGTGCTGGCGGTACTGGCCGGGGGCCTGGCCGGTCGTGCGTTTGAAGGCGCGGGCGAACGCGAACTCGGATTCGTAGCCGACGCGTTGGGCGACCTGACGCAGCGTGGCCGGTTCTTCGCGGAGCATGCGGGCGGCAAGGGCCATCCGCCAGGCGGTGACGTAGGCCATGGGCGATTGGCGGGTCAGTGCGGCGAACCGGCGGCTGAATGTGGCTCGCGGCATGCCGACAGCGCGGGCGAGCGTGTCAAGCGTCCAGGGGTCGGCGGGGTTGTCATGCACGAGAGCGAGGGCAGCACCGACGGCGGGATCAAACAGCGCGCGCCCCCACCCGGTCTCCTGGTTGTGCTCGGCGAACCAGGCGCGCAGCAAGTAGACGAAGAGCAGGTCTACCAGCGACCCCATCACGGCGGGCGCGCCGGGGTCGGTGCCCTCGACCTCCGCGGCCAGGAGGTCGACCGCGGCGCCGAGCCCGGTGCCGCGGGACTGGGCTGCCGTGACCACCACCACGGGCGGCAGAATTCTGGTCAGGGGGTGCTGCAGGTCCGGTGCCAGCCGGTAGCCGCCGCACAGCCACACGGTGCATGGTCCGTCGCCGTCCACCACTACGCACTCGGGGGGACCGTCCTCGAGCGGCCGCCCCGCGATCTCGGTCATCGGGCGGGCCGGGCGGTCTTGGGCGTCGGTGAGCCGGTGCGCGGCACCGGACGGGATGAGCACCACGTCCCCGCGGGTGAGTTGGACCGGGTCGTGTCCGTCGACGGTCAGCCAGCACGCGCCGGCGGCGACGACATGCAGGCTCGCCGCCTGTCCGGCGGGGAATGAGGCTCCCCAGGGGGCGTGGAAGCGGTTGCGTGAGTACATCAGGCTGCCGCGCCTGGTGGTCGCAACCACGTCGGCGACGATGTCCGCCACCACGTCTGTCATGTCCATCAGGATACCGATCGAGCGGAATGAGCATGATCCGGCTCTGATCTGTCATGGTTCCGCCCGGCGGTCGCTTCTACGTTCGAGTTGAACCGCCAAGACGAGCCGCAAGGAAGACGTGATGACCTCGGAGACGCTCGTGCAGCCCGACCCCCGCCGCTGGAAGGCCCTCGCCCTACTGTGTGGCTCCTTCTTCATGGTCATCCTCGACACCGCCATCGTCGTCGTCGCACTGCCCTCGATCCAGACCGATCTGGGCTTCTCGCCGGCCGATCTCCAGTGGGTGCTGAGCGCCTACGCGCTGACGTTCGGCGGCCTGTTGCTGCTCGGCGGCCGCGCCGCCGATCTGCTCGGGCGCCGACGCGTGTTCATCGTCGGGCTCGCCTTCTTCACCGTCGCCTCGCTGATGTGCGGCCTGGCGTGGTCTCCCGCGACGTTGATCGGCGCCCGAGCGATCCAGGGGGTCGGGGCGGCGATCATGGCCCCGACCGCGCTGTCGATCCTCACGACGACGTTCGAGGAGGGAGTCGAGCGCAACAAGGCGCTGGGCATCTGGGGCTCGCTCGGCGGGATCGGCGGCACGGCCGGCTGGCTGATCGGCGGGCCTCTGACCGACCTCAGCTGGCAGTGGATCTTCTTCCTCAACGTTCCGATCGGTACGGTCGCGCTGCTGCTCTCGCCTCGCCTTCTGCGCGACAGCCGCGGCAGCGCCGCCCGGCGCGGCTACGACCCGCTGGGAGCGCTGACCGTCACCGCCGCGCTGGGGCTCCTCGTGTACGCACTCGTCGACGCACCCAAGGTTGGGTGGAGCGACGTCCAGACGATCGCCCTGCTCACCAGCTCGGCCATGCTGATGGCACTGTTCGCGCTCATCGAGACCCGCACCCCGGCCCCACTGCTGCCGCTGCGGTTCCTGCGCTCACGCACCCGCGCAGGTGCGAACGCGGTGATGCTCTTCTTCTCGACGGTCGCGTTCGGGATGCCGTTCCTGCTCACCCTCTACTCCCAGCAGGTGCTCGGCTACTCCCCCGTCGAGTTCGGCCTGACCTCGATAGTCTTCCCGGTCGGCGCCGCCACCGGCGCCATCACCGGCCAGGGGGTGGTGCTCAAACTCGGATTCCGCCCGGTCGCCCTGACCGGCCTGCTCCTGCTCGGGCTCGGCTGCCTTTACCTGACCCAGGTCTCGGTCGACGGCAGCTACTTCGGCGACGTCTTCCTCGGCTTGCTGCTCTGCGGGTTGGGCGTCGGATTCACGTTCGTGACCGTCTCGATCGCCGCGCTCGCCGGCGTACCCCAGCACCAGGCAGGGCTCGCCTCCGGCCTCAACAACACGTCGTTCCAAATCGGCGCCGCGCTCGGCACCGCCATCGTCTCAACCGTCGCCGTCTCCCGGACGACCGACGTGATCACGGCCGGGGGCCACCCGCTTCCTGCACTCACCGAGGGCTTCCAAAGCGGCTTCGCGGCCTGCATCACCCTGACGGCCGCCGCCGCCCTCGTCACACTGGCCACGCTCGGCCGAGCCCGGTCTGCCCCCGAAGTCGACACGCCCGAATCCATCCCAGAGCCCGCGAGCGACTGAACGGCCCATTCCAGCGCCCCACCCACCGATCTACCGCCTGACGTATCGGCAAGTTACGTCCCCCGGCGCCGATCCACCTCAACAGTTTGGGTGAAAGGTCTGGCCGACGGTCGGTTCCGTCCGTGGTCGGATGTGCTATCCGACCCGGTCACCTGCGTCCGTACGACCCTGCACCGGGCAGCAGCGATCGCGATCTACTGCAGAAGCGGGCCGGACCCGGCTTCGCGTCTATTCCGAAATCGCGAGGGAGCGCGCATCATGAACAAACTGGCACTGACCGCAGCCGCCGCCCTGGCGGCGACGACGCTGACGGGGGCGGCCGTCGTACCCTCAATCGCCCCCGCCGCCGGCGACGCCAAGGTCTACACCAAGCGGCTGGTCTCACACGACATCGCAAGCCACCAGCTCGGCAAGAACACCTTCGCCGGCGCAGGTGTCGACCGGCACTCCGGGCACATCATCGGCTACGACAGCTTCACCGGCCACTTCTACCCGAAGCGCGACCAGGCGGACATCTGGGTCTCGTTCGCGCTGAAGAACGGCACCATCTCCGCGGTGGTCCATTTCAAGTCGACCGACACAATCAGCCGAGGCCGAGTCCTCAACGGGACTGGAAAGTACCGCGGTGCTCGCGGCACCATCACCGCCCGCCCAGGGCCCCAGAACAGCGAGAAGACCTACATCACGCTGAAATACCACCTCTGACCAACGCCAGCCGCCACGGCTAGCGAATGAAGCCACCGACTCATTCGTCCACTCCTCGGCTCGCGATCTGCCGGTCTTAGGCGTGCGTCATACCGCCGCGTCAGCACGCACAAATGACGGCCAACCGCTTGGCCAGAGATCATTGCGGACATGGAGTTCTTCACCGTCGCCTTCAGCACATTTCTCGGCGCAGCTGTCGCACTCGCGGCTGAGCGGTTCACCCGGACATACGATGCAAGAGTCCAAGAGGTGGCTGCGATCAACAACCTCATCCTGGACCTCGCAGCGAAATGCGCATTCCTAGTCGACGACGAGTGGGTATGGGCCGACGAGGGCGAGCTGAGTCGCGTTGTGGACTCGATCTTCCACGCCCGGACGTTGGTCCGAGATACCCGTGTCGCTTTGAGGCCGCGTTCGCGGGCATTGCGCCATCTCCGCAAGATGGCGCGAGCGTGTAACACCTTTCTCGAGCTGAGCGAGCGCGAAGGCGAGCAACGTCTCCGGACTGCTCTGATGGAACTTACCGCCGAGATGACCAGAGAAGTCCGAGCACTCCATTCCCTGCGACCCGGCCGCATCCTAGCCGACGAACCTGGCAGCTTTGCGCTGAATGCTTCCGGTTGACCTCGTCCGCCGCATAGTTGTGAAGCGTCATGACGCCCTCGGAGTTCAGCGTACTTCGGTGCCTAGTCGGCGGGTCGAGGCCTCGGCCGCTGACCGGCTCTACTTGGCGTGTCCGGTCACCACGCAAGGGCAAGCCAGCGCCGCTCGATCGGCCGCATCGATCCGGTATGGCCGGCCAGCACGCACAAGATGGTGGAGGTTCGAGTCATCGCCGTGACACACGGATCGAACGGTGGCGGGCGACGCGCCCGGCGTTTCGATTACGGCCGTCGCTCGTCGGTTATCGTCACAGACTCTCACCGGGAAGGGCACCGTGTAGTAGCGCTGCTCCCTTGCACTTTCAGAAGTCGAGGTAGCGTCTCTCCATAGAGATCAACGAGACCGAAACGCGCGGGATCAGCTTGGCGAACGTTGTCCACGAGGTACAGGTGGAACTGCGGACTATGTCGAGCCTCCTCTACCTGCCGAGGCTCCAACCACAGCGCCGGACCGCGCGCAGACCCGCCGGCAGCCTTGACTTCGATGATGCGGTCATCGCTCTCCACGTCGGCCGCCTCGCCCTAACCCCGGGCGTCGCGCGCGACTCGTCCACCTGATGCTCGTAGTCGATGACGAAGGCGATTGGCCGCGTCCTCGACCGCCTTGTTGCCAACGAGATCGCTAGCCGGCGACTCTGTCATTTCATCATCGTGCGACATACAAGGCCGACCCGCCACCCCGTCGTTCCAGTGTGCTCGCGCCTGCTTCGCGCGAGACCGAGCAGCCGCTCCAGGCCTCCTACGCAGCCAGGGCGCCGGACACGGGCACGGATCCACACCGACGCCGACCGCCATCGAAGGTGCGTCTTTTCGCCGCGTTCAGGCGCGAAGCATGACAGCATCTGCCGGGGCCGATCGGCGTTCAGCGAGTACCGCCTGTTGGGTGTGCGAGGCGGTCGGTCAGGACGACGGCTTCTCGCGACGCTGGCGCGGCTGGACCGGGAGCTGCTGGGTCTCGGCGTCGGGCGAGACCTCCAGGGGCCAGGTGGGGATTGGAGTGGATGTGGGTTGCGGAGCTCCCGGGCCGGCGGGGCGGCCGAGGTACGGCGCCCGGGGGCGTGCCGGACGCCCGAGCTGGAGCTGACGCCGTACCCGCTGTTCCAGGTCCATCTCACGAAGGAGCCGCCGGACCGTCGAGAGCACGACGGCGTCGAGCTCGCGCAGCTCAGGAGTGGGCTCGACAGTGAGCAGGTCCTCGAGCCGGGCCCGCGCCTCCTGGAGTCCTTCGAGAGCGGCCTGAACGGCGAGGACGTCGTCGGCGCTCAACTGCGCCGCCGGACTCGCGTCGTTGCGGACGAGTTGTCCGAACGCGTCAATACCGGCAGCCACCTCACGGAACGTTTGAGCGAGTCCGAGGAACAAGTCGGTTACGGCCCCGTGTGGGCTGGGAGCCTGTTCGGAGACGGCGTCCACCAGGGCGCGGAACATCGACCGAATGGCGACCGCGCAGTGCTCAAGCGCCTCGAGCCCCTGGCGCAGACCCGGCCCGAGGTCCGCCGTGCGAACGGCGCGCACGTTGAGCCGGCGGCCCTCCTCGGCGTGGGCCAGGGCAGAGCCCGCTCGAGGTACCTCCTGGTGGGTGATCCGACGCGCCTCTTCCAGCCACCTCCGGGCCGCCGGTTCGATCTCGCCACCCTCCTCAACCAGCTCCGAGAGTTCCGCCGCGGCCTGGCTGACCAGCTCACTGATGGAATCGGCCAGCCCATCGATGGCCTTGGCCGCCGAAGCGGTGGCGACCTTGGGAGGGAAGAGCAGGTTCGTCGCCACCCCAACCGCGGCCCCCACCAGCGTCTCCACGATCCGCTCCCAGGCCGCCGACCCCGCCCCGAGCGCTCCCACCCCAAGCACGAGCATCGCACTGATCGGCACCTCGACAAGGTTGTCTCGCAGGCGCAACGCCTGCCCAACCGCCATCGAGACGAAGATGAGCAGGCCCAGGCTCCACCACTCCAGCGGCACCACGGAAGCGAAGAACACCGCCAGGGCGACGCCGGTCACGACCGCGACCACCCTGTCCAGGCCGCTGGCAAGCAGCGAAACCGGAGTGACCTGCACGACGAGCATCGCGGTCAACGACGCGAGCAGCGGCTGGGTGTCCGGGAAAAGCAGCTTCCCCACAACATAGCCCGCAACCGCCGCGACCGTGATCCGCATCGACCACGAGACGCCCACCCGCCATCCGCTTCGCAGCAGGGTCAGCTCGCGGCCGAACCTGCGTAGCCAGAGTTCGCGCACGATCCATCATGATCACTACGGCGCGTCGGCCACAAAGCCTGCCCGCGGATGCGTCACATCGCCGCGTTCGACGCGCTGACCCAACGAGCCTCGTGCTTGAGGGTCGCCAGGAGTACAACCACGACCGGCCGCACTCATCGCTGGGCTACCGAACCCCACGGGCCTACGCTGCGATCTGTACCCACTAATCGGCTCTCACGCGTCTGGTGTCGTACGCCCACATCGCGATCTCGACGCGGTTTCGGGCGCCGAGCTTGGTCATCAACGATGCGACGTGGGTCTTGACCGTGCTCAGGCCGACGAAGAGCTCGGTGGCGATCTCGGCGTTGGTCCGGCCCCGTGCCACCAGCGCGAGCACCTCCTCCTCGCGCTCGGTGAGCGGGTCGATGGGCTGGACCGGTACCACCGGCGCCTGGTCGGCGAAGGTCGCCAGCAGCCGGCGGGTGACGTTGGGGGCGATCAGCGCGTCCCCGTTGGCCGCCGCGTGGATGGCCTGCACGAGGAGCTCCGGCCCGGCGTCTTTGAGCAGGAAGCCGCGGGCGCCGGCGCGTAGGGCACCGAGGACGTACTCATCGAGGTCGAAGGTGGTGATCACGACGACCGCCATCGGGTCCGTCACGTCTGGCCCGGCCAGGCGCCGCGTCACCTCGACGCCGTCGAGCCCGGGCATCCGGATGTCGACGAGGAGGACATCGGGACGCAGCCGGGTCGCCAGGTCGAGCGCTGCGAGCCCGTCTGCTGCCTCCCCCACGACCTCGAGGTCGGGTTGCGCGCCGAGGATCATCACCAGCCCGGTCCGGACCAAGTCCTGGTCGTCGGCTACGACAACACGGATGCTCATGCCAGCGCCTCCACCGGCAGCACGGCCTCGACCACCCAGCCACCCTCGGGCCCCGGCCCCGCGGAGAGCGATCCGCCGAGGAGCTGGGCGCGTTCGGCCATGCCCAGCAGGCCGAACCCAGGCTCCGGGGCTGGCCCCGGCTCGGTCTGTCCATCGTCGCTGACACGCAGCCTGACGGCGTCGCCCTCCCGGCGTACGTCGATCCCGACGCGGGTCGCGCTCCGGGCGTGCCGTACGGCGTTGGTCAGCGACTCCTGCGCGAGCCGGTAGAGCGCGGCGTCCACGGGTCGTGCCAGCCGGGTTAACGAACCGTCCAGCGAGACCTCGACGGTGGGCGTCGCGTCGGCGCGCGCCAGAGCAGGCAGGTCCGCGACACCCAGCTGCGGTGAGTAGGCGACGGCTTCCTCCTCACGCAGCACCCGCACCATGGATCTCATCTCCGCCAGGGTTCGCGACGCTTCAGACTCGATCGCGGCCAGGACCTCGGCAGCCTTCTCAGGCTGGATGCCGGCGACCACGCCACCGGCCTGCGCCTGCACCGCGATGGCCGAGACGTGGTGGGCCACGGTGTCGTGCAGCTCGCGCGCCAGCGCCACCCGCTCCTGATTGCGGATCTCGCGCTGTTGGCGATGCCAGAGGTCCGCGCGGTAGCGGAACACCGCCGCGAGGGCGACGAACAACAGCAAGAGGACGCTCCCGCCGAAAACGTCGGCCCAGCCCGCGGAGGAGGCGTACATCCCCAGCGCGACGACGACTGTCACGAACGCCGTCCCCAAGACCATCTCCCGTCCCGAGCCCCACCGCACCAGGGAGTAGAGCAGGATCAGGACGGCCATCATGGAGTAGAGGCCGAGGTCCCCGGCGTGCGCAGTCAGCTGGAGGACCGAGAGCAGCCCGGCGACGCCCCACCCGACCAGGGCGGCCATCAGGGGGCGGCCCCGCCGCCAGAGCAGGGCAGGCATCAGCGCCAGGGCGAGCACCGTCACAAGGGGTCGCCAGGCCAAGCCCGGCCGAACGATGCCCTCGACCAAGGCGGCGGCCGCGAACACGCCCACCAGCAGCCAGTCGAGACGACCGATGGGTGGGGCGTCAGCAGGCCGCGGCTCATGCCAGATGGAGCGCCGGACAGTCACCACGCCTCCAGCCTAGGGATCGGCGCGCCTCGGCGTACCCGCCGAAAGAACGAGAGACAGACCATGCCATCGGCCAGGCGAACTCCAGCCTCCGGGCCGATGTGCCCGCCGCCGGGCTCAGCGACCATGGAC